>Ga0247774_1000529_pt1 | contig 18894 bp, 19 predicted proteins | sample UWRJL001104B6_FD_179933 | JGI IMG/M metagenome (GOLD analysis project Ga0247774, IMG submission 179933) | Plant litter microbial communities from Arlington Agricultural Research Station in Wisconsin, United States - UWRJ-L001-104B-6 | ecosystem: Environmental > Terrestrial > Plant litter >... | reverse complement strand
TGGCACTGGGTTTCAACGCGGACGATCGCACGAGGCGCGGGTCGTTCTCCGGCATCACCGAGCCGGAAGGCCACAGCTGGCAAGCCGGCATCAGCATCATCTACCCGCTCGGGCGCATGGCGGAGAAGGCGCGCTTTCGGCAGAGCCGCTATGCGCTCACCCAGGCGGAACTGCTGACGAAGCAGCTGGAGCAGGATGTGCTGGTCGCTGTTCGCAATGCCGTGCGCGATGTGGAGACGAGTCAGGAGAGTGTGGGGATTGCGAGCCAGGCGGCTGATCTCGCTCAGCGGCAGTATGAAGCGGAGACCGCGCGATTCAGGGCGGGGCTATCGACCAGCCGGCGTGTGCTCGAAGCGCAGACAGATCTCGAGTCCGCGCGGGTTGCCAGCCTTCAGGCGCGGCTCGATCTGCAAACGGCGCGCGCGACGTTGAGGCGGCTGGAAGGGTCGTCGTTGGGACGGTATGGGATTACGCTGACCCGGCCGTGAGAACAACCTCTGACGTCTGGCGGCGGGCGATCAAATGCCCAGCTGCGCAGTCAAATACGCGGACTTGGTCTGCAGGTCCTGCAGCAGCGTATCGAGCGCCGTGAACTGCTTGCGATAGCGAGTTTCGATCGTCTTGAGGCGGGCATCGAGCGCGTCGTTGTCTTTCTCGACCTGTTTCAGCTGGGTTTGCAATGACGTGTTGCGGCTGTCGATGGCGCCGCCGGTCTTCAGCATGTTTTCGAGATGATCCGCCAGGCGTGCGGCGACACCGTTTTCGCCGCCGAACACTTTCGAAACAGCGGTGCTGTCCGCCGCGAGCGCCTTGTCGAGCTTGGCGTCGTCGACCGCGAGCGTGCCGTCTTTCTGTTTCGTGATGCCGAGGGAGGCCAGTGTCGTGTAGCTGCCCGCCAGCCCTGCCACGGGATTCGACAGGTCGAGCGCGATCTGGCTCTCGATCCCGCGCAACAGTGCGTCGCCCAGCAGCGGGCCGGCCGTCTTCGAGCCAGGGTCATAGCTGCGTAGTTTCGCGAAGTTCGACTGCATCGCGTTATAGGCTGTCACGAGATTGGTCACGCTCTTTTTGAGCGCGGTCTTGTCTTCCGTGATGTTGAGCATCACGGGATCTTCGGACTTGGCCTTCAGGTTCAACGTTACGCCGTCGATGGCGCCACTGACCGAGTTGGTCGAGCTGTAGTGATCGAACCCTGCAATCTTGATGTGCGCGTCTTTGGGCGGAGAAACCTGCGAGATGGTGGCCGTGTCGGTGCCGCTGTAGTCGAGCTGCGCCAGTCCGCCATCGCCGCCGCTCGATGCGATCTTGATGGTGTTTTCCGCTCCCGTCTTCGAGGACGTGAGTACGAGACGCGTGCCGTTCTGCTCGTTGAGCAGCGTGGCCTGCACGCCCGTGTTGCCGGTCGACTTGTTGATGGCGTCCCGGATGCCAGCCAGGGTGCCCTGGTTGGATGCGATGTCGACTTCGAAAGACGTCTCGCCGTAGGAAATCGTGAGCTTGCCGTTGCCGACCGCAGAGGTCGAACCGGTTGTGAACGCTTTCGTCGCGAGCTGCTGCGCCTTCGCCAGGTCGATGACGTTGACTTCGTAGCTTCCGGTGGAAGCGTCGCTTGCCGACGTGGCGGTGAAAACATCTTCGTCGCTGGACGACGTGGTGCGCGGAGACAGCGTGCCCGAGGTCTTCAGGGTGTCCGCTGCGGTCTTGAAAGAAGACATCGCGCCTTTGAGGGTCGAGATTGCCGAAAGCTGCACGGTCGCTTTCGCCTCGCGCGCCGTGATCGGCGCTGAATAGGTTGCCCGTTCCTGAGAAACCAGCTGACTCACCAGGCTGTTGACGTCCAGTGAGGAGGTACCGATGGTCGCCATGAGTCAGCCTTTGTCTTGTATCAAATGGAAATGTCGACGAGTGCGCTGGCATGCGAGCCCAGTGCCTTCGCGAGGCGCAACGCCTCTTCGTTTGGCATCTGCCGGATCACTTCGCCGGTATTGGCATCGCGAACCGTCACTACCGTATCGCCTGTTTCCTGGTCGATGCTGAAATTCAGCTCGCGGCCTGAGGACTTCAGGTATTGCTCGATCTGCTCTGCGGCTGCCTTCAATGCATCCGTGAGCTCCCCGCTCGTCGGCTTCGGAGCACTGCTCCTGGCCGCGGGCGCCTCTCGCGCCGGGTCCTGCACGCGCTTCACATCGACCGTCGCCGCGCCCGCGCGATCCGAAGCGACGGCAGGTGGCGACGGGGTTACCGTCGCCACCTGCTGAGACAAAGCCCGGATGAGCTGAGTCAAGTGCCGTTACCTCATCGCGTTATCGAAGCAGCGAGAGCACGTTCTGGGGGACAGAGTTCGCCTGTGCCACCATCGCCGTGCCGGCCTGCTGCAGGATCTGCGCACGAGTCATCGAGGCGGTTTCCTGCGCGAAGTCCGTGTCCAGGATGCGGCTGCGGGAGGCCGAGAGGTTCTCGGATACTGCCTGCAAGCTGTTGATCGTGGACTGGAAGCGGTTCTGGATAGCGCCGAGCGTACTGCGGAAGGTCGAGACCGAGGTCAGAGCCGAGTCAACGCTCAGGAGAACGTTGTTCGCGCCGTCGACCGTCTTGACGTCCAGGCCGTCGAGCGAACCCGAGGCCGTGGAAGTCGCCACGCCCAGGGCCGTCGCGCCGGCGCCCGAGAGCGTCAGGTCTTCGCCCGCCTTGATGACGAGGTGATTGGTCGCGTCGATCGTGGCATACGCGCCGCCGACCTTGCTGTTGATCGCAGCCGCGAGATCCGCAGCCGTGTCATACGTGCCGGAGACGTCAACCGCCGTGCCGTTCGCGCCAATCTGGATCGACAGAGCGCCGACCGTGTACGGGTTCGCCGTGCCACCGGTGTTCGCGTTACCAGGGGCGGCCGCGCCACCGGTCGTGACGAACGACGCATTCGCGCCGGCGATCGTGACCGCGCCGCCAGTCGCAGCGTCCGTGAACACGAGTTTGTTGGTCGCGGCATCCTTGGCCACCGTGACGCCCGAAGTCGTCAGGGCAGTGTTGATCGCACCAACCATCGCCGTGCTGACGTCCGCGTCGCCCGAGTAGTCCGCACTCAGCGTGACGGTGTCGGTGCCGGCAGCAGTGCCGACCGTGAACGTGATCGAACCGGCGGTGAAGTCCGTCGAGCCCATCGCGATGACGCCCGACGTGTACGTGCCAGACGTGCCGCCCGAGCCACCAGTGGTGGTCCAGAGCGTCGAGGCATCGACCGTGCCGGTCGAAGTCGCAACCTTGCCGATGTCCGTGGCCTTCATGCTGGTGCTCGCACCGAGCGTCACGGCAATCGTCTCACCGACGTTCGCGCCGACCTGGAAGGTCGCGTTGCCGAACGTGCCGTCGAGGACCTTGCGGCCGTTGAACGACGTCTGGGCGGCGATACGGTTGATTTCCTTGACGCGCTCCTGCACTTCCTGGTCGAGAGCGTTACGGTCGCTGTCGCTGTTCGTCGCGTTGGCCGACTGCACGGCCAGCTCACGAATGCGCTGCAGGTTGTTCGTGACTTCCTGCAGGGCGCCTTCAGTCGTCTGCGCCAGCGAGATGCCGTCGTTCGCGTTGCGAACGGCCTGGTTGAGACCAGAGATCTGAGTGGTCATGCGATCCGAGATCGCGAGACCGGCGGCGTCGTCCTTCGCGCTGTTGATGCGAAGACCGGATGACAGACGCTGAATAGCGGTCGCCATCGCGGTGCCGGACGTCGTGAGGTTACGCTGAGCATTCAGCGACATCACGTTTGTATTGATTACCTGGGCCATGAAACTACTCTCCTCAAAATTGACCTGACCCCGTTACACATCGCCCGGAGCCTTTGGCTTACCTGCGGCGTCCCACCTGGGGATCGATCCGCGTTCTAAGCCCTGTATCGGTGTTCCAACGTGGAACTTGAGCTTCGGTCTTTGCCTAGATCAGACCTGTATCACAGGTAATTAAGAGACCTGTGTCACAGGTAATTGAAGAGATTGAGGCCACTGATCTTCGCGTACGATTGTTGGGCCGCCTGCAAGCCGGCCAACTGAATATTCAGCGTTGTGATGGCGTCGGCATAATCCAGATCGCGTATCTGGGAGAGCTGGGTCTTCAGATCCAGCTGCCGGTCCGCCTGGTCATCTTCCGCGTCGCTCAGCACCGCGAGACGCGCGCCCGTTTCCGATCGCACCTCACCCACGCGCTCGAGTGCGTTGTCGATCTGCTGAAGCGCCTTGCCCATATCCGTTGCAAACAAGGCGTTCTGCGATGTCGATGACGTCGGTCGCTTCAGCGCTTCGATCAAGTCGTTCACCGTAGTGAACACGTCTTCCGACGTGCTCGGCGAGACGGTGAACTTATCGTCGATGGCCGGTGTGCCCTGCATGGTGATCTGCACGCCGTTGAAGGCAACCGTGCCATTCGGCGCCGCGTACGTGCCCGTCGAGATCTGTGTGTTGGTGCCATCGAGCACCTCGTACGCTGTCGGGCTCGTGAAATGAATCGTGTACGTATCCGGCACCCATGCGGTCGGAGTGACAACGTTGCCCGCGTCGATGGCGACGCTGCCGGTGTTGTTGTTGTCTGCGCGCGTAACGAACGTGCCGTTACCCTCCTTGATGCGCATGAAAACTTCAGAGCCCGGGTGACTATCCGTCACGCGCTGCGAAGGGCCGGTCTGCAATACCCGCGTGCCTTCGTCGCCGTTGTACGTCACGGTGCTGCCCGTCTGCACAAACGGCTGCGTCAACGTGGCGTAGCCGGAGAAGAGGTACTCGCCATTGGTGTCCTTGCGGTTGGCGAGGTCCACCAGGTCTTTCAGGCGCACCGATACTTCCGACTGAATCGACTTGCGCGACACGTCATCGAGAGTCGGGTTGTTCGCCTGGACCGTCAGATCGCGGATACGCTGCAGGATCGACGTGGTATCGCCGAATGTCTGTTCTTCCAGCGAGAGCCGATTTGTCGCAGCCGTTACGTTCTTTGCATGCTGCGAAGATTCCGCGAGCGCGCGGTCGATCTCGAGCGCTTGCGCCGCGCCGATCGGATCGTCTGCGGGCGACAGAATGCGGGTGCCGGATGCAATCTGGTTCTGGACCTTCGCAAGCGAGGCGCTCCTGGACAGGAGCTGCCCGAGCGCCGAGTTGTGAATTCCCTGTGTCGAAATGCGCATGATTACCTGCTGGTCGCATTGAGCAGCGTGTCGAAGAGGCTCTTCGCCACGCCGATCATTTGTGCCGCGGCCTGATAGGCCTGCTGGTACTTGATGAGATTCGCCGCTTCCTCGTCGAGGTTGACACCCGATACCGAGTCGCGCGCATCAGTCGCTTCCTGCTGCACGATCTCCTGCGCGTCGCGGCTGGACTGCACCTGCCGCGTGGCCGAGCCGATCTGGCCGACGAGCCTGCTCGTCGCCGAGTTCAGCGAGGTCGTGCCGTTGTCGATGATCGGCTTGCTCAGCGATTCCGCCAGTGCGAGCGCGTTCCGGTTGTCGCCAGTGCCGCCCGTGTTGTCGCTGATCGTGAAGGTGTCGCCGGCTGCCGGTTTCCCGGAAATCGCGACTTCGGCGCCGTTGATCGTGATCGGAGAATCGGCTGTGTACGTGAACGTGCCCGCGCCGTTGATCGAATACGTGCTCGCATCGATGAACGTGATGGTCGACGTGCTGCGCAGGGCAGGATTCGACGCGTCCACCACCTTGCCCGCAGTGATCGCGCCGGTGCCGGTGTTCGTCGCGGCCGTGCCGGTGCGGAAGGGCGCCGCGGCGGCGATCTTGCCCGGATCGGTGATCTCCACGTCGAGGCCGTTCGTCGCGCCGCGCGTGGGACGGATCATGAATTTATCGCCCGACACCGAGGTGCTCGGAACGACGATCGAAAGGCCCTCCGCCACGAACGGATCGGCAGACGTGCCGGTGCCGGTCATCGTTACGGATGCGCCTGTGTTGACGTTGCGCATCGACCAGCCAGAGCCGTTGTTCTGCAGGACGTAATCCGCTGCGGTCAGCTTGGTGTCGTCGCCTGTGCGCGTGACAGCAGGAACACCGGTGCCAGTGTTATTCGTGTTCGGCAGCGTCTGAACCGCGCCGACCGAGAACAAGTCGCCACCCGCAGCGCCAGTCAGGTCTACACCGGCGTGATGCTGCGCGTTGATGGTGTTCGTGAGTGTGATGCTGATTCGGCCGAGCTCGTTACGCGTCGGATCCAGCACCTCGCCACGGAACGACATCAGGCCACCGAGCGAGCCACCGGAAATGCTGGATGTGATGTCGACCGCCGCGCCGCCCGGGCCCTGCAGGGCGACGTTGTGGCGAGTGGCGTCATATGGGTCGGTCGTGGTGACGAGCGCCGAGGCTTCTTTACCGACGACGATGGGCTGGCCGGTGCCGGCGAATACGTTGATCTGGCCGTCTGGCTGCTTGACCGTGCTGATATCCAGGTGCGTGCTCAGCTTGTCGAGCATCAAGTCGCGCTTGTCGAGCAGGTCGTTGGGCGGCTGGTTCGTGCGGGCGTAGGCCGCGGCGATCTGGTCGTTCAGTGACGCGATGCCCTTGGACAACGTCGTGACTTCTGCCGTTTCGCCGGAAATCTGCGCTTCGACCTGTTTGCCGATGCCGTCGAGCTGCGTGCTGTAGGACTTCAGGCGGTCTGTGAGCCCGTTGGCTTCGCTCAGCAGCACCTGGCGGGCCGACGCGTTCGTCGGGCTGTTCGCCACGTCCTGCAGGGCGTTCGAGAACTTCTGCAGGGACGGCGTAAGGCCGGTGGTGGTATTCGAGAAGAGGTTGTTCACGCGATCCATCTGCGTCGCGTATGCGTCGAGACTGCTGAACGAGCTCGATGAAACGCGCACCTGGTCCGCGATCGTGTCGTCGTAGATGCGACGGGTCGTCGCGACGTCGACACCCTGACCGACCCAGCCGTTGGCATAGGGCTGGCCGGGGCGCGTGACCATTTCCGCGCGCTGCCGGCTGTAGCCCGGCGTAGCGACGTTCGCGATGTTCTGGCTCGTCGCGTCGATGGCTCGCTGGAAGGCGAGCAGGCCGGAAACACTGGTAGACAAAAAGCTCGACATACCGGCCTCAGAAGATGGCTATCGGTGGGGACATCGGCGTATCGGTCGAAGACTTGAGCGCCGTCTCATTAATCGGCAGATTCTGTGCAATCGCCGTTATCTTGTTCGCGTAGGCGGGGTCTGTGGCATAGCCGCCTTTCTGCAGGGCGCTCGCGAAAGCCTTCGCGTCGCTGCCTGTGTTCAGCGCATCCGCGTAGCGCGGGTTATTGCGCAGAACCTCTACATAATCACGGAAGCCGTCGGCAGGAGAGTCGTACGAACGGAATTTCGCCTGGCGTGGCACCGGCACACCGCCTTCGAACTCGAGCGTCCTTACTGACACACTGTCTCCCTGCCAGCTCTCGCCAGCCTTGATGCCGAAGAAGTTGAAGCTCGTGGAACCGTCTGTGGCGCAGGGCAGGGACTTGCCCCAGCCTGTTTCGAGTGCCGCCTGCGCGAGCAGATGGCGCGGATCGATGCCCAGCTCGCGTCCGGCTTCTTCAGCGCAGGGCCACAGCTTCTGTACGAACTCTTCGGGTGAGCCAGCCTGCCACTGTGTCCCGGCGTCTGCGTTCGCAGAACGCATTTTCGAGATGAAGTCGGCGCTTGCGAGGAATGCGGATTGTGTGGTGTCGCCCACGAGGGTGGAGGAGAAAGGAGAGTCTGAGTTTTCCGCGGCGGCGGCGGCAAGCGAGTCCGTCACGCCGGCCCCGCTCAATGCGTTCTTCGCGCCACGGTTCGCAGCGGCGGCAAGCGCTGCACTCTTTGCACCACTGTAAGTACCGAGCGGAAGGCCGGCGTTATGTTCAGCGCCGTCGATGGCGCGCGGAATGCCGTTCTTGCCCGTCAGCGGAAGGAATGCATTCTTTGAGCCGTCAGATGCGCCGAGCGGAAACGCGCCGTTCCTGCCCGCGCCACCAGCAGCACCTTTCAGCGCCGCGTCGGAGCCATCGCCGCTCGTCGCCGCATCGGCACCCTTCGGCACCATGCCCGACTGCGTGAGCTGCCGTACCAACATATCGGCCAGCCCGAGCCCCTTTCCTTTGGTCAGCTCGACAGCCAGCTGGTCGTCGAACATGCCCTGATAGAACTCGGTCTGCTGGCTCCCCATGATCGGATCGCCGAAGCTCGCCTGTCGCATGCTCGACAGCACCATCTTCGCGAAAATACTTTCGAACTGCCTGGCGACGGTCCGCACCGACTCCGGCGTCTGCGCCTGCGCTTCCCGCTTCAGTGAAGCGAGACCTTTCAGGTCCGTATAAACGGATGCGCTGTTGGCAGACAGGCTGGGATCGGCAAGCGGCGATGTCATATCACCACGAGCTCCGCGCGCAGCGCGCCCGCTTCCTTGAGCGCTTCGAGAATCGCGACGAGGTCGCCCGGCGCGGCCCCGACCTGGTTCACCGCGCGCACGATCTCGTCGAGATTCACGCCAGCGTTGAACACGAACATGCGGGCTTCGCCCGGCTGGCCCACGTCGATCGCAGAGCGGGGCGTCACAACGGTCTGCCCGCCTCGGCTGAACGCGCCGGGCTGGCTCACATCCGTGCGCTCGGTAATCGTTACTGAAAGCGAGCCATGCGCAACGGCCGCTTGAGTCACGCGCACGCGCGAGCCGATCACCACGGTGCCGGTGCGCGAATTCACGATGACGCGCGCCGCTGCCTCACCCGGCTCGAGCGTGATGCCTTCGAGCGTGGATACGTAGGCAATGCGCTGATTCGGATCCACCGGTGCAATCACCTTCACCGACACGGCATCGACCGCCTCGGCCGTGCCGTCGCCCAGCAGCTTGTTGATCGCCTGCGCCATGCGCGCGGCCGTCGTGAAGTCCGGCGAATTCAGGTTGAGCATCACGTTCGGCGTGCTGGCGAAGTTGGTGGGCACTTCGCGCTCGACCGTTGCGCCGTTCGGAATGCGGCCGCCGCTCGGCACGTTCAGCGAGACGCGCGAGCCGTCCTTGCCGTTCACGCCGAAGCCGCTGACCACCATGCTGCCCTGGGCAATTGCGTAGACCTCGCCGTCGATGCCACGCATGGGTGTCATCAAGAGCGAGCCGCCTCGAAGGCTGCCGGCGTTGCCGATGGATGCGACGGTGATGTCGATGGTCTGGCCCATCTTCGTGAACGGCGGCAGATCGGCCGTGACGACGACGGCCGCGACGTTCTTGAGCTGCGGATTCACGTTCGACGGGATCGTGACGCCGAACTTCGCGAGCATGCTCCGGATGCTCTGGATCGTGAACGGCGCCTGACTCGTCTGGTCGCCGGTGCCGTCCAGGCCCACCACGAGACCGTAGCCGATGAGCTGGTTCGTGCGCACGCCGGCGACGGACGCGATGTCTTTCACGCGTTCGGCCTGCGCGACCGGCAGTCCGGCGAGCAGTCCGACGAACGTTGCCAGAATCGACGCCAGGATCGTGGCCGGAATGGTGGCGGGTTTCTTTGTGTGTGTGTGCATGGTCAGGTGTCGGTCGCCTTTAGAACGGCATCCACTTCGAATTGAAGAAGCGCGCCAGCAACCCCGGCTGCGAGGCATTCGCGACAGCGCCCTTGCCACCGTAGGAAATCGAGGCGTTGCCCACCTTGGTGGACTCGATCGAGTTGTCCGGCTGGATGTCGATCGGCCGGATCACGCCCTGGATGCGGATGTACTCGCGTCCAGTGTTGATGCCGATCCACTTCTGTCCGCGCACGACCAGGTTGCCGTTGTTCAGGCGCTGGATCACCGCGACGGTGATGTCGCCCTTGAGCTGGTTGCTCTGCGCGCTGTCGCCCTGGCCGTCGAACGAGTTGTCGCCGGTGGCCGAGGTTTCGAGAATCGGCGTGCCGTTGATCGTGACCGGACGACCCAGGATCGTCGGGCCCGGCAGGCTCACCGACGTTTTCTTGGACGTGGACGTGCTGGAGCTCTTCGAAGCCGCGGTGCTCTCGACCAGGCGGATCGTGACGATGTCGCCCACGCGCCGTGCCGTCGAGTTCTCGAACAGTGCGATGTCGTGGCCTGTCTGGTAGATGGCGCCGTTGTTCGCGGACTGCTCGACGGGCTCGGGCCACGGCTGGTCCGGGAAGTCGTCCTTCAGTTCGTGCGTGGCGCAGGCGGTCAACAGCACAGTGGCGCCCAGCAGAAACGATAGCTTGCTGACCGTGCTGGCCGCCTCGGGCCCAGCCGCTCTCGCTACCGCCCTCTCAGCCGCCCGGCGCTTGAGGGCTTCTTCGAAGCTCCCCAACACACCGCTAACGAGTCTAAATACATACATCTTCAGTCCGCCTCAAATGTTGTTCGTCACGTACTGAAGCATCTGGTCCGTCGTCGAAATCGCCTTCGAGTTCATCTCGTAGGCCCGCTGCGTTTCGATCATCGTCACCAGCTCTTCCACGACATTCACGTTCGAGCTCTCGAGCGAGCCCTGCTGGATGTGGCCCAGCCCATTGAGCCCCGGCGTTCCCGGCTGCGCCGGACCGCTCGAAGCCGACTCGAACACGAGGTTCTCGCCACGCGCTTCCAGCCCCGATGGATTCACGAAATTCACGAGCTGAATGGTGCCCACCTGCACCGGTGCAGACTGGCCAGACAGGCTCGCGGACACCGTGCCGTCGGTGCCGATCGCGACGGACAGCGCGTTCGCCGGAATGTTGATGCCCGGCTGCAGGCGGTAACCGCTGGACGTGACCACTTCACCCTGGTCGTTCTTCTGGAACGCGCCGTCGCGCGTGTACGCCGTGGTGCCGTCCGGCATCTGGATCTGGAAGAAGCCCTGTCCCTCGATCGCGAGATCGAGCGAGTTGTTGGTGACGAGCAGATTGCCCTGCGTGTAGTTCTTCGCAGTGGTCACCGTACGCACGCCGGTGCCCAGCTGCAGGCCGCTCGGCAAGCGGGTGTCGGCCGAGCTCTGCGAGCCGACCTGTCGAATGTTCTGGTACATCAGGTCTTCGAAGACCGCGCGGTCTTTCTTGAAGCCGTTGGTCGCGACGTTCGCGAGGTTGTGCGAGGTCACGGTCATGCGCGTGTTCTGCGCGTCGAGCCCGGTTTTAGCGGCCCAGAGTGCTGGATTCATTTCAGTTGATCCTCATGCGCGGCATCGGCCGCCGGTAGAGCAGCGCGGGTCAGGACCGCAGAAGCTGAGAAGAAGCGGCGCCATTGTCTTCGGCGGCCTTGATCGCCTTGACCTGCAGCTCGAAATTCCGGGCGAGCTCGATCATGTTCACCATCGACGCGGCGGCGTTGACGTTGCTCGCCTCGAGCGCGCCCGACGACAGTCTCACGTTGGCGTCGGCCGGCGCGTCACTGCCGTCTTGCAGGCGGAAGAGGCCGTCTTCGCCGCGATCGAGCTGCTCGTTGCCGGGGTTCACCATCTTGATGCGTCCGATGGTGGCCGTCGTTTCCGGCCCCTGGCCCTGGGGCACGATGGAAATGCTGCCGTCCGGCGCGATCGCCAACGAGCTGTTCGGGGGAATGCTCAGCGGGCCGCCGTCGCCGAGCACGGGAAGGCCCGTCTTGGTCATGAGCTGCCCGTTGGCATCGACGATGAGATCGCCGGTTCGCGTATACGCTTCGCGCCCGTCGCGGGCCTGCACGGCGATGAAGCCATCGCCCTGGAGTGCCACGTCGAGATCGCGACCCGTGAACATCTGAGCGCCAACGGTCTGGTCCCACCCGGTGGTGGAGTTCTGTGCGTACACGCGCGATGCGTACCCGGAGCCGACGACCATGCGGCTCTGGAACGCAGACAGATCGGCGCGGAAGCCGTTGGTGCTGGCGTTCGCGAGGTTGTGGCTGTTCGCAGTCTGCGCGCGCAGCGTCTCCTTCGCGCCCGACATCGCCACGTAGAGGAATTTATCCATTTACGACCTCGCGCCCATGCGTTTCATTTAGCGAATGTTGATGATGGTCTGGGTGATCTGGTCGGCGGTGCTGATCATCTGCGCGTTCGCCTGGAAATTACGCTGCGCGGTGATCATGTTCACGAGCTGCTCGGTGATGTCGACGTTCGACGCTTCGAGCGCACCCGCCTGCACGAGGCCATAGCCCGAGTTGCCGGCTTCGCCGCGAATCGCCTGGCCCGACGAGAACGTCTCGGCCCATGCGGTATCGCCGAGCTGCTGCAGACCCTGCGGGTTCGCGAAGTTCGCCACCGCAATCTGGCCGAGCGGATTCGAGCGGCCGTTCGTGAAACGGGCCTGCACGACACCGCTCGCGTCGATGTCGATGCCGATGAGGCGGCCGGTGGTGAAACCATCCTGCGTCACCGAGTTGACCGTGAAGTTCGAGCCGAACTGCGAGGTGTCACCGAAATCGAACGTCATGTTGATCGGCGCAGCGCCGGTCGACGGCGTGTATGCCGGGAACGTGATGTCGCCGCTCGCCGGAGTCGTGAGCACGCCAACATCGTTGTACGCGAGAGTCTGCGCGCCACCGACAGCCGTGCCGTCGACATAAAGGTGCGATTCCCAGGTGTTCGGGGTTGCCGTCTTCACGAAATACATCGACGCGGTATGCGCGGCGCCGAGCGAGTCGTACACCGTCAGCGACGTCGCCTTGTTGAAGCTCGTCGTGTCGGTGGGGTCGAACGTCGCGGTGGACGGCGCTATAGCATCGGAAGGCAGGTTGAGCAGAACGTCGACATTGCTGGTCGCCTGCGGCGCGCTGACGCCGGTGCTGAGGCTCAGGTCCGAGAGGCCGCCGGTGTTGAAGCCGCCATTCGCGAGCGGCGGATACACCTGCAGGCGCTGCTGTTTGGCATTCACCACGAAGCCTTCGTTGTTCACCTGGAACGCACCGGCGCGCGTATAGGACAGCGCACCGTTGTCGTTGATGACGAAGAAGCCCTGGCCGCTCATCGCGAGGTCGAGGCTGTTGTCGGTGAAATCGATGTTGCCCTGGCTGAACTGCTGCGAGACGTTCGCAACCTTCACACCGTTACCGATGGCAGTGGCACTGACACCCTGCTGCGAGCTCGCGAACAGGTCTGCAAACTCGGCACGCGAGCCCTTGAAGCCCGTGGTGGCGACGTTCGCGATGTTGTTCGCGGTCACGGTCAGGTCGGACTGGGCCGCGTTGAGGCCGGAAAGGGCGAGACGGAAAGGCATTGATTCTGCTCCTGGGAAAAGTGTTCGGTAGCGTCAGAGGACGCGGCGGACGTCGGCGAGAGCCATCGCGCCCGCGCTGGTGTTCAGGGTGAGCGAGCCGCTCGACGGGTCGATGGTGACGCTCGCGACGCGGCTCGTGAGCAGGGTGTCGAGAGAGCCGGTCTCGCCGGCAGCGCTCCCCACTGCTTCAAAAGTGTAGGTTCCGGCCGCGGCCGGCACGCCGGCATTGGTCTTGCCGTCCCACGTGAAGTTGTTGAGGCCTTGGACCGGCTTGTCGATGTCGAACACGCGCACCTGCGCGCCGGACGCGTCTTTCACGATGATCTTCACCGCCGAGACGGACTTCGGTGCATCGACCGCACCGGAAACCGTGCCGCCAGCCGCGATCGTGTCCTGCGTCGCGGGCGCCAGGATGTCGTGGCCGACGAGGCTCGTGCCGTTCAGCACCTGCGTCGAGCGCATCGAATCCGTCAGCGTCTGGATGGATTTCTCCATGTTCTGGGTGCTCGTCACCTGGCTGAACTGCGCCAGCTGGCTCATGAACTCCGACGGATCCTGCGGCTTCATCGGATCCTGGTTCTTGAGCTGCGCGATCATCAGCTTCAGGAACGTGTTCTGGTCGAGCGTGTCGCTCTTCGCGGCAGTCGACGTGCTCGTCTTGTTGCCGTTGATGAAGGCATACGGATCGGTCGAGTTGTTCGTGTTCGTAGTCGTCATGTTTCAGTCCTGCAGATGTTTACTGGCCGAGCCGCAGCGTCGCGAGCATCAGCTCCTTCGACGTGTTCATGACTTCGACGTTGTTCTGGTACGCGCGGGAGGCGGAGATCATGTCCACCATCTCTTCCACGACGTTCACGTTGGGCGCGTAGACGTAGCCTTCCGAGTTCGCGAGCGGGTTGCCCGGCTCGTAGCGCGCAGCGGGCGTGGCCTGGCTTTCCATGATTCCCTTCACGTGCACGGCGGCGCCGCCGCCGCTGCCTTGTGTCGTGCTGATCGCGGACTTCACGGCTTCGAACACCGGATGACGCGCTTTGTAGACGGTGTTCGGGCTGCCGCTGACGCTGTCTGCGTTCGCGAGGTTGCTGGCAACGGTATTGAGGCGCACGGACTGCGCAGACATTCCGGAGCCGGCGACATCGAAGATCTTGAATGAAGGCATGGGGAGCTATTCCTCTTGGATGGCCGGCTCATTGACCCGTGATTGCCGTCATGAGGCCGCGGAAGCGCCCCTGAAGGAAGGTGAGCGTTGCCTGGAAGTGCACCGAGTTCTCGGCGAAATTCGCCTGCTCCATCTGCACGTCGACGGTGTTGCGGTCGAGCGCGGGGGCGAGCGGTACTCTGTATTTGAGGTTCGCGGTCGTCTCGCCGCTCGCATCGATTGCGGTGGAGATCTGGTTCGCGTGAGTGGTCGTCAAGGCGACGGGTGCATCGGCTCCGCCGCCGGCCTGCGCGAGTGCTGCGCGAAAGTCGATATCGCGCGCCCGATAGCCAGGCGTATCCGCGTTCGCGAGATTGCGCGCGAGCACTTCAGTGCGTTGTCCGCGGATCTTCAATGCATCTGCATGTACGCCGAGATACGCATCAAGATTCATGGGCATGGTCGAAACACCGCCAGAGGAATGACTGGTGGGGACCAAAGCAAGACGGATGCCAACGGGAGGAAACGCGCTGCGTGCGGCGTTTCAGCGGAAATCGGTGTGCGATTCCGTGATGTGCGTCAATCGGTGCGGCAAGGGATTGCCGCTGCGGAAGCGGCGGGGCGGTTGAGGATGGCCGCACTACGACTGCTGCTTCGAGGGTATCGACCTGTGAAGCGCAAACTTTAAGAAGCCCTCGATCGTCGGGCGGCTCGTAGCGCTGTTCTAAAGTCCTGCTGATATCTCTCTCAGCCGCCCGGCAATTGGGGGCTTCTCGTTCTTATCCTGGCCCACCCTTTGCAACCACCCCATTACCTATGCGATCACCGACAACATTCCGTCACTCCAGTCTCGCTCTCGCATTGATCAGTGCCTCTGCCTTCGCGCAGGCACCGGTGCAGATTCAATCGCTCGACGCCGTTCGCTCTGCCGCGCAGTCCTACGTCAGAAAGCAGGTCCCCGAGCGTGAGCCCGGCACCGTGCAGGTCAACGTCGGCAATCTCGATTCCCGTCTGCGTCTTGCGGAATGTGCTGAGCCCTTGAAGGTGGCACTTCCCACAGGGGCGACGTTCCGCGCGCGCATGACGGTGGCGGTGAGTTGCGCGAGTCCTACTGCGTGGACGGTTTATGTTCCGATCAGCATTGAGACCCAGTCCTCAGTTCTGGTGCTCCGGCATGCCGTGGGCAGAGGGGCGCGGGTCACGGCGCAGGATGTCGAAGTGCAGTCCCGTGTCGTCGCTGGCGCAGGTGATGATTATTTGACGGATATCGCCGAGCTCGACGGTCGCACCCTGAAACGCCCTCTGGGCGCGGGCGCGGCGCTTACAGCCGAAGTGATGGCTGCCGATTCCATTGTGAAGCGCGGCCAGGAGGTCACGCTGCTGGCTGCGGCGGGCGGTATGGAAGTGCGGGCCCGGGGGGTCGCCATGAACGACGCCCCGGTATCGGGCCGTATAAAGGCCCAGAATCTGTCCTCAGGTCGGATCGTCGAAGGGGTTGTCGAGACCGCCGACGTGATTCGAATCACACCCTAAAGTATTACCCATGGTGGTCGATACCACTGGCACGGGATCCAGGAGACTTGACGTGCCCAACAAGATCAACGGTATAGATAATCGCAGCACGAGCCCAGTTGGGGCCGGTCGTGCCGTTGGCAACGTCAAGGACGTTACTGCGAAGCCGCGGACTGCAGAGCAGGACGCTAACGAAGTTCACATCACGGGCACCGCCCGTCAAATGGTCGAGCTCGAACAGATGGTCAAGGACATGCCCGCTGTGGACGAGGCCAAGGTGGCCGCAATCTCCGCTGCTCTAGAGCAGGGTACATACAAGGTGTCGGCGCAGAAGGTTGCCGACAATCTGATGCAGATCGAGCAGGCGCTCGCGCCGCTCACAGGTAAGAGGTAACGCTTGGAAGTGAATGCCTGCCGCGAGGCGCTTGGCTCGCTGCTGTCCCAGGAAGTCTCGCTGCTCTCGGAGCTCGCGGGCCTGCTCGAGCGAGAGCATGGTCTGCTCGTGGCCAATGACGTCGATTCGCTCGAAAAAGCGATGGACGAGCGTCAGGTTACCGTCGGCAAGCTGCTGCAGACCGAAGACGAACGTCGTTTGCTGTGCCGTGCGCATGGCCGCGAAACGGATGCAGAAGGCATCGCGCAGCTGATGGCCTGGTGCGATCCCTCCGGCATGCTGAAAACCCGCTGGGCAGATTGCGCGAAAGGCGCCACCCAATGCCGCGAGCTCAACGACCGCAACGGCGCACTCGTGACTGCCCGCATGCGACGTGTGGAAACATTGCTCGGCGCGATCACCGGGCAATCGCAGGAAGCGCCGACCTACGGGCCGAAGGGCGCGTATGCGTCGGTTCGGTCGGGACGGGTGTTGGCCAGCAAGGCCTGAGCTGGAATTTTTGCGGACCCTCCATCGAGGGCACCGCTGAGAACAGCCCTCAATCGCCGGGCGGCTCGGAAAGCGTTTGCAAAAGCGCTCCGAGCCGCCCGGCGATTGAGGGCTTCTTCATTTCTGGGTGGCTGTTGTCAGCCGGTACCTTATAAGGTACGTTTGTCGTCCCCGTTCGGCGACCTCATGCCCAAAAGAAGAAGGGTGCTACTGCATGGCTCCATCCAGAAACCAACCAAAACGCCGCGGCCCAGGCATGCGCGCAGCGGCGGACGAGCATCGAGGGTCGAGCCTCGATGACTTCCTGCAAAAGGATGGCAGCTACGAAGAGGTTCACGCCGCCGCTCTCAAGCTGGTGGTGGTGCGGCTGATCGAGGAGGGAATGATCAGAGAGGGCATCACCAAACCCGAGATGGCCCGCCGCATGGGAACGAGTCGTTCGCAACTGGATCGGGTGCTCGATCCGTTGAACGTGACGATTCAGCTCGACACGCTGTTCAAAGCCGCGCGGGCAGTCGGAAGAAGCGTCGGTGTGACCTTCCAGCCGCTGACCAGATCTGCGCGAAGCTCGTAAGTACGGCGTACGAAAGTACGAAGCTTCTCGGCGCGCACAGCGAGCAACGGAATCTGCGCCCAATCCCGTCTTCATAACTGCCCGGGCGAAGTTTAGTACGCGAGGGTGCTGCAATGCAGACGCAGAACTACCACGTCATCAGACAGAAGCTCGCTGGATTCATGGCAATCGGCGATCTGGCGCGGCCCGCTATCCGAGAACGAAGGAATGTCATGTCGATCGCACAAGAAAGCATTCGCGTATCGTCAGCGTCCTCGGAAAGATTTTCGTTCGATTCGAAGCCCTACGGTGAAGGTGGCTTCGCTCGGGTGATCCGGGGACGCGACAACGCATTGGAGCGCGATATCGCGGTGAAGGTGCTGAACCCACTCGCGACTCAGTTTTCCCCCGCCGAGCAAGAGCGCTTCCGACGCGAGGCACGCATTCTTGCGCGCCTTTCACATCCCAACATTCCATCCGTCTACGACGTCGCTTTTGGGGCCGGTCAATTCCTGATCGTCTCGCAGTTCATCGAAGGGGCAAACCTCCGGCAGATCATAAACGATCAGGGCCCAATCGATTTCGACCGCGCACGCATCTGGTTTCACCAGATCGCATCGGCTTTGGACCACGCGCATTCGATAGGCGTAGTACATCGGGACGTCAAGCCGGGAAACATCATCATCACCGGTGATCGCGAATCGGCCTATCTCGTCGACTTTGGCATCGCGTTGTCGCCGCTCGAGGCGCAACGGCTGACCAAATCCGGCGCATGGATCGGTACGCCGGGTTACATGTCTCCGGAGCAGCAGGCTGCCGAACTGGTTGACGCTCGATCCGATCTGTACTCCCTCGGCGTTACGCTTTACGAGGCGCTTTCGGGGAAGCCGATTCCTCAAGGCCAATATGAGGATCTTGCAATGCTCAACCAGGCGATCCCGCCACAGATCGACGATCTCGTGAGGGCCTGCCTGGAACCGAGAGAAAGACGGATCGCAAACGCAAAGGAATTCGCAGTGCGCCTGGCCTCTGCGTTCTCGGCGACACGACCCCTCTATGAGGTATTGGCGCATGGTCGGCTCCACGAAATTGCGCTGGCCCTTCAGGACATGACCGCCGAAGACTTCATGAAGCTGCCCGAAGGGCAGCGCATCCTCATTCTCGTGAAGCTCGACGACGTCGTGGAGTCCAGTGAGCCCAATCTGCAATACGCTGCCGCGCAGTTTCTCGAGTTGCTGCTGACGCGCGGAGTCCTTCTGGACCGGGACAGCTATCGCCAGATCGTAGGTCCGGCCATCAACCGCGGATTCGAACGTGACTACGGGCAATCCACCGGACGGCGGACGCTTCGAGATGCGCTGGAAAAGGCTGCGTCACTAGGACGCGCGGACGCGCATTCCGTGCTACAGGAAGAATTCATTTCCTTTATGGGACGGGCTGATCTCGAGCAGATGCCCGACTATCTGCTACACGAGTGTCGGGAAGTGCTGCAGGCCCTTTTGGCAAACCCTGCTTGCAATCAGGGAGCCCGGACGTTGGCCGATTTTCTGCGTCGGGTGAACAAGGAACAGTCGCACCGAGGCTAGTGCGCGGCGATCAAGTGCCTACTCCAACACTTCCTTGAACGCCGCAATCTCCTCCGCCGACTCTGCGATCAGCGTCTCGCAGATCTCGCGAGTGA
>Ga0247774_1000526_pt1 | contig 18929 bp, 19 predicted proteins | sample UWRJL001104B6_FD_179933 | JGI IMG/M metagenome (GOLD analysis project Ga0247774, IMG submission 179933) | Plant litter microbial communities from Arlington Agricultural Research Station in Wisconsin, United States - UWRJ-L001-104B-6 | ecosystem: Environmental > Terrestrial > Plant litter >... | reverse complement strand
CCCCTGTTCTTCCAAGCCGTCCAGGGTCTGTCTGCAACGTACTCGGGCACCCTCCTCATCCCGGCCATGCTCGGCGCCGTCTCCGCGAGCCTCGTCGGCGGCGTCGTCTTCAAGCGCACTGGCCGCTACTACTGGATCACCGTCGCCGCCTTCGCCCTCCTGCTCCTCAGCGTCGTGCCCATCACGGCCTCCATCTACCTCCGCTCCACGTGGGGCATGGTGCTCGGCCTCGTCGCCACCGCCCTAGGCGCCGGCGGCGGCGTCACCACCACGCTCATGGGCCTTCTGTCGTCCACCTCGGCCGCGGACTCGGCCGTCGTCATCGCCTGCAGCTACCTCTTCCGGTCCCTGGGGTCGAGCCTGGGCATCTCCTTCGCGGCGGCCGTGCTGCAGCAGACGCTGCGGACGCAGCTTGCCGCGAGGCTGCCCAACGATGCGAGGGAGATTGAGGAGCGGGTGAGGCAGAGCCTGGACGCCATCAAGGACTTGGCACCCGAGGTGGCGGCGGAGGTGAGGACGAGTTACATGTGGGGATGCGTGGGGGCCATGGTTCCCACGGCGGGTGTGTTGGTCTTGGCCTTTTTGGCCACGTTTTTTGTGAGGGAGAAGGTGCTTGCGAAGTAGGGGGCTTGGTCGACACGGGCATATGCGTGCGAGCGTCTCGTTGGAGGGTATTGATAGGTTCGTGGGGCTACGGAGAGAGGTGGTCGTGCGTGGAAGACCGGAGGCGTGGAGCTCTGGTTGAGAGATAACGATCTTGGGTGATGGATCCCCTGGGTAGGGGAGTAATGCTGAAGCAATATACTGTACACTGGTTGTGTAGCAAGCCATCCAGACATCTCTGGAACGTGAAATAGAGACTTTGTTTAATGCTTATTGTAAGAGTACTATTATCACCACTCAAAAAAGCCCAGCCTGCAGGCCGTAAACCAGGGTAAAGGCCTTCTGCTATCTGCAGCCTAAACAAAAGTTAAAGACCTATCGTGGCATATGACAAACATCGCAGCCCAAAAGTACAGCAAGACTCCAACCAGGTTATCAAGTGACGCTTTCTCACGCCCCTCTACCTTCTCGCTGCCGGAAACCCCGTTCCATCAACCGCCTCACCTAAAGAGGCGTCCTCGCCTTTCTGCTCCGCAGAGGCTCAAGCCCAAAAATTTCATCGCTCGTTACCGCCCCACCCCCGCTGTTCTGATCATCCGCGTCGGAGGCGATGACTTCTCCAAACAGAAAAGCGTTCTTGCCTCTGCTGATCCCGTGGCCCGACGGCCGTTTGCGGTGACTCGACGACGAGGCAGATGTGGGGGACGAGGAGAGGAGAGACGCAGTCTGGGAGTGAGGCGTCGAATCGGGCTCTAGCATCCACGCGAAGGACGACTGGGCGAGGGTCGAGCGCGTAGGAATGGGACCAGGTCGTTTTGTGGTGCTGTCTGGGGTTTTATCCGTCTTTGGTGCCGTCGAGGGAGCGGAGGAGCTGAGCGGTGCCTCGGTCTCCATCAAGTCGGTGTGAAGCGGATCTTCTTGCGCAGAGGGGTTGGAAACTGGGAGGTCGACTGCGGACTTCCTCGCTGCCTCCGATATGGAGAGCGTCGAAATGGTAGGCATCGGGTCGGGCTCAACGACCGGCGCATTACCTAATAATGGCGTCTGCGGTGCCGAGGTAGCCAGGTCTCCTTCCATCTGCACATCCGCCACTACTGCTCTTCCCTTTCCCTCGCCTGGCCCCTCCACAATCTCGGGTACCTCCATTGACGAATCTTCGAGGTAAATCTTGACAAATTGTACCTTCGCGGCGGTCAACTGAATGAGCTCCAGGCTCTTAACCTTGTCGTCGATGTTCGAGTCCACCAAAGCCTTCAAGCTATCAACAATTTCATCCAGCATGACAGCTAGCTGCTTGTTTCGCTTCTCAAGCGCCGCCTGCCCGCCACCTCTTGCACCGAGAGGAGAGGATGGGGGGTATCGTCTCGGCCCCGACTGCCGCGCTTCCTGAAGGTTCTGCATGTTTCGGCGAATCTCTCCCATGGCATCACGAACGGCCTGGTTGATGCCCAGCTTCTCGCCTCGCTCGAGGACGCCTTTGGTGGCGGTTTGGAAGATGGCCTCCACGCCGCCTTGGCTCTGAATGAACCGCGAGGGGGAGGGTAAAGGGGCGCCCCTGCTAGTGCCTAGGCGGAGGCTGCCAAAGCCTTGGAAGTTTGGCGTCGATGGGCGCGCGTTGGGGACAGGTTTTGGCATTCGCCCCGTATACTTCATGACAAGGGATGTGGCGCCGGAAGGGCTGAGGTGGTCTCTGAGGTAGATGGCATCTTCGACGAAGGTGTGTGGTCCGTGAGGTGGTGCTGGGACAGGGTATTTCAGGAGCAGTTGTAGGCAGACTGAATAGTCTGCTTCGAGAACTAAGGAGACGTCAGCATTATGCGATCTTGTACGCTGTGGATATAAAATTGATGCTTACGGTCCCATCGAATTCTAATAAGCATGGCAACGCAGATTAAGTCTATCAGGTCCAGTTCAGGGTCAACGGCGAAGAGCATATCCCATAGTATCAAAAGCTGGTCGAAAGGAAACTCTCGCCCAAAAAGTAACCGGATCCAGCGACTGCTCCTGGTGAGTATTTTTTTTCTTGGCACGAAGGGGCATCGTGATACTTACATGAGGAATATTTGCGGTAAGATCTCGATGCTCTTCAAATGAGATGCCAATTCTGGGTCCGTCTTCATCAGGCACCGCTCATGAATATACTTGCTCCTCTCCACTATCACAGAGCTTCCGTTTGCGACATCCAAACCCGCACCTTCCTGTACCTCGTAAAACGTCCCTGCTCTTTCCATGACTTTTGAAAAGAGTGCAAAGGCGTCATGCTCTATAAATGTCGCATCGAGTACCTCTGCCATGAGCAGCTCATCCTCGGCAAAAGCCTCACCTGCTCCCTTCTCGATGGAGTCGGCTTCAACAACACACAGGATTGGCGCTAGGAGCTCGTGCATGCCTTGGCGGTAACCACCCGCCTTGGGATTGAGTTTGCAGTGGATGAAGAGGATGTCGATAATCATGGCTTGAACCTGCGGCTCGTGGTAGAAAGGCTCGTCGGGCAGGCGTCGAACGTCCTGGGCGATTTCGGCCCGCATGGCTTCATCTTCTCTCAGGGAGTTCCATGGTGACTAGAGTGGTGTGAGCATGGTTTCGTTTCCTCGAACCGAATAATCGGGAAAGGAAATTCACCTCCGGGTCGTCCGTGAGAGGATCGACATTCAGAGTCGCCAACGCCTCTGGATGCTTAATAAATTTCAAAAAATGGGCTTGCGACTGCGCATACGAGTTCCGAATCTCGACTAGTCTGCTCGGCCAGTCTGTTGTGGATGTATCCCTGAAGAGTAGAAACGCCTTTCGCCCAGCTCCGTCAGCAAAACAGTTGCTAACAAGCAAGTCGCGCCTTCATCTCACCTTCCAGCATACAGATCGACAACCCTTCACCGCTGGGCTCTCAGAGCCTTCATATCTCACAGATCTCCGAAGGTCCGCAAGACTGCCGCAGCGTGATGTCGTGGTCTGCCATCTCGAGCTGAGGTTAGGGGTAAAATCACTGACGTCAGTTTCAAGCCGTGTCTTACGATTGACCTAGAACAACATACTGCGTCTCGTCAACAGATCTCATGATGAGAAATGGCGCCGCGTCAAAGAAGAATAGGGATAAATTTGGTCTAACAAGCGGGCTTGTCCCGTAGTGTTAATTCTTTGCTTTCGTTAGCCATCCAGGAGGGCTGAACTCAAAGACTCGAGACCTTTTGCGAAAGGTTTCCAGGCGCGCAGATATTTGGAGGTTGTCAATCCCGAGATGAGACCGCGGGGCAAGTGAGCTGCCGAACCTTCAGCGTCCAGGGGTCGGGACAGCTTGGGGACAGCTTGGACCAGCATGCTGCGAGACGGCCCCCACTGCTGGTGCCATCAGCCGAGCAGCCCCGAGGTGGCGTATCAGCTGGCTCGCAGTCGGAAAAACAGCGGCGACCACGCTAAGGAGGCCACAAATTAAGCCTGAAGGTAGGAAATCATTGGCTGTCAGACGCTAATAAATCCACGTCATTGCCTCAAAATCGTGAAGCCACTGCAAATCCCGCACGATTGCGAAACCTCACAAGATACGCAGTCCTCGAGCCGCTCTCCAGCTTTGAGATTCACCAGTTTCGAGATTCCCTCCGCACACCCTTTCATTGGAAGAAGAATTACTTTACGCAGGGAGACGAATCCAAGCCTTGGTTGGGCGACATTTCTCTATGACTCACTGCATATTTGATGGATGAGCCATGTCTGCCGATCTGTTCGCCGAGTTTGTGTACGACAATGGAGGACAGAAGAGCCAAGCTGCTCCACCTCAGGCGTCAGCCGTGACCTCACCGCAGGGGGAATTCGACTTCTCTTCATTCGGCCAATTCAGCACAGCGGTTCCAGCCCCGGTCCAGCAGGAGACTAGGTGGCCCGCCCCTGATCGGACTCAACCGAGCGGCAATATATGGGATGGGTTTAGCTCGTTATCAGGGCAGAGTCAAGCACAAAGCCAGCCGGTACAAACAGATAGAGGAGCAGTGGATGACGAGGATGATACTTGGGGGGATTTTGAGGTTGCGGAGCCTTCAACGGCAGCCCCTCCTGGAGCCCTGCTTGGATTCCAGATGGCAAATCGAACTACTTTATCTGGTTCAACTCCCGTTGCGGCTCCAGATCCCAGAACAAACCCGGATAGCGATCTCACGTCTCGGAACCGGGTAATTCGGGCATCTACCGTCGATCTGTTGACCAACAATCTAATAGACGTTGGATCCGCACCGCGGCAGCCTCCAAAATCCGCCTGGGCAAAGGCGGAGAGGCAGCCTGCAAAACCCAGAGATCCAAATGTCCTCTTTGACGCAGACGACGACGTCGAGGAGGATGATGGTGATGATGACTTTGGAGACTTCGAGACAGTCCAAGCGCCAATTCAGCCGGTAGCAACATCATCTTCGCAAAGGAAGCCACAACATGTGCCACCATCGATGGACTTACTGTCCTTGACAGACCCTGCACCTTCGCCTGCGTCTGCAACCGCGCCTACACCTGCCACAACTACTGCGAATGTCTCGAGCAGAAAAGCTCCGGGGTTGTCGATGGAAAACCTGAACGTGGGCACATCATCTGCTTCGTATTCCGAGCCTCCCAAATCACCCTCTTTCCAGGAACGCAATCCATTTCCAGGCCTGGCCGTTGCGACCCCAAAGACCGAGAGTCTCAAAAGAGGAGAAAAGCCGAGCTCTCCATCACCCATCACAGCTTGGCCATCCTTTGACGATAAGACCCCCGGCGGGGGCGATGACTGGGCTGCCTTTGAAGACTTTCCCGCAAGAGACACGAAACAAGAACGAGCATCCAACAAAGAAGACAGCTGGGACTGGGAGACTGCCGACATAAGCCAGGCCACTAAACCAATCGATGAAAGCGAGCCACCGCCGACCAACGTGCCGCCTCCTTCGGTCCTAATGTCCGTACTCCCAGAAATACTCAACTTGTCCGATACGGCACTTCTAAAGCCCATCGCGGGCCAGACCGCCGCCGCAAAGAAGATGATCATGTCTGACCCCAAGACCGTCGCCTTCCTCCGATCCTACCTTCTCATCGCCACAGTCGCGGCGCGGATCCTCGCTGGCCGCAAGCTCCGCTGGCATCGAGACAAGTTCTTGTCCCAACGAATGACCATCTCCACTGCAGGCGCTAAGGGAATGAAGCTTGCGGGCGTGGACAAGGCCCAAGGGAGCAGAGAGGACCGCGAGGCTGCAGACGTGGCAGCCTCGTGGAAAGCGCACGTCGGAAAGCTGCGGTCGGCCGTGGCGGCTGCCAATGCCGCCGGGTCCGGAGCGCCGTTAAAGGTGCCCGAGATCGGAGAGCAGATGCATGTGACGACGGCCAAGCAGGTGCCGACAGCACCCAGGCCGTGTGTGATATGTGGACTTAAGAGGGACGAGAGGTTGACAAAGGTGGATTTTGAGGTGGAAGATAGCTTTGGTGAGTGGTGGGTGGAACACTGGGGCCATCGGGCGTGTCGCAACTTTTGGATGGAGCACGAGAAGAAGCTTCGTCAGCGGTAAAGGCAACCGGAGGTAGGCGCCGGCGTTCGGAGACGCGTCGCGACCCATTCACAGTCGCAAACGACCTTGTTGGCCTTATCTTTGTTGCGAGACACTCTTAGTGTCCCGACTAATTACCGTGCCTCGGTCGAAGATATCCCATCAATTGAGCAAATATGCCTCGAATGGTGGCATCCTAAGATCGTGCAACCCCATCTGAGCCCATTGCGATAGGTAGACGTGTTTTCTGTTGCAGCTCTGGTTCGTCACATGAGGGCGTGCAACTGAGACAAGCAAGTCGAGAGGAATCACGAAGCCCGCGCACGTCATCCACGACAGCGAAGGAAGCTGTTCGGCCGTGGGGTGCATGTGGTGGCGTCGTTGTCCGTAGTACGGGAAGCAGACAACGGCCACTGGAATCTTTTAGCTGTTTTGTTTGGTGGGAATAAAATCGAGACTTGAAGAGAGCAAGTCAGGATCCCGACGTCCCAATGCTCCAGTCCGCTTACCCTCCACGGGAACATACGTAGCACAAACTGAGTAGTATTCAGACTCGGCCGGCCATGCATTGTGCATCCACGAGGACGTCGTCGAATAGTACTGCCTAGAGTGGCATAAGCGAGCAGGAGCTACTGCAGAAACACAACAAATTGGTGAACAGGAGCAGACTCTTGGAATAAAGTTCCCGACCCTCAGGCGAACCACACACGACTTTTTTTGGCGGGGAAAAACTGTGCAAATTGCAACTGGCCAGAACGACGGTGCCACCTGTGGATTCTGCGGACGCTATCCACTCCCCACAGGTTGCCGCCTAGCCTGGTTGCCACTGCCACAACTCTAACAGCTCCTCATTTGCACTCAGCATGAAGACATCTGGGTGCACTCAAGCTTAGATTAGTACGTGATGGTTTCTTCAGTACGTGGCATTTGGGGACGTCAGCGAAGTTCCGAGCTCGTTTCGTTTTAAGGTATATTCGAACTCGATTTTAGCTTCCTTGGCTCTCAGCTCAGGGAGAACGCCATCAATGTGGATCCGCAAGCGATATGAGACGGCCCTCACCCGCCACACAAACTTGTGCTCCTTGAGGGCTTCTCCTCACCGGTCGGCTGGATCAGGCGATACGGCTGGGCTCCCGCGACGGCATGCGCCATTCAAGTCACACAACAGTGTCTGCTCGTCTTCTGTAGCTTTGGTGCCGAAGGAAGCCATCTGAGCATGATTCTGCAAGATCCGCTAGGAATGAGGAGCCCGCGCTCAGATTTCTGGAAGGCACTTGCCGTAGCATTGGCTCCCGTTTGGCCACGGGCGAACCGTCAAGCCTTATAAGGACTGCTATTTGTCGCATAATTTTGCATTCGGTGGGTTTTGGTTGCAGCAGGTTGATGATGGTAGGCTGTCCATCCATTTGATACCGTGCTGTCATTTCAGTGCCCAATCTGAAAGGCAAAAAGGGCTGAACAAGTTAACATGATAGGAAAGCGGCACCTTCGTACTTCCCCGTAGGACGACGGGGCATCCAGCCCACAAGACCTGCTTTGGAGTAAGTTGTCCTTTCATCTTTGCCCTAGGGATGTTCGACAGTCTACGGGCTGCGAGAGAAGCCGTGTGCAAGCATCAAACATGCGAGCCATGGCACGGAACTAGCGGCTCGCGGCTCCATGTGATAAAACGTGCCTGTACATGCCGGATCCGGCCAATGGCCACCCCGGGTCGGGGCCAACGGTAGAGGTCCTGCTGTAGGTTTGGACCAATCTGGGCAGTCGCGGCCGGTCGCGGGATGGAAGAAGAGGTCAGAAGAGGAACTGGAAGGTGGGGAGCTTGGACAGTTTTCTGTCAACTTTCCAAAGCGGGGTTGTTAGTGTTGATGAACGAGGAGCGGTTGACAACCGCCAGAGACGCCGTGAATTCGTAGGCAAATTTGCTGTGATCGAGATCAGAACTTTCGCGGCCCCGGATGACCATTCTTTTCGTCTCAACAAGTCCCAGATTGCTCAATACCGACGTCATTGTTCGCACAGAATGTCCTGGGGCCACAAACGGGTAAGATTTGAGGGGCCCTGAAATTGTTAGCGGTAAGACGGTATTACGGTACAACGGCCTCTGCAGTGAGCAATTTGACATGCAAAGACGCGAAAATATTGCCTCGATCAAAAGCTCTCCTCATAGAACTCGCGTGCTTGGCCATTGGTTGATATTGCAGAATCAGCGGTCTGATAGTATCGGCAGATAGTTCAAAGTACTGGGGAGCTTGGTGATAAGCATCTCACCATGGGGTGGGTGGGTAGAAGTACATTGGTGAGCAACTGTGCATCGCATCATGTGGGGCAACCGCAGTCGACGCGGTACGTAAAAGAACATCAATAGAGGCTGGCCAGAGCTTGAGCAACAAGCTATTGATCCTCCCTACCTCCATCCATGCTGCTGCTTGAGCTCCAGCGCATTCTGTTGAGGGGTGGGGTGCTGCAAGCTCACCGTCGTACCTGACAGCTTCCATTGCTGAGCAGAAATCCTACAGTTGCAGATGCATTTTCTGTTATCTCTGGCGGGAAGCTCCCCGGAGGCCGTTGCAAAGGCGGTGTCGCTGCCCAGACCAGGAAACTAAGTACCTCCCTTCCGAGCTTGACAACGCCCCTGCAGCGCACGACCATTCTTGAAGAAAGTTTATCGCAGGCGCATTGCAAGTACTCTGTAAGATATCTAGAACGGCCAAGTCTGGCTCCGGCCCCTGGACACACAAAGTTGAGGTGGTTGGTTGACAAGACGGTGAAGGCCTCGCGACGGAAGGCCGCCAATTTATTTAACAGACGGTCACGGGCTCGACACCGGTGGCTGGAGCGTGGAATATTCCGGCACCGCGCTTGCAAACGGTACCTAGCTTGACGCACTGGCTTTAGGTATTGGTACCTTGATGGCCGTTTGACCTTGGTCTCTCGCGAAAGAATGGCCGCGTGATGATGAGGTGTGGAAATACTGGCGGGGCAAAAGTAGGAAGCCATCTGGCAGTTAGTATTGAGCTCCCTGTGTTCTCTATCCATGCATAGTGGGGCAAAGCGCGTCGTGTATTGAGGGAAGTTGAATTGTACATGCTGGACTCCGCGGGATCCATTCCACTGTGACTGGTGAATGCTGACTTGAAGGTGCATTAATGGATGGACAGAGGAGCAGAGGTCTGGTGCAAGGTACAAAGCAGAGGGTCGGCGACGCCCATCCCCACCAGTATCGAAGTATCGGATCAAAGCGAGGCGTGGGAGTGTCTTTACCCATTTTTCTTCTCCATATCTTCACCATTCCAATTCCAGCCCCCAAATACCGTGCCATTCTCAACTGCCCATCGACAACTTTTCTTCAATCTGGCGTTGCCCCTTGTTCCTAAACTCCGTCCGACCCCTTCCTCTTTCTCAGCAGGCCCGATCAGCCGCGACGAAAATCCTCCGCCCCGTCGCCGTGGCCGTGGCCGGGCTCCATCCTCCGACCCCTCCATCCGGACCCGAAGAGTTGACCCATTGAGTCCGCGAAGCTAGGCTGTTCAGTTTGCGGAAATTTTCCCGACTCACGACTTGCACATTCAAGTTCTCAGAAAGATGTCGACGTGAATCATCGGCAGTTCGACACACCTCATGCACTTCACTTTTTCAGCCCTGGGAAAGCCACGTACCCACCCATTTTCCATGAGAGCCTGCTAGGGACCTCCAGCTCCCTCATACCATCGTAGGAACAGGTACCCGGGCTTGAAGAGGGGAAGGTGACAGCTTGACAAAGCAACAGAACCAAAAAAAAAAACACTATTACGAGAGTCCCCTGCAAGAGATAGAGTCCAAGCAGCAACACAACAGAGAAGGAAAAGAGCATATTGCAAAAGAAGGGGCGAGCCAGGGGTTTCTACCAGGTCAGACCAGAAGCCCGGAAAGAGCGCCGGGTTTGCTTGCAGAGCCGCTGCAGCTAGGTCGCTTCCTCCCACTGCTCACACGGCTCCCGCCTCCTTGGGGCAGCCACGAACAACCCCGCCATTCCACAACCTGGAATTCGCGAACAAAAATATTGACTGCTTCCCCCACCTCGGTCGTCAACTTGACCTCTCCATCAAGCTCCACGGGTTGAAGGCAAACGAGAAAAGGTACAGTTCATTCCTTGCCACAATTTTATCTCCCGTCCTTGATTTCCTGAAGACAAGCGCGTATCTTGCCAGTACTCCAGCTAGCAATTGATCGACAGCGGTTGTATCACAAGGTGTTAGTCAGTCGCAAGTGTCGCCATTCAAGTTGCTTGCTGAGCTTGCAGCTTGTCGCAATTGGAGAGACTCGCATGTTCAGTGTTGACACCCAACGCGCCCTCGGCCTAAAAACGCTTGCGTCTACATGATTCGAAACTAACGCAACCAATTTTTTTTAGCAGAAACGAAGGGCAACTATCTTTCGAGGCAATTACGACCACAACACTCTCTTCCATTCTTTCCTCCCCCATCTTCCCCGGGCCTTGATCAACCGGAAACATCCCCGCCACTAGGCTCTCCACGATGGCGACGGCATCGGAGTCCATGTCTCCCAACAACGGCATGTCAATGGAGCCCCTGGATCCAAATGAGCCCAGACTCGGACCCGATGGCGAGCCTGCACCCAAAACCGACGAGGAGTATGCCCAAACTTCGCTTACACTTCGGGCAATCGTCTCCTCTAAGGAAGCGGGCGTGATAATTGGCAAACAAGGCAAGAATGTTGCCGACCTAAGAGATGAAACCGGAGTGAAGGCTGGCGTCAGCAAGGTAGTGCAAGGCGTCCACGACCGTGTGCTTACGATAACGGGCGGGTGTGATGCCATATCGCGGGCCTATGCAATTGTCGCCAAGTCCCTTGTTGAGGGTGCACCGTCGGTGGGTATGGGCGGAGTGATTCAGAACAACGGCACACATCGTAAGGATCCTGGCCTGCACTAAGTTCCTTTGGCCCCATATCACTAACCCACCACCATAGCCGTCAAGCTCCTCATCTCGCACAATCAGATGGGAACCATCATTGGAAGGCAAGGCCTCAAGATAAAGCACATCCAGGACGTGTCCGGCGTCCGAATGGTGGCGCAGAAGGAAATGCTTCCCCAGTCGACAGAGCGCATCGTCGAGGTTCAGGGAACACCGGAGGGCATCAAGACTGCTATCTGGGAGATTTGCAAGTGCCTTGTGGACGACTGGCAACGCGGTCAGGGAACGGTCCTCTACAACCCTGTCGTTCGAAGCCAGCCGGCCGGCACAACAGGAAACATGGGCGGCGGAGGCAGCGGTGGCAGCGGCGGCGGCAGTGGCGGCGGCGGCGGCGGCGGGTACGGCGGCTCCGGTGGCAATGGCCGAGGCGAGTATGGTGGCAGTCCGCGTATCATGCGAACCGGAAACGGCGCCGACTTCAACAGCGCGGGCCCGCGTTCGTATAACCGCCGCTCTGATTCCGATGCAGCCACCCGTGGACCGCCCACTCACGACGAGAATGGCGAAGAGATTCAGACACAGAACATCAGTATTCCTGCCGACATGGTGGGTTGCATCATTGGCCGTGGTGGTAGCAAGATTAGCGAGATCCGCAGGACATCTGGCGCTCGCATCTCGATTGCCAAGGTGAGTCAGACCACCTACCCGCGTTTTGCAGCGCCTGCTTTCCTTGAGTAATTTCTTCTTCTAACTCTGTTCAGGCACCTCATGACGAGACAGGCGAGCGGATGTTCACCATCATGGGCTCTGCCAAGGCCAATGAGACGGCACTATTCCTCCTTTACGAAAACCTCGAAGCCGAGAAGATGAGACGCAGCCAGGCGCCACAGCCACCTGAGTAGACACACGCCTTTCCCATGTCTACAATTTGGTCTCTCAATGGTCGTCTTCACAATCACTCGAGCACATTTTTCTTAGGTGTTTTGTTTTACTTTATGACGGTCGGATACGGCAAACCCTAGGGCCTTTCCAGATCTGCGCCGCAAGGCCTCTCGTACTCGGTTTAACAGGCGGAAACCCCGGATAACGATGTTACGACAACCTTTTTCCTCGACAGAAAAGCGTTAATTCCGGTCCCCTTCTCTCCTATTTCCTTGGACCCTCCTTTATTTTCCGACTACCGCGTATCGCCCATGGTCGGCCGCTCTCCGTTTCTCGCCCGACTCTCTCACCCAATAAGCTCTTTTCGAGACTTGGCTCAACAAAGTACCACGAGAGTACTGTTTCTCTTGTACCAACTTGTTTCCGAACATACAAAAACCTCACCCTGCTACGACATGGCCCCCAGAATTTGACTCGCGGCAGCCCCCAAAATTCACTGGGAAGTGCCATGTGTTGACGACATGACGAAATACCCCGCCCTGCCGGAGTTGGTTTTGAATCATGCATCAGGATCCGGCGGTCCGAATTGGCATGAGGAGATGACCTGACGGTTCGTTCTGCAGTTTATGGACGCATGGGATATGGTATTCGGGATAGCTTTCGGCTTCTCTTTTTGGCGCGTTCTAGGAGTCGGGATAGTTCTCCTGCAAAGTGGCCGTTATAGCTTCGTTCTCATCCGCCGCAACTACATTACACACACCCGGACTGTCTTAGCTCCTTTCCCTCCATCTCTAGTCCTTCCTTGACACAATGACACCAACCGAATCATTATTATCTCTTGTTCCGTTAATTATCTTGAGCTGCACATGTGAAAAAGTAATGAGCTTGATGGTTATCGAAACTCCACCACGAAACAGATCAACGTGCACATTTCAGAAACCACCCGAGACCTTATCGTCGTTCTAAGGTGCTCGTCTTGATGCGTGGTTTTTTTTTCATACATTATCATGGCTAGTCTTCACAGACCGAGAGACCTAGGCCGAGATCTCTAGACAAAATAGTTCACGATCGGCCAATAAACTTGAGCTAGCGGAATAGGTGGCATTGCTTCTTTATATTGAAAGTGTGCGTGCCATTTTGGGTGGCTAACTAGCCTTCACCGTCTGCACTTAACAGGTATATGCACATTGTGGCCTGTGAAACTTGGAGCCGCGAAGCAGATCATAGAAGAACTGACCCTTGAGAAGACCGGCATCCGACATGTATGATGTCTCGGAATTCACAGGCGCGGAGCTAGACGAAGGTGCCAAGTCACAGGCCCCTTTGCAGTTAGCCAATCTTTGGTGACCCCCAACTACGGAGTGGATCTAGATCGTGCTGGATGTGCGACATTTCTCAGGATCCAATGGCAGCCGAAATAGGCCCCTCCCCCGCCATGCATGCCGAGTGGCCGAAGCTGCTGCAAAGGACGCTGGGGGAGGCATCCCATGTTTTTTTCAGCTGCCCAACATCGAGAAGAGCTTTGTTTCATGCAACCCAGCCCAATTCGTTCATCGAGGGTGACTTATTACATATAAGACCCTCTCTCTAGTCTAGGGCAGCCATTGCGAGGCTTTTCTTCAACCTCCGGTGCCACCTATTTATTTTCTTCAGTATTCTTCTGGCTTCTCGTTTGGTTATCTTTCAAGCACGAAAGGTTTCCCAACTGGCATTCTACTCCCATTCCGAATTAAATAAAGCCTCACACAAACACCCTGCCCACCGAGGCAAAGACCAAAGGACACTCTCCCCAAAAAATGGCCCGCAAGAAGGCTCTCCTCATCGGAATAAACTACTTTGGTACGGAGCAGGAACTTGCCGGCTGCATCAACGATGCCCTCAACGTGCGCGAATTCTTGGTTAACGACAGGGGCTGGTCGGACAGCCCTGACGACATGGTTGTCATGACGGATGACCCCGGGAACGAGGGGACGAACTTGTGGCCGAGCTTGGAGAATGTGAAGGAAGCGATTGCGTGGCTTGTCAACGGGAATGAGGAGGGGGATGCTTGTTGGTTGAGCTATTCGGGACACGGCGGTGAGAATACCAAACTATGCCCCCAGGAACCTGGAACGTAAAGAAGCTAGTCGGGGGAGTCAGGCTGACAGGAAGACATTGAAGTGGGAGACGAGCCGGCGGCAATGTATTAGGGTTGGGGTTGCGAAACTAACTTCTTCCACTGGCAGGACAAGTCCGAGATCGCGAAGGCGAACGAACCTCCGGGTAAGATGTTTTGGCCTCTACCTTATATAACTAACCCCCCGGACGCCCTAACAGACGATTGGGTAAAAAGCTCACCTATCCTAGATTCGACGACACCATCCTCCCCGTCGACTGGTCTACCACCGGCCAGCTTACCTCGGACGACCTCCACCGCCTCATCGTCTCCCCCATGGATCCCAACGCACGGCTCACCATCCTCTTTGACTGCTGCCACTCGGGCTCCGCCTGCGAGCTCCCCTTCGTCTATCGCCCGGACGCGGACGGCAACGTCAACCTGCTCGACACCATCAAGAAGGGCGCCCAGCTCGTGTCGTCGGCCCACCAGATCCTCGCCAAGGGGTTTTCGTCCCCGACGGCCGCCGAGGATGCGAAGATGCTGCTCGGCGGCGCGACGGATTTCTTCAACTCGCTGAGCCACAGAGCCGAGGACGGAGGAGAGGCGGACGTGGACGAGGACGGGCTGGCAAAGGAGAACTTTGCCGAGGATTGGCACAACGAGGGGAAGGACGTGTGGATGTTTAGTGGCTGTGCGGACGACCAGACGAGCGCGGATACGAGGATTGCGGGGAAGGCGACGGGGGCGATGAGTTGGGCTTTTATTGGCGCGATGAAGGAGAATCCCGAGTATTCTTACATCGAGGTTAGTCTCACTTTTTTCTTCGTCTTTTTTCCTTTGTTAGCGACCCCTGTTTGCGCCTCTTGATGTTAAAGTCCCATTGGTACAATCACAAGGCACAACGTTATCATGTCCCCGGGGAGGAGCATGGTCTGTATTAGGGAATTTGTTAAGCTAATACGTTCTCTAATCGGGGAGGAGTAGGTTCTGAGAAATACCAGAGAGGCCTTGATACAAAAGTACTCGCAGATTCCGCAACTGAGTTGTGGTGGCCGATACGATCTTGACCAGATTCTGCAGGTGAGCTTGCCAGCCATTCTCGTCTATAGAATCTAAGTACATGGTTTGCTAATCTATGTTGCAGCTGTGAAAAATGAACGCTGCTGTAGTTTGATTACATCGCAAGAGAGCAGATGCTGGTTATAAGCCAAAGGAAAGCCTGTGCCAAAACTAAAGTATAGCCCAGAGATGATTGGTCACAGCTGGTTTGGAAGATAGATTAAAAGCTAAGCTACTTGGTGGGTGGAGTAGGCATCTCGTCCTCTCTTAAATTCGTCTTCGCCAATAGATGATTCCTTCGCCACGCTACTTAATCGATGTGGTTGGTATCTCTTCCCGCGCGCTCGAATTTTCCTGCTGTAATGAATGACACTTTCGTAACGTCGCTCATAATTTCGCCTCCGTTTAATCAGATTGTTCTTCCTTGATAGCCGTGTTCTCAGTCTTGATCGGTGTGACGTCCTTCACCTGCACTCCGCCATCGAAAGCCTCGACAAACTCCTTGGCAAACCCGCGGATCAACTCAAGAATCTTGTCTTTACGCTTCTGCTCCGCCTTCCAGGTCTTTGGCCTGGACTCACAGAGCAGGCTGCCCTTGTAATCCCGTTCAATGCTCTTCAGAGCTTGCTCCATACCCTGGCTCAGACTCTCCCTAACAGGAAATCGAATATCGTTGTCGAGGAGCTTGTCGATATGACTGGCGGTCTCCAGGTACATTTTCACTTTCTTTTCCTCCACCACTTCATCGAGCCTCTCTTTCATCAGCTTCCAAATTCCCTTCCCTGAGAATCGTTAGAATTTGAGCGAGAACTGAGGAACAGCGACTTGGTGAGTTTGCATACCTGAACCATTCTTGATGAATATGTACGCTTCCGCCATGGCTGTGCGGATCTTTGTCTTGAATTGTCTGCTGACACCACGCTGCAACTGTTGAACCATATGGGCGGTTTCTACTTGAGTGCTCTTGACATATCTGTATCGCGTTGCAAGCTGTCGCCTGAGCATGCGCCTGGGTTGGTCGTAGTCCCTACCCCAGGCCGTCAAATGCTTGGTGAAGTCGTCGTGGAATTTTTGAATATGCGAGATGAAGGCCGTCTCAAAGTTCTGAAGAGTTGCTGGAACACTGGTTTGGAACGTGTTCTCCCAAGGGGCAATCAAATACTTGGTGAGTGGCACCGTAAGGGCCATGTTCCAGTCCTGCGGACCGGCCGACTTCGACCGGTACTCTCCATGCCGGCGGCCAATTGCTTTCCACGTGCTATATGCTAGGCTTTTTGGCTCCCCTTTTGTACCCCAGACCTTGGCTACGTCGGGGGCGTCGCCTGCGGCCATTGGGATGTTGCGTGACAGGCAGACAGAGATTTCGTGTTCCAAGGTAGCCTTGATCTCCGATTCGCATTCATCGATTGAATTACTGATATTCTACTCAACGCTTAGTCGACACAAGATCAATGGTTGGGGATAAGTGTGCCGGCGAGCTACTTACGGCTCGAAGCTCAGCCAAGGCGCCTTGAAGATTCTGGTTCCGGCTCTTCTTGGTCTGTTCGGCTAGCTTCTGTAGTCTTGAAGACATCGAAGCCCACATGAAGACCGATTGAACAACTTGCTGGAAGTTGTTGAGGAAGTCTTGATACGCACTAAGCCTCGTATCTTCGGTGAGGTTCCGCGCATGCTCCTGGAGCTGGGGGATCTCCGTATCCTCTGGAGACGGGAATCCATCAAGCGAGACGTTGTCCTTCTTTATACGGCCGGACAGCTTCTGGTAGGCCCTGCTACTGACGCAAAATACTGGTAGGTTCGCAGCAACCTCATCATAGTCACGAAAATCCTGGCTAGGGTCAAAGTCGTCTTCATTTTCGAGGGCCATAACTTCTTGGTCAGCCCTACAATCTGGTTAGCAACGACTAGGACCGCGAAACCAGGAGAACCCACTCCCTAATTCCCATGGCATAGTCCAATTTTATTGCTTGACGAGAATAGTCGTTACGCTTCTTGACGCAATTCGCAGTAATCAGAGCCTCCAGATTGTCGGACTCTTTTTGACGCTGGGACCTTTGACTCTCTGCATCACCCTTTACGCCAGTTAGCTTCTTGGCTTTCTGAAGATCCTCCTTCTTCTCAATATTGAAATCCTTGAGCTTCTTCTCAATATCTTTCCTGGTGAGGGGCAATGGCTCGTTCTCTTCTTGAGCTTGCTCCTCTGTGCGCTGATTGCTATCAGAAGCATTCTTATCTTCATCCCCAGAAGTTGACACTGAATCGCTGTAATTATGGCCGCTTTTCTTTACTCGCCTTCCAGACCCGCCGTTTGCGCGTTTCCGCTTTTTAGTTGGTTGAGGTGGCGTGAACACCGTTTTCCTACCTTTTTTCAAGTCGTTGAGTCGCCGGCGCCAACTTCTGATTTTCTCATCGGCGTCCTTCACGCTTTGGTTAAGAGCATCCATCTGGCTGCTAAGACCGCGCATAGTCTGATTTAGTGAGTGAAGCTCTTCCATGACGTCGTGAGACTTTTGCCATATAGGTTCTTTGTCGATGCCAAGGACTTCGACTGCCTCCGTAACAGAAATATCATCTGTTTTAGAGCAGATGAACGTAACCTTTGAGGTGGCTCCATCCAGCTTGAGCTGCATTTTGAAGGAGTCCCCCAAGAGGCACTTGGCTGTCTTGTCGTCAACAGCTCGCGTGATTGGGGATATAACCCATAAGTAATCGCATTCTTTCATATAGTTCTGAGCCACAGCCGCACGAGCCGCGTTGGAGTCGTGTACACCAGGCTGCCGCAAAGTTAGTGTAGAATAAAAACCCCCTGCAGGATAAACTCACGAGATCAACAAGAACAGTTCCAAGCTCTAAAACCTTCGCCTTGGTGAATATTCGAACAACCTTGATGAGCGGCCAATACTCGAACTCCAAGTCGGCCGCGGAGTTATTCTCTAGAGCCGCTGTGTGTTCGGCATCAGGATCAGGATCATTATCCTTCGAATCCGACGCGATAGCCTGTACCTTAGAAGGTTGCCCTCTACACTTCTCCTTAGAATCGACGAATTTCTGGATTTGTTTATACAATTCCTTGTCTTTTTGGGTGTAGATCTCTTGCGTAATGCCAAAGACACTCCTAATGCATTCCCGATTGGCGAGCTCCGTACCTTCGCTCAGGATCTCTTCCTTTTTTATTCCTGGGTACACCGCCTGGATTTTTCTGAGGGCAATTGCCGCGTCGCTGTCTCCCGTCGGATCTGAGGCTTGATTACCTCCCGGAGCGTCACTCAAGTCTCCAATGCTGATAGATAGATCCTGAATCCATGAGTCTTGAGAGATGAACTCAATCTCCGCGCGGTAGAGTTTATTTGGGTCCTCCGAAAAGTTGTAGGAAATCTCCGTAGGAGAGGCGGTGCAAGCGCGGACACAATTTGTAGGCAGGAGTCTAATCCTAGTCAGTAAATTCCGCTTCTTACACACGTATGCTCTCAACAAGTACTTACTGTCCTTCGTCGAGGACAGCATTGATAACTGAGCTTTTACCAGCTCCAGTGTTGCCGACCACTCCGACCACAACTCGTGGCCTTGGAAGAGTGAGAAGACCCTGCATAGACTCTTTCCATTGGAATGAGTCGTCATCGCTTGGGTCTATCGAGACATTCAGATCCCGGAGGATCTTGGCAGCAACGTTCGCGGCCCTCTCGAGGGTGTCGCAGTCTTTCGTGAGCTGTAAATTCTCCAGTCGTCGCTGCAGTTCCAGCATTTCGGCGTCGGGAGGCTGGACCTCCGGCGCCATGGCCCCAAGCTATATGAGAACTGAGATCCTTTTAGGGCCTTGAGATATTTTCTGAGCCTAGGCCTCGTTGAGCGACAATTTTTAGGAGGAATCGAATAGATGTGAAG
>Ga0247774_1000525_pt1 | contig 18973 bp, 11 predicted proteins | sample UWRJL001104B6_FD_179933 | JGI IMG/M metagenome (GOLD analysis project Ga0247774, IMG submission 179933) | Plant litter microbial communities from Arlington Agricultural Research Station in Wisconsin, United States - UWRJ-L001-104B-6 | ecosystem: Environmental > Terrestrial > Plant litter >... | reverse complement strand
AGACTCACCGGCGAGGTTGTTCGCGATGCGATCCCAAAAGTCACCGTCCTCCTGCAAAGACTAGAAAAGGGTTTCAGGAAGGACGCGGACCTTTGGACGCTCCTAGGCGCCTTCCTGCAAGGTCGGGAGACTACTGCGCGATCGATCAAGCCCGACCATGGAGCGGCCGCGCTAGAGAGGATCGGACTTAGGATCGCCGGCGACATGCAGCCCCATACAGCCCTCAAGACACCCCAGAGGTTTGCGCGGCAGACCGTCAGGTTCATTGCGGAGCAAGCCAGCCGACACGGCACTAGCAAAACTTCTAAGAATTACTTCTTTCTATACCACCCTGACACGGACTGGAATCCAGAGTTCTTTGACTACGCTAAAAAGCATGACCTCCCCGAAAGCTTCCTCGGGATGTCGGAGAGCCTCGATGCGCTTTGCACCTGGATGATTTTCCTCCGTCACAACTTGAAGCACGGCCGCCGCGCCCGCTTCCACCTACTTGTGCCCGCGTATCAACCCCTAGTCATCAGCGAGCCACTCATCATCCCTCGCGACCTCTTCCCCCTCACCGTCACCGGCCACATCCACAACTCGACCCCCTATGTCTGGTTCCGACTGCCAACCTTCGACGATCTGAACGCAAACGACCTCGAGCTCGACAATGTGGGCCTCGCGACCGGCCCAGAGCAGAAAAGCTGGTCGGAATTTTTCGAGTCTATTACGACTACTGCCGCCGCTGGTTACTCCCATGCCGGCATTTGGGGTGCTGGAATTGGCGCACTGGGTGGTTTTGTGCACTCTGTGGCCACCAGTCCTGCCACGGAGGAGACGCCGCCCCGAATGCTTGGCCAGGGCCCGGTGGTGGCCAGAGGTCCGGTGGAGGCGCAGCGGCAGGATGATATGCCGAATGATGTTCCGTTGGACTCTACAATGCATCATGCCACGAGGCGAAGTGATCACCGTCGACGTCGACCGGAGGACCGTCGCCGCCAGCAACGTGAGAGAAATGGCCGACGCTAATGCTGATTTGCTCTTTTCGGACTCAAATACAATTCATTTCATTTAGCACTTTTTCATTTTGCTTTTCTTGCCTAGTGCCTCAACACCAGAGATGTTTTGACCCAATGCCCCAGATAGCAGAGAGTATATCTTATATAAATCTAAATGACGTTACAATCCTCCTATGCTTTTATTAATATTTATTCAGCGGCTGGTGATGACGTGGTGTCCGGTGGTACTAGTGTGAGCTAACCATTGATCACGGAGATAGATATAAAAAAAGAATGTGAAGCTAGAAACTGTCGAGGGCTCAATACGCGTTTAATCAATAAATCGAATGCTAGTGACTAGCTACTTTAGATGCAGATCTGAATATCCTTATCAATGCCCTGCAAATATTGATGATTATGTCTTGTTTTACTCTCTTTCCAAACCGTCACTTTGTTACTGACGAGATTGGTGTGTTTGAAACCCCTTTGGTCCTGGGTGGCTTATTTTTCATTCATCCGTTCATCCCTCCCACCAAATCCTGAGGGTTGGTCTTTATTAAATCTCTTGGTTATTTAACCCCAAAGTTATTGTCTCCTCCCAGCACTAAAAATGCCTGACCAAGTACCACGAAGAAAATAATTAATTAATAAATGACAGTTCGGGCGTTTCGTCATTAACGTGATCTGACCTTTGTATCTCGGATACGGTGTATAAACACTGTATGGCAATAAAGTCTTGTGACAAGAGGCGTCACGAGGCGCTGACGAGGGTGATCAAGCATGTTTGGTATCGTGTGTCTAAGGTTAGGGAATGGTTCCTAATGATGTCCTGAAGGTTAAAATGTTGGGAATCCGACTAATGATGTATGTGCGATTGAGGCTCTGAAGTATAGGAATCAATCTAGGCAAGACTGAAGCCTATATTTTCCCTGAGAGAGATGGAGGAATGTTACACTTCTTATAAGTAGGCAAATCTCGTTCAATTTGCCATTAGCAATACTTCCGCGAGATGGAGGGAGCTTGAGCACAACCGACAACTCGGAACAAGTGAAGATCTCTTTCTCCTTCCAACCGTAGTACTGACGCTAGAATCCTTCAAACTGTCATCCTTGATGAAGAAATGACATTAGAAAGAGAGGCTTATGCAATACTAATCCCTTTAAGCATATACCTAAACTGGGTCCGCCAAATATCCCGGACAGGGTATTTCTATCTTAGTGAGATTGGTGAAGTTTACAAAGTGAAAGAATACGGGGCTCTGTGCCTTAGCCTTATTCTGCGCTAAGGATTCTCGGAATGATCCTGCTGAAGTTACCTACCCCTCACATAACTCAGCCCTGACGATGCTAGAACTCAGCTTTAAATCTGACCATAGAAGTTAGTGTAAACGCGTTCCGCCCGAGTGTCTAGTGGCATTCATTAGAATGTTCCAATTTGAGCAGCCGTATTTGCCTTCATCTTGGCAAAAACAGCGTCAAACATCGTAACCACTCCGTCAATCGTCTCACCAACAAACGCATGACTGTCCCACTGCAACTTGAGCCGGTATCCCGTCAAAGTTCTCTGTACCTCCACCATCAAGGCGTAATTGATCGTCATGAAGATCTTGCTCTGCGCTAGCACTACCCACCTCATGTGATTCACCTTCGTTCCGGTGGGAACCGGATCGAACGGCTGGAAGCAGAAGAGCATCTTGGCAGAGTACTCGTCCCGATCCTGTCCGAGTGCTTGGTAGATGTCATGCAGGCCGACAGAGCCGTGCTCGGTGGAGGCCCAGAAAGCCGCCTGCGCGTCTTTTAGGAAAGAGGACACAGGCGTGGAAGGGTCGAGAATGGTGCGAGACGGCAGGAAGTTGGCGCATGCTCCGTTGAGGAGCTGAGGACGAGCGACAGCCACGTTTCGCCCCGTGATGAGGTGATCAATCAGCACGTCCGACGTGCCGGTCAGCTTACCAGTGACAATAGCATAGGCAACCTGAAAGATGGTCGAGGGCGTCACGCCGAGTTTCGTGGCCAGGGCGTCAATATCGATGTCACTTGAGAGCGGGGCAAACTTGATATGGTCGGTGACAGGCTTCCGAGGAAGAGTGTGCTTTGGCTCATACGTCTCCAGCTCGGATGACCAAAATTCAAGATCCTCGTCGGTGTCGGCGGCATAAATCCTGTCGATGAAATTCTTGAACGGTTCGGGCTCGGGGATCTTGCTATCGCCGCGGGTAATGGCGGTAAACTGCTCGTCGAAGATTCGGAGCAGGGTGCCGTCGTAAGTACCATGGTCAAGCTTAATGGCGAGGATCCGCGAGCCGTCGAGGGTTGAGGTGAGGAGGAGATACTCGACATTGGGCGTACCAAATTCAAATGGCCTCTTCCTCAGTGCCTGGACATGGTTTGTCATCTCAGCTTCGGTGGCGTACTCCACCTCGTCCCAGTTCATGACCGGCTCGCGAAGCACAATCTGACCTGAAGTTAGCACAACTTCAACTTTCTGATAGTCTCAGGGCATTTACCTGGTACCAAGAGGAGGGGTCTGCCGCATCAGCATGATAGAACATGGCGCGCAGAATTTCATTCCGAATGGTCAATTTCCGCGTCACTTCCTTCCATCGGTTCATATCAAAGTCGTCTGGAACGGAGCGATAAGCTGTCAGGTTCCAAAATTGGTGCTCCTTATTGCCCTGAGTCAGGAACTCGATTTGGCCGGGACCGCAAGGATAAATGTCTTCAATATCCCTATCGCTCAGTCCGGCCCTCTTGATTGCAGTCGTGACGGATTGTGGGATTGAGTACTTGATAGGTTCAAGGTTTTCCGAGACGACTGCTGCCGTAGGCTTAAGACACGACGCCTGATCCCCGAGCGTCGACTTAGCCAAAATTTGACCCACTGAAGCTTCAAAGCCCAAACGGCGACACTCGGCGACGACATTAATGGCGGCAATCGAATCTCCGCCAACTGCAAGGAAGTCCGTGGTTGCGCCAACGCTAGCCGTGGGAACACTGAGCACTGCAGACCAAGCCTCTTGCATCGCAATCTCTTCCTCGGTAGTAGCCGGAACGAACTCGATCTGAGGGCCTGCGGCTGCAAGGTGGGGGAATATTTGCTCCTTCGTCATTCCCTCTACAATATTTACAAGCTCCTTGTGATTAGTTTTGCCAGAAGGAAGTGTGGGGAAGCTGTGGAAAGAAAAGAAGACACTCGGCATCATGTAATGAGCGATGCTGGTCAGATTCTCCATCAGCTCCTGGACGGACTCGCGCCTCTCGCCTGCTGGGAGGGGCTTGTGGGTGCTCGCCTTCTGGTCCCCTTCGAAAATGCAGAAGGCCACGAGCTGAGGCTTTTCGATGACTTGGGCGACAGAGACGACAACAGCCGCAACTCGGCCAGTGAGGGAGATGGAGCTCTCAATCTCGCCAAGCTCAATACGGAAACCATTAAGCTTCACCTGGAAGTCCTTGCGGCCAAAGCAACTATTGAGATACCAATGTCAGCAAACCCTGCGTTCGGTTAGTTCGGTGGAAGTCGAAGTCGCTTACTGCAGAGAGCCATCTTCGGCCCAGCGAGCAAGATCGCCGGTACGATAGAGAGGTTGCCCATTCGAGTTCTGAATGAACACCTTGGCCGTTTGTTCGGGGCGGCCGAGGTAGCCCTTCGCAAGCTGCGGTCCTAATATACAAAGCTCACCAACCTCCCCATCAACAACAGGCCCTAGGCTGTCACCTTCGGCGGGGATAATCATAGCCGAAGCATGGCGCAACGGGTAGCCAATGCTGGCCAACTCTCCCTCTGGCTCCACCTTCGAGACAGTCATAAGAATAGTCGCCTCGGTTGGCCCGTAGCCGTTGTAGACATCAACGTACTTCGCCCACTCCAAGATATTGGTATCGATTTTCTCACCGCACACGCTGAGAACCTGGAGACCAGGTAACTCGGAAGGACCGCCGCGGATGAGCTTCGTGATGGTTGGCGTGAGCATGACCTGTTTGACGCCCATGGAATTGATATGGCCGGCTAAGTCAGAAAGAACCTCATCTTGAGGAGCGACGCAGAGGCAGGCACCAGTCGAGAAGATGGTAAAGATATCGTAATAGGATGCGTCAAAAATGTAGTTCAGGACCCAGAGTGAGATCCAGTTGCTAGTGACTCTGGTGGCTTCGACCATTCCTTGAGTGGCAGCATCAACAGCTGAGTGAGGAACAAGTACTCCCTTTGGCATACCAGTAGATCCCGAAGTGTAGATTACATAGGCAGTACTCTCAGGACTTAACCCATGGACAACAGGAGCCATATTCGACCTGGACTCCTCGGTCAGGGGAATGCCACCTGCAAGGGTCATGGGCAGGCCGAAGCTGGCGCAGGAGTGCATATTTTCCTCGTCCGTGATAATGCGATCGGCTGAAATGTCTGAGAGTATGAACTTATTTCGTTCATAAGGGTTGCGGGAATCCAGCGGCACATATGCAGCCCCAGCCTTCAGAATCCCAAAGATGGAGATAAGGGTCTGGGCAGACTTTTCCGTATACAGCGGGATCATGTCCCCGTGTTTGACGCCCCCTTGGATGAGATAATGGGCAAACTCGTTGGCTCTTGTGTTGAACTCTCCGTACGTGATGTCGCAATCCTTCGTCCGGATGGCAATACGAGAGGATTCGGACGCGGCATACTGCTCAAAGGCTGCGTGGGCTAATCTGAACTGTTCTTCGTTGGGAGAGTCCACATTAGAATCTTTTGTGCCTTGGCCGTTGATGAGGCCTTCTACTGTTGTTTCTGGATCGGTGGCCATTTTCTTGATAGTTTGCACAAAAGTGTCTAACACGCCTTCTGCACTGTCGGGCTCAGCAGCGAAGGGAACAAGAAGCTTGACGGTGGTCGGACTCGATTCGCTAACCTCAAGTGTGATATACCTAGCGCAGAAGTCAGCAAAATTCTTTCCCGCAATCGGACGGCGGACGCTAGGGATACTAACTGGGTGAAGTTGTCACCGTGAGTGATGACTGGGAGGAGATGCTGGTTTCGGTCAAAACCTTCGATCTTTCCCAGTACGTTGACCATTGTGTTGACCGACTCGGGGCGAATGCCAGTCGCGGTGAGTACATTGCGCAGGCCGTAGGGGGCGAACTTGGAGGCGGCCCACATCCTCTTCTGAAGCGCCTTGGCGTGGGCGGGAGCTGGCGTCGCAGCCGCTTTGCCGAACTGGACGCGGAGCGGCACCGTGCAGAGGGTCGGTCCGTCAAGAGACAAGACTCCGTCAACTTCAGCATCTCGTCCAGAGAAGGCTGTCAGATACATAACATCGTCAGTAGAAAGATGCTGGGCGAGAGTAATGGCCCAAGCCTGATGGACGGCTGTCCCAATGGAAACACCACTGCTGACACAATAGTTGACAAGTGTTTCTCCGAGATCCTTCGAGACCACCATTTTCCCAGCCTTTCCGCTATTCAGAATCTGCAGGACAGTCTCTGGGGCATTCTGGAGATGCTTCTGCCAATAGGTATCGACTAATGGACCTTGCGACAAGATCTGCTGGTAGGAAACGTAAGTGTTGAACGGAGCACGATGCTCAAGCTCACCACCGCGAAGCAGGGTATCCATATCGGCAAAGGCAAACTGGCTGGACCAAAAGTCGAAGAGGCTGTGATGCATCTCGAGGATGAGATACAGGGAGTCCAGCACAGTCGCACGGACCAAAGGTCCATCCATGCCCATCGGTCGCTTCTCCAGTTGTTTCAAGGTGGCTTGCAGATCAGCCCTGCGCATGGCCTGCCAGGGCACCGTCACATCGCGATGGACCAACTGGATGAACGATCGCTTCCAGGGTCTGAATGTAGTGCGGAGGATGGGGCTTTTTTGAACCACATAGTTCAGGACCGACCGAACCCGTGCGGAGCTCTTGCCCTGAATCTCGTACACTCGCTGGTAGACGTATTCGGCATTTCCTAGGGCGCTGTCGGCGAGAATCCCCTCTTGAAGGGGCGTTACTGGGTAGGCATCTTCGAGCTCGGCCTGCTCTTCTTGGGAGAGACTTCCTGGAAGCAGAAGGGAAAATGGTTCTGGAGGCCTAGCAACTGTTGTGGCTGTGACCTCTTCAAAGACCTTGCGAACGGGGCCATCCTGCAGAAGGTCCGACACGGAAATTTGGAGACCAAGAGACCGAACCTTGGATGCAAGAACAATAGCGTTGAGCGACGAGCCACCGAGCTCTAGGAAGCTGGCTTCCGGATTGATGGCTTCCGGTGCGATTCGGAGAACGTCGGCGATTATATCCGTGATCTGAGGACAGATGTGGCATTCCTTGCCGGGCTTGGCATGGCGAGTAGAAGGCGCGACGAGCTGGCTGTCCTCCATCGCCTCGACTTGCCGAATGAGCCCCGCCATGTCGGTTTTACCGTTGATATTGACCGAAAGGTCGTCCAACTCGACCCAAAATTGCGGGATCCCGTACAGATGAATCTCACCCCGGAGAATTTGGCGGATGTCATGGATGAGGTCGACCCACTCCTTAGTCTGGTCAGAAACAATAATGGCTACGAGAGCCTTGCGCCCGTTGATAGTCGCGGGAACGACGGCAGACTTTGTGACGCCTGGATGAATCTGGATCAGCGAGTTCGACTCGTCGGGCTCAACACGCTGCCCGTCAATCTTGACCTGGTAGTCTATTCGGCCGAGGAGCTCCAAGGTGCCATCCTGGGTCATTTTGACTATGTCGCCCGTGCGGTAGAGTCGCCCCGCACCAAAGGGGTTGGGGAGGAAGACTTCCTTGGTTTTTTCCGGAAGGTTGAGGTAACCGTCGGCTACCTGTGGACCGCTGAGACAGAGCTCACCAGGTGCGTTGATAGGAACGGGGCTGAGGGTTTCGGGGGAAAGAACGTGGAAGGTTGTGCCTGCTCAGTTGTTAGATGATAGCATCATAGAGGACGGCCGGAACGTACTATCAGCGGGCTTGCCAATAACAGGGCGCGCTCGACCTTTTGTAATTTGTGACCGCATGCTGAGCTTCACCCGGAAAAATCAGCGAAACCGTCGGAACTATGACTCGGGTACTTGTCAAAAGCTCAACGCAACATACCTGCGTGCACTCGCTGAGACCGTACGAGCTGAACAGCTCCACCTTGTCGGCCCAGGCGTCAACAACAGCAGGTCCAGCGGTTTCTCCCCCAAGGATGATCCTCTTGACAGAGGAAGGCACCTCGTTAGGGTCAATGAGTTGCAACATGCTCGGCGTAATCTCCAGATTCTCGAGGCCAAACTGTTTGATGGTATCGAGGAGCCCGGAAGTCACCATATCCTTACCCGCGAGGCACAGAGTGCCGCCGCGAACGAGTGTCCCCAGGATAGTTCTCTGAGCTGCACTGAAGACGGGGGAGTAGCACAGCAGTAGCTTGGGCTTCTGTGAATCCCCCGGTAGCGGCAAGGCCGCCAATCCGGTCGAGGCGGCGAGGTGGGACAGAACAACGCCCTTAGGGCGACCAGTCGTTCCCGAAGTGTAAATGACGTACGCTGGGTCTGATGGTAACTGGGCACGGTGTAGGTTGAGTGCGAAGTTCTGGTGTTCGGTTGCTTCGTTGAATCCCATCAGGAGACTCTCAATCGGAATCTCGTTTGTTGCGCCTGACGTGCCACGAGTTTCCTCAGACACCAAAACGAAAGGAGCCTTGGTGTCGTCGACGATGAAGCGATTCCGCTCTGCCGGAGACTCAGGCGACATGACGACGTAGGCAGATCCGGCTTTCATGATTGCTAAGAGTGATATGATCATGTCAATGGATCGGTGCATGCAAATTGGGATGATGGAGCTGCTCCCGAAGGCAAACTGTCGAGCAACTCGGTTGGCGGCCTCGTTGAGCTCGAGGTAGGTGAGGCTTATATCTTGCTCGAACTGGACGGCGACAGCCTCGGGGGTCGCCAGAGCCTGCTTCTCGAAAAGGGAGTGGACGAACTTGTCGGAAGCATTGTTGGGCTTTAGCGTAGATGTAGCAAGGACTGTGTTTTGTATCTCAAAGAGATCCTGTACATCTGCGAGAAAAGATGAGGCGCTGCGACGCCGGACAGGCAAGGCTTGGACCTTCATGGCGAAAGCGAAAGAGAGTCTGAGATGAAGTTGAAATAACCAGAAGGCAAAACTGTAGGGTTAGACTTGGCTGTTGGCTAATGGTGCAGTGCCGACTACCCACGGAGTATGATGAAAACTCTTAAATGATTGTTGGTGGATGAAGCCCGCTAGATGGTTTGGTGTTGAACGTGAAGAGAAGATTTGAGTGAATGTTTTCCCACCCTTTATATTGTCTTCATATTCAGAAAACTAGCCTTCCAGGATGATTTTGTCTCTTCCGCTTACTCTATGTCATTGTCCGACGTGGCGGTACCTGCCAGGGCCATCGCGATACGATTTATCTTCAGTTAGAATTCCGTCTCACACCCGAGGTGTTAGCGCGCCATAGATAAGCCCTAGCCTCGCGATAGACGTTTAAGCTGGCGGCCATTGTACGGTTCGACTTTGTGCGAACGTATGGATTATTTTGACGAGTCGCTGACTTGTCTGGACTTGCTTACCTTCAAACTTCATAGGCCAGGGCGGGGGCACAGGCTCGTTTGGGTGAACAGAACGTCTCTTTGGCTTAAGGGTAGTTTAGGGAATGTGGAAGGACTCGAGGAGTTCGTAGGTTTGACATCGATAGGTCTAAGTTGGATAGAGAAGGTGTTAAGCGGATAGAACTCATTGGCAAGGTTGCGAAGGATCCCAAACAAGCAAAAGTCGAAGCGCGTATGTGCCCAACACAAAAATCTCAGAAATCTATTCAGTTTTTGAGGGTGTGGCAAATGGTGTATTCTTGGATGGGCGACATTTTGGCTCACCTTAACGCTTCAGCTTCGTTCGCCCCATTGCGGATATCTGGAACTTCATGCTAGCACCGATTTAATACTAACACACGCAGCCGGACTAAGCTAAATTAGCACGGGTTTATACTGACTACAATTATTTGTACAGCCACCTAGTGCGTACGAGAAAAGAGGCGGCGTGGCGCGGTTCAGATGGTAGATCGCGGTCTCCTCAATATTGCCTATGGAGTCGCTCGGTAAGCCGCATGCTTTATCCACTGACCGCTTCGATTACGATAAGAGACTCAATCCAGACCCGGGCGGTCACAAGTAATTAAATGCCGCCCTTGCCGCGATTACATTTCGTGGCACCTAAAGGCTGTTGTGATCCTTATATAAATTGGAGCCTCTTGTGGCACACGCCCGCATTTCCCTCTCGATTCTGTGAAGGCTTTCGAAGGGCGGAGACTGTACGAGGACCCCCTCCATAAAACCACGGCATTTAAAACAAACTTACTTCAGCAAACAATCCACTTCCTGACATTAGACCTAGCTGAACCCCAATTTGTATCAATTTGCTTCTCGTCAGCACCTGCCACCATGCCCTTCGTCATCACCCAACGGAAGTTGGCTAAACGAGGTGAGATGCCTGAGCTCGCCGTGCACACCCTCCATCAGCCCTTCGCTCCCGGAGACGACGAGGTCCTGATCGCCTTCATCGCCTCCCCTATCAATCCCCTCGACGTACTCGTCTTGACGGGGCAATACCCTGTTCTGCCGCAGCACAAGTTCCACGGGCAGCCCGTCCCCGGCTACGACGGCGTGGCCCAGGTCCTCCGCTGCGGACGTAACGTCACAGCCCTGACGCCGGGGGACTTTGCGATCCCGTCCCAATTCGGCCTGGGGACGTGGCGCTCGCACGCCGTCGTCAGCCCGACGGAGCTGCAGAAAATCCCCGAGCCCAAGGATCCCATCTTTGCGTCGTTGCTGAGACTTGGCGTGAGCACCGCATACTGCCTCGTGCAGGACATGACGTCCCTCAAAACGGGGGACCGCATCATCGTCAATGCAGGAACCTCGGTGGTGGCGCAGTTCGTCACCCAGTTCGCCCGCCGGCGGGGTGTCGGCGTAATCCACGTCGTCCGCGACCGTGCCCCTCACCAGATGGATTCCCTGAGGAAGACGCTGAGAGATGCCGGTGCAGAGGACCTGCTTACAGAGGAGGAACTGGTTGTTCAATGCTCCGCTCTGCGCAAGACTGGTAAGACTATGTTGGGGCTGGATGCCGTGTTTGGCGATTCGGGGATGGCGATCTTGGCTGCCTTGTCAGATGGAGGGACGTTTGTACAGCTGGGCTTCCTTGGCGGGCAGACGGGGAGGGTGACACTGCATCCTGATGACCTGTTTGCGAGAAGACTCAGCATGAAGGGATTTAGAGGGTCAGCGCAGATGGCCTTGAGGTCTGCCGAGGAGAAGACCCGCCTCTTTAACTCTTGGGTGGACATGTTTAATCGGGGTGACTTGCAACTTCCCGTCTTGGGGCTCGGGCGAGTTGAGCGCCTTGAGAATGAGAGCGACACCGACGCGGCGACCGAAATAATTAGAGCAGTGAATCGCACTGTTGGAGGATTGCTTGGATGGCATATTAAAGAGGTTGTCATCTTTAAGGCCGGAGAAAACTGAGTGATTCATATCTTAAATTTTACTTCGGTCTTCCAGGTCTTGGCCAACAAATTTTGCTTCTGAATGGGCTGATTTCTTCTATGCATACATCTAGCTAGCTCAATGGGCCAGTGAATTGATGTTTGTAGCGAAAACTGCTTTGCAAGGCCAGAAAAAAGGCGACTTTCAGCATTCATGAGGTCGCATATCTTCAAGATTTATACCCAGTATTACAATTTGCATAGTGCACAATAAATGGCATTCGGGCTACCTCCTAGCTCTGTTCAAATCTTCCCCTCCACTATTTGATACCCGTGATTATTTCTTTGTCTCAGTGACGGACTTCTTCAGCATCTCCATTAGCCCAGGCGGTCGAATCGGCCGATCGTCATCAATTTTCAAACCCCTGATGACCCTCGCAATCAGCGCATACGTGCCAAGAATAATGAGAACCTCAACCAGCTCTTCCTTGGTCAGAATCTGAAGAGCCTCCATGATCGTCTCCGGCTCGTTCGTGTAAGTAACCAACTGCTCATCCACGATGCGGAGAATGACACGGTCCCTGTCGCTCCAGGGACCCTCCCCGTTGCGAACGCTTTCGGGACTGCATCTCATGGCTGCAATTTTCTCGTCGCCCATGTCATACAGCTCGGCCACGGGCAGATTGACGTCATACTCATACTTGGCCTCAAGCTTCGTGGCCGTGCGGAGCACGATCAGCTGCTACGCATTGTCAATTTCGCGCTCGCAAACAAAGCGAGAGAAGCTTACCCAATCCAAGAGAGGTATCTTCCGGACTGCGCCATTGAAGCAACCTCCGATAACTCCCATCACATGGGGAAAGAGGCCGTGAGAGTGACCGAGAAGCAAGAAAATGTTCCTTCGAAACGGAAGCACCTTGAGCTTCTCGGCGATATCAGGGGGCGCAGTCGCGGCATCAACGTACGGGATGAGGCAGGTATGCCGGAAAGGATCATCGCGGGGGACTTGAGAATCCATTTTGGATAATTTCTGAGTTCTTGCGGATATTGCTGAACGGGGCGACGGAATTTGGTTTAAGGTTACTCGACTTGTAGTAGAAAGTAGAATCGATATGGCAACCCGTTTTATCTTAACCCCTTTTTGTGCTGCTGGGTGTGCCTCAAATTGATATGTCATGTGAAGCTTACTTCAGCAATAAAATTCTTGGTGGATCACGATGTCACCATGATGTGATGTCGGCACTAGCTCATAGCTTAAATGGCCGACATTTTGATGCTTTATCTCACATTGGTGAGATTGGTACGACGCCGATTTGGTCGTTACCACCGCCATTTCGGGTTTTGGTCAGCAATGATGACAGTGATAGGGTTGGCTCGTACGTTACGTGGAAAGCAAAATTTTGCGCGGGGCTGAAAGCAACTCGACATTCAGGTGGGAGACTACAGGAGAGAGCGGAATTCGTACATAGTCTCAGCTAAACGGAATAACGGTCTGAGAGCCGCAACCACGCTTCAACGCTTGGGTACCTGGAAGGTGAATGGTTTCACAGGCTATCAACTTGCGGTGCTCTCTGTGGTTAGGGTGGGTTCTATTCAAACCGGATTGATTACCGTAGAACGGCCGCCTAGTGGGAAATTTTCTCCACTGCTCCAGCAAGTATAGGATATGAAGAAAGCTCTAACAAGCCCCGATGATTGCGGATCTCAGAAAAGACAGTCTGTGCTTCCATTCAAACGGTCCCAAAACAAGTTCTCATCCGCACTTAAATTGGTTGGATCCCGGTATCCAGGTTCAGCGTCGTCTTAAATCGTATTTCCAATATTATTTTATAATTTCTCCAACTTGGCCTTGGTAGGCCAAAAATAGACTGGGCTTAGACCAAGATGCCATCTCTCCTCCAGCACTTCCAAGGGTCCTCACCCTACCTCTGGGTTGGGGCTCCGGTTGCACTTGGAGCATATTATATTCTATACCATCTCTACTTGAACGGGCTGTCGCATATCCCCGGCCCAACCATTGCCAAGCTCAGTAACTGGTGGAAAATCAGCGCTGCATGGCATGAAGAGATGCCTAGACGAAACGTTGAGCTCCACCGAAAATATGGCCCACTTGTCAGCATCGGGCCAAACATGATTTCGGTGGACGATCCAGAGGCTCATTCAATAATTTATAGTTTCAAGCCAATATGGAAGAAGGTGAAATGAATCCTCTGTTTTCCCTTGTGTCAGATCGCTCACATGTACTTCAGACTGCCTTTTACCCCATTTTCGAGGCCCTCTACAAAGGAAAACCGCTTGAGACTCTGTTCACTACCATGAATGAGCAGTATCATTCTCAGCTTAAGCGTGGCTCGGCAAACGCCTATGCGCTCACGTCTCTTGTCGATCTCGAAAGTCAGGTCCAGCCAACAATTGACCTGTTCATGGACAAACTCGCCGAGCTTGGCGAGAACGGCAAGAAGCCGGTCGATATTGCAACATGGGCTCTGTACTTCGCTTTTGATGGCCTCGGCCAAATAAATTTCTCCGAAGACTTTGGCTTCCTCAGGAGCGGATCTGACGTCGACAACAACATCCGCACCATCGACGGTCTCCTAGCTTACCTCTCCATCATCGGCCAGGCTCCCTGGATGCACAAACTTCTCTTAGGAAATCCGCTCCTCCAAAATATCCTGCCCCTCGAGAGCTCCAACCAGGTCCAACAATTCGCCATCCGCATTATCGAGAAGCGTCTCAACGGCAAGCAGCCTAATGCCGGCCGCGACATCCTGGCGCGCTTCCTCGAGGTTTCGGAAAAGGAGGACGCCAAGCTGAACCTTGAGCAAATCATTGCCCTTACCACTGTCAATCTCATTGCCGGCTCCGACTCGACCGCTCTCGGCATACGGGCCATTCTCTACTACCTCTGCCGCAACCGAGACGCGTACCTGAAGCTCCAGCGCGAGATCGACGAGGCCTTTGAGTCCGGCACCCTGGCCGACCCTCCCCAGTACGCCCAAGCGTCCAAGCTCAAATACCTCGATGCCGTCCTTGTCGAGGGCCTTCGCGTGCATCCGGCCACGGGTTTCGTCCTCGAGCGGACCGTCCCCTCCGGTGGCGCGACCATCTCGGGCAAGTTTATCCCCGAGGGCACCATTGTCGGCATCAACTCGTGGGTCATGCACGCGAACAAGAGCGTGTACGGCAAGGATGCCGAGAGCTTCCGGCCGGAGCGGTGGCTCGAAGCCGACGAGCAGCAACTTCGCAATATGAAGCGTTACAACATGACGGTACGTCTTCCATCAATATCAATAATATTAATAAACAGGAGGAAGGGGGATATGCCCGATTTTGAACTTATTTTTATTAACTTGCTCGGCTAGTTTGGCGCTGGGAAGCGCGCCTGCATTGGAAAGAACATTTCAATCATGGAGATTTCGAAGCTGCTACCGACTCTCCTAAGACGATTTGACATGACCTTGGCGAATCCTGAGGAGAAGTGGAAGGTACTGGGACATTGGTTCACTTCGCAGTCCGAGATGGACATGATTTTCACGCCGCGCAGTCTGTAGGACTGGGTGAGATGATGGGATTTCGTCATTATTAGAGCCAGTAAAGGTGGTAATATAGTAAATAAGGAGTTAATTATTTTGCATTTTTTACGCACACGCGCAAAAGGCCTACTAAAGACTTAAGGTCCAAATCTTTGCACGTACTAGCATCTGTCGCATGTACGATGAGAAAACCAGTCAGGAGCCGGAGATAATAGACTTGAAATTTATAGTAGTCTCTTCAACATATCGATGCAATCATCCGTGCGGTTTATTAGAACACAACTAAGAAACCGTTGATTATTCCTTACCTTGCATGTATTCCATCATGAATCGCTAGCTGGAGACGAAAACTCGGGCCATTTTCAGATAGTTCAGTAAATCTCCGTATCGCTTAAAACCGCCTCCTATCAGTCTTAGTAAATAGACGTCCTATTGCGAGCGGGCCGTAGCCAGGAGGCCATAAATGACTGGTCAGTGTATAGTAGCACGGACGGATGTTTTGGCCATGTCCTTTCGATGTACCACGGAATTTCCTCTTAGTTCTAGACATTCGTCTTTATCTGCCTCGTCTTAACCTGTCTCGTCGCAATGGACGGGAACAAGAAAACTAAATGCTTCTGGGACTGCGCGACGGCTTGCTCTGGACCGCTGAAATCAAACCACTTTTTGAGTCAGCGCATATCGGCCATAGTGAGTAGCCGATGCAAGCTCACTTCGCCTTTGTCCTACTTCTACAAGCAACATGCGCTCGGCGAGATACTGCCGTGACACAAGAGCGAAGAATTATTAATCGGCCCAAGGTTCAATGTTGTGACACTGTATTACAAATCCGCCATGCGGCTTCTCCGCCTGTGTCCGCATTCGGTTCCATGGAGTCGAACCAAGCTGGCTCGTGGCACAGACGCCCACATTACGCCAATTAAGCTTAAGTTATACAGAGCGGCGATCAACGGTCAAACTGAGATACAAGTCGCAATGCCTAAGCAAATATTCACCGTGAATTGACGGGTTTTTTTGATTTCAAAGCAGCGGCTGCTTACGTGGTTACTAGATGGGGATGCTTTGTTATTGAGGTGTACAGCACTGCAAAATTCCTACAAAAGCTCCAGCCTTTGATACATATCGTCGCATTATCGAACCGCTCTTGTTGAGACAATTAAGGCGGGCGCTAAAAAGAGTACATACGAGACACCATAGCTCCGTCGCCGCCATGTCGGCCTCACAGTCCCCTTCCGAGCTCGAGGCTAAGTCCCTCGAAGCAGGCCAAGGGAGCAATGGCCAGCCCGCAGGTCGCCAAATCCGCGGTGTCAAGGTACGTCTCTCCAAGCTCAAACATATCGAGCCTGTCCACGGACTAACGGGACCAGTGGTTTCTTGTAGTGGCGGCCGTCCTCTCGAGCATGTTCATCTATGCCCTCGACAACACCATCACCGCCGATCTCGTTCCCGCCATCGCAAACGACTTCGAAGACGTCCCACTCCTCCCGTGGCTCTCTGTTGGCTTCATGGCTGGCGCCGTCGCCGTCCTTCCCCTCATGGGCAAGCTTTATGCAAAGTACAACGCCAAGTGGCTGTACACCATCTTCGTCGTCATTTTCCTCGCCGCCTCGGCCCTCTGCGGCGCGGCCCCGACTATGAATGCTATCATCGTCGGTCGCGTGTTTTTGGGTCTGGCGGGGAACGGTATGTATGCCGGCATCCTGACCCTTCTCTCGGCATACACAGAAGAAAAAGAGCGTCCGGGGTATTTGAGTTTGATCGGCCTGGTGTGGGGCATCGGGACGGTCCTCGGGCCGGTTGTGGGGGGTGCGTTCGAGCGGGTTAATTGGCGGTGGTCCTTTTACATCAACCTAATCATCGGCGGACTTTTCATGCCGGTCTACCTGTTCATGCTGCCACCATTCGATCCGCTTGAGTCAAAGTCAGTCGGGCTTCGGGAGCGCATCAAGAATTTTGACTTCCTCGGCGCCACTCTCTTCATTGGCTTTGTCATCAGCATCATCATGGCCGTCAACTTTGGGGGACCCGTCTACGCTTGGAACAACGGGAGCACCATTGCTCTGTTCGCCGTAGCTGGCATCCTGCTCATCGGCTTCGGGGTGCAGCAAAGGTTTGCGTTCCTCACAACCCTCACGGATCGTATGTTCCCGGCACAGATGCTTAAGATCCGCGAGGCCAACTTCCTCTTCGTTTGTGCGGCGTGCTGCAACGCCGCCGGGTTCATCCCTATTTTCTATATCCCTCTCTATTTCCAGTTCTCCAGAGGTGACGATGCCTTGGACGCTGCCGTTCGTCTGCTGCCCTTGATTGTTGTTCTCAGCGCTACGATCCTCGCCAACGGGTTTCTAATGGGCAAGCTGGGCTACTACTTCCCGTGGTACTTTTTCGGCTCCATTCTTATGCTGGTTGGAAATGTCTTGTTCTGTACGTTTCCTTCGAGGCTGCACCTCTAGAGACTAACGACGGCTCCTAACGAACCAACTCGCAGCTCTGATTGACATCGACACATCCGTAGCCCGCATCTACGGCTACGAGATTCTCATCGCGGTTGGAAGTGGAGCATTCATCCAAGCAGGATACGCTACGATCCAGACTGTGGTTGCAGCAGATCTGATTGGCGAAGCCATCCCGTAAGCCACCACCACCCCCCCCACCGTCACATTCTATTTTTATTCAACTCAGAATGAAAACTAACGAAACTCAAATGGTAGATTCATGATGCTTGCTCAGTTTACCGGCATCACCCTCGGCCTCTCCATCTCCGGTGCTATCTTTGTCAACAAGGCCACAGACGCGCTTCAGACGCTCCTTCCGTTCCTGACTGCGGCCGAAATTAGCAGCATATTAAGCGGAACTTCAAGCGATGCCATCAACTTAGTCCCCGAGAATCTTCGCGGGGACGCGCTGTCCATTATCGTTGATAGCTTGAGGGTTGTATTCATCCCGGCCTACGTTGCCGCCGCCGTGTCCCTGCTGGTCTCCCTTGCAATCAACGTAAGTTATAACACTCGAAATGCCGTTGAGATACGAACACGTTTGAATTCGTGCTGACACAATAAAAGAAGCGAAAAGCCTTCCAGAACGGCCCTGGGGTTGCCATTTCTGCCTAGAGACGGATGTTGTCAAGACTTGCATAGTTCTCAATGGTGGACCTGGGAACCCAGAAAAGAGATTCATGTATAGAATTTACTGCCCCTTAACCCTTTGATTATTTCGTGACCTTTTCCGACAGTGTATGTGGCGTTTGTAGTTAAATGGCTGAGCCTAGGTATTATAGAAAGCGATTTTTCCTATTCACTGGCGACTTTAATACTGTCAGATTGTGATGCATCAGCATGAGAGACGACTGAATTGTTCTGTCTATTCAAGATGTTGAAAGGTTGAAAAGTCTGCCTTCTTGTCTCATGACAAGGATCTCACGGACCACCTTTTACGTCACGACATCACGTGGTTCCCTTCGAGACATCAGTTCCGACAAATACCGTCTTGGCAGTGACTCACTGGTCTGTGCTGATGTCCGATCGATTGTCTCGCTCGATTGTCTCGCCTCGCGGGGCGAGTATGACTGTTCCACACCTACCAGACTGCACATGGATATAAAAATAAAACCCCCTCCATTATCGAGTGCCGAGAATCAGGCGTATTACTAGCGAAACTAGGCTTTCAATCGTCATTTGGGAAAAGCCACTGGCGTGCCAGCATTACAAACAAGAACACCCGATTGGACAAGCTTGTGGCCTGCTAAGCGAGCTCCCGAGCTCGATTTTGGGTTTTTTTCTCCTGTTCACATGCACAAACTGCCAAACTGGTTCCAATTGAATCCGTTCGATATCAAATGCAGTGCTAAGGTGATTTCCCCTCCCTTCCCTTCGTCAGTTCCGTCAACTGACAGCAGATCATATAGTTCGGAGCCCCTGTGCCGATTCCCGACACCCATCCAGTAAGAACGCATGGCGGAGTCCAGAATCGGTAAGTCAAGGTGGAGGGCGGGATGCGAGTATCCGCA
>Ga0247774_1000523_pt1 | contig 18986 bp, 13 predicted proteins | sample UWRJL001104B6_FD_179933 | JGI IMG/M metagenome (GOLD analysis project Ga0247774, IMG submission 179933) | Plant litter microbial communities from Arlington Agricultural Research Station in Wisconsin, United States - UWRJ-L001-104B-6 | ecosystem: Environmental > Terrestrial > Plant litter >... | reverse complement strand
TCGGCTTTGTTTCCCTTCCCATCTCCGATGAATTTGAAACGAGGGAAATTTTACGGGATAAATATGTTGTGTTGCTGCCGCCAACTGCCAAATTGTCAAGCGATAAGATTACATGGAAAGAATTAGCCGCTTATCCGTTGATTTTGCAGCCGGCCGAAAATTCTTGTTCTGTACCGCTTCGCAAATATTTGATAACTTCGGGGTTTCCCTTAAATATCGCTTACGAACTCAGCGAAGATTCAACTATTGTCAGCATGGTGATGCAAGGTTTGGGTGCAGCAATTCTGCCCCGTTTGGCGGCGGAACCGATACCTGCTGAGGTGAAAATTTGTAGTTTTCCTGTGGCTTTTGAAAGGGTAATTGGGGTGGCTGTTTTGAGGGATGCGCTGTTAGTTCCGGCCGTGTTTGCGTTTTTGGATGTAGTTAAAGGTGTCGCAGAGGTTGATAGTGAGGGCGATTTTCCGATTAATCCTTCATGAGAAACGTAAGTAAGTTGTTATTGGTTATTGGTTAGATTGGGATATTTAAACCGCAGATATCGGCAGATGAACACAGATGAACGCGGATGGGATTTTATCTGCGTTTATCTGCGTTCATCTGCGGTTAAAAAAATCTTAACCCAAGTCAACTGTCAACTGTCAACTGTCACTGTTCTTTGCCGCAAAATAAATTCAGCTAGTGCTAAATCAACGGGGGTTGTGACTTTCAAGTTCGTCTCTTCTCCCTCGACAATTTGCACTGGTAAACCGCATTTTTCAAACAAAGCCGCATCGTCTGTTACTTCCCAACTTTTCTGTCGCCCTTCTTGGTGACACTGCTTTAACAATTTCACTTCAAATCCTTGGGGAGTCTGGGCTGCCCACAAATTGCGTCTGTCTGGGGTGTCTTGGACGATCCGACGCTCATCTACGACTTTAATCGTATCCTTGACCGGGACGGCGACAATCAAGCCGGGACAGGTCAAGAGGGCCTCTGCCGATCGATCGAACAATTCAGGAGTTGCCAAACACCTGGCGCCGTCGTGAATCAAGACTCGATCGGCTGACGGAGGCAAAGCCTGCAAACCGTTGTAAACTGACTCTTGCCTGGTGGCGCCTCCTTTAATCAGTTTCACGGGCATAACCAAAGATAAATCGCTCAGAATTGCTTTAAAAGCAGGAAAATCCTCTGGCTGACCCATGATGCCAATCCAGCTAATGTGCCGCGAAGCTTCAGCGGCAGCCAAAGTCCAACTCAGCAAAGGTTTTCCCAGCAAAGTCAGCAGCAGTTTGTTCCGCTGACTCCCCATCCGTCGCCCCGAACCCGCCGCAGGAATTAATAAGTGCATTTACTAACCGTTCTTAACCCAACTAGGTATATATTAAGAGCGTCCTGTACTTTTGGGTCAGTTGTTTAGCTGTCAGTCAGTAGCTTTTAAAGTCTAGAAATACTATAAGCTGATAGCTGAAGACCGATCGCTGAGAGCTACCTCGATAGATAATAGCCGATCGTTTATGATGCGAATACTAGCACTTGTCCCAGGCGGGATTGGCGACCAAATTTTATTTTTCCCCACCCTCGATGACCTCAAGCAGTCTTATCCACAGGCGCAAATTGATGTCATCGTGGAACCGCGGGCGAAGGGCGCTTACCGAGTCTGCAAGTCCGTCAAAGAAGTCTTGACGTACAATTTCAAGGATCGCAATGCTATGGCAGATTTGGGCAATTTACTGGGCGTAATTCGCGATCGCGAATACGATGCAGTTATTTCCCTAGGCCAGCGGTGGACTGTAGGGCTGCTGCTGTGGCTGACGGGGATTCCGCAGAGAGTTGGCTATTCGGGAACCAACGGCGCTCGATTTCTCACCGCTGCTGTACCGCTCAAAACTGAACAGTACGCCGCTTCAATGTACCACGATTTGCTGCAAGGATTTAATATTAAAAATGCTTGTGGGCCGATCGCAATTAATGTTCCAAAACAGGACATTCAGTGGGCGGAAGCCGAACAGCAGCGGTTGGGGGTAAAAGAAAGCGGTTACATTCTAATTCACGGCGGTTCGAGTCAGCTAGCTTTGTCTAAAGGTATTGACAAAATTTACCCTACAGACAACTGGAAGCAAATTATCAATGACTGTCAGCAGCGCCAGCCGAATTTGCCGGTTGTTGTTGTGAAAGGCCCGGAGGATGAAGACTTCGTGACAAAGTTGGTCGAGTTATGTCCAAATGTAAAAGTTATCTCGCCGGATGATGTCGGCAAGTTGGCGGCGACTATTGCTGCTGCTAATTTGATGATATGTACTGACAGTGCGCCGATGCACTTAGCTGTGGCGGTTCAAACTTATACTATAGCTTTGTTCGGCCCGACTGAACCTGCAAAATTGCTGCCAAAGAGCGATCGATTTTTGGGCATTAAATCTCCTACTGGCAAAATGGCAGACATCTCTCCTCAAGAGGTTTTAAAGAAGGTTTGGGGCGGCTAAGAACTCGGATATCTAAGTCAGGACACGGCAGTGCCGTGTCCCTACAATTTAGCTGGTTCCCAGGCTCTGTCTGGGAACCCATATCTAGAGGCTCTGCCTCGCTTGTCTGCGCTTCACAGGCGGCAGAGCCTCGCTTGTCTGCGTCCCCAGACATAGCCCGGGGACGAGGTAAGAAGTTGGGGATCTAAAACTGGATGTTAGTCTTCCAAATCATCGATCATCTGCTGCAATTCCTTCTTCTTTTGCTTGGCAAACTCAACGCTGCCCAAACTTGTCAACAATCCGCCCGAAGCAGTGAGAGTAGCCTCTGAGATTTTCTCACAATATAGAAGTGCGATCGATCCGAAAGTAACCATGGCCGATGCGGCGGTGACAAAAAGGGCAAGATTGTAGCTTTGGCGAACTTGCCGCAATGATTCTCGCAGCATTTCTTTCTTGATTTCGCTATAATCTTCATCTGGTTGCGAGTTGCCGAATAAGTTAAAATTCATAACTGTTTTCTCTCCAAAATAGTGATATTTTTTTGTTTCTACAATTACTCTACCGAAGCAAACAGCGAGAGTCTAGGGCTGGAGAGGGCGAGTTTTAATTTGCGATCTGCCCTAATTTTTGGGGCAGATAGGGCAGGAGATTACAACCTATCTGCCCTATACAGACTGAAATATTTAAATATAGAATGTGAGTGCGATCGGAGTTACGGATGAATAATCATGAAATCTCGCTCCCGCTAGCCCCCATGCTGTTTCATTCCCCTGAAACCCGCCAGGGAATGAATTCCCTGGCTAATAGCAAAAGTCGGTTAAAACCGACTAAAATACTAATCTTTAGTCGTCTTCAGACGGCTGTCGGACTGTCGGATTTTCCCGAAGTCCGCCAGGGAATTAATTCCCTGGCTAATAGCAAAAGTCGGTTAAAACCGACTAAAATACTAATCTTTAGTCGTCTTCAGACGACTTTCGCTATGAGACAGGGAATTCATTCCCTGTCGGACTGTCGGATTATCGAATTATCGAATTATCGAATTATCGAATTATCGAATTATCGAATTAACTGAAAAACTAACAACCATACCTAAAAACCTACTATGCGCCCATCCGATAAAGTTCAATCGAGTGCAACTGGAAAAATTAAGCTCAAAGAATCATACAAGCAAGCTAAACTGAGTATAGAAGAACTAGCGACACAAGCTAATGTTTCCACTGACACTATTCAGCGCTTACTTGGCACAAGAAAATGTCTTAATGGCGTAGAAAGATGGCAAGTTACCAACATAGCTAAAGCATTAGGAATAGAACCCACAGATATTGTTGACCCAAAAGATTGGAATGCCGAAAATACGCTGCCGCCAGAGTTTGAATCACTTATAACAGAAAAAATTAAAACCTTTTGCGGCCGCCGATTTGTTTTTGATACTTTTCAGCAATTTCTGAGCGAAAATCCTCACGGTTATTTTACAATTATCGGGGATGCGGGAATGGGCAAAAGTTCGATCGTTGCCAAATACGTCTCCGAACATAAATCTCCCTGCTATTTCAATATTCTCGTCGAACGCCGCAACAGACCAGAATTGTTTTTGAAGAGCATTCGCCAGCAATTAATTGACCGCTATCAATTGCCAAATTCAGAAGATGCCGATTTACCAACTTTACTGACAAAGGTGGCGGGAAAACTCCCTGCTGGCGAGCGTTTGGTAATTGCGATTGATGCACTGGATGAAGTCCAACAAGAAGCGGGAGAAAATCTTTTACATTTACCGACTACTCTGCCAGATCGGGTTTATTTCTTGCTGACGAGGCGACCCTATAACCTCTGCAAAAAGCGGCTTTCCGTATCTCCTGGAGTTTTGGTAACAGATTTAGATTTAAGAGATGAAAAGTATGCTAATTATAATCAAGATGATATCAAAGAATATATTGGTTTTGTTATAAATACCGATTCTGAGTATAATAATGGGCTGAGGAACTGGATTCAAAGTCGCAGCATTGCCGATACAGCTTTTGTCGAACAATTGGCAGACAAAAGCGAAAACAATTTTATGTATTTGCGGTATGTTTTGCCAGCAATTGCTAAGGGCGATTACAATGACTTAAGTTTAAAGCAATTGCCAGACGGGCTGCAAGAGTATTATCAAAACCACTGGGGGCGGATGGGGCTGGAAGCTAAGCCTGGGCAATTGATGGAGATTGTCTTGTATATTTTACTAGAGATTGGCACGCCGATTCCCTGCGAGATGATTGCTGGAATTGCTAAGGAAGATGAATGCGACGTAGAAGCGGTTTTAGATGAGTGGGTGGAGTATTTGAAAAAGCAGAAGGTAGACGGAGAAATCTGCTACACCATTTATCATGCTAGTTTCTTTGACTTTCTGAAAGCAAAACGGGAGATGGATTCAAAGCGGAAGCTCTTTCGGGAAGTAAATCAACGGATTACTGAGTATTTAGAAAAGAGGATGGCGTGAGATGGGAGAATTTGCTGACAAGTTAGCAGCCGAAAAACTTTACTATCAACGTGCTTATCTGGGCAGCTTACTGCCAAATTATATCAAGTCTGGAAAATTAGGAAAATATTATGAAAAGCTGACAGATTTTAACTTCCTGATGGCAAAAATTCAGCATCCTGAGTTTGGACTGCAGGCACTGATTGATGATTTCAATTTGGTTGACGATTCAGAAGCATTAAGTCACCCAGAGTACAACTCAGAAAAAGTTAAAGCCCTGAACTTGATTCAAGCGGTACTGTGGATGTCAGCGGATATTTTGACTCTAGATAAGACGCAACTCGCACAGCAATTGTTAGGGCGCTTGCTGCACTTTAACATTCCGGCAATTCAGGGAATGACAGAGGTAGCTAAGCAGTGGAAAGGAGTACCTTGGTTGCGTCCTTTGACATCTTGTTTAACTCCCCCTGGCCGGGGACTGCTGCGCACTCTCAATGGTCACAGCAGTTCGGTAAGTGCAGTAGCCGTCACTGCTGATGGCAAGCGGGCGATTTCCGGTTCATATGACAACACCCTCAAAGTCTGGGATTTAACAACTGGAAAGGAACAGTTTACTCTCAAAGGTCACACCCGTGCGGTAAATACAGTAGCCGTCACTGCCGATGGCAAGCGGGCGATTTCTGGTTCACAATACAACACCCTCAAAGTCTGGGATTTAACAACTGGAAAGGAACAGTTTACTCTCAATGGTCACACCAGTTGGGTAAATGCAGTAGCCGTCACTGCCGATGGCAAGCGGGCGATTTCTGGTTCATTAGACAAAACCCTCAAAGTCTGGGATTTAACAACTCGAAAGGAACAGTTTACTCTCAATGGTCACACCAGTTCGGTAGAAGCAGTAGCCGTCACTGCTGATGGCAAGCGGGCGATTTCTGGTTCAGATGACAAAACCCTTAAAGTCTGGGATTTAACAACTCGAAAGGAACAGTTTACTCTCAAAGGTCACACCAGTTTCGTAAATGCAGTAGCCGTCACTGCTGATGGCAAGCGGGCGATTTCTGGTTCAATTGACAAAACCCTCAAAGTCTGGGATTTAACAACTGGAAAGGAACAGTTTACTCTCAATGGTCACAGCAGTTCGGTATATGCGGTAGCCCTCACTGCTGATGGCAAGCGGGCGATTTCCGCTTCAGATGACAACACCCTCAAAGTCTGGGATTTAACAACTCGAAAGGAACAGTTTACTTTCAATGGTCACAGCGACTTGGTAAAAGCAGTAGCCGTCACTGCTGATGGCAAGCGGGCGATTTCTGGTTCACGGGACAACACCCTCAAAGTCTGGGATTTAACAACTCGAAAGGAACAGTTTACTCTCAATAGTCACAGCACTTCGGTAAAAGCAGTAGCCGTCACTGCTGATGGCAAGCGGGCGATTTCTGGTTCACGGGACAAAACCCTCAAAGTCTGGGATTTAATAACTGGAAAGGAACAGTTTACTCTCTATGGTCACACCAGTTTGGTATATGCAGTAGCCATCACTGCTGATGGTCGGGCGATTTCTCGTTCATATGATACAACCCTCAAAGTCTGGGATTTAATAACTGGAAACGAACTGTTTACTCTCAATGGTCACAGCAGTTCGGTAAATGCAGTAGCCGTCACTGCTGATGGCAAGCGGGCGATTTCCGCTTCAGATGACAACACCCTCAAAGTCTGGGATTTAACAACTCGAAAGGAACAGTTTACTCTCTATGGTCACACCAGTTGGGTAAATGCAGTAGCCGTCACTGCTGATGGCAAGCGGGCGATTTCTGGTTCACGGGACAAAACCCTCAAAGTCTGGGATTTAACAACTGGGAAGGAACAGTTTACTCTCTATGGTCACAGCAGTTCGGTATATGCAGTAGCCGTCACTGCTGATGGCAAGCGGGCGATTTCTGGTTCAATTGACAAAACCCTCAAAGTCTGGGATTTAACAACTCGAAAGGAAGAGTTTACTCTCAATGGTCACAGCAACTCGGTAAAAGAAGTAGCTGTCACTGCTGATGGCAAGCGGGCGATTTCTGGTTCAGATGACAAAACCCTCAAAGTCTGGGATTTTTTGAGTGGAAATGTCATTGCCAGTTTCACTGGTGAAAGCCCGATCGCCTCTTGCGCCATTGCACCCGATGGAGTAACAATTGTGGTCGGCGACGAATCCGGCCGCGTATATTTCCTGCGGCTAGAAGGGGTGGAGGAACTAACATGAATTCCTCACCTCTGTCAACTCCCATGTATACCGATTCTTACCCAAAAGAATTTCAGCAACTCCTGCGAGAAAAAACCGAGAATTTTGCAGGCCGCAAGTTTGTTTTTTCTGCCATTTCCGACTTTCTGAACTCCCACAGCCGCGGTTATTTCACAATAGTCGGCACACCCGGCTGCGGCAAAAGTTCCATCCTCGCCCAATATGTCAGGGCCCATCCTCGCAGTATCTATTACAACGCTGCAGTTGAGGGCAAAAATCGAGCTGAAGATTTTCTCGCTTCTGTCTGCACTCAACTGATTGACAAATACCTTGCCGCCAATGGGGAAACATCGGAAATCCTCAAGCTAAGATCTCAACTTCAAAATCTCGAATCCCATGATGGGAGTTGGTTTCTGTCTTTGTTGCTTCAGCAAATTAGCGAGAAATTAAACGTAGCTTGCGAGACGGCACGTCATCGCCAAAAGTTGATAATAGTCATTGATTCTGTAGACGCGATCGCCCGCACGAGTCAGCCTCCCAGCACAAATCTGTTTTATCTGCCGAGATATTTGGGCGATCGTACTTATTTTATCCTCGCCCGCCGCCCGTTTTTGAGAGAGAAATCAGGTTTGTTAATTGAAACCCCCTCTCAAACTCTCGATTTAAGAGATTATCCCGCCCAAAATCGGGAAGATGTCCTTAACTACATTCAGCAATACCTATCAACCGCACCCGATTTAACTCAACCCGAATTCTGCCAACAACTCGCCACAGTCAGCGAAAACAATTTCATGTATCTGAGTCAGATGTTAAAGGCGATCGGCGAGAATTCACACCCCGATGCTAATCTGGGAGAGTCCTCGCTTTTCCCTGAACTTCCTCCCGGTTTAGCAGCATATTATCAAAACCACTGGCTGCGGATGAGAGGTGATGGTTTATCGGAAGTTGACTTGTCTGTGCTGAATGTTTTGGTACAATCCACAACAGGTTTGTCTGTAAGTGCGATCTCCAATATAATTGATGAGGATGAATACGAAATTGAAAAAGTGTTAGACAATTGGATCGAGTTCTTGAATAAACAAGAAATTGGAGGAGAGATTTGCTATAATTTGTATCATGATAGTTTCCGTGAATGGCTAGGCAAACAATCTATTTTAGAATCCTAATGAGGACACGGCAGTGTCCCTTGCTGTCAACTTAACGTTACACCGATAGTCCGACAGGGGTTGAAACCCCTGCCTCAAAGCGAAAGTCCTCTAAAAGAGGACTAATGAATGATTTAGTCCTCTTTTAGAGGACTTTAGCTATTAGACAGGGAATTCATTCCCTGGCGGACTGGCGGGTAGGCGGGAGGACTAGCGGACGAAAAGCTTAAGTTGACACCAATGGGCATTGCCCTGTCCTGAATGTGGGTAATATCAATTCCGCTGGCACCGGGTTTTATATTAAATCAAAAACAATACAACAATGAAACGAGCAGTATTTCTCGATCGCGATGGCGTTCTCAATATCGAAGTCGGCTACATCCACAAAGTAGAAGATTTGAATTTAATCCCCGGAATAGCCCAAGCTGTACGCCGTTTAAATGACCTACAAATATTTTGCTGTTTGGTTTCCAATCAATCAGGCCCGGCGAGGGGTTATAATCCGGTTAGCCACGTAGAAGCTTTGCACAAACGCCTGTGTCAGTTCTTAGAAAATGAAGCAGGAGCCAAGTTAGATGCTCTTTATTACTGTCCTTATTTAAGCGCAGCCGAAGGCGGAACAAACCCCGAATATACGCGGTATTCGACTTGGCGAAAACCAAATACGGGGATGTTGGTAGCGGCGGCTTGGGAATACGATTTGGATTTGGCGAATAGTTTTATGGTGGGGGACAAAGCGACTGATATTGATATGGCTCACAATGCCGGCTGTACTGGCATTTTGGTGCAGACTGGTTACGGAGAAAGCGTGTTGAGCGGGGACTATCAGCACCATACTAAACCGGATTTTATAGCAGCAAATTTAGCGACGGCGGTTGAGTGGATTTTGGAACACTTTGATGATTAGAAAACCTATTGGTAGGGTGCGCACTGCGCGCCTTATCCCTTATAAAACTGGTTGAAACCGATCCTGCACAAACTTTCGTCCGCAGCTCAACTGAGGTTCGCCGAACGTCCTTCGCCGACTAAGGAATAAAGAGAGAAAATTTCTATAGCGGTTCGATCGCGTCGTGAGGTATGCCCTATGCCCACGGAGGCCTATGCCCTATGCCCTATGCCCTATGCCAGATAGTACCTCATGTTACTGAGAAAGGCTATAGATTCACTTAATTCTGCAGGAAAGGGCAACGTAAGGAAGCGCGACTGTGAAGGTTGTACCAACGCCGACTTTGCTTTCGCAGCCGATCGCACCTCCTTGCAATTCCACAGCTTTTTTAACAATTGTTAATCCCAAACCGTTACCTTTAATCTTTCCCGTATTCTGGCAGCGGTAGAAAATTTCAAATATTTTCCCTACTTCGCTTTCTGGGATGCCGATCCCTTCATCTCGGACCCGCATAATTAGTAAGGGAGCGTGAATATTGCTAAATGGGGAATTGGTCAACAAACACTCAGAAGATAAGCAGAAAATAGCTTCTTTGTCTACCTCGCCTGCTTGACGGTATTCCAATTCCAAGGTGACTTGCCCGCCGTTTGGGGAATATTTGATGGCGTTGACGATTAAGTTAGAGAGGATACCGTGCAGCAATTGTTGATCTAATATCGCGCTGGTAACGTTTGAGGGGATTAATGTTAGTTTGTGCTTGGCTTCATTTCCTAACTGCAATTGATCGAGCAAGTCTTGACAAAATTCCACTAAATTTATCGGTAATGGATTGCATTTGAGTTTGCCTGCTTCTGCTCGACCCATGAACAGCATATCGTCGATTAGCTGGTTCATTTTTTGGGTAGCTGAGTGCACCAGTCGCAGCGTTCTAACTTGGGATTCGTCACTCTTGCGAGTTCGAGCGACCTCTAGAAGTTCCGCAGAGATTAAAATCGCGTTGAGCGGGTTGCGCAATTCGTGAGCGGCCATCGAAATATAATGGTTTTGGCGGTGCGATTTTTCTTCTAGCGACTCTCTAGCTGCTTCTGCAGCTTTTAGAGCTTCTTGCATCTTGGTTTCGATTTCGTGTCTGTGCAGGGCAATCTCGATCGCTACCCGTAAATCATTTTGTTGAAATGGTTTTATAATGTAACCGAATGGATCTGTAAGTTTCGCTCTTTGCAGCGTTTTATCGTCGGCATAAGCTGTTAAAAATACAGTCGGCACATTCATATTAGTTCTGATTTTTTCTGCCGCTGTTACCCCGTCCATGTCACCTTTAAGCACGATGTCCATCAACACTAAATCGGGCTGGTTTTCTCTAGCTTTTTGAATTGCTTCTTCTCCTGAAGAAACTGTAGCTGTTACTGCATATCCCAGTTTTTTTAATCGCCCTGCTATATCTTGGGCTACAATAACTTCGTCTTCTACAACCAAAATTTTTATAGGGTTCATTTTTTTTTAAATGCGCTGCCGATAATTTAACTCTTGAAATACTATATTGTAGCAGGTTCCACACTGACTGTCAATGGCAATAGTCGCCTCTAATTGGTAAGCCAACATTCTCACTAATCGCAATCCTAATGTTTCTGCATTTTCTACGTCGAAACCAGGCGGAAATCCGCTACCATTATCTTGAATGATTAATTGAAATTCCTGAGAATTTATTTTATGAAGATCGATATTAATTTCACCTACTAAACTTTGGCGAAAAGCATATTTCAAGGAATTAGAAACCAGTTCGTTAATAATTAAACCGCAAGGAATTGCTGTTTCTATGTTTAAATAAATTGGGTCAATGTTGAGATTGAATTGGATGGCAGTGTTGCCGCAACCAAAAGATTGATACAAATTAGCAACCAAGTTTTGGACGTAGGGGGGGAGGTCGATGCGATCGAGATGTTCGGATTGGTACAGTTGCTCGTGAATCAGAGCCATTGAATGGATACGAGTCTGGCTTTCTTCAAATAAAGCTAGCGTCGGTTCGTCTTCAATGTATTGAGCTTGAAGTTGCAGCAAGCTGGAAATTACCTGCATATTATTTTTGACTCGGTGGTGAATTTCTTTGAGCAATACTTCTTTTTCGCGGAGTGCTGCTTGGATGCGGGCCTCGGTACATTTGCGATCGCTGATATCTTCGCCAATACCCGCGATGCGGTAAATTTTGCCCGATTCGTCGTAAATGGGAAAAGCTCGATCGCACACCCAGCGAATTGTGCCGTCTGGCTGAAAAATCCGATATTCGGTACTGGTGGACTCGCCCTCCACCACTCGCGTCATTGCCTCTTGCAACAGATGTCTATCTTCTGGATGCACCCACTCGAGCAATTTTAAGGGCTCGGCATACAATTCTTCCCTGCTGCGCCCCCAGATTTGTTCGTAAGCGGGACTCAGATACAATAAATCGGTGAATTCAGCAGAAAGTAGCCAAAAGGAATCTTGGATATTTTCTGCTAGCTGGCGGAAGCGTTCTTCACTTTCGCGGATAGCCTTTTCTGCCTGTTTGCCTTCGCTAATATCTTCTGCAATACCAACGATGCGGTAAACTTGACCCGCTTGATTTCTAATCGGAAAAGCCCGATCGCGAATCCAGCGAATTTCGCCGTCCGGTCTAACAATTCGATATTCGGTCTCGTTTTCTGACTCAATAGGTTTAGTTAAGGTAGCAATAACGCGAGATCGATCTTCTGGATGGAGGGACTCTGCAAAAAAGTGTCTGTAAGCAGACAAATCAGCGCAGGTTCTGCCCCAAATTTTTTCGTAACCCGGACTGATATAAATAATTTCCTGGGGTTGAACGTTTACCATCCAAAACACGCTTTCAATGTTTTCTGCTAGCTGTCGGAACCTTTCTTCGCTTTCTTTCAGTGCTGCTTCTGTTTTTTTGCGATCGCTAATATCGCGCTGCACGCCAAAATACCCGACGATTCTGCCCGGGGAATCGTAAATGCAAATATAGTCGCCTTCCATCCAAACTGGAACCCCGTCAAACTTGCGATACTCATTTTCGATGTGAATTCTGCCAGCATCAAAAAATTTGCTGATTATCTCTCTGCCGCCAGTCAAGTCATGGGAGAAGAAAGAGTAAACCGTCCGGCCAATAAACTCTTCTCTAGTACCTCCGTATTGAGCTATCAAAGCATCGTTTGCTTTCGTTACCCGCCCGTTAGCAAATACGTAATCCAAGACTTTTTCTTTATCAACGGTATTGTCCCATTGCACCGGTTCGTCGAGCATCATAAAGAAAAAGCCATCTAAAGATTGAGAGAAAAACAATTCTAGCTGTTCCTGGCTTTCCCGCAGAGCTTCTTCGGCCCGCCAGCGATAGATAATTTCTTCCCGCAATTGATTGTTTGCTGCTTTCAAGTCTTCAGTGCGCTTTTGATATTTAATTTTTAGCTGATTTTTGATTTCTTGCAGCCCTATTTCTGCCTGTTTTTTTTCGGTAATATCTTGAGTAACTACCATGCCTGCAAAAATTTCTTCCCGGTCGTTTTTGACGGGAGCAATTGTTTTTGAATAAATGCGATCGCGGTATTTATATTCAAAAGTATTCTCTTTTCCTGCCAAAGCCGCGCGATATTTAGTCTCAAAAAGTGACCAATCTTCAGGTGGCGATACTTCCCACAATGTTTTGCCTTCCAACTGTTCTTTGGACAAACCCACTGCTGCCAAACCTTGACCATCAACCAGAGTATAGCGCAAATCGCGATCGAACAAAAACACCGACCCATTCGGATAATGTTTGATGAGAGTTCGGTACATTTCCTGGCTTTTTTCCAGAGATGCGATTAACCGAATGCGATCGTCGTCGGTGATATCCGATTCAGTTGCCGAACCCGAAAAGCCAGCATTCTCGACTGCTTTGAGTTGTGCTTCTAATTTCTGGCACAATTCTCTCTGCTGCTGCAAATCCTCTTCAAGTTGCTGAATTTTTGCTTTTTGCTCTGCTACTAATGCTTCGCAGGTTTCGAGAGGTCGATCGATCTTGGTAGGATCAATACACATAATTGCTCTAGGTTTGGCAGTTGCGGGCTTGATGCGGGCTTGAGCTTTTTCAAGTTAATACTAACAAAGCTCAAGCCTTCGCTGCCAACTTAAGTAGTCAATCTTTCTTGACTTGTGCCCAAAGCCTTCTACGTTTATTTAGGAACTCCCGCCGTCAACACTTCCTGGCCCTCAAGTGTCACCAAAACATCATCTTCAATTCTCACGCCAATACCGCGCCATTTTTCAGGAACCTCCGGCTGTCCTTCAACGGGTTTAATATGAGGAGAAATATAAATCCCCGGTTCCACCGTCAGTACTTGTCCTGGCTGCAAAACTTGCGGATTTTCGCCGTACTGATAAACCCCGACATCGTGCACGTCCAATCCCAGCCAATGACCTGTACGGTGCATATAAAATGGCTTGTATTTCTCTTCTTTAATTATCTCTTCAATGTCGCCCACCAAAAGTTTTAAATCCATTAAACCTTCCACCAAAACGCGCACTGCTGTTTCGTGAATTTTGCTGTAAGGATTTCCCGGATATACTTGACTAATTGCCTGCAATTGTGCTTGCAAAACTAAGTCATAAATTATCTGTTGTTCAGTTGTAAATTTGCCGCTAACAGGAAAGGTGCGAGTAATATCAGCGTTGTAGTAGTCGCAAGCACAACCGGCATCTATTAGCAACAAATCGTTTTCCTGCATTTGGCGGTTGTTTTCGATGTAGTGGAGGACGCAGGAATTGTAACCGGATGCAACAATTGAAGGGTAAGCGGGAGTGCAGCCATTTAAGCCAAAAGTATGTTCTATTTCAGCTTGAATTTCATATTCGTACCTGCCCGGTTTGGCGAATTCTTGGGCGCGATTGTGCGCTGCAACTGAGATATTAGCGGCTTTTCGCATTAATGCTAATTCAGTTTCGCTTTTCACCAGCCGCATCGGGTGTAAAATGATGTTGGAATCTTCCACTGCTGTCGGGCCTGTGCCGCGTTTGGGGTAGGTTGCCATCAAGCGCTGCCAGTGATTGAGGACTGTTTGGTCGAAAGTACGATCGCGCCCGAAGTGATAGTATATTCGATCGGCTTTTTCTAAATATTTCGGCAATTTTTCCGCAAGTTCGGCGATGGGGAAAGCTTCATCCGCGCCGTACAATTCCTTAGCGCCTTCTACTCCGGCGCGATAACCGTGCCAAGTTTCTTTTTCCCAGTCTTTTGGCTGGACAAACAAGACAAATTTGTGTTCTTCGTGGTGCGGCGCGAGCACTGCTACCGCCTCCGCTTCATTGAAACCGGTTAAGTAGAAAAAATCGCTATCTTGTCGGTATGCGTATTCTACATCGTTGTGCATGACGGCTGCGGGCGCGCTGCGAAATATCGCCGTCCCGCTGCCAATTTTTGCCATTAACTGTTCGCGTCTTTGTCGGTATTCGGTGGGGTTTGTCATCCGATTTTAGATTTTAGATTTGAGATTGAGTGTAATATTAACACTAGGGGATTGAAACCGCTTCTTTTCAGACAAAACCCGCAAGGGGCAAGGGTTGAAGATATAGGCGATCTGTTTTTTTTCTGGGTCTACTTATTTATTCTCTTGTTCTGCGATCGCCAATTTACAAGTATAGTCAACCAGCCGAGACAAAGATGAGTTGCGATCGACTAAAGTCCATCTCGGATCGAAATTCGACCAATTTTCGCCATCTTCGCTAACTCTGACAGTTCTCAACTGTCATTGCTTGCAGTCAACTTCCATTTGCGCCAACAATTTCTCGTTACTAAACTGTTTAGTTCCTAAAATAGTTCTGATTGGATAAGAAGGAGCACCCGGAATATCGGATTTGCTTAATTCAACGCTGCTGGAGTCGATGCAAATATCTACAAAACATCTTAATTTTTCGGCGCGCGCGCTCAAAGTATTGACACCAACTAAAATAAAAGTTGCTATTAAAAAAAAAGACGAATTCTTAGTATGTATGGCAAATGTAGTATTCATCTGCGTTAATTGGCGTTTAGGGGAGGTTTAATATTATTGACAGTTTAAGAAAAAAGTAGGGACGTGGAAAGAGTGCTGCGTCCCTACTTTTTAAAGACACGGCATTGCCGCGTCCCTAATCTTTAAACAAGTCTTAAAGCTGAGGAACGTATTGTTCTTTTTCAGGAACAAAAGTGTATTCAGCGACAATTAGCCGGAACTCTTCGCCGTCGATGGTTTCTTTTTCGATCAACAAATCGACTAAGCGATCGATTACGGCGCGATTTTCGCGAATAATTCGGCGGGCTTCCTCGTAGCAGGTATCGACAATTACCCGGACTTGTGAGTCAATCCGAGAGGCAATTTCTTCGGAATATTCCGATCGCGCCGTGAAGTCGCGGCCGAGGAAAATTTCGCTTTGCTGAGCTTCCAGGGCGATCGGGCCCAAGGTAGACATCCCGTAGCGAGTCACCATTTGTCGCGCCATGCCGCTTACTTGCTGCAAGTCGTTGCCGGCACCGGTGGTTACTTCGGCATCGCCGAAAACTACTTCTTCTGCAGCGCGGCCACCCAAAGCACCGCTAATGCGGGCTAAAATTTGCGATCTTGAAATCAAACCTTGGTCTTCGCTGGGCATGAACCAAGTCAAGCCGCGGGCCTGTCCGCGAGGTACTAAGGTAACTTTTTGAACGGGATCGTGGGCTTGAATGATTGTACCGACGATCGCGTGGCCGATTTCGTGGTAAGCAATCAAGCGCTTGCTCTTGCTGTCCACCAAGGGAGTGCCTTCCATACCTGCTACCACGCGATCGACTGCATCGTCAACTTCGAGCATCGTAATCGCTTCTTTGCGGCGTCTCGCTGTTAAAATAGCAGCTTCGTTGAGCAAGTTAGCCAAATCAGCGCCCGTAAAACCCGGAGTCCGGCGGGCGATGGCGTCCAAAGAAATCTCTGCAGACAGCTTCTTGTTGCGCGCGTGAACTTCCAAAATTTCCAAGCGGCCTTTGATATCCGGCGTATCTACACTAACTTGGCGGTCAAAACGTCCCGGACGCAGCAACGCTGAGTCGAGCACGTCGGGGCGGTTCGTGGCAGCAATGATGATAATGCCAGTATTGCCCTCAAAACCGTCCATTTCCGTCAGCAACTGGTTCAGGGTTTGTTCCCGTTCGTCATTACCGCCGCCGATACCGGCGCCGCGCTGGCGGCCCACTGCATCGATTTCATCGATAAAGATGATGCAAGGAGCATTTTCTTTAGCTTTCTTGAACAAGTCCCGAACGCGGGAAGCGCCGACACCGACGAACATTTCGACAAATTCCGAACCGGAGATGCTGAAGAAAGGCACGCCTGCTTCGCCTGCGATCGCTTTTGCCAGCAGGGTTTTACCGGTTCCGGGAGGGCCCACTAGCAGCACCCCTTTGGGAATCTTCGCCCCGACTGCGGTAAAGCGTTCGGGTTTTTTGAGGAATGTCACCACTTCTTGAAGTTCTTCTTTGGCTTCCTCAACGCCTGCTACGTCGTCGAACAGTACGCCTGTTTTAGCTTCCATTTGAAAGCGAGCTTTGGATTTGCCAAAATTCATGGCTTGGCCAGGACCGCCGGGAACGTTACCACCGCGGCGGAAGAGGAAAAACAGCCCTCCTACTAACAACAGGGGAAATACTAGATTGCCTAAAAGTCCCCAGACAGCGCCGTCGTTGCGCAGGGGGTGAGTGTCGAAGCTGATTTTGGAGTCTCTGAGCCGAGAAACCAGTTCCGGGGCATTTGAGGGCAAGTCCACCCGCCACCGCTGCTCGTGATTGTCCAGTTCGGGATCGACTGCTAGGACAATAGCCGTCCGACCTCCGTCGTAAAGGTCAACGCTGGTCACTCGACCGGCGTTTAAGTAATCTAAGAATCGACCGTAGCTCAGGCGGGTGCTGGCGGTGTTCTTGGTCATTTCTGCGGGGGATGGGGCAAAGGCCCCCTGCCACAAGAAAAAGCCGATGACTAAGGCAGGTAAAGTCCAAAGTAGTATAGTTCGCCAAGAAATTTTCATAAATGCGGATGCCTTGAATTGGGGACAGATCGGGTAAGATCGCGGTGTCGGAGGAGTGCGACAAAAGTTTACACTCAGAATCTTAACTAAATTTAACTTAACAATGCACTCTCAGGCAATACAGCTTCGACCACGATCGCTCCAGAAAAAGTTAGGTTAGTTACGGTAAGGGCGATCGTCCCGAATATAATGTTTGGTGCTGATTTCGATACCGATCTAGGTAGAGTTAGAAGAATCGCCGCAAAACCCACTGTCTTTAAGCATGGCAGTGTCAAGGGATAAGGCATGATAATGGTGAGGCTCAGTGAGGTAACACATTTCAATGACAACTAGACAGCTTGTTCCTAATTCGGCTATGCTGACGCAGCAGACTAAGATCGCTTCTCACAAATCGATTATTAGTGCTGATTTGGGTCGGACGGCAACTAAAGCCTGCGTGAGTCGCAACCCGAGCAGCGTGGTTTTCATCCCTGCCAACGTGGCTGCTATGCCCGTTGAAAAGGTTCGTGGCGGCAGCTTTGAGTCGAAAGCAACAGACCCTCTGTTGGATATGTGGCTGGAGTACCAGGGCAAGGGCTACGCGATCGGCCAACTAGCGGCAGATTTTGGCGCTAATCTCGGCGGCGCCGACCAGTCGAAAGTAGTAGATGCTTTGGTTAAGGTTTTTTCCTGTGCTGGATATTTCCAGATGAAGGGCGAAATAGCAGTTGTGCTGGGTTTGCCGTTTTATTCGCAGGATCAGTTTGAGAAGGAAAAGGAAGAGATTATCAGCCAACTGCGCTCTCCCCACGTTGTGGTGTATCGGGGCGAGCGTGTGGACATTAACATCAGTCACGTTTGGGTGATGCCCGAAGGCTTCGGCAGCCTGATTTGGTGCGAGGCTCAAGACAACAAGGAGTTTACGCCGGAGTTGCCCGAACTGTCGGTGGCTGTTGTCGATATCGGACACCAAACTACCGATTTGTTAATGGTCGATCGTTTCCGGTTCGCCCGGGCGGCTTCTAAGAGCGATTCCTTCGCAATGAACAAGTTCTACGAACAAGTTGCCTCAAAGATTCCGGGGGCAGACCCTCAATCTCTGTCTTTACTGGAAGCGGTAAATAAACCAGAAGGCCAACGTTTCTACCGTCCGAGAGGAGCGACTAAGCCGACTAATTTAGATCCGATTATTAAGGATTTGCGGGAGGCTTTCGCTAACGAACTGTCCGAACGTTTGGTGCAGTGGCTGCCGGAACGGGTGACGGATGTGGTTCTGACTGGCGGTGGCGGCGAGTTTTTCTGGGAGGTGCTGCAACCTTTGCTTAAAGATGCCAATCTTAAGGCTCACTTGGCTCAGCCTTCTCGGAAAGCTAATGCTTTGGGACAGTTTATTTATGCTGAGGCTCAGCTAGCCACGATAAAGTAACGCATTAAGGCTTGAACCCTATGGCACTGTGGGCAAAAAATAAAGCGAATTTCTCGGTAGCGTTCACGGAAGATGCTGCGGATCAAACTTTGCTGGCCGCTATTGAAAAAGAGTTGGCTTTCACGAAATATCAGACTTTCAGCAATCTCTGCAAGCAAGCTTTGTGGCAGTTTTTGTCTGTATCTGAGTCAGCTAGCTCTACACAGAGCTTTCAACGGCTGGAACAGCGTATTGCGGAACTTGTGGTCAAATTTGCTGAGTTTGAGCACAATGTTTCTGCAGAGGAATTAAGCCGTTTGGAGGCACTGGAACATCACCTGAGTCAACTCAGCGCGCAGTTGGATCAGTTGCAGGGGAGTGTTAACAGTAAGTTTGCTCAAGTTTCTTTTGCCC
>Ga0247774_1000522_pt1 | contig 18990 bp, 14 predicted proteins | sample UWRJL001104B6_FD_179933 | JGI IMG/M metagenome (GOLD analysis project Ga0247774, IMG submission 179933) | Plant litter microbial communities from Arlington Agricultural Research Station in Wisconsin, United States - UWRJ-L001-104B-6 | ecosystem: Environmental > Terrestrial > Plant litter >... | reverse complement strand
GCCATCTCCAATGGTGGATGCGAGTCCCGAGGAATCGGATGAGGTTCACGGCACTAGAGTTAATATAGAATACATGGAATACAATATGGATAATTCCTCAAAGCTAGATCTATCGTCGATCTACCCATACAATAGCCGCTAAATCTGCGCCCAGGATCCACCCCTGGTTCATACAAGGCCCAAAGCTAGCTTCCGCTTCTTATACCAAGAGGTAGAAGCTATTTCCTGGTTGGAGCTGAATAATTGTAACCGAGTGGAAGATCGGTGCTAGCTGTCAAAGGCCACGCGGATTGCCCCGCCTGGGTGACGTTCCGCAGCGGCGATTCGTCGCCGCCTAAAATGTACTGGCGGAAAGGCGGAACTCCCGCGGCTGGATAAATCCCGCTAGCGCTTTCTTGCAGACGACAAATCTATCAGTATACGGTTTTGTCTTGTATGAGTCCCCTTCGGCCGCTTCCGAGGTCCAAGCCGCATTGCCTCGGAGGAGCAGCGCCAAAATCCCGAATATAGATGGATCCGAGACGATAACCTCATTTTACGTCGAAATCCCAAATAGTCCGAAGAAAAGGCCCGAAAGGTTACCCAACAGGAACATGATACCCCGTCCAGGACCGGGGGCTTGCGGAATAGGTTACAGCTGCATACTTGTATTTGAGCCTCATTCTAAATTAAACACCTAGCGGAGCAATAATGAGGGCTTGCATGAGTTCTATAAGAAGCTCTGTAGCATTTGCGCCATCTGGAAGTTTCATGTTACAAGCCACTCATACAGTTAACCGCAATAGAAAGTTCCGCGGAAGGCGCGTGTTTGGCTTCTTAGACACACAGCCATTTACATATTTTTGGGAGATTCTGTAGCGTTTGATGAATTTCGAATATGATTTTGCTGGTATAGGTCGAAGCATCTAGGGAGCGCCATGCGTTGATACACTATCCCTAGACATAGTATCCGGATTTTCGCTACGGGTCTCGATATTTATCGGTCTATTTATACGCCAGAAGATTTATAGGCCTATCTCGAGACTAAAGAAGATAAACGATAAACGCAAGCTCGTACCAGAAGGTTCAGGATGTTCACATCCAAATAGGCGTAGTATAATATTGATACTGGCGCTTTCATGAATCATGACCAACTTACCTCTCCGTCGTCTTGTCGCACTTATATTCTAAGAAAATAGCTGGCTCGGTGCGAGAAGGCAGCACCGCCGGCTTTGGGAGAGTTTCAATCTAACTCGGCATCACTTTTACCGCTCCGTTTATGACGGAGGAAAGCGGCAAGTGAACAGTGCGTTGTATAAGCCCAGGTCCTAAGCCACGTAAAAGCCCCCATTCAGTACGTCGAGGACTAGCAGGTGGTTAATCCACATGATCAGATAGTTCGCTCTGGTCAGTTTAACGGCGGGTCTAACGGAGAAGTATTCCAAGGTAGAGACAATTATATAGCTTGTGTCTCTGATGAGAATGGTGACGCGGCTTGGCGATGAACAACCTTGCTTCTACGACCAGGGAAAGCGAGAAAAACACTACAGTCATTCAGAGGAAGCTGCTGGAAACCAGGCAGCGACTTTCTAGCAATGAGCCCTGAGACAATATACACAATATAACTCCACATTAGCCACCAGCTTGCCTCTTTATTTTGATGACGCGGTCACGCTTGTTCGTACGTCGGAAGATGCGATTGGGTGCCAGGCTTCTATCGAGCGTATCGTCACGGTTCAGTAGTTTCCTATCTCAATGTACACTTCACTCAATCCTATGCATTGGGGATACGGTCGAGGAGTTTTGGTTTGGAGATCAGCATATGACGGGTTCCAGGCTGTTAGATGTCGTCGTCATCGGCGTCACCACCGCATAGATCATTTGGATTGCTCGGAAAGGTATTCAGTGCATCGGAGTTACTGAATTCGTTTTAGGCCTGACTTTGAGCTTCCGACGGGCTATCAAATGCTTGTCCGTAGCACGACTGTCACGGCATTTGTCTCGGCATCTCTTAGGCAGGTTCGGATCTGATGGTGGAGCGAGAGGTAGGCTAGGCCCGGTGCCGCCGCTTATAAGCGAAGCAGCTGACGGAGGGCCGCTAGGTATTCAATGGTCCTCCAGCCGCCAGGAATCAGCCGGATCCGGTGCAAGTAGCTCGGTGGTAGAGCTTCCGCATCAGGATTCTTGGAATCGATATACCAAAATTGATCCCGAAGTTGCCGGGTGCCTTGGCTGTGGCTCCGATAGAGCAACACGCCACCAGGGCTGCGTTCGGAACATCCCGAATTAAAGTGGGAGTTGACCCGGTTGGCGGCATTTCCGGAAACTTCTCATTTTTGCGTCCCCACTCTCGTCGACGGAACCGTGTCTCGGGCTGGTCATTGTCTCGGATTATCCGGAGCCCAAATCTGGTGCGGCCTGCTTTACGGTTTTCACATTGGTTATTGTTATCGACGCGTATTTCTCATCTGCTTTGGGTCCTGACCAAAATTTTCGCTTCGCGGCTATAATGATGTCACGCAATCGTGGATGCTCCTGTAACTTATTCTGCGGGAAGGTCAAATGACTGCCAAAGAGCTACTAGAAAAGAATCTACGATGTGTATGTGAATTGGCTATTCCAGTTCCGCTAGTTAGAAATAGAACTCGACGTAGGTGTTAACCGGAATACCATTTCTAATATTCAGTTCGGCTTTGCCGACTCAATATGCTATAGATCTTAGGGTTACCCCTTCTTAACTACGCACCAACTCGGATCAGAATTATACTTTATGGTGAGCATCATTTCTAGCTTCATTGAGCGATGAATTGATTTTCCGTAGCTCATTTCAGTCAGTCTATTCGTTGAACATGAGACTGCCATATCATCTGCTCGGTCTTGCGGCCGCTGCGGCGCAGACAATCTCCCATGTGATCGACACACGACAAGAACCAGGCGGTTACTGGTATGAGAAGATCAAGCATAATGGCATCAGCCCTGCCGTTGCAAACGGCAACAGCTGGACCGTCTTCCGGAATGTCAAGGATTATGGCGCCAAGGGCGACGGCGTCGCGGACGATACGGCCGCTATCCAGAAGGCTATCGACACGGGCGACGGCACTAGCAGCCGTGCTACCGGGCGATCCTTTGGAATGACGGGTCAACCTGCAGTTGTCTACTTCCCGCCAGGAACGTATTCAGTTAAAAGCGCTCTTTCCAATCGCGTCGGCACCGTGCTGATGGGCGATCCAACGAACCGACCCACTATCAAGGCTGCTGCTAGTTTTACGGGCAATTATCTTCTTGTTGGCCACGACACGCGTTACCCTGGTCTGGGTGCCTTTTACCATGGCATCAAAAATCTGGTCTTAGACACCACTGCGATACCAGCAAAAAGAATAGCTATCCTCGAGTGGGGTGTCAGTCAGGCGAACCAGCTCTCGAACATTCTATTCAACATGCCGGTCGGAGCGACACAACATACCGGTATTGCCACAACAGGTACCATCACGCAGCTCCTATACAACGACCTGCAGATTATTGGAGGTGGCGTCGGCATAGCGCTAAGTGTTACGCAAGTGCATCTCAAGAATATATACTTTAAGAGTATGTCCACCTCCCTCAAAACCGGTTCGTAGAGAGTAGCTCGGGAGACTCATGGCCTTAACGATATTATGACATAAATGAGTCCTCGGTTGGGTAAGGCTAACAGCGATGTAGAGGTAGGCATGGGCGTGAGAATCACGAGCGCGGTTCATGTTACTGCGCAAGCTTTACGGTTCGAGGACTGCGCCATTGGCATTGACACAAGTAGTGGCGGAAATGGTCTGTTGAACCTCATCGACTCGACTGCGACGAACACAACGGCACTAGTCAATTCAGCCCCTGCCACCACGTCCGCTCAAAATTCTTTGGTACTGGAAAACGTTATCGTGGATTCAACCGTTCCAGCCGTAGGTCTTCAATGTCGTAAATGACGCTCAAAGTCAAAGACTGAAAGATATACTTATTTTGTCTCCAGACGGTCAAGGTAGGGTCGGCAGCCGTGCTCAGCGGCTCGATACAACCCGGGTCGGCGTGGGTTCGGGGAAATGCCTACACCCAAGGCGCAACGAGCCCAAAACGACTTGCCGGCGAGAAGATTACAGTATCACGCCCCGAGTTGCTTGTCAACAGCACGGGTTTCTATCACACGGTCGTCCAGCCGACGTATGCCGAGTTCGACATCTCAAAAGTCGTGAACGTTAAGGACGTTCCCGCTCATCCCGTCGCAGGAAACGGCGCCACCGATGATACGGCCAGCCTTCAGGCCATTCTCAACGAATCTGTTGGAAAGGTGGTGTATTTCCCCTACGGTATCTATCTCCTAAGCGACACTCTCCTGGTTCCTCCTGGAAGTCGGCTAGTTGGAGAGGCCTTCACGCAATTAAGTGCGACGGGGAGCAAATTCAAGGATGCGAACAAGCCGAGACCGATGATCAAGGTCGGAAACACTGGAGACGTGGGTCTCGCACAGATGCATGACTTCATGTTCACCGTTAATGAGATCCTTCCTGGCGCTGTCCTCGTCGAAGTCAATATGGCCGGTGAAAAGCCAGGCGACGTTGGGTTTTTTTTCTGTAACTTCCGCATCGCCGGAGCCAGGGGCTCCAAGGTTTGGAATAACTGTGCGAATGCTCAGACTTGCAACGCGGCTCGGATTACTGCACACCTCACGGCTACGTCTTCATCGTATTGGGAACATACCTGGGCTTGGAGTGCGGACCTGGATTTAGATGGCTCTAGCAGCGTCCTTGCCAGCCCTGCTGCCGGGTTTCTCATTGAAGCTCAGAACGGCACCTGGATGTTGGGTATGGGCTCTGGTGAGTCTGGCCTGGATTGTTCCCGCTCCCTGCGCAACCTATGCTGACAATCAAGAACATCACGATTTGTACCAAGTCAACATCAACAATGCCAAGAATGTCTTTATTGGATTGATGGAAGCGGAGACATCGCACTGGCAGGGTAACGGCACTACCTTCTATCCTCCAGCTCCGTGGACAGACTCTCTCCTGCCTAGCGATCCTGACTTTAAATGGTGCGCACCAAACAGCGCTCAGGTTAGTAGATTTCTTGATTGCGACCAATCTTCACGCGTTTTTTCGCCAAATCCGTCATAGCTGCCTTAGTTGGGCCATTCTTGTTGGTCGATTACAAACTGACAATGCCCGACACCGAAACAAATAGTGTCGCATGGGTCTTTATCAGATAATCAAAAACTCGAGCAACATCAATCTCTACAGTCAAGGCTGGTGGACGTTTGTAATGGGCCCAGCGCGCACCTTTTGCTCTACAGACTGTCAAGACAACGGTGCTATATATGAAGGGAACTCGAAGCTATTCATATATGGAATCGACACGATTAATGTTAAGAATCTGGTGTCGGAAGGTACCGGCACTAGTCTAACACCTATTGTTACGCATCGCGACAACCAAGGGGCAATCCATGACGTTTTTCAAACAGCTGTTGTAGCTGCTTATCTTAGGCAGAGCGCTTAATATGGCATCTGGGCATACCTCTATGCTAGGAAGAGCTACATTTTATAGACATTGTTTTGAAATCCAGAAGGTGGCTACGACACGCCGCGGTATTCTACTAGTGATTCCTAAATCCCTGGTAGATCAAACCTCTCCCACAAAGTTGAGGCCATCTGACCAACGCATCTACGGAAAGCCCGAAGGAACCAGTAGCAAGAAAGCCGATGCCTAGGCGAGCTTTTCTCCCACGACGTCGACTTCCACAATGCGGCCCTACCAGCAACTTTCCGCATAGCCTTCGTCGACGAAGGACTCCCGGACCCCGCAGCCCAGCCAAAGACGTCCAGGAATACGGCTTGCGGCGTTGACGCCTGCGCTTTTGTCAACGGCCTTGGGCGCACGTCTTCAAGTCTGCTACGCCCGACCAAAGCATATTCATCTGCTCATGCACGTGAAACCTTAACAGGCCGGTTAGCCTCCGCCCCGTCCCCGCCGATATTTGGACGCAATAAGAATTACATGGGACTTGGTCAGGGGCCCAAGGACGAGCGGTGTCAGTGCTTGGAGGGGTTTGAGGGATGGAGTATATCTAGCTCAGGAATCGAATTCCAATTGTTGCATTACAATACATGTACATTATTAGCAAATATCCTAGCAAATTGAGTAGTGTCCGGTTAGGCCTGGCTGGCGTAGACACTCTTAGACTGCTGCTGCCGATTCCCGTTGTCAGCAGCGGCCATCGAACGACCGTCTCGGCTACCAAAGGACTGCACCTGCACCTTGGTCGTGCGCATAATACCGTTGTACCTAAATAGCTCTTCCTTCGACCCACTCGGCGTGACGCCTCGGCACTCGGTGTGGTGAATTCGACCCCCACCCCGAATGGACTTGAGTGCCATGCTGTTCGGTGCATGGCCCAAGTGCGACGTTCCGTCGGCGCCGCCGCCGCTCTTATAGCTACTTCCAAAGGTATTGCCAGTGCTCAGCTTTTTTGCAGACCCATACTTGGCACTGGAGCCAAAGTAGCGAGGCATCCAGCTCCTCAGCAGCGAGCTAAGAGCGGGACAAGATGCTGAGATGATAGCCATGTTCGCTTCGACGACGTTGAGGGTGATGCTTATGTCGGCGTAGGGGTCCTTTTTAGGATCTGGATAGTAGAATAGCCGGATGATTTTTACCATCCGAATGATTCCGATGATGGTGACACTGCAATATTGTCAGACAAGGTGGCAAAGCATCGAGCGGTTTTCTAACTAGAAAGAAATTCACTTACGCTAGTCCAAGCATGAAAACACCAAGCACGGCAACCTTTGCAGCTCGTTTCATTTTCAGTCCGAGAAAAATGCAGAAGGGCAAGATCAGAACCAGGATATCGGTGAGGATGGTTAAACTGGAGGCAGTAATGTGGAATGATTTATCGATGCACTTGGCCTTGAGAGCAACTGCCGGATCCCAGTTTGCTTCGATAGGGATGCACTGCAGTAGGGCGACAAGGAAAATGGCAATAGCTTGCAGGCCGTTGAAGACATTGAGGGCATGGATGGACCACCGTATCTTGGGCTTGTGTCCGCCGCCGAGACGAAGCAGGAATACAAGAACCGATGCCTTGACCAGGGCGAGTATCGGGTTATAGAGGAGCTGCGCAATGTAGAACCACAGACGTCCCGGAGAGGGATCAAATTTTGGGACATCCTCTTTCGTCCATCCGAAATAGTTGAGCTTCATATCTAACAACCCACTATCATCAACTTTCATTCTTATCCACGGAATCAATATTGGCCAAGGGGATACACTTACAAAGATAAAATGGTCCGCACATGCCAGCAGAGAGCAGCTATTGGCATTGTTAGATTCAAGCCCCCGTGTTAGAAGGCAACATAGATGCGCTTAGTTATTAACCGTACCATGGCGACCGTAATTAAGGAGTCATCTGAGAGAAAGGCCACTAGTGAGCTTAAATCGCGCTGTTTAATGAACAAGGCCACCTACCCATACCCCATTGTCGCGTGCTGAGTCTTGTAAATGCTCTCAGTCCAAAGACGACCAGGGCTAAAGCAGTGAAGAAAAATATTATGAAGAGGGCTGTCGACTGTAATGGCGGGGTTGGAATTCGGGTGACATCCGAAGATGCCTGTGCCACGGTGGCTGCCATGTTAATCCTATTGTACTCTTATATTTTGTCCAGATGGTCAAAGTGACATGGGGGACGAAGTTTAGAAGTTGACTTGGGGCAACGAGGGAATCTCTACACTCTTAATATTTTATTGCCATCACGTCCTGGATGAGAAATGAGGAATGATGCATCTATGTCACATCTTTCCACCACGGATCCTTTGTCTCGCAGACCAAATGCGTAGATAGCGAAGGAAGGCGAATGGTCTGTCAGCCCGCCCACCTCCACCAGAGATCTTGTAGACCTTGAACCAAGGTTTCGAGAACCCAGCCATACTGCAAGTTTGCGGCGTTTCTAGCCTTCGCCGCGGTGCTTTTTAATAGACAGCGAACAGGTTTCGAATAAAAGAGATCCGTGGGTTGCTGCAACGACGGGCGAGGGTGTTCGTCGATTGGATCTCATTCCATGCAGATGCTAGAATCTACAAATATAGTGAAGAGGTACGGCATGGGCCGATCCCTACTCTTGTCCGTGCGACTATGGGTTCATCGCAAGCCTTGATGTTCCTGAGCAGGGGAGCTTCCATGCGTTGAAGGAGGGTCGGCCCGGAAGATTCAGGCACCTTTGTAGGCAGATTACGCTGCCGCATGCCCGCCTCCCGCGGTATGTTGTCACCCAAGAATATCCCTGCACACCGGCCGACCAGTAGGATTCGCGTGCGTTGCCCGGAATGCGACTCCTCGTGCCCGCGAAACGAGGGATGCAGATTTGCCCTTTCCCTTAGCTCTTATCTGCAAAATTCTGCTGAGAGGCTGGTTGGTAAATGCAAATAATGCACATGGGCGAGGAGCTTTCACCATATCATCTTGACCTTCTTGCTCTATGAAGATTCTAAAAGAAAATCTAGTGAAGTGTGGGGGTGCAGTTTGTAATTCCAGCCCCAAACTTCGAACGGGTTATCTACAGTACGAGATGCTAGCGAAAATTAATATAAAACACTGATTTGAGGCACTGGAGGTTAAAAAAAACCCTCCGAGGGCTTACTGAGATCAGTTGTGGCGCTCCCTTGTATGCCTGCCGTTTGTGTGCCTGCCTCGCACCTAATCCCTGCCCTGCAGTCATTTTAGCTCCCGCCTCTTAGTTCCCGCGAGTTACTCCGTAGCTCCCGCAGGCAGTGCAGTTATCCCCGATATTATTGTCAGACCACCCGAGCAAGTAAACAACTGGGGGTTAAATCTAATGGCCCACTTCCTTCTTCCGCCAGCCTAGTAATACCCCTCAACGGCTAGCTTGTGTTAGAGCAAGAAAGCAAAATGAAAATGCTTGTCGGCGGACCATTGCCCCGCATGTTGTATCTGCGAGTGTTTTTGGGAGGATGCCCAATGCTGCCGGACCCACTGCACTACGCCGACCGGGAATAATAGTCGCCATCTCAATCGGCAAGTAGATTGCCGGAGTGACGCGTCCGTGCCATGCCACCGTGGACTCCTGTGCATGACATATATAGAAGCAATGGCTCTTTTCTCTCTTGTCACGGTGACACAAATCTGTCGTGTGGTGAATTTTACGTAGCTCTGATTCATCATGACGCCCCTTGGCGGCGTTGCAACCGTCGCGCTTGCGCTGTTTGTTTCAGTAGGATGTCCGCAAACCATTCGAGTCGGTGGCGAAGTGATGCGTATGTACATGTCTTGGCCCATGATTCGCACATCGACGGCTCGCTTTCCTGATTTTCTTACCTCTGCTTAATGCTAACCGAAGTTCCGCCCACCACCTCTAGCTGCCAATCCAAGCGTCGTGGCCCCCGCGGCCGAAGTGGTTCTCGATGCCGACACCAGGCTTCCTGACGCCGAGACCTTGCAGCTGACCGATGCCGTCCTCGCAAATCTCACGTCGCTTGATCTAACCAACATTGCGTTCTTTGGCTTCGGGGATTCGCCTGTGCGGAAACGGTCCGGGGACAGTAGTAATAGCTGCAAGATTTTCCCTGGCGACAAAGAATGGCCGTCGGATCTATTGTGGGAGGTTTTGGATCTCTTGTCTAACGGTGCACTTATCAAGACCGTGCCCATTGGTGCGGTGTGCTACCAGAACAACGCCCATTATGATGCCGTGAAATGCAAGGACCTTCTCGACCACTGGACGGAGTCGGAGCCCCAGTAAGTTTGCCCTCGCTGTTGCAGCGACCAATCATTTCAACTCGGAGACTTAACCCCCTTTGATGCAGTGCCAACGATCCATCTTCCGTCATGTCCCCCCTCTACCAGGGCGAAACCTGCATGCCGCAAAACGGTGCCACGGGGAATTGCACCCTCGGCGGCTTCCCTTCCTACGTAATCAACGCTACTAGCGTCTACCAGATCCAACTCGCCATCAATCTTGCTCGCAATCTCAACATTCGCCTTGTCGTCCGCAATACGGGGCATGACTTCCTCGGCAAGTCGACTGGCGCTGGTGCTCTGTCCATCTGGACGCACCATCTGAAGGACGTGAAGTTCGTTGAGAACTACGAGTCATCTTCGTACAACGGCCCGGCCTTGAAGCTCGGAGCCGGCATTGAGGTCGCCGATCTGTACAAAGCTGCTGATAGGTATGGGGTGACTGGCGTCGGCGGCGAGTGCAAGGTAAGTTACCTAGATCGACTCGACACATGCTTTCAAATATCGGAAACTCAAATAATCGGATTCTAGGGCGTTGGCGTCACTGGGGGTTACATTGCCGGTGGTGGCCACTCTCCATTGTCCTCGAAATACGGCCTGGGCTCCGACCAAGTCTTGAGCGTCGACATCGTCCTCCCGAGCGGACGCTTCGTTACCGTCGATGAAAAGAACGACCCAGACCTTTTCTGGGCTATCCGAGGCGGCGGAGGTGGTACTTTTGGCATCGTGACAGGCATGACAGTCAAGGTCTATCCCAAAATGACATTCTCGGGCGTGACTTGGACCATTGCAAGCGGCAACGGCACCAATAGTGACGACGTCTTGTGGTCCGCCATGGAAGCCTACTGGCGCAAGTTTGACCACTACGCCGAGGAAGGCTCTTATGGCTACTCCTCGCTCTTCGGACTCGGCCCTGGCGCCGGATACACGTGGACGATGCACCCCTGGCTGGTCCCCGGCATGGTCCTCGCCGACTTCAAAGCCATGGTAGCCCCTCTCTTAGACGAGTGGAAGGCAATCGGCTTAGCCTTCGAGCCTGTGTACTTTGAGCACGACAACTTTTACGACACGTGGTCCACGCCAGGACATTTTCCTGTCGAAACTGTTGCGAATTCGGGCCTCCGGACGGCCTCTCGTCTCTTCCCTCGTGCAAACTGGGAGTCTGAAGAGAAGCTCAATGCGACGATTGCGGCTGTCCGCAGTGTCATCGAGGATGGCTCGGCTCTCATTCTTTACAACATTAACGGCGCCGCCACTAAGGGAACACCCGACAGTGCTGCCAACCCCGCGTGGCGCGATGCAGTCATGTACGCCATCATCGGCTCTGCTTGGGGGCCTGGTGCACAGATAGAAGAAGTCGAGGCTGTGAGCAAGAAGGTTACGTTTGATTGGATGGAGCGGCTCCGGGTCGTCTCGCCTGGCAGTGGGGGATATCTAAATGAAGGCGACATCATGGAGCCGAACTTTCAGCAAGCATTTTATGGCGAAAACTACGCCCGCTTGTTGAAAATTAAGAAGGAGGTGGATCCTTCCGGGCTTTTCTGGGCGCCGACTGCTGTTGGAAGTGAGGATTGGTATGTTGCGGACCAAGAGGAGTGGTTAACCTTACAAACGGGCCGGCTCTGCCGAAAGTGATGAAACCACATCTTGGGCATTCATAGACTTACAACTAATATTTGACCTAAACTTACATACCTTCGCCTTTCAATCTAATCAGAATTCAGTCTCGTGGCGCCAAACTGCAGGTATCGCATTTGGCCATTGTGAAGCGGAATGCTAACGAATTAATTGGTCTTACCATTGGAGCCCGCTATTTAGACTGGGGCTCCGACGCCGTAACGGGAAACAGTAAGGTTTTGTCCCCAAACGTAGAAATTCTAGTGAAAAAAAATTAGGGCTGTTCCATGTCGGAATAATACTCCTATTTTCGATAGAAATACACCTCACCCATTGCTCCAGGAATAGATACTGCACAGAGGGAATATAACTCGCCGTTCTCCCGACATTCTGTCAAATTGCACTCGTTTGGAGATAGAGATGGGCCCGAAAAAGTGCCATGTTTGCCTCTATGACGGAGGAAGGTATCAATTGCCTTCTTAAGAATGTACTAAATGACGCCAGGAACACATGAGAGCATGACCAACAACTGTCAACGGTATAGTCTCCATTTCCATGACATGAGGTACAAGGCCAATCGGAGCACCGGTTTTACGCAGTAGCCTTGAAGTAGGGACGGACCGGGGTCCTTAAATATGTAGATGGCCTAAGGTCTGTTTGCTCTCACAGCATTGATAGGTCGATCTTCTAGTGCGGACTCTGCACACAACAAACCCAACTTGGAAGTCAGCTCACGGTTGAAGGTTGTAGCATCCTTTCAACTTACCTTTGAAACACCTCACCTATTATCGATGCCTGGCTTAGGTCCATGTTTGGAACATGGCCTGACTAACCAAGTCTATAGTGCAGATAAAGGCTGGGGTATGACATTTAGTGCTTTTAATCTGCTTCCTTTGGTAGCGGCGTAAGGATAGTGTGGATGCTCTTACTCTTTGTTTAGAGACTGGGAATAGCAAGCCGCGCTTCGGGGCGCGGCGAACTCCATCTGCGGTTCAGTCTCTCTACTACCTTCCCGGAAGCCTGTTTCAGTCCACCCTCCCCATCCGTTTCGGATGACGTACTCTCCGCCGAAGAAGGGCGATGCTAGCAAAGTCCGTTCAACACGTTTCATTCCGAAGCATCAACGGATTCCGAGGCATCCCCTTGCACTTCAATGATCAAAGGGCAAATGTCTTGGTCTTGACGGGGAGTGAATATCTCGTCCGGGTCTTCCGACGCAGGTATTCACTCAGAAACGGTCCACGATCTGGATCTTTTCTCCTGAATGGGGTTATCACAGCGGTACCAGCAGGCAATCATACCCTCCTTGGTCCTTTCTGTCAATGGGGAAATTGCAGTGCACCCCAAGTTTCGTACCGGAACTTGTTGTAGGATGCGATAGTGAGCGTGAAATTGAAAAACTGTGGTATTTTCGCGTTACAGGGAAACTAATTGGCTATCCCGAATCACCGAGAATTTTTTTTTTGGGGGGGAAAATGCCCGTGTCCAGCAACCTGAGTTCCATTGTTGGATGGATTTTTCCACGGCGTTTTAGTTGGTATTGGTGCGGCTATATAAAATCATGTGGCGTCTCGCTTCCCGATAGCAGATCTATGTCCTCTTATCATAACAAGCACTCGAAAAACTTAGGCCCAGCGGAAGCATGGAGTGAGCCCTCTGATACTTTCTGAGTCGGGGATGGCGGGGCAACCGGCACAAAACCGGTCGCGGGAGCCTCGCATCACAGCCAATGAAAAAACAATCCAAGGTTCTGTTTTATCGCACTGCAGTTTTAGCGTTGCCAAAGGAGTTACCCGGTTGGACATATGCGGGAGACATTCTCACCAATTCTTAAGTCTATAATGTGGGAAGTGCTTATGTACCGGTCGTTCGGTTAAGCCTTTCTTAGTCTAGCCTGCGGTACTGAGGTATCCAGGCACAGAGGTAGACTCCGTACATGCCTAAGGCAGAGGTGCGCTACGATTCTAGGAAGTTCAAATAGGGGCCCCTCGAGTCTGCATATCAGTGTTCTTCTGCAGACTAAATGGCTACACCGTAACAACCCGATCAATTTGGAGCGAAAACCACAGAACTTGTTAAGAGATGAAAGTCATCCAAGGCTTTTCCTGGGTAACAGCGCGCGTAGATATGCATGTCAGCATGCAGTATTAAGTAGTTCATTTCAAACCTGAGTTGTAAACTGCGGCCACCAGTCGCACAGGTACAACACTCTTCGCCAACTATATCGGCTAAACTCATAGATCCATTGGGCCCATAACCGCTCGGCGGAGGACAGAAGTGTCGCCGGCAGAGAGACGGCGCAGTTAACCGCAATTCGCAGAATCGCCACGGCTGAATTGCAGTCATTTGTTGAACGGGTTACCGGCTTCGTATTGAAGACCCTACGGTATCCCGTAGCTTTTAACTTGTGTTTCTCGCACGTATATAACAGTTCCAACATATCCCATGCCCTAGTCCAATTCCAACCTTACAAGACTGGGCAAAGTCGAATTCACCTCAGCCAAGCTCATCCAGCAACACCAAATTCTGATAGCTTGCGTCGTTTTCCCTATTCACGCTACCGCATGCGCTAAAATGCTCTTTCTAATTCTCGCCGTTACGGCTGTCGCCTCCGCCACGCCTCTCCAGGCCCGGCAGGGCGGGCCAATCTCTCCGTCAACATCCACCTCCAAGGCCTTCTCCCTCTACGTCAGCATCACAGACCCTGTTAAGCTCCAACAAGACCGTTTCGTACAGCTCAACGGTCTCCCCGTCTCCAAAATCCGCCTCGGCCCGGGCGCCAACGCGCTCAGCATCTCGCCGAACCCTGAGGCCAAGGACCTTCCCGCCAATGTCTGGTGGCAAAACGACACGACCGCCGGAATAGAGCCGCCGCCCGCTGGCGACAAGTACACCATCCTGTCGGATAGTGGGCTGCAGTACTACGACGCGATCGACATCAGCCAGCCCGTGGACGCGCCGAATCTGTACAACGTGTACCTCGAGCGGCCAGGCAAGGACATCACGCCAGGGTTTGCAGTCGGTGATGGCGCTATGATTAAAATCCCGACGGTGGCGAAGACTGGGACGACACAATTGGTGGTTTGCGATCATGATTTTGGAGCGTATGCGCATCCGCAGTGGCTGTTTCATATTTTCCACAAGGAAACGGATGAGGGGTTCTTTAACAACTACGTTTTTGAGAGTTGTGTGGCGGTAGACCTCTTTGCGCACTGTGAGAAGATGATGGCGCTTCCAGGTGATGCTATGTATACACACGACCATGCAATGGAGGTAGCATGCTACTCGGATTGAAGCCGGTATTATCGGTTGATTAATTTATTTTAGAAAACCGTTCAAAAGTATGGGTTAATTAATGACGAAGAGCTGGCAGAGTCGAGAAGATCTGAGCAAAGTCATTTCCGGTCTCATTTGTCAGATAGACGGGACCATTGTCAAGACAAGTCAAGAGACGACAAAATCAGCCAATTTAAAGATGTCTGTCTGCTGAAACTACTTTCGTATGCTCTCGCATCATTTCGCATGCTCTGCTGAAGTTGCTGGCCCCGCTTTAGAGTTGCAACTCAGTATTTTGTAGTTGTGCCTCTTCTCCGTGCTGTTAACAGCCGGAGTCACCAGCTTACAGCTGTACTTTTGACATCATTCAGTACCTGAACAACCATAACGCTTCTTGAGATTCAGTGGACTAAGCAATAGCTAGGTCGACCATGAACTTCGTCTCCCACGGTATGGATACTAAGCTTACACTAACTGAAACTGTAGCCAAATAGCTGTCGATGTGACTTAAATGCAATTCCAACCAACTTAGGGGGGAAAGAAGCGCATAAGAGATTATTCCGATAGACAACAAGCATAAAGTCGCCCTGGCGCCACTTTCGGTAGTAACGAGAGTGAATTATACAGCTCAGCGTATACACTGATACCTAAAACGTCACCGCAGCCACGGAATTGCGATGGCCGACACTGGTGGTCGTTTAGTGAAGTATTGTCCGAGAGCATTTGAACAGTTTAACCAGAGGTAGATAAAGACTTTTGATGCCGACTTTGCGGCTTTGTAGGAGTGATAAATATTCAACATCAAGGACAAAGACGTGGAGGCTTGACGGTGGAGGGTGCGTCATAATGGCAGCCTTAGGATGAGAAAGATCTCCAGAAGGAGTTGAGGGGGGTCTACACATAATCAAGGCAGCTCTCGGCTGTCCAAAGAGCGGTTCCACATTTTGAGAGAAGACAAGGATTTTAATTCAGAATCAAATTGCAAGGTCGTCGCTGTTGGTGTTGGATTCGTACATTTTTCATCTTCAAATAAAGATATAGCCAGAAGGGTGTCGTGCATAAAGTTAGCCTTAGTATTGCTCTCCGACAGCTGTCAGGGACGGGAGAGGCTGTCATATTTAATGGCCAGTCTGATAATTCTGTCCTTACCGACACGCTGTTTCGATATCGATAGAGAACTTGGATTAATGGTCTACAAGAGGGCTATTAGCAGGTGGGTACTCTAGATAATAAACTATTGAAGAAGCCATACACCAATACCTTCGCGACCCGGACCTCATAGTTACAGATTGCGAGGTTGGAATCAACTTCAGTTCAGCCACAGCAAGATCATGATGATAATCGAAGCCTGCTGCACCCGCGTTTCCGTATATAGCTAGGGCTAAATGAACATTTGCTTATACTGGTAAATATCGATTCCGATTCTATAAATCACACAGAAATGCCACTTGTCAGCGCCATAGTTAGCACGCCATCAGCGTTTCCAAGAATCAGGCGACCACGAGGATGAAACAGGTTCCTCGGCGTGGTGAGGTGTTTACGGCGCGTTCGGGGGTTTCATTTCCTGCTTGACCTTTGAACATTAAAATGAAATCAATAATTCATGCAGACGATCCGCAAACCGGGGTCGCTCAGGTAATACTTCGATACATATGCGTGATAATTCTCACCGAGTATACCCTCGCCATGCAGAGACGGCGCACACCGAGTCTCGCTTCCGGATTCTCTTTTTTACTCCTTCTTCTCCCTCCTTACAATTACGCTTGGCAATCGGTGCCGGTGGAAGTCGTCCAAAATACCAAGCCGCCAGTTTGGATCTACCGATGTCTTGGGTGGCCGGGCTAAATAACCCCATGCTTCTGCAGGGTAAGTTAATTTAGCCTCTCCACCCCAAGACCCCCAGCTAAACCGGTGCTCCTTATAAAAATTCCCGTCAGCAGAAGTAATGAACTTCGTCAATTTCTATTCAAGGGTCGGCCCCGGCACAGTTTTTGCTCCACAACCGCCAAAACACGCCAAAGATGCCGCGGGTATATAGTTCGCAACGGCTCTGTTGCTGCTTCATGGTTGAGTAAGCAGGAGTCAATATTCCCGGGCCAATTGACGACCGATACTCCCCCGCATGACGCAAAGACGCCACTCGATGCCGGCTCGTCTGCAAATGCTACTGGGCCGCCCTGATGCGAGCGGGACTGTGGGTGAATTTTGTTTTAACCCGGGATATCTCCCGGGCCGCGTAGTGCAAGATTGATGTCTGTCCCAAACGGCTGACCCCAATACCAATTCCGGGAATCCAGGTAGGTGGGTGCGGGGCTGCTTGCCGTATCGGAACAGGAACACGTACCAGGGATGCGTGCCAGGCACCGTCCGAGATTGGGATTGACAACAAGTCAACTGTAAACGAAGTGGGCATCGGAACCACGCATGGTTCGGCCGAGGGCCGACTGTTTTGCCATGAGTTTTTAATTGCATTGAATATACAGCCGGACAACGCCATGCCAAGAATTATATAATTGTGTCGTCGGTCGTGGCTGCTTGCTCGTATAAAACCTCCGAGGCGCATGTCCCTACTTGATAGGAGTGTGACAACTGCGGCTAAGCCCTTCCCAGGTATTTAGACAGGTTATGTTCCACTTATAGATAAACGTACAATCTTCGTCTAGTTACCCAAGGCAGGCAAAGCTATTCTAGCCATTTCATCATCATGGTCCGCCTCGTCTCCGCAGCGGCACTGCTCCTCGCAGGGGTGGCAAGCGCCGTTCTCGTTCCCACCGGTCTCGCACCGGGCATGTATGCCATTCCCTTCGACGACAACGGCGATGCTCTCACGGCTCCCATCGCGCTGGGCGACATTGCGCTAGAGAAACGACAGCAGAATGGTGTGGGCACCTTGCCACAGGGGCAGGTGACATGCGGAACCAACGGAAACCTCAACATTGCTGTCTGGACCACGGCCAAGGAGGCATTCCAGTCCATGTGCGACAGCCACCCTGACCTGTACCCGGCAAATATGGTTGTCATTTACACAAGCGGAAACACGGTCGCGTACATGTGCAACTTTAACAACGCCAACCGATGCTGGCGGTCGGAATACCAGAACGTGAGCTACCCTATCCTAACCTTGTCTTGTAATATGTGAGAGAACCCGAGCTCACCAGAGGTTTTTTTTGGTCTCTGAAGGCTATGGACCAAATCGTTGCGCGATGCGGAAGCGGCAGGGGCGGCGAGGTGTACGTTTCTCAATATGGTAAAACCTACGGTGCCGACAACATCCCTGCCAATGGCGATTTGCATATCTGCGGTCACTGAGCAACTGGAGGCCGAGTAAGATAGAGCAGCTAGGACGCTCTATTAACACTTACCTTTTGGGGGAAGAGTGTGGGAAAGGCTGAATATCCCTAGCTCGTTCAGGTTGGCAACGCCTCGCGATATCAAGTATTGATTGTAGTACCAATTGAAGGATAGGCAGTGTTTTAGGGAGCACAAGAATAAGTCTGTATTTAGTAGTAATTACGTTACATTTCCTGATGAATAATTCATGTCTAAGTTGTTCCCAGCAAACCGTTATTAACTACTTACATATATACTACATCGCAAGATCAGTCGTTATCTCTGAAAGCCTCTTCCGCTCCTTTTGACTGATATTAAGTTTACGCAAATTAACCAGCTCTCGCTTTCTTGCCTGTCATTTATCTCCCTACCCCTTACAAACTTTGACCTGTGCGTCTCTTTTTTTATTCTTAATTCTTTCCACTTCTTCAGCCTCTTTCGGTTGTCTTCTCATGGCCTCCTTGTTTACTATGCATACGACATCTCTCTTCGCCGGCTTAGCACCCCAATTGGATACCTCGAATGACCCCCATGCCATGGTGTCAGTTTCTTAGTGGTAGTTCCCCGTGCCTACAAGTCCTTCCGCCGTCTCTCGACTTTTTTCTTTACAATTATGCGTGAAACCTGTAAAATCCATATAGTTGCTTCCTCTTTCCGGATAAACGCCTGAGAAAAGGCTACATTCCCATCGGGATGCCACGTCCATATCCACCTCATTGATACATCAGGAGAAACATGCCCTTGCTGCCGTGAGTCCTCGTAGGCGGACTATCTGAAATTCACCGCTCCACTCGTTCATTGAAACAGCCAAAGTCGGGAAGTCAGTCAACAGGCATATTTCTTGTCCCGAGCTCATTAAGTTTGGCTGAAATCTGGGCCAAGAATTCAATAGATCGCAGGGTACCGTGGGCTGGGTTAAGAGACGAGGATATAAACTTGATCTGCAGACCGATTGATGCCAAGGCATGAATTCGGCCACCCTGCGCATCCGATGCCGGAGCTTTACAGGACATCTTTAGG
>Ga0247774_1000521_pt1 | contig 18998 bp, 14 predicted proteins | sample UWRJL001104B6_FD_179933 | JGI IMG/M metagenome (GOLD analysis project Ga0247774, IMG submission 179933) | Plant litter microbial communities from Arlington Agricultural Research Station in Wisconsin, United States - UWRJ-L001-104B-6 | ecosystem: Environmental > Terrestrial > Plant litter >... | reverse complement strand
ATTGGGGGAAAGAGTGGAAAAGAAAAAAAAAAAAAAAAAAAAAACCGAATGACCAACCTTGCCGCGGGGTATTAGCATGAAAAGACGGGGGGAATACATAGCATGCCGATGGGGGAGCCAGAAGTTTTGTGCCAGATCGATTGTCCCGCAATTATCCGATTCACGGCATCGCGTTGAGAAGAGAAGCTGAGGGGTCAGACCGCCCTAACGGATGAATGTAACACAGCGCCAGTATTAGAGGCTCGGTACGTAATGTTGTTAGGATGATGGTCTCAATTGGCCTGAGCTCCAGCTACCCTGCACCGCCTGCCCTGACGGCTCAGTTGACTGACATGAAGCTAGACTGACGTCATCGCGGCGGTCCCGCTGTCCACCCTCGAGAGCTATCCCAGACTCCAGTAAACGCTGGAATACCTAGGCATAAGGCCTATCGCGGATTGCTTGGGACACAAGGAATTGGAAAGATTTTTTCCTTCTCTAACAGGAAACCTGACAGATACAGGCAGCGCAGACTTGACCAGCAAGAATGCTAGGGTCCAAAGCCAATTCAGTGGGGATATTAGGTCACCAACCTTGCTCCGCTCGGGTTTGGCAGATGTGTCGCTGGGATAAATAACTCTTATTAGGGGGTGGGTAGTTTTCGATGAGGGGTCGAAAAAGCTCTCGAAACTTCCAGCAAAGACCAGCTTAGGGATGCGTGATTAGCATCACCGTGTTTCGTGGGGACGAGCTGTACTGGCCTGTGGTGTCAATGCATAGCGACAAGATACTGGACGTGATTTTGGGAGGGAAGGGCATCTAATAGAGCTATCCTACTCTTCGTAGGTTGGTGGGAGGCTGCTAGAAACTGTGAAGTACATGCGAAACAGGAGCTCGAACGGGCATGTTCGTAGCCCTACCATGTTCTCGGGGCTTCCTTCCCACCCCCTGCTGCGGGCTAATTCGTGCGAATAAGAAGCTGGGAGCTTCCTGCTTTGAACCTCAACCGTCTTCGGTACTTGAAGCTGCCCAACCTGACATGATTAAAGCTGTTCCATAAATAATCTCCATCCCCCAATTCAAGGGTCTCAGAGCAACTAGATATCGCTCTACCTTATTTTGCGATTCGGGACTTCAACCAACCCCCACAACGGCCACAGCGAGACTCCGAACTGTTGAAAAGCTGCTTTGAACAGTCGCAACTGCGAGAGCGATAACAAGAGAAATAAGGAAGGGTCGCCTTTGCAGTCTATTTACTTCGTACCAACCTAGCGTGTTCGGGGTCTATTGCGGTCTAGAACCCAATCGATCGAATCGGACTTTCGGACCGCACCCAAACCACCCTGGCCGCAACAGGAGCCGTTGCTCAAGTGTCATCGAGATCTCAGAGGTGCTACTGCCTGTTCCGCTGCCGGCAAAGAGTACAACGAGCAGGCAGGGAAACAAGGGGATATCTCTCACTTGGAACGATATTCTCCTCCGTTCTCACAGTTCCCGGCTCAGCGCACAAGAGCTTCATAGTGCCTACTTTGTCCCTCGTTTCGTCGTCAGCCAGGCTCAAGAAACCCCTCGAGAAAGGATTCAAAAGTTCAGAAAGCTCAGGTATGCACCAACGTCTTATTCCTGTTTTCTATTTGCAATCACTTTGCCCAATACTTCGCTTTAGCCTTAGAGGCCTCAAAGCAGCCGTACAACTAACTTCTCGACTTTCGCAAAAAGCCCGTTATACGCCTGCTCATTGTGACGGAGTCAAGAATCGCTCCACGCGTCAACTTACCCCGCAACATCGGTGCACCCGTTTTATCGAGAACAGCAAGACTGATCCTGCATTATCTATCCGTCGCGATCACCAAATTCTCGACGAAGTTATAGTTGCGGGTGATAGAATATAGTCGAACCCCTTGACTTCTCGACGTTTTCCTCATATTCCTCGACGGCACTTGTTGCGCCAAATTTCGATTGCGCTGCTCGATTTGCTATCGATTAGGCATTTTCCGCCTCCAGCACAAAAAGAGGTAGGAGCAACGACCCCTCCCTCACCCCTGCCGTTCTTTCGCTCTGTGGTACATTGGCAGTACTAATACTAGGCCGAAATCAAGGCACACCACGTCCTAACTCGCGTTCGATTAGGAGCCGACCGCAGACCTTTGGCTTTCAAGTTTCGACCCCTCCCTCGTACAAGGTGTACCACCAGCTGTTCCCCACCTTACAACTTTTCTCGATCTTCTCAATCCAGACCACAAGGCGTCGATTCTCATCCCGCCATCACCAAACATCGACTACAGAATCTGCACCAGATCGACAACCATCAAAATGGCCGAATTCGTGCGAGCACAGATTTTCGGCACTACGTTCGAGATCACCTCGAGGTATCCCATCACTCTCGTTTGCCCTCCATCTGCCAAAGGCCCGCTAACCATGGTTGGCAAATAGATACTCAGACCTCCAGCCCGTTGGCATGGGAGCTTTTGGCCTCGTCTGGTACGCTCAATCGTTTTGGTCGCCCTGACGTGCGCCTGATAATTTTGGACCAGCTAACTCCCTCGACAGCTCTGCCCGAGACCAGCTGACCAGCCAGAATGTCGCCATCAAGAAGATCATGAAGCCCTTCAGCACGCCAGTCCTCGCCAAGCGAACATATCGCGAACTGAAGCTCCTGAAGCACCTGAAGCACGAGAATGTCTGTCGCCCATTTCCTCCCGCGCATACTCTTGGGTAGTCTTACTGATGTAGAGAAGGTCATATCGTTGAGTGATATCTTCATCTCGCCGTTGGAGGACATGTACGTACTCTCCCAATCCCGAACTTGCCAGCAGTCATTTTTGATATCTGGCATGCTGACACTTGGCGACAGCTATTTCGTCACGGAACTTCTCGGAACTGATCTCCACCGGTTACTCACATCGCGGCCACTGGAAAAGCAGTTCATTCAGTACTTCCTGTACCAGATAATGGTGCGTTTCTCTTGACTCACATGCCGGAAGTCTTATTCTTGCTCTCTAACATGGGGACTAGCGTGGTCTCAAGTATGTCCACTCCGCCGGTGTCGTGCACCGAGACTTGAAGCCGAGCAACATTCTTGTCAACGAGAACTGCGATCTCAAAATCTGCGACTTTGGCCTCGCTCGAATCCAAGACCCACAGATGACGGGGTATGTGTCTACAAGATACTACCGCGCCCCGGAGATCATGCTCACTTGGCAAAAATATGATGTCGAGGTGGACATTTGGAGTGCTGGCTGCATCTTTGCTGAGATGCTGGAAGGAAAACCTCTGTTCCCTGGCAAGGATCATGTCAACCAGTTCTCCATCATCACCGAACTTCTGGGAACCCCCCCAGATGATGTGATCAACACCATTGCCAGTGAAAATGTGAGTTGCGAAGCCGAGCACCCAACGAATTGAGGGTTTCGACTGACAAGGTTCCGCAAACAGACGTTGCGATTTGTGAAGTCACTGCCGAAGCGTGAACGGCAACCGCTCAAAAACAAGTTTAGGAACGCCGACCCTTCTGGTATGTGCTCACTCCTTGACTACTTATGTACCTAATGGCTTTGGGGCGCATACTAACGATATGCAGCCATCGATCTTCTTGAGCGCATGCTGGTGTTTGACCCGAAGAAGAGAATAACGGGTACCGAAGCCCTGGCTCACGAGTACCTTGCGCCGTATCACGACCCTACCGATGAGCCGGTGGCCAACGAGAAGTTCGACTGGAGCTTCAACGATGCAGATCTCCCGGTAGACACGTGGAAGATTATGATGTATGTAATTCTGCCCCTTGCATAATCGGCTGCCAAACTTTGTAGGCTAACCAAACTTTAAAGGTACTCGGAAATCCTGGATTATCATAATGTAGAGGCCAGTGTTAACCAGATTGAGGACCACCAGCTTGTCAACCAATGCTAGAGATCGGGAAGAATTCGATACGAACCCAGACGAGAACCCGGACGCGGAAGGCCGTGGAAAACAGGTGGGGTTTGGAGCAGGACGAGTACCCGCATGATGATACCTACCACGCAAAGCGAATTCAGCATGTTCAAAAGATTTTTGGTTATCAATGAGTTGCGATGCATCCGGTGTTCTGGAGACATGGGAAGAGCTGGCTTTTTTTTTTTTTTGTTTTTTATTTGTTTGCTATTGCAAATGGGTTCATGCCGAAAGACAGGGGTAATATAGGTGGGACGGTTGTTTGATGCGCACGTAAACTCCTTTTTTTTTTCCGTTCCCCTTTTTACGATGCAGTAGAAAGCATTGGCGCGGTTTCTGGCAAGGCAAAATATACGGCGTGGTCTTGTCCTTTCGTTTTTGTTCATCGTTCTGTTTCGAGTGCTTTCCTGCTCTGTCGTGCGAGCGGCGTGTTGCATCAAATATAAGGTGGGTTTTACACATGCAGAGTAAAAAACCCCTTGGATATGGGGTGCCGGAAAATTCGGAGGCAAACTGGAGGCCCTGACCAATTTTCTATATAGTCTTGTGTACCCGCGCTCCGATGCATTTCCCATGCTTATTTCATGAATAGAAAAAAGAAGAAAAAAACTATGATGTTGCCTCAGTGGCGGTCGTACCATTCCCGTCTTTGTTGACTCTACCCTCCGGACCGTCAATCTTGCCATTCTGTGGATCCTTGTTCCCTCCCATCACAGATCCATCAAGGGATCCGACGCCCGGCTTGGAGTTCGCCGAATGCCTCGGCGATGCCGGGATAGACTCTGTCCCCGAAAGAATCACCTTGTCGTCGTCCTCGTGGTAGCTTGCAAAGCTTCCCCCCGAGAGCCGCGAGCCCATGCCCAGCATTTGATACTCCTTCTCCGTGCCCTGCTGCGCCGGGCCGGCCCCCAGCAGCCCGTTTCTTTCCGTCTTGGACTTGGATCGTCCGAGGCCGCCGAGTCCCCACCCTGCGTTCCCGCCTCCGCCGGCGGACGCAGAAGGTGAAGACGACGAGCGACCCCACCCCGCAGCCTTGCGTTTCTCCCCTGCCCACGCAGCCCACGACGAAACGTACGCGCCGGCTTTGCTTCCGACCGACTGCATCGTTTGCTGTGCCTTGTTCAAGTCGACGGCTGGGAACTGACCAGCACCGCCACCGCCGCCGCCACCGCCCCCGTCCCTGTTGAAGCCGTCCTCCCCGGCAAGGGCACGCGCCTCTTCGTTCTTCTTCCTCTGGGCTTCTCGGAGGGCCTCCATGTCCGCGTAGAACTTGTTAAACATGGTGGACGCCTTCTCCCGCCCGGCGGCCAAATTCCGACCGAGCACCTCCCGGCCCTGCGCAAACTTCTCGTCGAGGTGCAGCTCCTTGACCTGTTCGGCGATACGTCGCTGCACATCCTCAATGGTAAGCCCCCCGGCGCAAGGGTGCTTCGGATCCACAATGTCGAACAGGGAGGAGTCTGTGTTGTTGTTCCAGATGCGGTAGTTTTCGGTCCGCATCCACGCCTCGACCCACTCCACGCCATAGTCCTGCACCGAATCGCCCTCCACATGCGGCATGAGCACGCGAGCGTCACCGGGATGGGTCTTGATGTAGTTCCTGAATTTTATGGCGGCTAGAAGTGCGAGGATGTACTCTTCGAACTGCAGCCGTATGAACTCCTCGCTTCCCACGTAACCGTTAGTCTTGGGACGGGATGGATTGGCGTCGTCCCATGTCTCGTTGACCTCCTGAGTCAAGTAGTCAATCCACCGTCGGTCCGACGCCGTCAGGGCAAGAACATTTCTCAAAGAGGGGGAGGTGATGTTTATCGAGCTGTCATCAAGGTTGATGAGAATGTCTGAGTACCGGTCCCGCTGCTGGAGAAGGAGGGAGTTGGTAGAGCCGACGATGTAGGATTTTGTGCCAAAGTCGGCCAGGATGTCAAGTTGCTGGAGCGGCGTGTAGGGACCGTACAAGCTGCCCTACTTTTGGTTAGCGTCTGCTCACAAACTGCGACTGAATATCCCGTGCAACCATCGCCGGGAAGCATCGATACCTTTCCAAATATCTGAAGGGGCAAGCCCATGTAAGTTAATAACGAGTTCCTATCACTCGTCTTCAAGCTTGTCGGTTGCGTAAGCTTCTTCTCGTAGTCGTTTAATTCCGGGTCTGCGCAATCTTGGAGATGCCGTAATAGGTTGGGTATTAAGGAGATGAGAGAGAATTGTATCATGCATAACCGGTCGCAACGGGATCCGAAGAAGAGCATCTGCGTCGGGCATTGTTAGTCGAGAGCTTGTGTGCCTGGATACCCATCATGACGACCACCTACCTTGGGCTGCAGCAGAGCGCATTTAAGTAAAACCAAAGTCTGCCACTTGAACTCGTGAACCAGCTCCCTCAAGGTCATACCCAAATTGTGATCCCGTTCCTCTTCCTCCTTGAGCAACCCCCGCCTCTTATCATCGGCTAGGCTCTCCTGGAAGCCCCTGAGAATCTCGACATCTGCAAACTCGCGCTGGGCAAACCAGGCCTTGGTCACGACACTGAGCCGCGTGCGCAGCATCCCGAACGACTGGGGCGAGTCTGCAATGACCACGACGGCCTTCTGGACCGTCGAGCGAGTCACGTCCGAAGGTCGATTGAGGAGTTGTGAGGCGTCGAGTTGGCGTGTGCACGAGATGCCAAACAACGAGGTCGCAGGCCCGGCAGGAGACTCGGGCCGGAGCAAGGTAAAGTATGAGAAGTCTTCTTCGGTGCTGCAAATTACTCAAAATGTGAGCCCCTGAGCTCTTCCGGGCAAATAGGGCAGATTTTCGCTTCTCGTCTTTGACCACCAGTGCCAACTTACGCATGTGCTCCGTCGCTCAGTGCCATGAACGGCAGCAGGCCCCAATCGTAGTCGACCGCCGGATCGGTTCCCTCTGCCGCCCCAAACCATTTCGCGACCTCCGGGCCCCTTGCATGGTGGAAATCTACCACACTAACGAGCGGTATAAATCCTACCCTGGACGGCGTGGGCGGTTCTGTTGAAGGAGCTCGTGCTAATGCCGACGCCGGAGAGGCCAAAGGAGCCTCGGCTTTAGGGAATGATGCCGCCGGCTGTGGGGGCACCGCTGTCGAGGGGCTCGTCACGACGGGGGACGGCTCCGGGGAGTCGTGATACCCCTCCTCTTTCGGTGCTTCCTCCTTCGTAGGAGAGCCTCCCCAGGCCAGTCTCGCAGCGTCCGTATCGGCCGTCAAGTCGCTCATGTTACCGCCTGGATGCGAAACAGGTGTAAAGACAGAGAAGACCGTCTAATAGGACTTGCATGTAGGAATATGTGGCGGGACTTGGTCTAATCGTTAAGTCTTATTTCGGCGTGCTTCCGCGACGTGGCGAATCGTCTTAAATGCGTCCCCAATCCGGAGGGGAAGCAACCGCGGGGCAACTGGGACCCGGATTCGACGTCGGTCGACTTTGGCGGTGGGGAGGACAAGAGGTCGAGATGAAATGAATCTCTCGCCGTTGCGTGAGGGGAGAGGTTTTCCAGCTAGTGGGGGAGGAAAAGAAAAAAAAAAAATCGAAGCTTGGAACCTCCTGACCGAACGCACCTGCGGGGAAGTCACAGAGCTGGCGCTACGACCACGTCTTTGATCGAAATTCCGGCTAGGTTGTCAAGGGTATCGCTGGTGGGTGCAATACTAGGTACTCTGAGGTATCGACTGCTTCAAGTGTTTATAGCGCGCTAGTACGACTGTGCCTCGATAACTTTAGAGTTCTGGAATCTTTGGACAGAGGTGGACCGACCAGTGCTAGGACTTCCCGGATGAGGGCCCTTAAAAATATTAAGATCAGTTGATTGCGGGGCATACCCCAGGCCCATGATCTTGATGAGATTCGGGTGGGGCTAGCGGGATGTGGAATTGTCTCATACAGCTTGCGATTCCGTTCACCCGTTCGGAGCGTCCTCTTTCAAGTTCCAATGCCGTCGATCAGGGATCTAGAAGAGAGATAAAGACATACACAGAGGCAAAAATGGAGAACTGGGGACAACATGGAGACAGGCGGTCTAGAGAAGAAGTATCAATCGAATCGGGTTTTCATTGTGACACCGAAGCTGTGATTGGAGGGTAGCGCCGTCCAAGCAAATCTGTCCAGTTCAGCGGGCCAGTAGCACGACATTGCGAAGCGTGAGTTGTCAATTCGAATAGCCATGGGACTGGGACAACTTTTTTTTTCCCTGGAGCGAGACGGCACCTATCTCTCTGACTGGTTCAAAAGCCCTGGCGCCTGAACCAGATGACGGCGGAAGCTTATTTTAAACAACAGTGACGATGTGTAGGTACGATTTGTGGAACACGGCTGTAATGTTCTCCACATGCAACTATTGCCTGTTTCTGGAGACCTGCCAGGGCAAAGAGAGCTTCAAGTTTTCGTCCGAACATTTACTCTAACCGAGCAGGTAAGACCTTCTCCGCAGATCCCCTCCCGTGGGAAATGGAGTCCGTTGAACAGCCATTTAGCTCTCTCCAAACACTTACTCAGCACTCCGTGCCAACATGGATGACGTTGATCCGGTTACTGACGATGATCGATACCGGACATTCTTTTTGCCATTGTCGTTCACGCCGAAGTGCATTATCAATGGAAACAACATCAACGTATTCGTGGGAATGTTAACCTTTATCAAGAGTCTCTCGTTTCCGAGCCTGTCTACCTGACTACCGTGCAGGCGGCCCCCTGGCCGCTGGTAAAAACATGTAAAATACTTATGCCGCAACGCTTTCGAGGTAACACAGTGGCCAGAGATTATCCTCCGTTGGCCACGGGCTCTTCCTGAACAAAACAGAAACAGAAAAGGACAGCTGCTGTATCACCTCCCTCGCCACCTGCTCCTGATCCTTATCGGTCTAACCTTTTTCTCCTTGTCACCTGGTAACTCGGCATCCTACAGGGTTCGGGGTCCGCTGTTCTCCAATATATATGTGCCTCCTGTGGCCTGACTGAGTGCTGGCTGATTCAGAATGGTGTCGGTCGGGCATCGATATTGCCATGCCGACAGGCTGCTAAGCGAGATAACCAATCTCATCATCGTCAAGACGTTCGAGGTATTCTTTATCCAAGAGAATCTCGATGCATTTCTTGATATCGGGAATTTTAGGGTTGAACCTCGATTTGATTTGCGAGATCGTCTCGGACACAAGCTGGGCGTGCTTCATGCGCTTTCTGGCCTTCATAATTCGGACCATGGCGGACTGGATAGCCAGTTAGCGACGAATCAAAAGCGTGTCGGAGCTGCGCAGCAAATGCTTACCTGGATCAGAATCCTCCGATCTTCTTCAATGGTCTTATTCGTTTCGGCTTCCTCCTGCTTGCTCTCCTTGACGCCTCCCTGGTCCAGCTTGACTCTTATCTTCTTGCTCTTGAAGTCCATGTTCAAGCGGAAATTAGTTCCGGCTCCGAACGAGGCTCCCTCGGGCGACATGAGCAGCACCTTTCCCTTCAGAATCATGGCCATGGCCTGTTCCAACACTTCGTCGCTCAGCTGCGTGGTGGCGGCAATCTCGGCGTAAGAATAAGTGTCCTTGTCGTTGAACAGAAGCAGGATGGCCATCTGGTACACGGATACTTGGAACGTGTAGGGAGTCTTGCTGTTCTTGCAGTAGCCCGCTTTGACTTCGCCCTTGCAGAGATTCCACAACCACGTGAGCTTCCGTCCATCATGGTGGCTTTTGTAGTAGCGCGTGAAGCGCTCAATGTCGGCCGCAATCTCGCTGGGAGGGTTAAATTTCGTGTTTGGTGGTTGAAGTGGCCAGAAACCCGTGCCGAGAATCGAGTATGTCGAGTCAATGGCCTGGCCCTTCTCGAGCCCGAGTTCGTCGACGTGCCTGCGGAATGCGGGATTGAGATCTCTCGAGATCTGGATGTCCTGAAACATGCGTTGAAGCTTGTTGGTGTACTCGAAACCGCAGGCTTCCTTCAGCTTACTTATCATGCTTGTCTCGGCATCGTCCGACGACGAGTTCCCATGGACCAACCGTCTCGCAAGCATGCGTGAGTAAAATTTCTGGAACACGTCCTTGTCCTCAATATACTTGAAGACCGTCATGATCTGGGAGAGCGTGTTCTCCAGTTCCGACTCCTCGACGGCATTTGCCCCCTTCCGCAGCAGCACGTCCGTGTACTTGGCCAAAAGCTCGGGCGATTTCGTCGAGCCCGACTTGCACACTTCATTCCGGTTAACAAACTCGCGGCAGGCATTATCGAGAGAGCGCGTGAACTCAGGCTCGTCGTTGAAGGCACGCTTGACGAGACCCTGGTACTGAGTATGCGTCTCCAGAAGGGCATCGACATAGATCTTTGGCTCAAGCTTCTCGCTGTCGGCAGCAACCTTCTGGACCGCTGCCAGGCCCGCTTTCCGAACATGCGTCTCGAATTTCAACCGCAGTGGATCCAGGCCGTCCGTTATCTTAAACAGAAGCTTGTACATACGAGCCATATCCTCTTCCCGGTTATTGTCCAAGAGCACCTGGAACTCGTCTCGAAGGGCGGCCGAGTGCTCTGCTATTAGGGCGTTGTGACAAGCGGTCTTCAGCGGCACGGCGATATCTTGGTGAAGATAGGTCCTAACGCGTTCTTCTTCCTCGGCCAGTCTGGCTTCAGCCTTCTTCATGTATTCGACAATACTGTTCTCGTTGACAAATTGCTTCGACTCGGCCTGGTAAAACATGGTTGTGGCATTGAGGAAGGGCTTCTCGAAGTGGAACCGATATACGTCCAGCGTCGACTTGGAAGGATCCGTCTCGTCTAGGCCAAGCGAGACAAACGAATCCACGACTGCCTTGATCTGGCCATGCTCTATCGTCTCACCATTTCGTTGCCGCTCAACCAACTTGAGCACTGCGTCCATGACCTGCGTGTGCACCTGCTCGAACAGCACCTGGCGCCACTTCACGAGATGCAGCGTATACACATCATAAATATTCTTCTTCCCCTCGTCCATCTCCCGTTTCACCCAGTGACGGTTGAGGTATCGGAAGAGGTGGTGGATGTATTTGGCCGCGTTGGTATATCGGTTCCATTCTCGAATGTAGAAACCTAGAAGTGCTTCGTCTGTATGGCTTTTCGATTGCTGGACAAGGCCTTCGAGATGCACTTTCAGAAAATCGATGAGCTTGTTGTAAAGCTCCTCGCCTAGAAGGTGAGCTGCGCCGTCAGAGTGCGTTAGTAGAAAGCTCTGATGAAAAGATATCATGGTGGGACTGAATGATGCCATACCCCCTCGATTTGCCGAGTTCAAGGGCATGTTGGGGGGGACGCTGCCGTTGCCCATGGCCTTCTGTGAGGTACAGAAGTTGTGGACTGCCGTATATATGCCCATATACTGTTATGGTCACGTCAGTGTCCAGATCAGCAAGATATTCCGCTCACCGGGATGTAGGGCTGGAAAGCTTACAATCTTCATGTCCACACCTCTCTCCAGTTGCAACATGATGCGCGAAATGCCCGCTTGCAGGTATGCCCACCTATTAGCCTGTCAGTTTGTCCATTTCCGATAGAAAAAGTCATTGGTGCATCGAGGTGACGGGATAGGTACTTACGTTGCTACAATATCCTCCCTATTCGGAGTCGGTGGCATCTCGATGGTAGCCATCTCGGCGCCTGAGGAAGCCATGGCGGCAGCTCGTCGATCGGCAGGATTCTCTTCAGAAGATAACTTGGTCGCGATGTTGGCTGTTTGCTCCGAATTGCCGCATCCAGCCCGGACAAGTCTGAAGAAATTTATCTGCTTGTGGTGCGTCAGACGAAAGAACGAGGCAAGGTTAATGCTTTGCCGATCGAGCACGGTAGGATGCGACAAGGCGATTGGAACTGCGGCTGGCTGATGGAGGACGTTCTTTGCTTACCGAGACGCAGCTGGAACCCGAGATGGAAGGCTGCACAGTGAAGGTTCCAAGTCTCCGAAAGGATTAGGAAAACCTTCTACTCGCAAAAATTAGTCTCAAGGAACAACCCAGAATTCTTGTTGGTCACGGGGGACGTTCGTTGCGAAGGTGTATTGCCGCAAGATGGGTTTGCTCAGCACTCCGTAGCCGAACAGGGTTGGAGCCTGGCGGTTGCTTGGCCGTCACTCGGATGGACTGAAGTGAAGAGCCCCATAGGTTCTGCCTCGATTCACCGCCTTGAAGCGAATCCGCCCCGCACTTGCTGAACAGTGCTGCCTGGCGGGTCCAACCCAATGTGTAGTGAAGTACGTAGTGATCGTAGTTGCTTTGTTGACTTGCGAAGCATGAATGAGCTTGGTCTGTGGCATAGATCTATGCGTGTGCACTCTGCTGTTCTCGACCTTGTCGCTAGTGAACAGAGACACAACCGCTTAAGAAAAAAGAGCGGGACAAGACAAGAATAGGTTCCCATGAACCCTGCTTAGCACGATTGTCAACCCTTTTCACTCTCATTGGCCAAACCCACAACTAGACATGGCTCAAGAAAACCTTCAAGTTTCATTAAATATGACAGGCTTTCAGGCCGGAAGATACAATGCAAGAAATAGCTAGGGGAAGGTTGAAGTGATGAACTCTGAAGCCATGCAATCTGGTTCGGTTCCTTTTCCATTCGTACTCATACAACCTGAAGATGCCACCCAGCGCCAACCGGTCTGAAATTAAATTCATGAAAATTGCAGCGAGACCTCCGACTCCCCTAAACTCCATGCATGTGTGCTTCGCTTTCTGAACCCATATTCCTACACAGACGAGCCTCGCCGTTGATTCTCGCCTCCGCCGAGACGTTCCACAGCCCTGAAGATGTTGATGATGAAGGTGGTAATCCAGGTGAGGAGACCCAGAAACATAAATGTGGCCAATGCCTTGTTGAGCTTGATAGAATTGTCGCTATCGTCATCGTGGTGGATGAGAATCTCAAACGTCAAGGCCGTGCTGGCTGATTTGAACACGATAAAGAAAAGGTCGAGCAGGATGAGCCATATCTTGGACGCGGCAGGTCGAAGGCCAAGTGGCTTGCCGGTATATTCGTCCCAGAGCATCCAGGCGATATACGGTATTGCGCAGCAGTCGACGATAATAGCCATGATGGCCTGTCCCTTAGAAGAACCTCGATCAATGACATCGCTCTCGTCTTGCGGCGGCGCTTCCGAGTCAACCTCTGCGATCAAAGCTATCCTAGAAGCGATCGCGAGAGACATGATGGACATAAGCATAACGGCTAGGCGGAGCGCCAGCGGCACCAAAGGATGGCGCACTGTCATCTTCCATATCCGCTTCACAAATGCCCGCTTCCGCCGCGTTTTCGACCTGTCGAGCGAGTGGTCGGCAAAGTCAATTGTTTCATTGAAATGTGGCTGGAGTTTGTTCAAAGTTTCGATGTCGACCACTTCAGAGACCTCGTGCGGTGACCGTGGCCGTTGCGAAGACTTGAAGAATTCTCCCCAAGCATTATGTTCAGTGCTCTTTGGCGCATATCGCGCCACAATGACGGGTTCGGCCGACCGTAGATGATCCCATTTCCGTCCCTCGTCACGCCTTCCATGCTTGAGAAATGCTGGTAAGTTGACCCTTCTAGGCACGCCCGCCTGCAACGTAGGCTCCGCCCAAACGTATCCATCCTTGGAGTGTCGTCGGTGGAGTTCGCTTGGTGTCGAGTTGTGCTGGGGAGCCACCGGTCTCGGCGGTGCAGTGAGCAACTGCCATTCCTCATCTTCCTCCTGTGCTTCGTACGAAGCAATCCATGCTGAACAGCCATCAGGTTAGCAAAGGAGCCTGTCCGCGAAACCCCTCCACAACCCCTCACGAGGCAAAGGACGCACCGGGTAATGTTCTCGGAGCCTTTTGCCTAGGGAAGTTGGCCGATGTCGACGTGCTGCCACTTCTCTGAGAACTTCTCATTTCTGAATGACCGGCCGAACTTCCAGGCGGTGGACCTATCGAGCCCATTTTCCTCCCGCAAACCCAGGCGTGGGTAAGCGATCCACCGCAAGATGTTATATTTCCGTCTTCAGTGGTTGTGGAGTTGGGTCGTCCGATGGGAACCACCTATTCGTATTCGGGGATAAATATTGGCGCGCTCGAAAGGACCAAACGGACAGGGAATTGATGCCTTATTCGATACATATGGGCGAGAAGGGCGGGAAATGTATTCGAGTTAGCAATTCCGTCGTGCGCTTATTCTTTTACTTTCGATATCCTTGTAACGGCGTCGTCCTCGAGTTGCCGTGAGGGAGTAAGATGGGGAAATTCTAAGAGGGTTAACGGGATGGATGTGGTATTGGGATGAATGGGACGTTGTCCAGCGCACGCATGGTCTGGGCTGCAGTCTTCATTTGCGAAGCGGAAGTTCATTGGACCAGCTCGCTTTTGCCTTTCAGCGCGAAACAGGCACACTGACACCCCAGTCACAGGCCACCTACTAGTGTGGTTGGAGCGCCACTACGTCACCACCGCAGGGCGCCGGAAGAGCTGGTCCAAGCGTCGAGTCGCCGCTATTTTCCTCAGCTTAAAGCTGCGTCAGCGGGTCGCAACTTCGACATGAGCAGAGGCAACCAATTGACATTCCCAAAAAAAAAAATTTAATATTAAGACGCTGGATCTCGATCAACTTCGTAGACAAGCATCTCTCCCAGTTCTTTCAGAACTTTCTCCAGTCTCATTGCATACCTCGTTCGGCAGGATGCGATAAAGTTTGCGACCAAGTGACCCAAACGTCACCGGCCCGCGACAGCAAACCGCCTCGGGCACTTCGCCCTCAAAGCCCGAAAGGCGCCTCCCGAACCAGTACAGTCGCTTGCTCCTTCAAGATGCGGCTCCTTTTACTACCCATCTCGACCAAACGGACTCTTCTGTACTGCATTCGCGCTAGTACCGGCCCGCAGGAGAAGGAGAAACTCGCGGACAAAATTACGAAGAGAGCTGCGAAGCTCTGGGCGGACTGGGAAAGGAAGGAAGGGGGATGGCAGCGCAAAGTGGTTGACTACGGCAACTATGCCTTCAGGAGGATACCGTACCAAGAGTGGGGCCTCAAATCGATCCCGTCGCTATCGGCGCGCGGAAGACAAGCTACGTTGACTGGGAAAGAGACGGTTGACTTAATATTTCCACCCTCCATCATATCAGAGCAGAAAGCTGAGCAGGTCCTTTTGACGCTGGGGACCGAAAGGGAGGCCCTACACAAACGGAAATTCACGTGGTGTCTTGTTGGCATGCCCATCACCCTGCCATTTGCTCTAGTCCCTATGTAAGTCTCTCCTTTGCTTGGTTTGTGCATCTTTGCGCCTGCCTAGCAATGCTAACATGGATTCAGAATACCCAATCTCCCCTTCTTCTATCTTGCCTACCGAGCATGGTCGCACCGGGGCGCAATCAAGGGCGGGCAGCATATTCAATATCTCGTCAAGAGCAAGCTCATCTCTCTCGCGCCATCACCTCTACTGGATAAAATATACTCCTTCGGACGGCCTCTCTACCATGCACCAACTAGTCTGAGCACGCCCCCTTCAGAAGCGAAGCTCCTACCGACCGAGAAACCGCCAGACCCTAATGTACCCGAGGAGCTTGTGGTAACTCGAGAGGTTGCGACGCAGGTTGGCGAGGCGCTTGGCCATCCCGAGATTGAGCTAGAGTTCGAACGTGCGCTCTGGCAGGTTGAGCAGTCTATGGAAAACGAGTCGAAGAAGCAGGCATGAAAAGTAGACGGCTACCCGACTGTGGTGATGGTGGCACACCATTGTCCATAAGAAACGAGTTCTGATTGATGTATCTTGCGTGCCGAATTTTTGAGGGTGTATAGAATGGGAGTACGGAGATGGCGAGTCCGCGACTCTTAGAGGCATACACGGGAGCGACGCATTGCTTTTTTGACCTGACATATTCTTCACCAAATAGACGAAACTCCATTCACCAGACTTCTTCTATCCCCTCATCCCTGCGGTATCGTCCACGAGGCTTTAGGAAAGTTTAGTTCCGATGTGCGTCAGAAAATTGTGGACGCAGGCGAGCCCATGAAGGCAAACCGACCCCGTAACCGCGGCGAGGCCACTTATTGTCATGGTCGTGAATTTGTCTGGCAGTGTGAGAACAACCCATGGTCCTAGCACCTGGTCTAAGGTTTTAGGCGACGCCCTTTCCGAGCTCTCCATGTCGGCATTGAAGCGAGGCTCTTCCGATTCCATTCCCTTCCCGTCAGCCCGGATGATCTTGTCCAGTTGTTCCAGGCTTCTCGCCTCGTCGATGGAGATGGTAATGAGTCTGGCAGATGCCAAGTCACCGTCATCCAAAAGGCCCTTAGCCGTGCTCCCTGGGAGGTCGATCAACGTGCGTCGGCGAGCCATCCATGCCTCGGCGGCCGTGTTCCGGAGGAGCCGCTGAGTCGGGCTAAGAACAGGGGTCGGCTTAGTCCCTCGTCTTGTTCGATGCTGACGCGGTTGTCGTTGTGGTGAGGCTGTGGGAGAAGACGGGTTCAAGGGCGAGGAAGCGAAAGGAGCATGCGCCAAGACAATTGAGGGAGCCATTTTCTCGATGGCCACCGCTAGTGTCTTTTTCGTCCTTAGTAGACTTGGGAGGCTTGAGCTCATAAGAGCAAAAAATCTGGGAAGACCACTTCCTTTTCAATACTTGTGCGCTGTACGGTCCGCGGCTGCATGTGAGCATAAATCTATACCGTGGCACATTGACACAATAAAGTGGCATGAATAACACCCCAACTGCTTACTACCTCGATTACCCCCTGTCTCCTTCTTGTCGAGGCAAGGTAAAGCAGGCGAACGGCATGTTGCAGAATGCTTTCTGTTTGCCAAATCATGGGCAGAATGTAAATAGACGCAAACAGCGCCCCTTTGTCATATTCTGTCTGAATCCGACATTGGCAAGGCGTTGCGATATTTTGAGGTATGGCATGCACTTTCAAGGGTGGTTTTACCTGGATGATTTTGGCTGGGCAAGGGATCATTTGTGTAACTACCGATACAATACACTATATATATCGAGGGAGAGGCGCAGACATTTAATTTGCAAAAAAAACTCTTGACAGGCGCACGAGGCATAGATGCCACTTAGCTATTGGGCTACTTACTGTCGGTAGAGACTTATATGGGACCTTTCTTACGGTCATGATCGAAAGAAGGAGATGTCAGGGTCTTGATGTGGCGCAAGCGGCAAGCTCCCCACCTTTTTTTCTCCCCGCTCAAATCTCGATTGATGGCCTTCCCCTTCCAGGTTATCGGGATTTAGCATACCAGGTTCCAGAGGTTATTAGCATTTTATTCCAGGTAGTATCCACACTCGAAGACCCATTCATAACTGGTCTCTGGAAGCCTATGAATTAGGAACTCGACGACTACCTTTTGGCTTGGCAATTGGCAGCCCGGAAATTTGCTTCAGAGTAGCAGGGGCGGCCGGGCTAGCACCGGAAACCTGACGATATCCTCGCATTTCGCCACCACAATGGGAGGGTAGAAAGCAGGCTAGTTAGGGAAGGGGTGGCACTCGACCCAGTCCACGCTGTATCTTCCAGCCGCCAAGCTTTCCAATGCCGCTGTTCCAGAAGCACGGGAGCAACGTACCAAATTCAACTATTTACCGCGCGAAATCGACTCGACCGTATCTTGATTGTTGTATTGAACTACAAGATACCACCGTCAGCAACAGTTCCTTTCTTTCCACTAATGCCAATGATTGCTAAACCCCTCCCCGCGCCCGCGCCCCCGAAAAGTGTCATCACACGATGACGAACGGCTCCGATGCGAGCTTTAGGCCGCCAGGACGATCCCAATCCGGCAGCATGAACGGCGCATACCCCGCCTCGGATTCGGGGTCCAAGCCGGACGAGAGACCGCCGTCGACGAAGAGCCTTGGAGTTCTCAAGCTCAGGGGACTTAGTGATGACCTCCCGCAGTAATTAACAGCCATTCCCTAGTTTCCATTCTTGAGCTTCAGACCGTAGGAAGCTGGACTCCAGCTGGTGTGTTTCTCCTGCGTTAACAGAATGTGTTCTCAGAGACTGGTGGTTTGCGTCCACTGCGATTCCCCTTTTGGCAGCTACGATTGGACCTTTGTCGAATGTCTTGTCAATTGCAGCTCTCGCGACGCCTTGGAGGGTAAGTTTGCCGAATAACGGCGAACTGCCTGAGGGAGCGGATGACAATGGAATCGGAATATCCGACCCAACATGGTGGGTTCTCCATGGCGTGAAGAAACTGTGTCCTATGCTAATGACTGGGAAGGGAACTCGTTCTCAACGCCTTCTCCCTAGCTAGTGGATTCACGGGGAACATACTGCTACTCCTTCACTTCACCGGACGGGTGCGATACATTATCGCATTACCGCTTTCCATCGTCTTCTGGTTCCTCGCTTCCGGTATCGTATGTTGCTACTGCGAGGAGCAAAGTCGTCCTTGATTTTAACAGCCCTGCCTTAGCTTATATCCATTACGACGGCTATGACCAGATACATCCCACCCAAGGCACCCGGCGAAATATACTCACAGGGTTTTTGGTACGCCGTCTTCGCCGCGGGCTTGTATCTTGCGGACTGTATCATGCTCATGGTCAACATGCTGGGCTACTTCCTCGGGCACTACCCTCAGAAGTTCGACCTAGACGATCATCAGAGGACCCTAATCCTGCAGACGATGATGTTCTTTGCTTGGCTCGCCGGAGGAGCTGCCGTGTTTGCGAAGCTGGAAAACTGGTCCTACGCCAATGCGCTGTACTGGTCAGACGTGGTATGTCCAAACTCATCTTTCCTTCTCTTCAATATGAAGGCTTCGCTCTTACGCCCGTCCCCTTCGGGGTAACAGTCGGTTCTTACCATCGGCTTCGGTGACATGGCACCCAAGAACCCCTCGGGCCGTGGTTTTCTGTTCGTCTTCGAACTCGTCGGCATCATTTTTCTCGGTCTGGTCATTAGTAGCATCACCAAGTTCGCCGGCAACATCGGCTCCGAGCGAATCATCAAGTTCCACCGTAACCAGAAGCGCGCTAACACGCTCGAGCGCACCATCTCCAGCGAGGTCGAGCTACGTGAGAAGCTCGGCCTTCCGCCTCACGGCTCCGACCCCAGCACCGCGCCATCCTTGGACCGTGTCGCCTCGACTGCCTCGTCGGTTTCCTC
>Ga0247774_1000518_pt1 | contig 19060 bp, 19 predicted proteins | sample UWRJL001104B6_FD_179933 | JGI IMG/M metagenome (GOLD analysis project Ga0247774, IMG submission 179933) | Plant litter microbial communities from Arlington Agricultural Research Station in Wisconsin, United States - UWRJ-L001-104B-6 | ecosystem: Environmental > Terrestrial > Plant litter >... | reverse complement strand
GCGTCGACGTACAGGAACCAGGGCCGGTGGGAGGAGGCCGAGAAGCTGGAGGTGCAGGTGATGGAGACGAGCAAGACGAAGCTCGGGGCCGATCATCCCTCCACGCTGACGAGCATGGGCAACCTGGCGTCGACGTACAGGAACCAGGGCCGGTGGGAGGAGGCCGAGAAGCTGGATGTGCAGGTGATGGAGACTCGCAAGACGAAGCTCGGGGCCGACCATCCTTCCACGATGACTACTATGAAAAATCTAGCCTTTACTTGGAAAATTATGGGCCGTCATGATGATGCGCTCCGCCTATTGCAGGCTTGCTTTGATATGCGGCAGCGTAAACTTGGCATAGCACATCCAGATACAGTATCTACACTTTCGGCTCTTACTGAGTGGCAAAGGTTAGAGAACAGTCAAATAGAATAGCATATAATCTTTAAAGTATTATAAACTCAAGAAATTTCCCTCCCCGCTACAGTACTATTCATATCAGCTATAAATATGGACTTCGCATGATATTGTACAGTAACATACTGGTATGCTGAGAACTCGTATGTTTCGGTCCCTAGCGCCTTCTCAGTGAATACCGTCGTCAGCCGCGAATTAGCCGAATAGTTCGGGCCACCAGCTCACACTGTGTCAGACCGGAAATGGCAATGGTCTGTGCTTTTTAAGCAAAAATTTTGGGTGCGAAACGCGACACCGTTTTGCAAGCGACTGTACACGCACAGGAGAAAGCACGGTTTTACTATTAACTTATGAATTTTATTTTAATTTTACTAAGGAGACCCCACGAATTCCCCGTTGTTAATCTACAGCGTAGCAATACCGTACTTAGGAAAGTAACATAACAGTCATCAATTGACACCGCTACAACGACTATCGGAAGCAAGATTCATCTTTTATCTTCTGAGTTTCGGCTTAGTGGCACGATTAACCGACGGCGGCGGTGTCCCATTATGAAACCAGTCCCGCAATGATCCGATGATTGAGCGAAATTTAAAATCACCGGCCAATTCTGCTCGGCCATTTGTGGAGCTTTCCCCCGGCAGCTCGGCCGCTTGAGGTTCTGAGATTTTTTCTGAGGGCCGCCGGTAAGAATCTTCAACTCGCGCCTTTTCCGAGCATTCGGGAGTCTCAGGAGTCTTTACAGGCGTATCTTTAATGACACTCGGGCTATTGGAGTTATAATGGTTGATTTGAACAATAGGGCTAGGATTCGAAAATTTCTCTAGAAGGCTCTTGAACTCCCAACAGTCCGTCCTTGAACAGATGAACCTGTCAAGGACATTTTCAGGTCCTAAAAGCATCCTTCTTGATGATCGACGGTGACCACACAGAGAACAATTTAGAACTAGAGACTCTGACTTAGGTCTCCTTGTTCTATGCTCATCGCGCCTTCCGCCATGCCGGGCCATTTCGAAATTCTGTAATGTCGTTTGGTAATGTTTCTATCATATGTGTATCTGATAGAAGAAGAAGAATTTGCTTTAGGTTACGTTTTAAGGTGAAATAACATAATTTTGATGAGCTACATCTTACTCAGAATCTATAAGGTCCCAATTCGGGACTCGTTTGAAGAGGTCCCCAAATCTAGTCCCACCTTTTCTCTGCATAGTATTGGGGGACCTTCTTTGGGTACCCTCTAGAATGGCCCCGAATCTGGCTCTTCGGTTCCGCGTATATATAAGTTAGCTCTTCTCCTTTGGTGAATCTATTCAACTAGGGCGCACGCAGTCATGAAGCAATGCAACCACACATTCTGGCTTAGTCTTTGCTCCCGAGGCAGTGGCGCTGATCTCCTAGTCTCAGACAGGGTGCAACATATTATTAACTTCATCCCCAATCCCGATATTCAATGTCCGAGCTTGCTAGTGCTCATTGGGAATGCAGCTAAAGCTGTCGCTCTGAAAGAGCTATTCAGCGTAAAGAGAACTCGACTGTTTAACATCAAAAGGGGTCCGGCCGAAATACGTCTGCATGTGGACCCTTCTAGTATTTTTGGGAGACCACTGCTTATTGCAGATGGCGATCTCTCCGAAAGACTGAGAGGGAAAGTTCCAGCAGATAAGTGCCACGAAATAAGGAGGCATCCGATCCAAGGATCGAGGCGAGAATTCGGCCTGAACCGAATCGCCAGCGGCATCTATGCCCGGCTTCTATCCCCATTTGCGGACGTTTTTTGCTTCTTCTGTGACGATTTGGGAGGCTTCCGGCCCGTTGCACACCATTTGGCTGCATGGCTAGAGCATGGCAACATATCGACAATATCTGCAAGTACGCGCCCAAGGGTAGTTCTCGTGACCGAGAAAATCCCGCAGGGGGTGGAAAGCGAGAAGGCGGCCAGAGCAACCTTTCTAGCGTTGCTAAGCGAAGAGACAAACAGGAATCTGCTTGACCAGATTTCAGCGATTGAAGTAATTGCGCTCTTCCCAAACGGCTCCATATCTGTCGATGCCCGCCATAGATCCCTCAAGGAGCGCCTCATGGGCAGCTCGGATCAGATCCGGAAGAACAGAGAAGAGGCCCAATTGTTGTTTTCAGCAGTTCACTTCGCCGCCCTTATTAATTGTGCATACCAACAATTTTCAAATGCTGCCGAGGAGCAACCCTTTGACTTTATTCGGGCTTCTAGAACATATAATCCCATGTCTACGGACTTCGCAGAACACCTATCCAATCTCCTAAAATATGTGAAATCTCCTGCTGACCTGACGAGGTTTGCAGCTCCAACCATCGCCTCGAGTCTCGTCCTGGATAGCTACCCACCGGGGGCTCACCGTATGTTTGTCCCCAATAAATTGTTAGTGCAACGCTAAAGCTAATATTTTGCACCAGATTTTCCCCCTGCAGAGATGTTTAAAGTCCTCTACAGGGAAATATTTACCAGGGTAAGCAAAAACAGAGTAATAGCCTTTGAAAACTCTAGAGATGTGGCTCTTCGAAGCGGCTTTATAAATATGGTCGAAAAACATTTCGTGCGTACCGTTGAACGGTTGGTGCAAGAGTCAACAACAGCAGCGGAAATCCATCGCGAAAATCTTCGACATCACAAAGCTATTTGGTCCAGTATCCAAAGTAGCAGCACTTGCCTTTCATGCTTATGCCGCAGGCCTCAGTACGGGCTATATTGCGGACATATTATCTGCGAGAATTGTGTTGTTGTGCTTGGCGAGTGTTGCGAAAATGACCCTTGGGTGTTTAAAATTAAACAATGTCCCCTCTGCGAAGCGGTAATGTCCGAAGAAGTTACTATCAGGACACATCCGCCGACAGCAGGTGTAGGAGTCCTATGCATAGATGGTGGTGGTATACGGGGACTGGTTCCCCTTAAATTAATGAAGCGGATACAGGACCAAATCGGCTTGCCTATTCCATTCCAGCGGTTTATAAAGGTGGCCTTTGGAATTAGTTCAGGTAAGTCTTCTACTGCAAGGTGTAAGTGTTTTTTGTTACACTAATTTTATTCCAGGAGGATTAATTGCAGCGGACATCTTTCTCAATGGATGTTCCATTGAGAAGTCAACCGAAAGGTTTGAGAAGCTAGCGAAGCTTGTTTTCCAGCGACGGCGAGTTTTGAATCTTCCCTTTCTACCTCACTTTTTAAAGTCTTTGATGCCAGCTTGGGCTGATAGTTTTTACCCCCTGCCATTGCTACTCCGATTCCTTGAGATAGTCGTGTCTTATTTCGCTGACGGATTATATCCGTCGGAAAATATCGAAGCGGCCTTAAAGCAGGTGTTCGGCACCTCTCGGAGTATTTTGGACTTCTCACATGCTACTCATACTGGAACGCGCGTAGGATTGCCCGTGGCCACTACTGACGATAAACCCTCTTGCCGGATTTTTACCAACTATAATGGCGTCGGCGAACGAAATAAGGATCAGGGTAAGCATGGGGGAATTTACACAATTACCGAACAAAAACTAAATTTCGTACTAGATTATGTAATGAAGCCAAAAGATGGTTTTGGGAGTGTTTTGTTATGGGAAATGTAAGTAGAACTATTGGTCTAGAGCTAGGTATATCATTACTAACGTGTTATAGTGCTCGGGCCGCGTCTGCCGCTCCTGGGTAAGCGAAGGCTCCAATTTAAACCACTGGATATTTGTATATCTAATATTTTGCTTCACAGGTTTTTCGCGCCGAAACATATTCACGGCGTTGGCACATTTCAAGACGCAGGACCGCTTGAGAACGACCCACTCATATCAGCCCTTTCAGAGGTAGCAGCAATATTCCCACTTGTTGAGGAACCTGACTTTGTCGTATCTCTAGGTACCGGTGAGCCCAAGCCGAGTAATGAGGTCTCCACCGCCGTCTCGCGCAATATCTGGAAGAACGGAGCGTTTCCAAGACTATGCCGACTGTTTTGGGAAAAAATGAGGGACAAAAAGGTCAGACAGGCCTTCCAGGCATACCCCAGATATCACCGCCTGAATATCCAGTTTGACGACGACGAGCCAAGGCTGGATGATATACAAAGTATTCCGGGCGTAATATCCAAGGCCCAAGAGGACAATTCTCTCTCCGAAACGATTGAGAACATAGCTCGCTGTGTGGTAGCCTCTCTATTCTATTTCGAGCTAGACTCGGTACCACGACTGTTTGGGGGAAAGTATATAGGCACTGGTTATATCCTGTGCTCTATTAGACATAAAGACCCCGCTTTCCGAGTACTCTTCGATCGGCTATCCAAAAACTCATCTCAGTTCTTAGTCAACGGTTGCCCCGTTATAGACGTAGATATAGATGATACGTCTTGTTTTGATGGTAGCGGGAACTTTCGAAAGAAAATCGAGCTTAATACGGATGATAAATTCTCTGTATCATTAAAGCAAGACTCTTCGAAGCCCTATAATATCAGCGGATCGCCATTCTCGGTAAGTAAGCTAGTCTTACTGCAAGGCTTCTCTGCTGTTTTCGGCAGGCCCGACCATCGAAAGAGGAAGGCTTCGGGACATGATGAAAACCCAAAAAAGAAACAATGCAAACTTATATAACAACAGAATTTTAATATAAGAATAACTTATATTGTGTATATATGGTAAATCCGGTAACAAATGCTTCGCTAAATAAACTTGAGTATAATACCATTTTAGATAACGTTTAATCTAGCTTTTAATTCCCTTTTTTTGGCTGAATTCTCAGATAGGCGAATGATTATAGTTTTGGAAGGCTATGCCTGAGGCCGGATAAATTGGTAGCAACGTTGTAGTGAGTTCATTGCTTGGAAATAGTTTTGATGTTCAAAATGATAGGCACGCATGTCACAAAACGGGGTTTTGTCGGTTCATATGACTAGGAGTGGACAAATGCAGTCGGCATCTCCCGGTATGACTGGGTTGATATGTCCTTATTCATCGGAATTGGGTCTCACGTGATATTTCACGTGGTCGTGCCCGGCTCCCGATGGGTCAAGGCGCGACGCGATGGACCAAAAGGTTTTTAGATAGAAGAAGAAACAAGAACGTGAAAATAGAATCAACCCGACCATAGGTACAATAACTATACGTACGTATACAATAGAAGGCGAAATGGGTGTCGCTGAAATTTCATTTAACATTTTTAAGGGCCGTGGCGCAGTCCGGGCTCTGTGCATTCCGGTTGTACTGGAGAGGTACAGACTTGCGGGTTTAACAGGTAAGACGGTGGCTAGCGAAAACGGCTTCCAATTGTCCCCGCACGAACTGCTTTCAACGCGAAGCCGTAACCCTAGTAGAGAGTGTTCTGGGTGGTGGCAGAAATGCTCTGCAGCAGAAACAGCACCCTATTGTTTCACGGAAACTGGTTCTGCGACCCGTGTAGTTTCCAGCACATTAATGTAAAATCACCGCGTCATTGATTTAAGGCAATGAAGTAAATAATGAATTGATACGCGAACTAATACATCTGTATCAATCTGAGGCGGCGCTATTGAGAAGGCATTCAAGATCGGGAATATCGAGGTCTAACGACAACCAAGTCGTCGAGGACTTGGGAATAGCTTCATCAGGGTCCGGTTGGGGAAGGGCTTGGCAGATATCTGCAATCAGATCAATTAATCAGCCGTTGGGCGTCAAATATAGCAATTATATTAGATTTAGGCATAGAATTGATCTGATTGAACTGATTATATCGCTGGAACTGACGTCGACCGACGGCTCACACGAGACTCTGCTAGTCTATAACGGTCTAATTGGGAGCTTTCAGCTGGAACCTACCAAAATTTCGGACACCGGCCTGGTCTATAGCACTAGCCACCGGCTATTCCAGATAGTCAATACTTTCACCTATCTACCCGACATCACTTGCTGGGTCGACAACATTAACAGACCTTTTGTCTCGGCTCCTACATATATTTTGACTGAAGACGGACGGCTCCCGGGAGATAACCAAGGCCAAGTCTACATTGCACCCTTCATTGAGCCGCCGGTTTTGTCGAAGAGCCTGATAGGCTCAACCATGCTGCTGCTGAGAAGAAGAAGGAGCGGGTTGCGCCCAACTCCAGCGCCACCTCTGGTGTCGACGTACAGGAACCAAGGCCGGTGGAAGGAGGCCGAGGACCTAGAGGTGCAAGTGATGGAGACGAGCGAGAGAGAGAGTGAGAGAGATGTATTTTACGCCGGTAGGAGCGCGGAGCGCTCCAGGCCTCCCGGAGGGTATGGGGTGTGCAAGAGACTATCTGTATCCTATATACTATGCACCAAGCGAGTGGAGAGCCGGTGTCCAGAATATCCTGCAGATCAAGCCCAGTGGCAGTTGTTTTCGTGTCGTACCGCGCCCGTTGGCTCCGCCGTTTGAGCTCGTGTTCGGTTCTATGGTTCGTACTTGTGAACTTGTGTTCCTGCTAGTGGTATCTAGCTGGGTTTAGCTCGTAAAGGTCTTTTCCCCTGGGTATACCGGGGGAGAGATAAAGAAGGAGAAGGGAGACAGAGGAGAGGAGGAGAGTGTGTAGCAGAGGGAGTGGACTGGACTAGTCTATCATCTGTGGTTGATTGTCTTTAGGGCAGATTTCCTCGTAGAAGCGTGTAGCTCGTAGGAAAGACTCGAAGTCCTTTGGGCTTGCGATTAGGCGTAGCCAATATTCGCGAGGTGTCTTGGGGGCTGGCTTGAAGGCTAGCCATTTATTGCGAAGCCGTGTAGTCTTGCGGCAGTAGACGATGTGTTCGGGTGTCTTAGGTCGATTGCATGTGCATATGGTCGAGTCTGGGTGGTTGAACCTTCGGTGGTACCACTCGTAGTCGCTGTATCCGCTTCTCATTGCGAGGAGGTGGTGGAGTATGGATCTCGGTAGGTTGAGCTCGGCAGGGCATTTAAGGGATGCGGATTTAAATCCGAGCTCTCCGTATCTCTTACGGGTATCTACCCTCTGCTCCCACCATTCTATGAATTGTTCGCTTGCTCTGGCTCATGCTATCCGGCGAACACAAGCGAGTGTTGGTTTCTGTGTGTTGTCGGCCGGCAGGGCGGCTCCTTCTTTGGCAAGGCGGTCTGCTTCCTCATTCCCCTCGATTCCTTCGTGCCCAGGGACCCAGTGCACTCAGACGGTTGTTGTGCTGGCGAGGTTTCGGGAGGCTAGGAATGCTTCTTGAGAGCTTTCCGGTATTTTGCCTGTAAGTCCTTGGATTACTGCGGTATTGTCAAGACAGACATGGATCACGCATCCTGGGTAGTCACGATGTGCTCGTATGAGGCCGTGGTGAGCCCCTTCCACTTCTCCGTCGAAGACTTCGGCTATGCCTAGCCGGCCCTTGCCTTGGGCGGTCTTCTGGCATTTTTGGTAGATGGCGTATCCCCATCCGACCGCTCCATCTGTGGATTTTGATCCGTCTGAGTAGACCACAACATGGGTCTCTGGTAGATATTTTAGCCAGGCCTTGAACGCCTTTGCCGCCTCCTTCTTAGACTTGTTCCCCGTCGGGGACCTCGTTCTGGGGGGTATTGCTTTGGGATGTAGAGCGGGCGGGGGAATTCGGGAAGGAGTTCTGCCGCCCGCTGTAAGCGGGTTCGTGCCGGTTGGAGGTCGCCGTAGTGCCGGCCTGGTGGGAGTGGGCGTCTGGCTGCCCGGCGGACTAGTGGGTGTTCTTTATTGACGGCCAGGAGCCGGTGGGCGAACCTGAGTCGTGTCTGTTCGAGAGCAACCCGTGCAGTAGGGATGCCAGAGTCCCGGTAGAGGGTGTCACTGGGTGTTGTTTTCCACACGGGGAGAACTGCGCGAATGGCTCCGTTGAGTATCTTTGCAACTTCCTCAACTAGGTGTTCCTGTCTGGTGCTCACATCGCGGCTCCCGTTCTGAAGTAGCGTTTTCCTGGTCTTAGTCGTGCCTGCGTACCAGGCTTCAGCTCCGTAGGTTAGGATCGGGAGTATGCATGATAGTACTGCTTTCCGCAGGGAGGCTGCTGGCGGTCCTCGTTGCGTATTTGCTAGGCTCCGGATGTGATGGGCCACTATACTCGCTTGTGTCGTACGTTTCATTACGTGGTGGTTGAATTTCAGCTTGCGGTCGAACCAGACTCCAAGCCAGCGTATGGCTGGGGCCGGCTGTTCCTGAATTGTGAAGTTGAAACCAGTGGCTGCGACTTCTGGGGAGTATGTCGTATCCTTGGAACTTGTGAAGTGCATGAGTTCGCATTTCTCCGGATCGAATGAGACTTTGTGTTCTATGCCCCAGCGTAGTATTTGAGTTAGATCTTGGCTGAGTTGTTTGGTGTTCTCGTCCAGGGTCCGCCCCGTTCTGAGCACGCAGATATCATCCGCGTATTCGTAGCGGTGGATTTTGTCCTCTAGAAAGATGTCTGCTATGTAGAGCAGGAAGAGGATGGGGGAGGCGGGTGATCCTTGGGGCAGGCCGCAACTGATCTTCTGAACTTCTGTGACAGTATCCTCGAGGCGGATTCTGGCTCGTCTTTCTTCCGTGAAGGATCCCACGAATCTAACCAGGTTTCTTGGCCAGCCCTGTTCGAGCATGCGTAGCATAAGGCGTTTCCGAAGCGTGGCGTCGACGGCTCCTTGCACGTCAAGCGTCATCATTGTGGCGGTGCGTCTGTTTTCTAGGGCATGTTCGATATCGTGCGTGACGCAGGCAAGGAGGTCTGTGGCCGAGCGCGTCGGCAGCGTGAGAGAGCTCAAGGGTGCTGGGGGACGGGCATCCCGATACGCTGACCAGCATAAATAACCTTGCGTTTACGTTAAAGGGCCAAGGACGCCTTGGGGATGCTCTGGTCTTGATGCAGAAATGCTGTTCTCTTCGGACGCGGGTACTCGGTGCAGAGCATCCGAATACCATTTCTTCTCTGTCGACTTTGAGAGGTTGGCACCAGGAATCTGAGAGGCGGTCTTCCAATGCTTCAACAACCGCATCATCTCGATTTTCCGGTCCTGGGGCGATGCCTTTGACTCGTGATTATCAGCTTCCCGATGCTAAATACCCTCTCGCAGTCGGCTGCCATGGCCGGGATTGTCAAGATAGAAAGATAAGTGAATCTATGCGCAATGAGCACGCATGGAGGAGGAATCACTCGGCTGCAAAAGGTCCCCTGAAGTTACTGAGCCACACGGGCAGGAACCGGCTCACACAGCCCTGGACAACCTGGCCGAGCTCAGTATCAGGGGGCTTAGTCCCATGGGGCTTTCGCATTACGAGAGGCCGCCAGAAGGGATACTCAGGCAGTTTGCATGGAAGAAGATGTATATAAGGAGACTGGCCTGGAGTCTTCAGTCTCGTCACACTTCAGTTCTCAAAATTCACCACCTCCCTCAACTGCTCCTAATTTACAACGCATTCGCCGACACCAATCAACCTTCAGACTACCCACACACCTTATATTGACGACCTTCCACCTCTACAATGTCTACCCAGTATCTCATCCGAGCTCGCCTTACCGTCCTCTTCTTTACTCTCCTCTCGCTGGCCGTTGCCGGTCTTAACTCGGCAAACGCGCGCTTCTCAATGGTTTTGCGAGACCGAGCTCGATCCGACTATATCAAAACTGACGACAGTATCCTGGACAATAACTTTCAAAAGCTTCAAAGCAATATTCTCATCGTCACGGTCCTCACGGCCATCGCCACCACCGCCTTCGTTATTTACGGAACTGTGATTGTAGCCTACCCGAGGTGGGTGCGAGAGCACGATGTGACCTTGTATATATTCGCAGTCGCTCAGATCGCCCTGGCCTTCGGCATGATTGGTACAGGGGGGTATCTTGCCGACCACGTCCATGGGTTCGACACCTCCTTCGAAAAGTTCGGCACCTACGATAGCATCCCGTACTACAGCCTGATTTACTACGGAGGTGTCGCCCAGGCAGCCTATGGGTCTACCTTGGTCTTCCTTACTATCACAGCTATTGTCCTTTTCTCTGCAATCGATCACTACCAGACAAAGCGAAACTGGGTTAGGGCAACTACAAGCCAGGAGGCGAATGCAAGCCAGGAGGCAGCGCCCAATACCAACGAGAAGGAGTTCTCTCAGGTTTAGGTTGTGCCAAGCAAGCGGCCGAAATGTTGAGAAAGGGATAGAGTAGGTGGAAAGGAAGGACAGGGTTACATGATATGGTTCTTTCCGAGTTTATCCAGCGAGTATTTCGCTTCTTTTGATAAACTGATTTTTATCTTCTAGATTGATATATCGGGGACAATCTAGTAACGATTTGAAACTGGTCCCACCTAGTTGAGCCTCTAACTAGTTTATCAAAACTGTAAACGCCTGACTTTCAGGTCCAGAGTTGTTCATATAGAGGAACCATTGACCGGTTTTTTCCCTCGCACCGAGCTAAGTCGAATACGGAGTATAATATTTCGGAAATATTTCGTTTATAGTTGCTTTTGAGATCGTGGCCTCTCCTGCTTCGATCTCAATGGGGCTACCCTATTTAATCGAATCCTGGAGATTTTTCCCGAAGAAGGCATAAGATTTCGTTATTTTATTATCGAGCAGCTTCGAGTTGATCCTGAAGCTTTAGGGTCCCTAGAAGGTCCCAAAGCGAGTCTCCATGCGGAGATGTTCTGCATAGGATATTTCATGTTTCCAGTGGAAATATTTATACCATCTTCCACCGGATTTGAATGTTTTCTCAAGCAGGTTGATCATCACCCATAGCAATTGACAGTAGCTCTCATCCGTTGATGCAGTGGCGGCTTCTACAATAGATACTATCGCAGTGAGTCGGGTCGGAGTTCGTACGAGTGTTGCGTGGCCGAGAACTTGAGCTGCTGGAAGGTGTTGAAGAGCGGCGATCATATTTTCATGGATTCTGATCCAACTTGGGAGTCCGCTTTGGCCGAGCTGAAAGCCAAATTTCTGGAGGTAGGTCAGTTGCCTTCACGATGCCCTGAATAGGATTTAAACATTCAGACATCATCATAATATACGTAGAGACGCGTGTCAATGACTCCTGAAGCGGTAATGATGTTGGGGTGAACCCTCCACGGCCGATATAGAAATATAAATGATGAGGTTGATAGAAAAAGAGTAAGAAGCAAGGCTGGGAGGGAAGATGGCCAAGGCACCTTCTTTCAATGAGTCAGCAGTGGGTTTTTGCTTTGTTAGGTATTGCCAGGCTTTCTCAATGTCTCCCTGCTACAAGAGTATCCATTTAAGCCATACAAGCCCCGCAGTCGTTAAAAAGGTTAACTAAAAAAAAAACAGCGACACCCATTTCGCCTTCCACTGTAGCACACTCAAGGGAGAAGACAGAGATGTGAAAGATTCAATTTGTATGGGCTCAAGGAGTTTAGGACATATTTTGGGGAAATGTGTCAGTAGAAACTAATAGTTGCCCTCTCGGTTCAGCCGCCGGGCGTAATAAATTTGTGTGTGTGTGTGTGTGTGTGTGTGTGTAGCACACTTCGTGGACGATTCCTAGTTTGGTACTTTTCTACGGTAGGTAACCATCAGAGTAATTTCTCTGGGGTGGTTCGAGCGCCGGTATCAGATACGGAGCTAGCCAACATCCATGAACTATATAAGAAACTGTGCGCGCTAAGGCCCATCTTAGCTGATCTACTCCGAGAAACCCGTTTGTGCAACAAGCACGTCGTGTTGACCAGTCGATGCCGAAAGCACCAGATGCGGGTCCCATGTGACATGTCGCGTCTCGGAACTGAGTCACTCACCTATTCTCCTAGTAGCTTCAACTGGAATATCTCCTCAGACAATAGGAATAGTCGAAATGCGCTATGGCAGCTTATCGAAAATATCAGCGGCCTTAGGTCGAAGCTTGAACGACTGGTCCTATTTAGTGATTCATTAGTCTCACTGCTGAAACATGATGGCTTTAGTCTCAGCGCAGCGCAGGAGATCTGGAAAGGAGTACGAATGGGCTTCAGGCGCCTTTGGATGAGGGGAGTAGGGGATGGCATTAGCAGTGGGTGCTGTAAAGCCAGTTCTACGTTCGCCTTATGTTACTTCCCTGCTACAAGTGTGTCCTGCAAAGCCACACAAGCTTCAGGTCAACCCCGCAGTCCTTAGAAAAGTTAACTTAAAAAAAACAGCGACACCCATTCCGCCTTCTACTGTAGCACTTCACTGTGACTATTGTACAACTGTCCATAGCTTCCATAAGCTATCTCGTTGTGCCTAACGGGTTTCCCATTTCGCGGGGAACAGCGAGATGTGTCGGTGATGTCGGGTAGACATCGCGGCCTAGGATAGCAAGTGCAGCGGCCTTAGGTACCATTACCGACTATTAGGCACTCTTACAGGTTGAGTATGCTGGCATGTAGGGCCTCAATATAGCGGCTCCGCAAGGAAGTTACAGTGAAGGAAATAATGAAAGGGGGGAAAAGCGCGGGAAAGGAAGGAGGTTAGAGTTTAGAGTGTTTGCCAGTTAGGACCAACCTTCAGCTTCAACACGCAACGCTGTATCTACGCGGCTTCGTCTTTCTTCACTCGCAAATCCCTCTAGAGGACGGAAAGTCTTGACACTTTCTGCAAAAACAATAACACCGACAAGTAGCAAACATAGCCAAATTTTGTTTTATATATTTGATCGAATTTTTCTAACGTTTACTAAGCAATCTCGCACAAAACACTATACCTCATATAATATTTCCCGTTAATGCAAGTATAACTACCGGTATTAACTAGCATTCCCTTAAATGGTCCAGTTGACTTCCGTACGTACATAACTCCAGGATATATTCCAGTATCCTAGTAAATATTAATATATAGGCGTTATAAGACACTATTATCTAGAAACATACCTGTGCGTCCGCCACACCATGACTGGGTTGGCTTAAATGTTTATCTGAAGAGGCAGCCTGGCATGGCCCCTCATTGCCTGGGAGGAATTCACAAGAACTTCGCAATTGATTTGGCAGGTAGAAGGGAGAACCTAGCCGGCTCCGGCAGTGCAAACGGTCTATAGCTTGCTTAGGAGATTGATCCAAAGTATTCCGGCGTATAAGACGTTTGATGGGCTGTTGATTCTGCATTCTGGCTTTCCGGGATGCACTTCTTGCCGGAATCGTTTGGCCGATTCGCCTTTTCTTAAAGCCCCATTGCTTTAATTTACTGCGAACCTGATCGAGGCTAAGTTGCAAGTTAGAATACGCTGTAGAGGAGGGAAATATGAGTATGCGACGTACTTAACAAGGAAATTCTTTTGGCGTAATAGTTCTACAATATCAGAGCCGCTGTAAGTATCGTACCACTCTCGTATTTGCTCCTTATATATCTCCCACTCATCTGGGGCCAATCGACGAGTTGCCATTTTGAATAGAGTCTACAAATTCTTTCCTTCTATCGTCGGAATTAAACTTAGTTTGGTATTGTAAGGTAGAGAAGGACTCACCTTTAATCTAGGCTACAGTAGCGGCCAGGTTCAGCGTCCGTATCTTTACATTCAAAGTTTTCCAGGAGGGCCCAATTTTGGCCCCCGGTGGCTGAAGCACAGTATATTTGGGAAGCGGGCTCTGTAGCGGGTACGGCGCTCGGCTACCCGAGAGGCCCGCGAGGCTAATACTCTCTTTTTTCAAAATACAGCTGTCCTGTTCGTTCTCTACGTGTACAGGGACGGCTAAATTCAGCGTCCTCATTCTGGTATATGAAACTTTATCTGAGGAGAGCCGAATTTGGCCCCCATTGACAAAGGCACAGTGTGCTTTAGGCGGGAACTATGTACCGTTTAATTCGCTTTGCTAACAATGAAGTGTCAGCAAGCAATTGATGACTTACTTTGGCCTAGGTCAAGAGGGGTCCTCTGTCCGGTCGACGCTAAAACTGCAGTGCACATCGTTGAGCAGCCTTGGGCTGGCACACCTGACATTGGACATTTTGATCACCCTCATTATTGCCTCGTAGCACATCCTGTTGCAAAGGCCCAGATAGTTGAACCTAGTCACTTACACCTTGTACACCTGGGAGCGAAAGCGTATTCCTCTCCAACACTCTTTGGAAGTTTTATGGCAGGGTAAAATTTACTTGCTTGTGCGAACTGTTCTTTCTGAAGCACCTGGATGCCAGTAGCAAGCCAGACCAATTTCCTAACACGCCCCTCGCCGCCCCAGATATTACCAGGTGACAGATATTCCACAAGTAGAGTAGGTAGCCCCGGGAAGTCCTTAGGCTCCTTAACAACGCGAGTATATCAACTTGCCTCATTGAGGTGCAGGCACTGGAGTCCAGATATATCCTACCAGTATCCTACAGAGCTCCCTTACAACCGGGAGCCTAAGATGTTGTTTATGCTTGAACGTGTCAGAAACGCTGTCGCGTGCAGTTGCCCGCGGCTGTCCACTGAGAGTAGCGATGATCGCTAGCGATCATCGGCGATCACATCAGACTTTTGCAGACTTTTGACAGTCAGACATCGACACTCAGAAATACGAAATCAATGCCCAATTTGCCCTAATTTTGGCCGTAAACCTTTCAATTGTGTACAGCTGCGTTGTCGACAATAATCTCTCGTGTTTCTGACAGAACGGGAAACGAGAATCTATGACACGATGCTCTGTATGAAGCGCCACCTAATCTTCAATTGGCCAATTTCCCCGCTAGCAAATTCTCGCGCAGCAGCCAAGACTGCGCGATTTTCCAGCAGGCCCTGCGGGTGCCCCGGTGTGTACGTGGTAGGTAGGATGAAATCCTAAATTGAAGTTGGGTAACCATCCCCACCCCCGCATCACAGTCCTTAGTCCAGGCCCTCAGGCACTTAAGCCTCGCGACTTTCCAGCCCCGAAAAGAGGCCCGATAGCTCCGCACTCTCATTCCTAACAGGAAACATTCGCCTGTCCGAGATGGAGTTGCCCAAGGAACACGAGAGCGCGGGATCAGCCGGAATTTCTGAACATGTCGATGATTGCAAGCTCGACACGGTCTTCCTCCCGAACGAGACGTCCTTCCAACACAGACGACCCCTGATCAGTGGCAGGCCAAGCACCCGGCAGCGCTTCAAGACCGAGACGTGGGAAAGGGTCAAATGCCTCGGACAGGGCGGTTTCGGGAGCGTTTGGCTAGAGGAGAACAAGGATGCGAGCCAGGGGCGGCAGCTCCGGGCTGTAAAGCAGTTGCCTAAGAAGGCGACGGGGAGGAGTGCACAAGTGGATTATGGGAGAGAGCTGGAGGCCATTACAAAGTTCTCGAGAGAGAAGGTATAAATCTAAACAGTTCCTTACCCCTTTATTTTCCATTGTATCTATTTTCTGGTAGGTTGCTAATTGTCATCTCTGACAGTAGTACGCACACTGCTTCGTCAGGTCACAGGGCTGGTTCGAAAACCACCACTCCATCTTTATCGCGATGGAATTCATCGAGTACGGTGATCTTGAACAATATCTTAAAGCCCCGGTCCCCGAGAAAGAGGCTTGCCTCATTACCTCCCAGGTCGTCGAGGGTCTCAAATATATGCACGGAAGTGGTTTCGCGCATCGTGATCTAAAACCTGCGAACCTGCTTGTGTACAAGCCCGGTCCGCATTGGTGGATTAAGATTGGGGATCTTGGCATTTCTAAACGACAGGACGACGGGACAGTCCTCAGAACCCTAGTGGGAACACCGGCATTTCTTGCGCCCGAAATACTGGGCCTCATTCCGACCGAGGCAGATGGGTCGTACACATTTGCTGTGGATATATGGTCACTCGGGCAGATTGTTGCACAAATGCTCTCCGGCCAGCCCTTGTTCCCGAATATGCCAGCCATGACACCTTATGTCATGGGGCTAAAGCCCTTCGAATCCTTTATTGGCCACATGGCAGAGTTTGGAATTGGTGACATTGCTCTGCACTTCTTGTGCAAGTTGTTGGCTCCGACTCCGGGGGAGCGCATGTCGGCTGAGGAGGCCGCTGAGCATGCATGGCTGGCGGATATGGATGGTAGCAGTTCTGGGAGCGACGATGGCTTCGAGGGTATTTCGCATGCGGATAGCTCTAAAGCGTGAGTCAACCCCCCAAAACAAGTATAATGCGCTTGCTCTGCACGCCAAAACGTTTGGAGCTTTTCGATATCGGATCCCCAGCTTTGTCATAGCCATATAATGGCTATAGTTTGAATATCATTCGTGGAGTTTGTGGTCAAGGTTTTAACTTATTTGTGTTTAGCAGAAACATGAGCGTTGGTAAAGCTCGTGAACCAAGCTTTGATCCTTACGAGGCGTCACTGGCTTGGACAACCCTGACCAGTGTCTCCCAAATGGGTGGCTGTCTCGACGATTCTAGAGAACTGGCAACCGGGAGCGTCCACTCGAGCGCGACAGGGAGACAGAATATGGAAGTGACAGATACAGTCGTCTCATTGCTTCCACCTTCCCTGCTGACTGAGAATCAGACTAAGGTCTTCAGCCCAGTCGACGCGGAAGTGCGGAGCCAGTCACACGAGGACATGTCCCCGAGCCGTCGCCATGGTTCACCAGAACACCTAGCGAAATCGGATGGATTCGAAAGACCTCGCGATGCAGACCACAGCAAAGTGCAAGAGGACAAATTTGAAGAAGATGACAAGTCGGGCCAACTTGCCACTGAGCCATTGCCCTTGAAAAGTGCCAGATTGAGTGTCTTGGGAGACGACACCGGGAATGTTCCTGAGATCAGAGCAAGGCATGGACCACCGCCTAGCGAGTCAAGGTCGGACGATGCCGTTCCCCAACCGTTACTGGGGATGTTTGACTCCTGGATTGTGGATCGAGAACCCGCCCATATCGAGAAACAACAACGCCTCCCGAGAGACGCTTACTGGACTACAGCGGAGCTTGGTTCGCCCAGCAACAACGTTGACCCTGGCACACAAGTGAAGGAAAGTTAACTCCAGAAACCGGTGCCAATGGAATAGTATTTTAACGGCTCTACAGATTCGTGTGCATTGCCGGGTGTTTCCTCGGTGTTGGGAAGTGAAGCATTGTCGCCGGAATGCCATGATTTTGGCCCTATTCGACCATCCAAACATTGTCAAAATCCGGGACGTTGTCCTCGGGGACTCAGAATGGTACTTTATGCACGATGAACTAGAATCCACCGGACCAGCCGTACCATTGAAAGCCCGCTTCCCAGACAGCGGAACTGGTTTTGACGAGCCGACGGTGTTGCGCGTTGCAGAACAACTCATTAGCGCCATCGACTACTGCCATCATCACAATGTTTATCACGGCAACATCAATGCCGACACGGTTCTCGTGAGTGGTGATTGGGGGGTCAAGCTGGCCGACTTCTCCTATGCCGGCATGTCGAAGATACCGAGTGGTAGTTATGCCCAGTTTCTTCCATGGAGCAAACAGGTAGGCATGGCAGACTACATTACGACACCACACGGGTACCAGGGTTCCTACTACATCGACTCGAGTTTTGCAGGTGATATTTGGCAGTACGGGATAGTACTATCCCAAATGTTAAATGGGAACACCGAATTTGGACTCAGGGTAGGGGATATAAACTTGGGCCAAATAGTCCCAAATACGGAATCAGTCTCTACGAGTAAGTCCCTGTCTTATATATTACCTTCTAGTCCCTTCCTTCTACCCGCCCCCGTCTCTCGCCGTCTCTTATCGTTTCTTTGTCGTCCGAAGTTGAAATTTTTAACCTGAGCAAAATTAACGTGCGAAAAATAAAATATAAAACAGACTGCCAAGAGTTTCTGAAGAGTCTATTCGCCTATGATTCGACGAATTGTCCCACTGCATACCAAGTCGCATGTCACCATTGGCTCTTTGTCTTTGCCCATTTCCCGCCCCGACACCCCCTCCTTATCAGCAGCATTGAGCCAATAGTTCTCGACAAGATGAAGGATGTCATGTTCCATCTTGGAAAAAAATACAGCCGTAAGGAAATGAAGGCCAAAATGGTCCGCAAGATGAAGAACAAGGGGTATCGTACCGGTCTGTTGGAATACGTCACGCCGGCGGACTCGTACGGCTGGAAGGAGGTGTCGACCAAAGATTTGCAAGACCCCGGATTCCTGAATCAGCTGGGCCAGAAGCCGGCAAAGAAGCCATTCGGCCCAGCAGGGACAGATCCGCTCCACGGATACCATCCGCTAGTAAGTCTATACTTCTTAGTGAGGGAGAAGATGGCGAAGAGCGATGAGAGGTGGTTTTATATCTCTTCGGGCAACATATACAATCTATGAGACTTAGCATCGGTCGCCGAGCCAGAGGGCCCGCAGTAAGACTGCTTGGTGTTAGAGATGCTGTCCTGTGGGCAAGACGCTACATCTTGCCGGAAATTTGAGTCCAACGGTTCTCATCAGGTGGACTCTACTTGAGGTCCGGAGCAAAGCGAAAGTCTATGGACAAATTGAATTTCCCATACAAATTCGTTAGATTACTATCTTTTCAACACTTTATATCAGCCCGATTCAAATCGCGTAAGTCTGAGATCAAATTTAGATATCCCTTAGACTGGTAGATGGTGCTGGTCAGTGCGTTCGTGACTTTGCCCGACTTACAATCGTTCTCTAGAGATATATATTAGTTTATACCTATTCTTGTCAGAAACACGGGGAAGATAATTCCAAATACGCCGTGGTACGCAAATAGATGCAGATGCAATTTTTGGAGTCAATTGAGTGTCAATTCCGTGTCTCTGCTGATGATGCTTCTTGACTTTGAAAGTCCTTTTTTTGCCCCGCGCTTAGCGCTTAAATGGTGATGACTGC
>Ga0247774_1000517_pt1 | contig 19070 bp, 14 predicted proteins | sample UWRJL001104B6_FD_179933 | JGI IMG/M metagenome (GOLD analysis project Ga0247774, IMG submission 179933) | Plant litter microbial communities from Arlington Agricultural Research Station in Wisconsin, United States - UWRJ-L001-104B-6 | ecosystem: Environmental > Terrestrial > Plant litter >... | reverse complement strand
CCCATCCTTCTCCTCACCTCCAGCAGCAACCCAGAGCCTCGGTATTGAACGGGCAGGCCTCTATCATTGCGAGTGGAACGGGGCCAGCAGCCAGCAGCTGGGTCGCCGAGTATGCTTCACCTACCGCTTCGCACGACCAAGCCATATATGCCAATTCGAACATGAGTTTAGCGCCAGCCGGTTTCAGCCCAGCCCGGCAATTCATATCTCCACCAGCTTTCTATGATATCCAGGGTCTCGGAAGAACAGCAGCTGGCTTAGGTGCACCAAGCGACGTACTTCACTCAATGGAAACTCGAGCCCCTGCTGAAATGCTCTTGGGTGATGTGGACGAAGCTTTGAAGCAAATCGCAGAAGAACTTGAGAGTAGTACAGCCCTTGAGCACTCTACAAAGGACGAGATAAGCCGGCCAGTTAGCATAGAAAGAGATACGAACCAGAGTGTGGAAAATTCGAGGAATTTGTTGGATGATACTCTGGTCGTGCCAGAGAACCGAACAGTTGAGGATGGCAATGGGAAGTCTTCCGACGTCTCGGAAATCGCAAGAAGGATTCTCGAGACTGTCAACCACGAGGATGGTATAAAATGGCGCGAGTCAAGTTTCTTAGCACTCATGCGCGACTTTCGAGACGGGAAGAAAGTCATTGTCAAAGATACAATCCTAGAATCAGAGAGGAAATGAGACGCACATCGTGAAGGCACAATGCAATCAAACCACTGGATATACCCACTTACTAGCGTACGTGATCATACAGAAACCCTGCCGCTGTTTGCAATGACCATGCCTTTGGATCTGATGCTTCCCAGGTTGTCCTCGTCGAGCATGCTTTTACTCCATCCAGACTGGCCAGTGGCGGACAAATAAAGGGACCCGTTTCAGATGCCGCTCAAAAGTATGCAGATGAGACTACAGGTATGCGAGATCAGTGGTGCATTGCCTTTCTGACCCAACGGTCTATTTGCTTTTTTATCCATGGCTTCGCTGCCATTGCTTTCTCTTATTTCAGTTGCGAGAAACAGGCCGCGGGAGGGATAGTTTGCTTAGCGGGTGGCGCAGCCCTAGGACAGCCGACCTGCCTGTGACTCATACAAATTACCGCGTACTTGGCATACTACCGACACTCGGATACACCAACCGAAGAGCCGAGCAAATTGGCATTCTCTATCCCCGTACCTTCCGGGTTCAAGATTGATCTCATTTCTAACGTCTGGATTATGAAATTACTTTACCTACTTGCCTACCTGCGTACTTGCCTACCTAGCAGCTATTAGGTACTACTAGCGAGCAGTGTGAATATTAGCAGCGCTAAAATGACCTGCCCGTCTTGATATGGTGGACATACACGGATCCATTGATGGCAAGCGGGAACATCTATCACACCCATGCTGGTCGCTACCGCTGTGGAAATTGAGCGAGGCTATGCCTGGCATCTTGTTCGTAGGGTAGGAGTTATCACGTTCGGTCTCCCAAAGTCGAAAGCGATGCAAACCAGCTCGACGAGACTTCGTGGAAGAGGGCCAACACCAGTCCCACGCTAATAGTACTAACTTCTAACATTAAAACTTCAGATGATTTCTTGAGCCTTTCTGCTTTGGCTTCGGCTCCTGGCAAATTGAGACGCTGCTGCGGCGTCTGAGCTGGGTGGGGACAAAGTGTGAGTCATACACCGGTGCCTGCTACTGCAGCGTAGAATGTGCGGGTTGCACGTCCAATCATATCCACGCCGCGCCTTTCCAAAAGGTGCTAGTTTGCTGACAAGTACCCCAACCAGGACTTGACACCCACATATTTACCGAAGACCTTTTGTGCAAAGAAACTGCTAACAAATGTTGGCTTAGAAATGGAAAAGTTACGTGCACGGCCCGGCACAAAGGTCAGATTTTGCATCCAGCCGACGGGGCAGGGCTTACGCCGACATAGTGGCATTGCTGCCTGAGAAGGCTACAAAACGGACACTTTCCCGGAAGCGCCCAAATTTTCTTTCTCCTCTTCCTTCCCAACCCAACCCACTTCACCACACACCCAAAGCAGACAGCACAACAGTCATTCAAGATGCATTAGCAAACTCTCTCCCGAGTTTTCGCCTTCAGTTGCCCAACATTCAGTCCCACAAGATCAACGATTTTAACCCCACTCACCCTCCAGCTTCAGCTCTTCCTCCAGAGGTAGATCTGAACTTCGACAAAACGTCTGCTTTTAGCAACAGCTCGAGTTCGCCTCAAACCGCAACCATTACTTCGCAAGACTTCCCAGTCTTCACCACGGATAACCAACAAAAATGGCTTCCCCAAAGAACATCACCCCTGCCGGACCAACCCGTGCAACAACAACCGTTCCTACCGCCAACTCAGCAAGACTTCGTCTTGTTCGACAAGCCTTCAAGGCCACAACCTAGACGTCCAGCTGTTCGACCGACCATCGCAGGTCAACAAGGTCATCGTCGCCATTCTGCACAGAATCATTATCATCGAGTACAACGGATCATTCAGTCTTCTGTGAACCAACATCCGTCTTCGTCGTTGCCCAACGCGCAGTTTTACGCATCGTCGGCCCCGTCGTCATCGGTATCTCTGGGCCTACAAGGCGGCCCCGCTCGTCCACCCGTCCCACTGTTCAATTCGGGAACCGCAAGTTTGCCGCAAACCCCGGCGGGCATGGAGCTCAGTGGTAAATATAGCCGTCTTCCCGGTCGTTCTTTCAGAGACTCACAACGCTCGGCAGACATCGACGGCTTGGACGAATACGGCATGGATATGGGGGCGTCGGCCACGGCATACTCGTCTCCTGCCATGCCAACTGGACTGGATTTCAGCTCGTCGAGCTCCAATACCAACATTGGCACCGTCTCTCCGCAGGATCTTCTGATCAATGAACCCTACATGTCGGCCCCCAACTCGACGGCGCTGACGGCTCTCACGTCGCCGTCCGTGTACAATGAGTCGCCCGAGTTCAACGACAATTTTGACGTGTCGCCCAATTTTGGCAGCAGCGATTTTGACAATGGGTCCAACGATGCCTGGTTTCCGCTTTTCCCTCAGGAGACGCTGCCGGAGCCTACTGCCCCGGTCAACCAGTCACCGTCGCAGAAGTCTGATGAACTTGAAGCGGTTGAGTTGGCTAGCTCGGCCAGCCGACGAAAGTCTGGGCATTCACCCACGGGTCGACACTCGTCTGTTTCTGGCGTGAACTCTCGGCGCCGGGACAAGCCTCTGCCTCCTATCATCATCGAAGACCCAAGCGACACGGTTGCCATGAAGCGTGCGCGCAACACGCTAGCGGCTCGCAAGTCTCGAGAACGCAAGGCCCAGCGGCTAGATGAGTTGGAGGAGAAGATTTCGAAGCTGGAGGCTGAGCGGGATCACTGGAAGAAGATCGCTTTGGAACGAGGGGGTGGTCGTTGATTTCCTGTAACATCTCTTATCCTGTTCCAGTCTCTTTCGTAACGTGCTAGCTACATGGCTCGGCTCGCGTTTTAGTTTATTGTTACGTTAAGACGGTCGTCAAGTTCATTGTAATTCAACTCTTATTATCTGCATACATTGGATCCCAATTGTCCTTTCGACCATGCAAGAATGGCTGTGTGGTGTGCAGAGCCACCATGCGAGCAAACCCAACATCCCGCGAAGCCGTGGCCATGGTCGGACTAGGCCTCCTCGATCTTCTCCTGGTGTGTGGTTTCTTGCTTGCCCGAGCGTGTGGTGCGGAGCTGAGCCTCTTCCTCGTTCTCGTGCTCGGCCGTTATCTTCATGGCCACTTCCCTGGCCCTCTCGGAAGAAATGCATTCATACTTGGCGAACTCCCGCACCGATACCCGGTTCTGGAACAACTCGTCCAGTTCCTCGAGGGTCCTGCCCTTCATTTCCGGGAGGAAGAAAAAGAAGAAGACTAGGGGTGAATTAGGTCAGCCGTGCAATCTTATTTTACCTCTTGTCTCTGGTGGTCTGGGTGCGTGGAATCTTACTGAAAGTGACCAGGTTTGATGCTGCCCAAATGTAGGCGTACTTCGCACCCCAATTCAGGTTCTCCTTGTTGATGAAGTACGGTGTAGTAAAAGAGGTGAGCCCTAGATTACAAGTTAGTCAGGGGATCACCGAGCGATTCCGATGCGGTCAGAGGCGGGGGGGGCTTTCGTACAGGCGAAGACGTAGTTGACGCCAGTTCCCGTGCCGATGGAGAGGACACGAAGACGAGAGCTGACCAGCTCCGAGGCAATGGGCCAGCTAATGGCGCCCGAGAAGCCGTTGTAGAAGAAGTAGTACAAAAGGGCGCATGCGACGATTGCCTTTCCCGTTGGTGTCGTGTGTGGGGCCACCGTGTCTGCGATGCCAATACCCAGCATACACAGGGTTGCCATGCCGTGGCCCAGGAGAACCATGGATCGTCGGCCCATGAACTTCTGGGCCGCGAAAATGCCGACGCAGACGCCCGTGAGGCCGAGGACACTCTTCAGCACGGTGGCGAGGAAGGGATGGTCAACACCGGCCATTTGGAAGAAAAATGTCCCATAGGCAATGATGAGCCAGATTCCCGAGGACGAGTGCGACAAGATGACGCCGTAGCAGAGCAAGGTCCGGCGAAGGTCGGTCCCTCGGAACATGTCGCCGAACGACGAGCCTCTGGAAAGCTCCTTCTCCTCCTCGATGCCTCGCTTCATTTCTTGGAACTCTTCCTCGAAAAGCTCAGGGTGGTTCTTGAAGGAATTGCCGCGGAGCTTCACCAGGGCCGCCCGCGCATCGTCGACCCGGCCATGAACCAAGAGCCACCGAGGGGACTCCGGAATGAAGATGACGAGGAGGGAGAGGAAGGTGGGGATGGCGTAGAGGCTAGCGAGCGGGATCTGGTACGCATGCTTGTTCAGGAGGTCCTTGGAGAAGTTGTTGGCAACAGCGCCGAGGATGCTTCCAATGCTGACCCAGATGCCGAAGAAGGACACTATGCCACCGCGCAGATGAGCCGGGCTAACCTCGGCCGTGTAGACGTTGGCAAAGGTAATGTAGAAGCCATTCGACACACCGATGAGGATGCGTCCAAAGTATAGACCCGTAAGGTTCGTCGTGCCCACCTGTAGACCAGCCGCCACGAATGAGATGAGAGACGCGAGCCAAATGGCCGGCCGTCGGCCGTAGTACCGCCCCCAGAGCGCCGTGAGCATGACGCCAATGATGGTGCCCACGTTGAGGAACGAACTGATGAGCTGCTGCGGAACCGTTCCAATGTTCCAGCCTATGCCCTTCCTCGTCGGGTCTCTGTAGCCGTAAACCTCAAGGAAGCCAACCATTGCCTGGAAGCCTGCTATGGTTGCCGTGTCATAGCCGTATTGGCAGTTTGCCATGGACATGGCAAGGCAGATAAGGATGCATTTCCAATTGTCCCGCGTGGGAGTATCGCGGCCCTTGCTGTGGCCCATTGTGACTGTTGGTTTCCCGCGGAGCCAGGAGCACGACACTGTTGCGAGACGGAGAATGACCGACCAGAAGGGATCATGCGAGGACAGAAGAGGAGAGCTCGCCGCCTTCACGCTGCACCGGAGCAGATGTGGACGGATTCATATATCCCCCGACGCCCGACATATTGCACAGACACGGTTCGCCATTGTGTGGACAGGCGGCAGCTGCAAGCAAGTCGTTGTGACTCGACGGCCTGGGACATTGTAGATAGAAGGTTGCGTCAACATGCGGTGCCGACAGAATACAGCATACTGCACGGCGTTCCCCGCATCGAAAGCGGAGATCCATGCTACTCCATTCCGTACCTTCAAGTTCATCTACAGGGACCAGGGCCAGGCCGCTCCTTGGGAATGGGTTGGGCCAACAATATTCGCCGACCGGGAGAAGCCTCGGATCTTTTGGGGCTGTCGATGCCACAGCTGCTGAGCTCTATTCTGCCGGGAAATTGTGCCATACTGCCACCTATCGGCCAGAGGCGGGGCTAAACAAAAACAGACCGACAAAATGTCCGCGCGAAGGAGCCAAAGGATGAAGGATTGAATATTTTCATCTTGGTCAATCTGCAACGACGAATGGTCCGTGAGAGTGGTTTCCGCACATGTGAGGAATTTTCGGCTACAGTCTCCTGGAAAGGGTCATGTGCCTTCCGACATCACTATAGAGGTGAGCTGCTGCAACCCTGATTGTCTGGCTGTCTGGGTTGGTGGGCAGTCGATCCTTCCGGGCAGAGTCTCGATAGTTTAGCTCTCACGGCTGGATGGACACCCGGGCAGGCGACCGGTTCCAAACTCGGGCCCAGGCACGTGGCAGAATCTAACAACGCGCGCGGGTGGGCGGCCGGCATTAAAATCTCAACGAGACAAGGCGATCCAATTAACGAGGACGTGTTTTGTCAACGGATGAAGGTACCGAGTGACAGAGAGTCAGAGCAGGTGCTCGTTGGAGGTACGAAATCATAATAGGAATTCGCGGGTTCGCAGGTAGGCAGGCTCGCAGGCAGCATATTCCGTCAATCGGCGCGGCAATTGCGGTCCACATCGATCGAGATCGGGACTTCTCTTCTCTCGTTTCCTTTAGAGATCTACTGATGCTCCTGGTACATACAGTTAGACTGCCTTGCAAGTAAGAACCAAAGCGCAAGGTCGAAGCGGCGGCCATCGGCAGGCGAGTCGATCCACGAATGTTCGGCGCAGCTTCTAGAAGAATTTAATGGAGCCATAAGATTCGCTGGGTTGCAGGGGGGGCAAATGCCCCGAGACTAAGGAGTCTTAGGAGTCTTCGTCGAGTTTGATGATGAGACGGAAACCAACCCCCAGTCTCGGACTCACGTAGGGACCAAGGCTACGGGGGTACAGAGGTGCGTTCAGACGCTGTACCATAGGTGGTATTGTTGGCATTGGAAGGCGACCGGAGTTCCCTGTAAAAAGGAGCTCCATCAACCTCGTGTCCTGTTTCGCGAGCCACGATTTTTGGCGAACGAAGCGGCCTTGACTAGGCCCTGATTGGCTTTCTGCGAGCCATGGGACTAAGCTCGGGGCCGTGCCATCCCAGATGGATCTTGGCTACAGCCTGAGGGGTATCGGCTTACAGCTGGACCACCCGCACAAGGCCCGCACAGTGCCGCACTTAGCTCTCCAATGGAACGCAAAAATGAACCTTCACTAGGGAGAAGTTCGAGCAGAACCCCATCTTTGACGGGGAAGGCTGAATATCCCATGGGCTGGGTCCGTGCAAGGGGGAGTCGAGGGAGGTTCCAGGGGCAGCTTTCTGAAGGAGGCTAGGAGCTCGACGGATTGTGAAACATCTCTCGAACCCCACTAATACATGATCTTCCTCGTGTCAGTTAACCAGTAGTTACCCCACGAAGCACCCACACAATGAGTGCTATGTAGCTCTACTACTCTAGTGCTCTACCTCTATGCTAGTAATAATAAAGCTCTGATCCCAGCTCACACAAATGGGATCTCCCGTTCCTTTCCTAATCTCGAAAAGACCGTCTGCGGCAGCAATAAATTCGAAGATAAAAAAGAGATCGCACCGAGGCGCAAGCCGCCGATTTCAGACGTCACCATGCAATACGAGGGCGGTACGTTGCCAGCATATTCTTGGCGAGGGCAAAATTTCACATGTCCATGATTAATTCCGGTCATGATATCTAACTCTCGTGCTAGAGGACAAATATCACTATGCCTTGAGCTCCAACCAAGCCTGGGCAGGCTACAAAGCCCATCAGAATCCCTCCTTCTTCCGGGGACTTGCTGGTGGACAGTCGCCAGCAATCTGTAAGACATTCTGCCTCTCATCCCGCCCTCGGGCAATTTCGCCACGACTCTGTCTAACCGGCTTAAACCGCAACAGTATGGCTAGGCTGTTCCGACTCGAGAGTGCCGGAAACGACGATTCTCGGGTTGCAACCCGGCGACGTTTTCGTGCACCGAAACATTGCCAACATCATATCGCCAACCGACATCAACACATCAGCCGTGATCGAGTACGCCGTTGCCCACTTGAAAGTTCGCCACGTGGTTCTCTGCGGCCACTCGTCATGCGGAGGAGCCGCCGCTGCCCTGTCGGATAGCCGGGTCGGTGGTGTTCTCGACACATGGTTGACGCCATTGAAGGCGGTGCGGTACCAGAACGCCGAAGAACTTGCCGCCATTCGCGATGACCACTCAAGGGGCATCCGCATCGCCGAGATGAACGTCGAGCAGGGCGTCAGGGTCCTGATGTCCAACTGGACTGTGAAGGAAGCCGTTTCCGACCGCGGCTTGCAAGTTCACGGCTGTCTCTTCGACATTGCATCAGGCCGAATCCGAGATCTCGGCATCGGGACCGACGCCGTGTCACGCAGCAATGGTATGCCGGGAGACGAGGTTGTCCGAGGACGGCATGCAATGCTCGTGTTCCGAGACGGCAATGCAACCATGGGTGCACGCTAGGTCGACCTTCATATAGCTACTTGTGCTTAAACTGGTCAAAGATGCTATGTACGCTGCAGTGACGGGTGCCAGTATGCCTATAGAGCGGAACAGGAGTCTTGGGTGGACCATTTCAATGGAGTCGGTAAAGAGGACAAGCCTGGGAGCAAGGAGCGAGGGCTGCATATTATTATTCTGCTGTACGATTCGTCTTTGCTTATTGATAGGCCAGTCCGGTCTGAAAGGGGTGAATAGTAGCTACGTTTTGTTGCCAGATGGGCCCTGTGGCTGCTCTTGTCGGCGCAGGTCCAATATCGATGACAGCGTCACCGTGCCTTTGCTCCCCCAGCCATCTGGTCCCGAAGCCACCCGAGGACGAACAGCCAAGTACCAAGCCCAAGCTTTTCCATCGAGCTCTGTCATAGAAACGTGATCCGCCCAGCTTTCGAATAGCAGCTCGAGAGCGCCCAGGAGGAGACCAAGTTTGTCCTGGTCGTCACCTCCGCCCCCACCTTTGCTTCCCCGTTGCCCGCGCCCGGACGGACTTGGCGTGAAATTCTTCAGCAGGTATGATCTGGCCGACTCCGGACGGAATATATTCGCTCCGACGACGTCAAACGGCCCTGGCGCCCTCGCCACGCTTTCCGATTGCGAACCCTCCGGATCCAAGGCCCACAGGGCGTCGCCATCCAGGTCCATGGCGGCGCCGCTCCGTCGCCACCGCTCGGCCAGGGCACCCTGGAGAGCGTTCTTCATCAGCCTCCACCGGTCCGGCCCAAGCAGAGTGCCGCCAAACCAACGACTGAGCACGGCCATTGTATCTACAGCCCCGGCTTCCTCCATAACCTGGAGTAGGACATTTCCACAGCCCGTCTCGCCGTCGTCGAAATGATTCTCTCTCACCTCGGTGCCTCCCCCATTGGTGAGTGTATTCTGGATCCGAGTTGCCCAGGCGTTATGGGTGGCACCCTCGAGTATTGGTTTGGCCGCAATGAGAGATGCCATGAACTGCGCTCTCTTTCTTCCGTCCGTGATGTGGGCAACATGGGCAATGAAGGTTGACCCCTTGAGGGAAATTTCGGGCCCAGGAACCCACTCGCAGCCTGGCTCTGCTCCCTCTTTTCTTTGTACTTCTTCTTCCACCTCCTCACTTGATGGCTGGCCGGCTGGCGCACCGGCTGTGCCGGGAGCAGAACTCGCTTCGGCTTGGCTGCCACTGATTTCTTCGTCTCCCTTCCAGGAATAGCCACTCCTCTTGAGAACCGGGAAGGTCCGTCCCATGATCCGCACCTTTGGCTGCCCCGACGTCCACGAATCTTCTAGGGCTATCGGCTCCTTTCCGATGCCCATATTTGCCGCTGCCGATCGCGAAGTCATACTTACAACGGCCTGGGCAAGGCTCAATCGGCTCGACGGGGGCTGCTGCGGCATTGTGTACCGCAGCAACTGAAACGTAAAGGCCATTAAAAGGGGCGCCCGATTGGTGCAGACTGAAGTCGAGGCAATTTCATCCTCGTTGGTATCCACTGGAAGTTCGAGCGACTTCTCGATCTGATCGGGGCCGGGAGTAGGTTCTGGCTCGGTGCCCTGCTGCCTCTGCCTCTTCGCCGCTGGTGCCGGTGCTGCTGCTGCTCCCTCCCCTGGCCGCTTTTGCTGGTCTTTTGCCCATTTCCGGCAGGCTGACTGGAGGGACTTGGCGGATTTGGGGTCCTTCAGCGCTGCCTCGACCGTTCCTGAGTCGGCATCGGCGATTTCTCGGATGCTATGGGGCTTTAAGCTACTTTCACGCCGTCGCCGAAGGCAGGTGGGCATACCTTTGGAGTCCTGCCTCGCGGAGGAGCTTGGCTTGTCCCAGCGCGGCCATCATGCTCATTTTCCGCTTCATTAGAAGCCGGAGCAGATCTTGTAAGTCTGCCTCCGACACCATGGTTGCTGTCCATTCGTGTGCGCAACAACAGGGTTTGCTGTTACTACAACTATCTGTACGAAGCGTGACAGTTGAAAGTGGGGCAAAAATTGGAAGGATCTACGCAGGCATCTAAGCTGAGCCATCATTGCCTTGACCAGTGGAGTGGATCGGACACTCTGAGGAGACGGTACATCTGCAGGATCCACAACCGCCAAAGTATCTCGACACAACGCAACTGACTGGTTCCTAAAAGGGTAGAGGATTTACAGCAACTTCAAAGAGCACGATCTGCTGGTATCTAGCGAGAAGCCTATTATTGTGCTGCCGAAACTGGCGGGCAGTTCCGTCGATTTTCCAGTACGCCACAGCCCTAAATTGTAGAGCAGGGTCCCATAATAGATGTTGTAACCGGTGGCAGCCCATACGCATTGTAGAGGCTCTCTCAGACCACTGCCCTCCAATGACTGGAACACAGCAGTCCATTTTAGGTCGTGGAAGGGTCGGTTCAGGTACTGGAACTGCTTTTCGAAGTCGGAGATCTTAACAAACCAAACAAGACCGGGACACGCCTCTTCGGGTCAATTGTGGCTATGAGCAGGCCGAGACTATCTAGTAGCTCTCAGGCAAGTGTAGCTAGAGCAAGACGGCGATTGAGGCGAGAACTAGGGAAAGCAACAATTCGAGCACTCCATACAAAGTACAATGCAATATCGATCAAGCAGATCTTTTGAAATTAATGTCCGAAGAGAATAAATCCTGGAATAATCCTCGACCACTCTCCCACTAAACAAGGGGACGACGCCGTCATCCGGTCTTCGAGGCTCTGGACTGCACAACCAGCATATCGGCTTTCATCTCCGAGGCGATGAAGTGCCCTGCAGCAACGCCAAGGCATTCCCTGATCTCCTGGACCACCATGTGCGACACCTTTCCTTCGGCCGGCTTTGCTTCAGCACGCCGGCCGACCACAAAGAGGTTATACCAATTTGCCTCCCGCGACTCTGTTTGGAACTCCGAAGAGGCGTGTTCTAATATTTCCTCTATGGTAGTTGTCGCGGACACACTTTCAAACTTGACTCGCGATGCTACCTGAGCAGGAAGGTGCTTCGAGGCGAAAGCGAAATATTCATCTTCGGCGTCGGATATCCTCAGCACAGTGGCTGTAACATCGGGTTGCTCGCATAGCTGAAGGACGAGCATGAGTGCAAGTTTGTCATCCGAATCCCCGAAATATGGGAGGAAAATGCGATGGGCTCTATTTGTTACCGGCGTGACTGGGACGTCGTGTTTCACATCACTAACCGAGTAGGCTCGTATCAGCTTCGCCCGTTCCTGGCCTTGGCCAACGGTAGGAGTGGTCTTGTGATGATTAGGGAAAAAGATCGCAGTGTTGCTTTCGGTAGTCTGGAGAATTGATTTGACGAAGTTCGTATAGGATGGCGCGAGCTTTTCGGTGGCGAGTTCGGGCTCGAAAACAGGTGCGTCGCCCAGGCTACCCGTCTCACTCCAAGGAACTAGAAGGAGGTCGGGCGATACATGCGAGGTTTTCGAGAGAAGAGCCTCTGCAAAGCGTGTCTCTGGCATGACCGCAACCTCCCCGGAGACGGCAACCTTGTAAAACTGTCCAACCGTTCGGAAGATATTAACCACAGGGTCAAATCTGCTGTATTCGTTCACCTGGGATACGGTCATGACCGAAGAATCTCGGTCGGTCAGCTGGAGGAGCCGCATACCATGCGCCCTAACGGCTGGCATGCCATCGGCCGAACCCAACAGAGATGACTCGTTACTGGCGGTCTGTTTCGCTTTTTCGGACGGGTGGGTGTGGGGCTTTGATGAAGGCGGCAATCCAAACAGGGACAAAAATGTCAATGTAGCCGGAAGGTTATCCAATCTCAGATACACCAGAAGACGGCGAATTCGAGTGTTGCCAGATTTTCCTGAGCTTGAGTCGCCCTCAGGGCCGTCGTTGCCTGGGAGCGCCGCTCCAGTGTCCCAGTCAATCTCGCCGCGTTTCCACGCAGCGAGCTTCTTCTGGTACCACGGCGGGTACAAAACAGAAGCGAGAGGAGTGGTGGCGAATGTCGTCAGGAGAGCCATGACCACGAAGATTGTGAACGTCCTCGTGCTGAGAATCTTGGCTTGCAGTCCGATATTCTGTGTGGGGTTAGTATAGATTCTCTCTGCCTTGTCGAACGAGAAGAGGGAGGGGTCGGTCATACCAGAACAACGAGCTCAACAAGGCCCTTACAACTCATCAAGACACCAATGGTGAAAGACTCTCTCCAAACCAGTCCATTCAGCCGTGCAGCCGCAGATGTGGCAATCAGTTTGGTGAAGAAAGCAACGAAGGTGACGCCGAAGACATAACCCCACGCAATCCCACTATCTAGTAATCCCAAATTGGTATTGAGGCCAGAGAGTGTAAAGTATAGCGGTAGAAATAGAGCTCCAATAAGGTCCTCCAATTTTTTGGTGACTTTGATTGTGAAACCGCCTTCGCGAGGTAGGATAAGGCCAACCATGAAACCGCCGAAGATGGCATGGACGCCGATGATGCTCGTGAAGAAGGCTGATGCGAGAGCGAGAAGGAGGATCAGCGCGATTATGCTCTGGGAAGGACCATTTTCGATACTGCCCGTCCGACGCAAAAGCCATAATAGGCATGGTTTGATAGCGTAGAGGAGGAAGAGCATGTAGCCAGCACAGGCCAAGAAGACCCATAGAGCTGTAATACCGCTCCCCGAATTGACCAAGGCAACGCAGAGAGCAAGGAGAATCCACCCTAAGAGAGGTCAGCGCTTGGTACATATCGAAAGAAAGCACAGATTGCTCACCAACTACGTCATTCGCAACACCTGCCGAGAGCACAATGACGCCGACCGATGTGTCTAGCAACGCCAGTTCGGTCAAGATACGGCAGAGAACAGGAAACGCCTGTTGAAAAGGGATGTTAGCCACATCATTGATATCAAGAGAGCTCGAGGCAGAAGAGCTTACCGTAATAGCAATGGCGACGCCGATGAAGAGCATATACGTGCTAAAGTTGATGTGCAAGATGCCCTCATCTTCGGAAAACTGGTGGTACACCCCCCACGCAAGAGCACAACCCAGACCGAATGGAAGAGCAAGGCCGGCAAATGCGACCGAAGTTGCAATGCGCCAATTGCTGATAAGGAAGCGAACGTCGGTCTCTAGTCCGATAAGGAAGAGGTAAAGCACAAGGCCGAGATTGGCGACTAGAGTAAGGTTGGGTATAGATTCTGGAGGGAAGATGGCAGCTCGGAATCCGGGGATATGGCCCATCACCGACGGCCCGAGCACGATGCCACCGACAACCTCTGCGATAACTCGGGGCTGTCGGATCTTTGAGAGAGGCCAATGAAGCAGATGGCATACGATTATGATCAACACAACCTGTCGCGAGAGCATTCGTTAGCTAGGATCGAACAAGCAATGAGCGTTCACCACAAACCTGGATGATGAATAGTGTGATTGGATCCTTTGGATTGTAGTGGGATGGATTGGCTCCATCAATCACCCCACCCTGAGAAGGGGCTCTGCTCGCACCTGTGGTCGTCGCCGCCGCCGTCGACGACGACGTGGCCGTCGAGCTTGACATTCTCGCGAAGATTGAGACTGAGTTCGAATTTTCTGACACAAGGGTTGACCCAATCTCTAATCTGGGAGAGGACTTGGAGAAGCTCTGATATTTGAGCTCCATCGAAGGAAGCGGGGTTGCAGCTTACAGCTGTGCCCCGGCCTTTCCCGCCACTAACCGAGTGCGAAAAGTTGCTGCCTAATTGATCACCAGCGCGTATGCATCGGACCAAAATCACCAGATGACGGTGGGGCTGGCTGCCATGTGGGTGGGATGTCCGTGCCCTGGTGACTAGTAAACTCCCTGAGATGTCTCTCTACGCAAGCCGTTATTGGCTAAAGCTTGAGAAGAAAGCAACACAACTTGATCAGCAGCTATGACCATTCCATTCCTGCTCCTTACTGCTCTATACGCCAAGTATCTGTAGAAATTGGCAGGTCCGCCACAGGTGCGGCACAGCCCCGGGTGCCGCCATATCAGAACCTGAACCCAGGATCCGGCTGTCAGGTAGCGAGAAGCTAGAGGTTAGGTTTTTTTTTTTTTTTTTTTACTAAATAAAGAAGATATTTAGGTCGGCCGTGCCATCATATCTCTTGTGTGTTGCAAGGTATATCCGCTTCGATTGGCTTCGGGACATGTTCGTCTACAGAGTGGTTGGTGGTGTCGTGCAGGACGCTACGGGCGTAACCAACCCCAAACCAACTCCAATAAATGCGGACGGCGCTTCAGCACCAGCCAATGCTGTCTAACGAGGCGTCTGCAAGGGAGCATCCAGACTCCCATGCTGAACTAGCTTTCATCAGATGCTTTATACATCAACCAATACGATTCTTCCGAGAGGTGCGAGCACGTCTGACAGATGACTGACATCTTTCAGCATGCACAGCGCACCCTGGTCTGGCTTGGAAAAAGTGGCGCGATTCAGATAGGGTCTGCCGTGACAATGACCGCTATCTCTCGCCGCCATCGGTTCTGGATTTCTTATGCCGGTAGTCGAGCAAGCTCTCTGGCGCACACGAACTTTCCTACAGGAGCGCTATACTGAGTGGCAAAGGCGAAGATTCAAGATTGGCAAGCTACTTGAAGACAAGAAGCTACTGGAATGGGAATGGTTCAAGCTGCAGTGGAAAAAGTGTGTTTTTTTGTCTACGACAACCTTTTCTTGGGATGTTCTGATAGGAGGTTTTTTTGGCCCTGTTGCATGTGGTGGGTCTCCGCTTTTCCCGGTGACAAATGGGTCAATTGAACCAATCTCAACTCCACGCAGCCACCTTTTATCGGCTTTTTGTCTGGGACGCAGAATACCGGCGGACATTTTCCGCGCTCCTCTTCCGGTCCGTCTACTAAGTCTCTTCCACTTTCAATGGCCAATCAGCGAGCGACGTACGGGACAACTTATACGCTCTCCTGGGACTTGCTGATTAGGCTAAGGAATAGAGCAAAGAAATGAATCCAGGGATGGATTATATAGACGCCCTCTCGATTTGGCGTCTGTGGAGGCGCCGCATTCACATTATCTTCCCTGTTCTTTGGATTTTTTCGCCGACGTTAGACTACTATTATTCTACCAGAGCGCAACTATGCGCTCGTTTCAGGGCTGCAAGGGTCCTCTCCGTACTAGGTGAGGGGTCAGAGGAGAATATCCTGTTCGGCTCGTGTTTTCTCCAACTAGTTGTGGTTTCGAAGACAGACATCAGATCAAGCTAGTCTAGGTAGAATGAGTTAGGATTACTAGGGGGAAATCGCCAGCAAGGGGGCAATGGACGTTAGGTGCTCATGTTGTGGTAGCACAGCCTGTCCGGCTCTGCACCTAGTCTCGGATGAAAAGAGTAAGCATCCCATCGTATTCACCATCGTTGGAATACGAAGCTGGTGAACTGAGCTCATTATTCGCAGGGAAGCCCATTTTCCCAGCTCCGAGGCATTGTTTCTAGAATATGTTGCCCACGGCAGAACCGACCGACATGAAACCCGGAATCACTATCCCGTGGATACCAGATAGTCATGAGAACTCGAGCCAAGATACGGACTGACCTCACGGCGCCAATGTTACCTAAGTTCAAAGGAACTTATCTTGGTATTGGTGGGTCCCAGGGACGGCACAAGGGGAAAGGGAAGCTCATAAAAAGATCGAGGAGCGGAACCAGGAATTCTGACATGGTGCTGGGTCCGGATTCTTGCCATGGGCCGGGGTGGGGCTGAGATTGCAGACAGCCAGGGATCGTGATTCTATAAGATCATATTCCGCTGTCTCTTCATATTCCCAATGTTTGTCTAGCCTTTCAAGACCGCACGCCGTGACATCCTTCCGACAACAAGAATGATGATCCACACAGGGCCTATGCGCTCGATGTCCTGGTATCTGGGGCATTTGCCAGTCTCCAACAAGCTGATGATATTGCCGCCAACGGGCTGCAGGTGGACCCACCCATCTATTTTTTCTACTCAGTATGCCATCTCTGGATTCGCCAGAGATATACGGGCTGTAAGGGAAAAGGATACATCCAATGACCAGGAGGGGGAGGACGCGTACTTCTCGAACAACGAAGATGAAAGTCTCCAAAGAAACGGATGGCGAAGAGAGGAAAGGAGAACCCGAGGCGGGGCTGCTTCCCATGCCTTGGCTATGGTGAAGAACACTGAGCTTGCGAAGCACGCCCACTGGCAAACAATAACGCTGGAAGTAGCCAAAGCGACTGTCTAAACTATGACGACGCCAAGACGGGGTTTTCCCATGTCCGCTTTCCTGTCCAGCCTTCCGCTACAGCCTGGCGCACGCGTAGGGCGATTGCCATCCCCTCCCGTTCAGCAGCAGATACACCATCAGTACGGTGCTCAAAAGACACATATTGCGGGCCATAGGATGATCTGCACCGCTCTGCTAGCAAGAGCCGCGCGAAACGTACTGCGAGAGCCCCAAGCCTCCACACCAGCGTCCGTACCAGCCCCGACAGCAACGTATTCAGACCGCCGTACCAGTGTTCATACGAGCCCCACTCGCAACGCATCGAGCCGTGAGAGTACAGGTATTGGTGATATGCTGTTCTCGGTTGTGTCGTCCTCGTTCCGCAAGTGACAAGGACTGCAGGATGTCACGAAATCTCAATGGCAGGGGACAAGCCACAACTGCTAGGACTGGGAAAGGTCTCATCTCCGTAGCACGCCATGTGGGGTTTCTGGACCCGGGACGCTGATACTGATGAGTTTCATCCAAACGTCCCGGTTCGCGATTGAGAAAAACAAGATTGTTCGTTGAGCAACCCTTTCACAATGAGGCAGTCAATCAATGCACAAGAGTTTTTCTGGTATTGTTCCCATGTGAGTCAATATGGAGATCTCAAAATCCCGAACGCGACCTTGCTGGTGCATGTACGTACGAAGAAGATGGTGTTGCCAGGGATCTCTTGATAAGGAGGTTTTGTCGGTCGCGACGTGAAGCGAGCAGCAATATCTAGAATACTTACCAGAAGATCTCTTACCGTTATCCCCAGATGCCGACTTTGTCCCTTGCTGGTATTTAAGCCTAAATATGGAACAAAATCCAAGTGTACATAGGCCTGGGTATCGTGTTATGAAATTGGCTGGCCTCCGTGGAGATACCACTGAAGAAGAGAAACCGGAGATTATCTACAACGTGTTCTCTCCTTCCATTTCCTCTCTAATTCGCGGATTAGTAAATGGCTCTTTCCAAATATTCCGCGATGCGGATGAAGCTGTATATCAAGTCCATGCACCACTCGTAAGAAATACGGGAATAAGCGTGATCTAACGCTAGGGGTTCGCCTCAGCGTGGCATAGCGGAGGCACCCCAGTCGTCCGAGTTTGGAATTATTCTGCCGCTCCCCTAGGATTAGGGGTGTCTGTAAGGCCAGGATTACGGTTTTCTAATTTCAACAGGTGATATACCATCGTGGGATTATAGGGATTCGCCACCCCGGATGGGCGAATGTGGAGGCATCTAAAAGACAACTTGGGGTTTCTAGCTTGAGAGATTTTCTGCTGCTTCCCTACAAGTCGGCATCTCCGAAAGGCCAGAAACGCTCTAGTAGTCCCTCCAACAACTGAGCCGACCGGAGTACGACGTCCGCTGTCCCGTGCCACCCGGCGAGTCGTCAGAATTGGAGCCGGAGCTTAGGGGGCGGCTGAATATGGTCTTGACTGGCTCAGAGGTCTACGATACCGACAAGAAGCCTCTGTAACTTGCCAAAGCTTTCTCATTAGCGGGGAGTTGAAGCTGGTCGCCTACCCTTCGTTGTACCAGTCCGCTTTGATACGTGGTGAAGAGTGCTTCTGAAAGATGGCATCATAGGAGTCCCCCATTTTAGGTTCGTCATGCCGAACACCCCAAAGCCGTTGGGCCAGGGATCGGTGATTTACCAGCAGGTTACCTCGGGGTTCAATCCAAGCCACCAAATACTAAGTATCTGGCTCCGGTCCCTCGCACACGTGTGGCCCTCTTGTGGGGACTGCAGTGTATATGTTGCCGTATGCCAAACGAAGCCCGGGGGGCTGAGAGTATAGACATTGTCGAAAGACTCTTCAAGTATCGAGTTACGGCCACTGAAGGCAAATCCGAGGCCCTCTAGCTTTGCCCGATTTCGCTTCGATACTGGGAGATCCCCGCAGAGCAACCTACACTTCATAGCTCCCGTTCCGTCCTGTGACATCAACAGCGCCATAGTTTGCTCAGCCAATGGGCGCCGGGCAACTAGAGTACCGTCAGTGCCGCTGCTTAGCGGTGATGCCGTAAAACGTCACGTTGTAGAGGGCGGCGAACGTTCTCGTCTCGTCATGGTCGTAGGAGACGGAACCGCCAAGTAATGCCAGCAGGTCATGGTCCCCGAATCCAGGCACGTAGGTGACGGTCCTTCCCTCGCATACTTTGCCCTCCTAACGCGGCGGTGGTTGGCTCGCTGCTCCAGACCTTGGTGGTAACATTGAACTGGATCAGCCCCTCGAGCAAGCCGCCAGTGATATGGTAGAAGCGTGCATCGCAGCTGCTCGCAAAACTGCCGTTCATTATTATATTCACCAGCAGCTGGAGCATACTTGTGTATGTGGGGCTTTTGATGGTCCCCCATGTCCCGCCGCCCTTGCCATCGGCCGTGTAGAATGTCCTCGACGGCCAGCTGGTCCACATAATCACCTGCGTTCTTACCAGCACTTACACTAGTCTTTTGATCTCTGTGAACC
>Ga0247774_1000516_pt1 | contig 19078 bp, 19 predicted proteins | sample UWRJL001104B6_FD_179933 | JGI IMG/M metagenome (GOLD analysis project Ga0247774, IMG submission 179933) | Plant litter microbial communities from Arlington Agricultural Research Station in Wisconsin, United States - UWRJ-L001-104B-6 | ecosystem: Environmental > Terrestrial > Plant litter >... | reverse complement strand
GGGCACCAGATTCAGAAACCTAAAATCGACGGTGCCCATGGGCTTCTCGGCTAGAATTGTTTTTCGTACCAACCTTTCTGTTGCTTCATACTCTCCCGGCACAGACTTGGCCATGGGAAACGACGTCATGATAGGGCGGTCGACAAAGAGGTCGGGATGGTTGCAAACCTTGCGCAGCTGCATCAGGCAGTTGATGATGGACAAGTAATTGCCCGACGAAAGAGTGGTTCGCGTGTCTGTCCGGGCCAAAAACCCGTCGTACAGCTCGCGCTGCCGCTTGGAGAGGCGGCACATCTCGACGTGCTCGTACTTGGCAGGCATCTGCTTCTCAACGTCGGCTTTGAGGCGGCGCAGTAGGTACGGTCGCAGGAGTTTGTGCAGTTTGGCAATAATGGCCCGTGCCTCGTCGTCCATCTTCTCCTTTCCACTTTCGAGGATTTGAGACTCGGGCTTGTGGAACCAGTCGTGGAACTCTTGGAGGTCTGCAAAGCCGCCCGCGCCGTTTTCGCCCGGCATGAGAAAGAAGAGCAGCGACCACAGTTCTGTCAGATTGTTCTGAAGGGGCGTTCCTGTAAGAAGTAGGCGCGAGTGCGTGTTGAAGCCGAGGAGGGTTTGCCATCGTTGCGACTTAAAATTCTTGATATTGTGCGCCTCGTCGAGAATCATGTAATGCCAGCGACGACGTTTGAAGACTTGGTGGTCTTGCAACACCAGCTGGTACGATGTGACGCACACGTTCCACACGTCGTCGTTGTTCCAGCCTTGACGCTTGCGCTTCCGCTCGTCTTGTGTTCCGTAGTACGCAAGAATCTTGAAGCCGGGGCACCATTTCTTGAACTCCATTTCCCAGTTGAGCATGACGCTGGTGGGAACAATGACAAGGTGCGGACCCCACACCTCGTGGTGGCAGGCAAGATGGGCAAGGAGGGCAATTGTCTGAATGGTCTTGCCGAGTCCCATTTCGTCCGCGAGAATCCCGTTTGTGCCATTCGCGTAGAGGCCGGCCAGCCAGTCGAGGCCGTAATGCTGATATTCACGCAGCGTTCCACGCAGAAGGAACGGGATTTCCGTTTTGCCTCCTGTTGTTGGTGGTGATGAGCTCCGACTAATTTGAACGTGTTCCTCCACCTGGACCGCAGCTGCCTCGGAAGCCGATGCCGATACTTCTGATGGTTTCGTGTCAGACGTTCTTGGCGACTGGCTCCTGGGGCTTCGGCCGTCCGTATTTGGGTCCGTCTCCGGACTATGATTGCCGGCTGGCGCAGAAGCCGAGTACTGCGTTGTCACCGCAGCCGACTCCGTCTTAGCCGGTGCCTCCTCCGCCATCATGACATCCTCGCTGGTGCCCTGGTCCCCGGTCACCTCCATCGGAGTAGTTTGTGCGCCGTCTCTTTCCTTTCGAGCAACGTCACTGGTGTCTTGGTCCCCAACCGCTACTTCGTTATGAGAAGAAATGCCGTTTATTTCGTTGTGGTTGCTCTCTTCGCGAGAGTCTGGACTCGCATGGCTGTGGGAAAGGCCATTTCCATTGGAAAGTTTTGCATCTGGAACAGCCGGCAAATCGTCCACATCCATTGCTGCGCCCGCTGGCAGGGTTGTGGCTAGAAGTGATTTCGTTTTCAAGCCTGCCAGCTTTGTCGGTAGTTGAGTGTCGGGAGTCCGTGCCTCGGCCGCCACCTCCTCGCTCGTCTGTTCCTCCGATATAGTGGTGTCTGGGCAAATCCCGGGGTGCTGGATGAGAGACACTTCATCTTCGTCAGTCTCGAAGCCTGGTCGGTGATCATCGTTCTCAGTGGCATCTCCGCTTTCTGGCATGATCCCGTTAATTTTCGGTACGCCGTTGGAGGTGACTATCTTGACGTCAGGCCGCCTGGGTTCCCGGGTTTTGTCATTCTCCGTAGCTTGAACCGTTGTAATCGCGTCCCCATTTCCTTCTTCGCTCTCCGCGGACTCTGCTGTCATCTGTTGGAGTTCTGTCTTCCCAAAGAAAAGCCCTAGGAGACCACCAGTGCCCTCATCTTCATCCGATTCTTCCTCTTCTTCGCCGCTCCCTCCTTCGTCATCTTCGTCCTCGGAGTCCATATCGGTAGAGCCGAGATCATCGTCCATATCCACCGACTCGTCCGAGGTGTCGTCTGCATCCTGTTCGTTGCCTTCAACTTCGGCTCCTTCTCTTGTCTCTGCAAATTCAACATCAGGAAGGTTGGCATACTTGGCAAGGAGTTGTTCGCGGGTTAGATTCTCATCGCCGGTTTCGTCCTTAACTCGGCCAGCCTCTTCTTCATCCAAAGATGATGATGACATATTGTCGTCATCTTCGTCCTCGTCTTCCGCGTCCTCGTCCTCGTCCTCATCCGCTTCGCTGTCGCCCTCTTCGCCAGATGCTCTGTCCTCAAAAAGAGCCGGGGTTCCTACAGCATCTCCAGTGTCTAGCATCGAGTCGAGTTCCATGTCGTCCTCGTCCTCATCTTCATCGTCGAGGTCGGAATCAAAATGGGCTTGGCGAGCCTGCAACTTTTGCTCCGAAATGTTGACTGCCTTGTTCAGGGCCGCCTTGACGCGCCGCTGCTCCTCGGCCTCCCACTCCTCCAGCCTGCGCTTGTTGATCTCGACCTTGACATTCTCCCAAGTGCCGAAAAGTGCCTTCACAACCACGCGGTACCGGGCAATCCACAATTCCCGCGCCTCCGCTTCCAGCTGTTCGGCCGACTTTGGCTGCCGTCGTACCCACTCGTCCCTGCACGCCTCGGCCAGCTTCTTTGCAGCCGTTCGGTGCCTGACTTGTTCGCCCAGTAGCAAACGTCGAAAGTTGGCGCAGGCCTTGACGAGATGGTCCATATGTGCCCATTGTCTCGGGGGCTCTTCCTCGTGTTCAGGAACGAATGCCGAACAACGCTCGGTGGACAGAATGCCCCCAAACTCGGCCTCCCGCTCGATCCGCAAGATCATATCAGCTTCCTTCCTCGCACCTTCGTCCGTTACCCTTGCATCGTCCTCGGCAGCGTAAAGACCGCCATCCTCCACAGGTATGTCGCCTGCCTTCTCCCAGTATTCTTCGACCGTGGTAAACAGCTTGGGTCGTTTCCTGACCTGGCTAGGATGCACGAGCGGCATCGTATGCGGCCGGGTCCGCAGCCGTATCCGAGGGCTCCGACCTGTTTCTTGTCCGCCTAGTCCCATCCGGTTCCGGACTGGACTAAGATCTGCATCGCCATCTGTCGTGTGCCGCGAGGGCCGCCGTGCTCTCGCAGACTGCCTGGTCGGTTGAGTTGGTGATGTTGGCGTCTTTGGTCGTGATCGAGATGTCTTGCTGTCTCGGGCTGGTTGTCTTGTGGGCCGCGAGGGCTTTGGGTCATGTTTTCGGGGAGTAGTGGCTTTTTGTGCGGGCTTCTTGGATACAGTAGCAGTCACCTTTATCTTATTCGGGGGGCTACCATGGAGATCGAGGAGAGCACCACGCGTCATTCTCTTCCTTCCTTGAGGTTGGAGTTCAAGGGGAATGGTATTGATCCGACCAGACTTGCGTCTGCCATTTTCCGTAAAAGTTGTTGGTCCGTCAGCTTGAATCTTTTTCCACGGCGGCGACTCTGGCTTCTTCCGTGAACTGTCGCCAGGCGGGGGCGTGGACTCGCGTATTCGACGGCGTTTAGACGGTCGTTCTTCATCATCACCTCCCAAATCCTCCTGTCTCGTATCGTTGCCATTTTCGAGCAGGCTTCCTGCTTGACCATGCTCGGCATCCGAGGCGAGGCCGTCCTCTGGCTCTTCAGCTGCAACGCGAGGACTAGGCGAAAAATCCGACCCAAATCGATCTGGAGAAAGTTCTGAAAGCTCAGATAGGGGAGAATCAGCAGCCGGAACATCGATTTCGAGACGGTCCTGGCCCAGACTCGCAGAAGCATTCGCATCCGGCGTTGGCGTTGGCGTAGCTGGACGCGGCGACGCGGTCGGGGTCATAATAGCGACGACGTGAGGAGAAGGGTCGCGATCTCGACGAATCTTTCATTTGGCGGGATAAAACTGATGTCTATCGAACCGTAGAAAATCGCTTGTCGCCCATGCAGATTCTGGACATGGCTGGCGCAGTTGTTGGGCAGCTACGTCGATTTTTGTCGAGATGACGGTGCTTCACAGCAAAAGAGGAAAAATTGTTCGGAAGCGATCCGGGCAGAGAGGAGAATCAACGTGTACCGTGTATTTTCAGGCACCCTAGCATTTAGGTCCAGATGTCCTGTTACATAATTTGTGTGGCAGCGCCCGCCTTAAAATAAGTACCAATACACTTGCCCCGTCCAGCTTGACATTCCCCAAGACAGCCAATTAGCATCAGAGGCCAACTCCACTCCTCGGCATCATCACGACCAGCTTCAACGTCCCCCAACTTCGCAAAAACACCAACGACAACTACCATTCGACCAACACGCCGCGACCTTCTTCCATTGGCATCCTCTGGATGCCTTCGTGGCTATCTTGATACTCGATCGTCATCGTAAGCTTCGATGCACCTCAATACCGTCCAATTGCGCCAGCAAGGGGCAGATCAACATTCTAACAAGCAGGAACAGATGCTCACCCGACGAATTGCCTCGGCCGCGACTGCTCGGACCGCGAGGCTCGGACCCCGAGCTTTCCCAATGGCCCAGCGGCGATTCTTCTGGCCCGAATCGTTCAACTCGAAGAGAGTCATTGAAGAAAAGTTCCCCGACGACGCAAAGTTGACAGCGGAGGAAGATCCCGACATGGTGCGTTCCCGGCAGATGGAGGTTTACGCATGTAGGGTTTGTTTGTGTGCTCGTGTATTGACGTTTGATACTGCAGAATGGTGGTTACATCAATCCCCCTTTCATCAAGCGACAATTTCGCGATCCTTATGGAGACTGGTGGGACAAGCAAGAACGAAGAAACTTTGGGGAGCCGGTCCACGAGGACAACGACATGCTCGCCATGCTGTCGCCCTATGAGTACACACACACGACTCCTGGAAAGGCATTGATGATGCTTGGCGTCGCTGCATCTGTGTTCCTGAGCGTTATTGGCGTTGTCTATCTCACATACCCTGACAGGCAAGCTTACCCGAGGGAGTTTGAGGATGGACTAGAGAGGGAACTAGGAGGCAAAGGTGCTCTGAGGGTAAGTACTACTATTTAGTGTGAAAGGGTATTTGGCTAACCCAGAGTGCAGGCGAGAAAGCCAGGTGATCCATTCCCTTAGCGTACAGAGAAGTCATTGGGACAGCTGGGCTAGACGGTGCCTGTAGATATAGTGCTGAGGTGTTATACATTTTTTTAGAGTTGATTCAACCATCTTCCCCCCCCAGATTTGTGCCCAACACATGTGATGATGTTGTCGTTAGCCGCACGTGGGCTACTTTCCTACTTTATCAATAAATGACTTTGAAGTGCCTTTCTTTGCCGCCTTGCGACTTTCCCTTAAACAAGCCGATGTGATGGCTGAAATCCCGGGCTGATTAATTCTTTCAGCTCCCTTAGCCAGCGCCAGTGCTGCCTTTCAAGTAGGACCTCAACCGTCCAGATCATATTGCCACCTTGACCTTCCCATAACGTAGCTGCACAATTCCGCCATTCCGCGCCTCATTTCCGTGCGGTCTTGCCCACGTCATATGGCAGGTGCAAGCGGCGGCCGACCCAAGATATTTCGAGTTTTCTCTAACATGTGCTTCAAATACAGGAGCGTTCCTACCTAGAAATTTTTTTTCTACCGACGTCCAGCCAACTGCCGGCTCGTGACACTTCAACCATCCACTCAGACCCTCAGGCCGCCCGATTGTTCGAAATTTTGACCTCACGGCCGACCCAACACTTAGGGCATCCAGTCAGAGAGACGCCCGCTCAAGCATATTCTCTCCAATATTTCCGTCTCCGGCCGTCTTCAACTATCGAACCTCCATCATGAGATACGACGATTGGGACGTGCTCCTCTTTCCCCTCGACTCAGGCGTTCCGATCAAGGAGTTCCGAGTTATCTGCGGGACCTCTCTCGACGCCGGTTAGTTTGCTCTCTATCCTCCATCCTGTCATGCTTGAGTATCTGATGATCGCAGAATATTCGACCGACAATGAAACCCGTTTACCAACCATGGTCTGCTTCATCCCCAGCCTCGAATGCGGTAGAAGCTTCAAAGTTTCGATCCACAGCTGGGTGAACCACCCCAAAGGCAGCCCCTTTGCCATAGCCATGTGCAAAGATCATGGCTTGGTGGTTAAGTTTGAGGCAAGAGTGTTTATTAACGGGAATCTCGTGGCGTGCGTTTCTGTTAATCCCTCCTGCCTCGATGCCGCTTTACGCAAGCAGCCATATGAGCTAGATGGGCTAATCTCTGCGCAAGTGCCGCTATTCTTGGGGATAACCCGAAAGCGTCTGGGAACAGTTCGGATCCTTCTGGCAATGATCTGAATCATGACGCGACTGGAGACAGAGCATGGCCCAAGGTTATTGAAAATAGCTTCAGTCAGTCCCCTCGGTTCTATTCCCTGAGACGGGATACTTCAGACTGCCGATATCTAACCAGGATCAACGTGTCAACGTAGGCCGAAACGGCGACCTAGAGGGTCTAAACTTCCCGCCTCCCTCCGTACAGAAAATGGCTCAAGGTAGCATGACCGATTTTGACAGCATCAAAGTTGTCATCGGCGAAGGGCTCGCACAAAGAGAATCGCCGACACCGACTCCAGTTAGCCGCGTGCGAAACGTGGTGGCATTTTCTTTCCGGCATGCCCCAATAGGTGAAATTCGGGACAGAATCCAGGAAAGTCCAGAGCTAACTTCAACAGATTGGCTCGAAGATGCTGGAATTGCCTGGCCCAATCCGTACTTGACCCATGACATCTCGACCGCGAAAGCCGTGCCAGCCTTTCATATTCCTAGCAGTGAGTCATCTCACGTGCACTCCCCGAGGGGGAACCAGAAATATGGCCAATTATTCCGCAACGTCATGAGCTTCCTGCCCCCCGCTCCTCCGCCTCCAGATTTTCCGCTACCGAATATCGGATGGCAGAAGAGCCACGGCTCTTCTGAGAACGATCTGCAAGTCCGTGCGGAAGTAGGCTTCAAGTCGGTAAGTGATCAGAGTGAGGGGACTCTATGGGATTGGGAGTCATTCAACGCACTGCAACCGTCTGCTTTGTTGAAACCCCCGCAGGATTACCCTGCAACGATGAATCTTCCCTTCTTGGCCGGGGGAGTGCACTCGGACGTCAGCATGCCCGACGCCGGCCAGTCGTCTCGCAATGGACGGACCGGCCAGAGCCAGAGCCAGAGCCAGAGCGAGGACAGTGCTGCCGACTACTGGGCGCAATACTCGGAGGGGCCATGCTACAGCGAGATGGCGGCCTTGGACGAGGATGAGGTGCTGAGGTTTATGCTTCAACCTCCGGCAAACACACCTGCTTCGAACAAGGGCGAGGGCTCTTCAGATGAGTCGAGAATGCCGGGTTTCGCCCCGACATTCTCCCTTCCTGCACCGCATGAGATCCGGTCGAGAAAGGAAGCTCTTTGCGGCTCGTGTCCCCGACCCAACTTCGAGATACCCGGCCCAATTAGAAGTGGCAGAAGAGCCGGTTCTCACCCAGGGGGGGTTGGTATGAAGACAGGAGCTAGGCGGTCACAACAACACAGAGTGTTCTCGCACTCGTACGTCGACTCCAAGCTGCCAAGGAGTCCCTTAGAGTCGTTATGCATGGGTCGCTTTACCGTACCTCCTCAGTCCAACTCGTCTTCAGATTCATTCAGGCCTTTGATCGGTAGTAGTGTTGATTTTCAGCTCCAGCCGCCCTTAACCAGCCTCGGGACACTGGACTCTGGGCATGCTGCTGGGGAGAGTGTGCCGGCCGATTCAGATGAAGCCTTTTCGTTGGGAAGTATTCAATGAACGGCTCCAACTTGAAAACCACCTAGGAGGGTCACGGGACCGTCGGTCATACATTATTTGAAGCTTTTATTGGCGCTAAGCCGAAGAACCGGCTTGGCCATTACATTTGTTTACAACGCACTCCTTGCTTGCTACGCATATATCTAGCTTCTGCCGTTTCGCGATGCGCTTCTCATTACATGATCTTGGCATGTTCTACATTAGGGGAATGAGAGAGGCCGTTTCAGTGATGGCTGCGAGTAAGAGAGTGGAGGCAATGTCTTGACAAGGATGATGGAAGGCTTCTTTCCTTATTCTCCAGGTTAGTCTATCGTATGCTACCCTCCTTCAAGTAGTAATTCAAGTAAAAAGTGCATTTCAACGTAGCTCCAAGGTATTTTAACAGCTACTAACCATGATTTTTTTGTTACTGAGAACATCTCCCCTTGCCGCAGCAGAGAGCTTGCTACCCTAACCTTAATATTCAAATACACCGCACAGCGCCAAGACGAGCATAAATTTCACCCTGACTACCAAGCATTTCAAATTCTATAAGCAGCAAAACCATGCCGTATGTATCTATAGGCTTCTCTGAAGCTGGCTAACTGCATCCCGCTGCCAGGCGCGTTATTTTCTGGGCCTACCCGGCTTGTTTCACTGGTGCTTGTTCGCAGTTTACTCAAACAGTCCCCATATCAGTGCGACGGAATTGAAAAGTTGTGGTTGGATTGAGAATACGAGAATGCATATTGGTAATTACAGATTTGACGAGGAGCCATCGTGGCGATTGAGGGCCGCAGCCGGACGCGTTCCTATTTTCATAGAAAGGAAGGGCAGGCGACACCAATCATTCCACATGAATGATGTCTTTCTGGTATAATTACGAAGATATAATTCGCAGACCTGAACGGCAAAATTTTGTTTCTTAATTCAGCCATTCACAACTCGCACTAGTTTGACTTGAAAATTAATACTTATATTTCCAATATGCAAGCCGAGAATGTACGAAGAGAGCTACCTCTAAATCAAGTATCCCATTACCATCTAGCCCTTTTCCACATCACCCTTCCGCTCCTTCTTCCCTTTTACACTCCTCCACTCAATAAACAAACTCCCCACAACAGTCGCCCCTGCTGTCACGGCACTGACCAGAAACGTCTTCATCAACGCATTGTTGTATGCCCTCCTCAACAACAAGACCATCTCTCCTCCCTCGACCAGGTTCTTCAAATCCGTCGCGCCCGTGTGGAAAATCAGGCCGGGATCGAGGTCAGGGACAATGGAGTGGACACTCTGGGTGAGCTTGTGCGAAAACACAAACTGGCCGATCGAGACGGATATGCTGCCGCCGAGGGTCTGGAGAAATATGACGAGAGCGGTGCCGGTGGGGACGTCGGCGAGGTCGAGGACGGCCTGGACAGCCATGAGAGGTTGTTGGAGGCCAAGCCCCACGCCAGTTCCGGCGATGAGCTGGTAGAGGATCCAGACGTGCGTCTCGGTGGACGGGGTCATGGTGGAGAGGAGGCCATAGCCGGTGGGCATGAGGATCGAAGCTAAAATCATGAAGGGGGCGTAGTGGCCCCACAGAGTGACGAGCGCCCCGGCCGCGACGGAGACGAAGACAACGGCGATGAGGAGGGGAAGATTCATTATTCCGGATTGGATGGCGGCTGTTTCCTTGACGGCTTGGAACCAGACGGGAAGGTAGTAAATGGTCAGAATAAAGCCCGCTCCTAGGTTGAACGAGAAAAATGCGGCGGCCCAGACGTTTCTCGTTTTGAAGATTCTAGGCGGGACCGTCGCGTCTTCTTGAAGATATTGTTGAAGATACAAAAATGCGGACATGAGGCCTCCGGAAAGGATGAACACCGAAACAATGCGTTGGTCGGTCCAGGGATATTGGCTTCCTGCCCAGTGTAGACCCAAGAGGAGGCAGATTATGGACGGCATGAAGATGAGGTTCCCGACAGGGTCCATCTGACGGAGGCGAGAAGGCCAGGAGGGAGCAGCGGATGGGCGGACGGAGTCGGGGAAGAAGATTAAGATAATGATTACGGTGACGAGGCCCTTTGAAGGCAATTTAGTGGATGGAAAGAAGGCATCTGGGAGAGAGGGTTTACCATTGGGAGATTGATAAAGAAGCACCACCTCCACGAGATAGAGTCGGTGAAGAAGCCGCCAAGGAGGGGGCCGGCAACGTTGGATATTCCCCAGACACTACCTAACATTCCTCATTAGCGCTTCCAATAAAGAGGAGAGAAACATGACGGGAATAATAAATAAGAAAAAACGAAAGAAATGAAAAGGGGGGAGGAAACTCACTAATAGCGCCTGTATAGAAAGGTCTCTTCTCTAACGGAACAGTGTAAGCCAACACAGTAAACGCTCCAGTAAATATACCAGCTCCGCCAATCCCGGCAACAGCTCTCCCCAAAATCAGCATCAAGCTGCTCCTGGCCACGCCACACAACAAACTCCCCAGCTCAAAGACGGAGATGGCTGTTAAGAAAACCCATTTGATGCTGAAGAAGGTGTAGAATTTTCCGAAGAGGAGCTGCAGGGAAGCTGTCGTCAGGAGATAGGCGGAGCCATACCAGCCTACGTCTTGGACGGAGTCGAATTCGTCGGTTATCCTGGGTATTGCAGTAGCGATAACATTGTTGTCTGTGCCACAACGGTTTCAGTTGTGGCCGGTAGGAGGGAGGAGGGGAGTGGGAAGAGTCGGCTATAGTTACGATGCTCAGTGCTCTTCACGTACCTAATGACATGACCAGTATGCTCAGGCAGAGAGCGAGTATGATCAGAACAAGCGTAGAGCCCGTAGGAAATTCAAGCGCTTCTTTATTGGCAGGTTCTGGAGTCGATTTTGCATTCATTTCGGGCCCTGGCCCCGGTGTGGCTGGAGTAGGCGAGTCGGAAATGGGAACATGTGGACGGCTATCTTTGACAAAATCCGGCATCGACTCTCTCCCTTCCGGAGCTCGAGCGTTGGCGCATCCAGAATTCGTCCACGACTTTTCACCCCCAAAACTTGAAGTGCTGGACCTACAACATAATGACGTCCACGAAGAGCTTCTTGTCAAAGATGCCGTCGAGAACTTCTTCTGTGGCCGCTTCTCCATCTCTCCGCCGTGGTACACTCGAAGATATTAGGCTAGAGCTTGATTGGAATAAGAACGAGTAAATGAGATGTAACAGACGATGGTGGCTAGTCAGAAGACGAAAGAGGCACCCAAACCGGTTGGGAAAACCGCCATTATATATATCACTTATCGATAGAATGTCAGCTATATCAAAGACAGTAATCTCATTCACTCCTGCCTCCAGCGTTAAAGCTTACTCTACCTTCTTTTTTGATTCTCCCCGAGACCCAACTCCTAGTTTACGGCCTTGCGTGATACAGCACAGCCGGTAATTCCGGTCCTCCTCCAAAGCGGAGGTCCCTGTGAAGGAGATACCACCACATGTATCTTAACCTTGACAGACAATAGCACTGTGTCGCCTCGTCTGAAACCCGTCTTAGCCAGGGCTTCACACCTTCGTCGGATCTTCAACACAAGCACGCGCGAGGGGCATGAGATGAATGAATATATGACTGTTCATACGCCAGTGTTACTTTTGTTCTTCGCATTGCAAAGTCGTCCGCTGATGGAAAGTCTCCATGTAGCTGTCCGGCCGCGACTGAAAACCCGTCTTACAGCATTCGACGACTAGCTTGGTAGCCCATGCCGACCCCCGCTCTCCGCTTCCTTGCGTAGTAGAGTATCTAGTTCCCATCGCTTTGGATCAAATGTTAAAATGATTGGATCGGTCGTCGCTAAGGCTCTGTTTGCGATAGATCTTGCCCGGCTGTCCGCCGAGTCAGAGATGCCGGCGGAGGATTCGACATGCACGCCACCATGTCATAGTTATTACTCCTAAATAGCCATGGGCCCTTAATAGTAGCATCCACCCCGGGCGCACCTGCTCGCTTCGCTTCCATATATGGTGGCGTCTCGAAGCATAGCCGATCTTGAGATCGGTGACACGAGTTCTCATTGCCCCTCAACTAGGATACTTATTATGAGCAAGCACGGCGTTCGTGTGCAGATATCGGCGTGATACGAGATCTTTCGGCTCCTCTCGTTGGTAAATGCTTTCGGTGCTTGGTTGTGTTTGACATGACCGAACACTCAGCGGGAGGCTGCATATGCCACTCCAAGCTTTAAGTGGCCAAACGTCTTCTGAGCAGCTTATTCACTGCCTCCAGTGCATTTTGACGCGTTGGGATCCACCTGTATTCCCCAGAGGTTTCTCTTTTCAACTGCAATGCGACCTCATCAACCCGGGTTGTCCTAGTTTCATTGCTCTCTTGTCGCTGCCAAGGTTATGCCAAAGTCCCGCGATAACATAGCGACACGGAAGCTACCGTGGCACACTGTCAACTGCTGCTATCGAGCAGGATCGAGATGCCGTACTCCACTCTAGTATCGCATAACTTGCTGCTAACCGTGGCTTCCGTCGAGTCGCCACATGTCTCGGGAGCACCTGTAGGATCGAGTTATCACCTAGTTTTGGTACTTCTCTCACCATCGATAGAATGATGGACCTGTTGCTTCATGGATCGTCTATCGACCTGTCGTCGCGTGGAATATAGTTCCGGATGGTGGAGTTGACCATATCTGCAGCCTGAGCTTGTCCCGTGAGCTGAATAACGAACAACGAGGCTAAAACACAAAATTGAACACAAAAGAGCTATTTCGGGGTTCATGCGCTCCGTGTCGAGTGTTGCTGCACGTACTGGCGGTGGAAGGCCCGTTGCCCATCATGCAAGACAAGGTCTCACTAATATGTCCGGGTCCCAGATCACCGTCCGCGACCCCGCTTGAAGCAACTCCAGCCTTTGAGAGGGAATCTGCACGCGGGTTCGCATGGCGAAACTGGCCAAATGCCATTTTGTACGTCTTGGCCCTTTCGGGTTGTTGATTTCGGTGCCTTCGCAGCCCAACGAAGTCCCACCCCATCAACCAGTTATCCCCGCTCAGTCGTGTCCGAGGTGCAGCTATCCGGGCGTGGTTTTCAGTGCTTGGCCTTCTGGAATTAAGCCTTGGAACCTGTCGCCGTCGCGACCTCGAGCCGACAAGTATCTGACAGGGGTGCTCGGGTAAAGTTAACTTGCTGCTGCTTATTTTATGCCTTGCCACGCAGGTTGAATCTCTTCATATGCATTCCAAGCTACGAGGAGCTAAGGGAACAGGGAAGTGTTCCTGCTAGCCATTCGGTTCCACGTTGGATCAGGCTTCTCCTAATGCGTTTGGCGACTGCGGGGACGGTAGCATCTTGATAGCATTGGTGCTATGTCTCAGACGAGTGTCTATCGCGGAGGAGGTACACGTCACTAGTTTATATCGATGCTTCCATCTCTTGTATTACTTGGGAGAGTATTGTTAACCAGTTGCTGCTTGGGGCATGATACAATCTATTTGCTGTTTTATCGCTCTCGCTAGGCAAAATCCAATGTCTTGGGGTCAGATAGTGTAGAATATCCGAGGCTGCCGAGGAATCCTGCCAATTCTGCGAGACCCGAATAATAGGGATTGTAAAATGGCATTTGACGTTCATTGCTTTTAGCACAAAGCAAGCCTCCTTTGTGTGTTTAGGAGTCAACTCCGATAGTGAACGGGAGCGTGACCAGGATTCGGATATTCTCGGTCTGCCGTCGGGAATTTAAGGGTTACGGTAGATTATTTTGCCAATTTGGGGTTTTACGTCATAAAAAGGTTTCTGTAGCGCGCCCCTCCTCAATTCGCCTCGGCAATATGAGCCTGGAGCTCGCATCGACCTGTCATCACATAGCGAGGCAAGCTGATCGCAGGGTCGGACAGGGTACCACACGAGCCGTACAAGGTGCAAAAGCCATCAGCCATTGGATTGGTTAATTGTGTTCGGAGAACATCATATTCTCGCTCTCTCATCTTTGACCGAGAATGTGGGCTTCGGCGGTTCTACTGGGTGTCTTGGTCGGCCTACCGCCAGCATCCACGTTTGAGGTTGCAGACACACAACACCGCCTGGGAGGTCTGGGTCCAAAAATCCAAGATTCGGTTCAATCTTCCTCGAATCGGAACCGGGCCGACCTCCTCTCCCTCCACCGAACACTCGTCGAAACCTCCTCCATAACCGGCAATGAATCCGCCGTGGGCAACTTCCTGGTCGACTACCTTACCGCTCAAGGCTACACAGCCCACCTGCAATTCCTCCCACCCGGTGCAAACACGCTCGGCTCCCGCTTCAATGTGGTTGCCTGGCCCGGCTCCTCGCATCGGCCCTCCCCACGAGTTCTCGTGAGCTCCCACATCGACGTCGTTCCCCCGTACATCCCCTACTCTATCTCGGACGAGAATGCTTCCTCCGACACAATAATCCGTGGACGGGGCAGCGTCGACGCCAAGGGGAGCATTGCCGCCCAGATTACGGCGTTACAAAGCTTGCTCGACGCGGGAGAGGTGGCCGAACAAGACGTAATGCTCCTGTTTGTCGTGGGGGAGGAAGGACCGGGCGATGGCATGCGCTTCTTCTCAAACGAGACGCACAACCTGCATCCACCTCCCGAGTTTGAGTCGGGCATTTTCGGGGAGCCGACCGAGAACAAACTCGCGTGTGGGCACAAGGGGGGTCTGTTCGGCTATATAGAAGCCCGAGGAACAGCCGGGCACTCAGGATACCCCTGGCTTGGGAAGTCGGCCAACGAGCTTCTCATCAGGGCCCTTGCGCAGATGCTCTCGACTGACCTTGGGACCAGCGACAAGTTCGGGAATACTACGGTCAACGTGGGCAGATTTGACGGGGGTGTCGCACCAAACGTGATTCCGGAATACGCGAGAGCCGATATCGCCATCCGCATTGCCATTGGACCAGAGGATAAGGGGGCTAGCATTGTGGCCGACCGAGTCCAGTCCATCCTCGACGACATCGACCCTGATGCATTCAAGTTTGCGTACTCACATTGTTACGGTGTCGTGGAAACAAATTGCGATGTTGAAGGTAAGCTTCATGAATCCATTCTATTTGTTCCGAGTGACTGACAATCCAGGCTTCGAAACCATCGTGGTCAACTACGGAACGGACATTCCAAATCTCAAAGGTTCCCACACTCGATACCTCTACGGGCCTGGCTCGATTTTGGTTGCGCACTCCGAGAAAGAGGCTTTGACCGTCGGCAATCTAGAAGAAGCTGTGGAGGGGTACAAGAAGCTGATTCTCCATGCTTTGAAATAAACTACGTCATGCCGTCCAAGCTCGATGTCTATTCACCCGCAACTTCCATGATCTGAGGTAGGTCAAACTTGCCATGCTCGTCCTTGACCGCCACGCCAACCTCGGTCACGATAGCATCGATCAACTCGTGAGGCGTAACATCAAACGCCGGATTCCAGACGTCAATCTCGGGATGTGCCGTGGCAACACGATAAACCTGGTCTGTGGCGATGGAGCCGTTGCTTAGAGCTGGACCTGACACCTGAGTCAGTTCACTCGCCGGCCTGTCCTCAATCTTAATGTCTGCGCCGGTCTCCGTCTTCAGGTCAATGCTGGTTCGGGGTGCCGCTACAATGAACTTTAGACCGTGCTGCTTTGCCAGCACCGCTAGCGAATACGTGCCGATTTTATTCGCCGTATCTCCATTCCGGACAACCCGGTCGGCACCAACAATGACGGCGGCAAGGTTCATCTCCGCCTTGCGCCTGGAAAACAGGGCACCAGCCATGGAGTCGGTGATGAGCGTGGCAGGAATATTTTCATAGACAAGCTCGAAGGCAGTGAGACGACTGCCTTGGTTGTACGGACGAGTCTCTGTGCAAAAGGCGTGCTTCAACAGACCACTAGTGTGCAGAGTTCGGATGATGCCGAGGGCAGTCCCATGTCCTGAAGTGGCAAGGGATCCAGTGTTGCAGTGGGTAAGAACTGAGACGGGGTGATCCTTGCTGGCACCGGCGCTCTCGACAAGCCACTTGGACCCATGGTCTCCAATGGAAAGATTGGTGTGCCTGTCTTTGGCTACGTACTTTTCAACAGCGGTGAGGAGGGCATTATGGACGCTCTCAGCCGAGTCAGCCGGGGCAGTACGAATTATCTCCTTCATGAGGTCAATGGCGTTTCCGAGGTCGACGGCGGTGGGTCGGCTTCCCCTGAGGTAGTCTAATCTGCCATCTATGTAGGCGATGGCCTCATCTCGCGTTTTTGCATCTACATGTTGTCAGCAGGACGACACCCGTGTTCAACTTGTGTAGTTTCGAACCAGGAACTGAACCTACCACTCTTTCCATTGTGGAGTTCAACCGCCAATGAGAGAATAGCAACAATCGCTATGGCTGGTGCACCTACACAGCCAATGGAGGGTTAGAATAAATGGAGGGCTGAGCGTTATCCCTGTAACACGAGCTCGGGCGGGTTGATGACAAACCTCGAACCTTCATCCATTTGATGCTGTCAAATGCATCCTCGCAAGTGTGAACGGTGTCGTAGTGGGTATTGAATGGTAGCTGGAGCTGGTCGAGGACTTGCAGCTGGCCATTTTCATATTTTATAGCTTCGAGAGTACGCAGCGCATCCATTTCATCTACTCGGAGTCTCCTTAGGCGAATTCAACAAAGAAGTGACCTACGGTGAACTTGAATTGGCGGCCGAAGTTGAAGCTTCGAATCTTTGCGTTGACGTGATTTGAAGCTGCGCTACCTGAGGGGGCGCCTTTCCAGCTGTGTACAGCTGGTCTCTCTATTGGGACGTCTAAATCATCGTCTTTCTAGCCGTACTCCAAGCGGTCTGGATATACGGATATTTGAATATATTATTGAAAGCGCGCCTGACTGCCCGGACACGCACTGCACTTTTAGCCCCGCACAAAGAGATCGATCGCTTGTCTCATTAATCATTCGGTTGGTCGCTACGCGGCTCCAGGGGGTTTTTTTGGGGGGGAGAGCCAATCAGGAGGTGACAAGCAAGACGCTGGAGGGGTACCTATCGAAGCTTTCATTCCTTCGGGTCTCTGTGGCCGATGGCCCTCCCGTGTGATGCTGGAGGTCTGCCTCGCTCGCCCTCGGCGAGTGATAACTGCGAGTGGCCCCAAGGGAAGGGAAAATTGCCATGAATCATGTGTATCGTCGCGCTGAGTGTCATGATGCCCCGGAGCAAGGTGCGGCACGGCTCCGCTGCCTCAGTATTGCCAGTCTTTGACCGGAACTTGGGCAATTTTAAACACCTGGCTAAGAGGACACTATTAGATCATTGGCCGCGAGCGGGAACATTCTGATCATCTTTTCTTCTCTCGTTTGATTCCAAATTCTGGTTTCTCGCCGCGGATGAAAAGATCCAGATAGTGATGAGTATGACCATCCTCTGATAAGGAGGCGGCGGCGGGAGTGGCGACGACTAAGCGACCAAGGTGGTGGTGGGTCGTGAAATCGGTGCGTGCGCATCTCAAGTTATGGCTCCCTGTGCATGGATGACAGGAGGAAATAGAGCCGTCGGGCCGCAAACTCGCAACTTTGTTTTCGCTGTACTTCAGCTGAGCTCGCAAGGCCGCTAGCTTACACAATACATCCGAGCCTTCACACACGCTGAGCCGCTTCGCCGCGAGCAGGACGCATCCACATCCATTCTCGATTGACGTGCAACTTACTATAGCCTCCATACCACCCCGATGGCCGTCACCCGAAAGCGTTAGCTAGCAAAGATGCTAGGCTCCAGTGATGATACCCGCAAACTTTGCCAGGGGTGTAGGCATCGCATTTGACCATTTCATTTCAGCAAGCAATGGAAATTCCCAGATGCAAGATCCGACGAAGTGAACTCGGTTTGCAATGCGGAAGTCAGGACTTCACATGCCTGTCTTACTGGTCTCTTCGTCGACGGTGAGGTCTTGCAATTGGGCCATGACGTCATGAGATGTTGGAGTGCTGGGAGTTGTCTTTCCGCTAGCAGAATCGATGACAAGGAGCCGTAAAATAGACGCCAGTTTCAGTGGCTCAGGGGACGTGTGTATTCTTCTGATTTCCTACCACAGAACTCACACCCTAAAGAGAGGTTCCTTCCCTCTAGCGTTGGATGTCGAGAGGAAGGGGAGGCCTGGACGGGGCCGCCACGCGACCCGGCCAGCCCAGGTTGTTGCCAACGAGTTATCAACATTACAGGCAAGATAGAGAGGTCTGCGGCACCACTCGGAATGTGTGGGTATCACCAAGTTTCACAAAGAGACGAAGAGCATATTGGGTTTGAATTGTTTTTGGGCGACGGTCTCGTCAGCTATCAACCCTATCACTCAAGAAGTTCTCACAGCTCCAAAAAAAAAGTGCTAGACCGTTGACACCTCCCATCATCGCAATTCATGCTATCCATCTGATGATTCCATGTGTTCTCGTCTCCCTAAAATATCTGTTGTATCTTCTCGAAAGGTCTGCATGCTGCATGCCTCTCCTTAAAACTAGAATTCTCGAAGCAGGCCGGCCTTTGTTGATCGTTACTCCTAACACGGGCGATTGGCGTCGCTAGGAGGAGGTATGAAGGTCGTTCTCATCAATCCTTTCTGATGAGTGCTTGTCCTAAGTTATGCCAAATTTTGATCAGGTAGAGACCTTCATATAAAGCTCAAGGGTGTCTGACTAAGCCAGACAAAGGGAAACTTGGCGCAATGCTGCGGGAGCATCATGACAAGCGTTAAATGTAGCAGGCCGAGAGCACGAGACTCAAACAAGTATCTACTTTGGTCGGAAACCGCTCATCTCAAACGAGCGGTGGAGTAAATGAGGACTTGCGTCAGTACTTCTTCAGGGAAATACAAGAGTTTAAGATCGACTTAGAAGGCGATTGAGTCTTGATTCGATTCACAGTCTTATAAGATACTCTATGTAACGTATTAGCATACGGGCATACCATTGCGCCACACAGGCCAAAAGATCCGTTACAATCGGCACTTCATGACGGTTGCAGCCTGTATCAGCGTATATGAAGTCCTGTCCGGGCGCGCGGGGCGCACCAATACATGACACTATCTGCTCCCTTATTCGTCGCTATACGGGTATATCCCGACCTTCCTTTCGGGACCAAAGGTTAGTTGAGCGCCGCTTCCTGGTTCTCTCGATTCTAATGGGCTTGGTTGCTAAGCTTTCGAGATCTCTGGCTAGACGATTCCGGCCCGATGTCTTTATGGCGCGTGATGACCTTGATGACGGGGCGCCT
>Ga0247774_1000515_pt1 | contig 19078 bp, 19 predicted proteins | sample UWRJL001104B6_FD_179933 | JGI IMG/M metagenome (GOLD analysis project Ga0247774, IMG submission 179933) | Plant litter microbial communities from Arlington Agricultural Research Station in Wisconsin, United States - UWRJ-L001-104B-6 | ecosystem: Environmental > Terrestrial > Plant litter >... | reverse complement strand
AACCCCCCCCCCCCCGGAAGCCACCTTCCCCTCTGGCGCTCCACTTTTCTATTGGCGTACTAAATGATTAGTGCCATTTCCGTTTCCTCATGCGTCTTGGTTGTTTTCTGGACCGTTTCAAGCGGCGCTCGTTAGTTACTCGATCTGCGAAGGAGTTTAGAACAACCCAAAAAAGTTTGAATGTCTATGGATCGAAACTATCTGCGCAGATGGTTCGCCTGAACACAGGCAAAGGCTTTATTTTAATTTTATATCGCGTTCCCCACTTCGGTTGCCGGTCCATTGATGTGCCCAAAGATCGCAGCTCACGGCCCACCACATTATCGTTTCTAATCCGATAGAGCGGCAGGCGACTCCAAAGCTACATGTTAAGGTAGCCCGCGGTGGTGGACGAACACATTCCCCCTGCGGACCTCCCCACGGCTACAGAGTAGCAACCCGGCCCCCCTCTGCCTCGCTAGCCCCCTGCCCCGTTATCTCGTTGTCCCCCCGAGTGGACATGTGTGCCCACGCCCTTCCCTGTGACCTTGCTCGCAGCATCGCCCTCTGACCGTTGGCCCTGTCCCGAACACACAGGCAAGCCTCAGCGTGTGAATGCAAGGAAGAGGCCTATCCGAGACCGTTGTTGGCAGTGTAGTGTGTGTCCAACTGTGTGCTTTACGGTAGGTGTTTGTGACTGGTTGGATGGGAAGTCGACGGGGCTTGGCCGATGGATCATTGATGAATGTCGATCCGATTAGATCTTGGCTAGCCGTTCTAGTGAGAACAGTCTTAGTTGTATTGAGGCAAGATCTGCTGCTGTCGGTCATTTGTAGCCAGGTAAGCCGGCTGGGACAGGCCATATCTCGGAATGCCCAAGAGAGCAATGACCAGCGCAGATGATGGCAGCCTCTCACCTCCCTTTGCAGACATGGTCCCAACGCCCTCCGCCAAGGTCCTCCTGCCTTCCTGGCAGATGCTGAATGAACCACTAGTCATTCCAGGCAGTTTGCCTGTCACGCATCTGGAATGAAGGGTGCCGAATCTGATTAGACAATTTATAATTACTACTGGCTGAGTTAACAACATAAGGTCACACCTCGCTCACGATGACTATTCTACAACAAGCGACACTGGAATGGTGTCCAAGACTAGGCTTGCTTTTCGCTAGGCAAACAAAAAAGGAGCCAACCAAAGCTAGGTATAATGCGCCTAACACTCGTCCCGATCGACGGTTGATGTTGTATCGCAATTCCTCCAAACGCCAATGGGTATTCCGTGAAGCACTTTCCTGTACGGCCCGAAAGGAAAATACAAGCAATTCATGTCATTATTTCGTTAGTAGTGAAGAAAGGTCCATGCGCGAGTCTTTCTTGGGGACCGTGACAGGCCCTTGCGCCTCGCCCATGGCTGGAGAACTGGGCCCGGTCGGTGGCTGCGAGCGCGAAGGCGTGGCTCCTGGAGTCAGCATGCGCGGATGGCGTGTCATTGCATCCACGGCCTGGTAGGTATTCGGGCATGCCAATCTCGATGCCGACGCCGGGAACGGGCTGGTATCATGGCTGGTTGTGCCATGGCCCCTCAGCGGAGGCAATCGGTACTCTTCGTGGCGCGAATATGAGTTGTCCAGGCGGTACGAGGGTTCGTAGGTGGGGTATGCGAGTTGGTTTTCCATCGTCTCGCTGCGGGGCGAGCTGGTCGTTGTTGGAGATGGTAACGGACTAGAGTCGCTGTACATGGTGGCGTTACGTGGCTCTGTCGGGTGGAAACGAGGCTCGAAAGCCTCTCTAGGCGCCGTGACTGTCCGACTTCCAGACAATGCCGGGCCGTCGGGACATGGGTGGGCCTTATATTGCTCCATCTCGGTGGACCTGGCGAGCCTATGATTATGATGGGGCACCTCGAGGCGGGGAAGCTGTCTTTGTGGAAGGGGTTGTAAGAGGGTTCTTTGGAATGCCATCGGGTATTCGACACCTGCATGGCCGACATGGCTGTCGTGGATGTGTTGGCTGCTCTTCCTCTGCTGCCGCCTCTTCCGATTCTGATGGCCATTCCACCAGTTCTTGACGGCATTGTCGCTCCGTCCCGGCAGCCGACGTGCAATCTCGGCCCATTTATTGCCTAGTCTCTGCACGAGCATTTCGATCATGGCCGCCTCGGTCTCCGAGATGGGGTTGTGGACAAGAGAGGGCTTCAAGTTTTGGTGATATCGCTCGCGACACTGCTTCGGTGTCCTGTTTCCCATCTTGGCCGAGATTTCCGTCCACTGGCGAGCCCCAAGCTCGCCGACTAGTCTCCTTAGTTCCTGATCCTCCTCGGCTGACCAGGGGCCTCTCTTGTGATCTGAAGAGGACATTCTCCCAGAATTGCTGGCTGGCGCCTATAAGAGATGATGGCGGTCGTTTAAGGTTGTCCAAGGGAGCGGGCTTGTGCAGACTCCGGTGTCGTCGTTGTCACAGTTTCGATCCACCTAGGCTGGCGCGGTTGAACCGGCCAGGAGCAGGAACTGAACTGGAGGCAATCCGTGTGGAGAGTAAATCCATCTAGATGTATGAAGGTAGGGCATGCAGAAACAAGATCATGATCCAGCTCTGTTGCTGGTGCTGGTGCTGGTGCTGGCAGTTGCCGTGATCGAATTAATGCTGACCAGCCGAACTTGAAATAAGGGAGGAGCCGTGGCCAAACGAAAATCGCGAAGCGAGAGTCAGATGAGATATCAGATCCGAGACGGCGCTGATGCTGCCACGGGCACCACTGTACATATAAAACAAACTCCCCTTTGTGCGTACGAGTGGGCAGTAGGACGAGCAGCAAGCCTGGCAGTCGACCTGGGCGGCTGGGACGGGGTGAAGAACCAAAAAAACAACCCGGGCCTTCGTAGCTGTACGGAGAACCGATCGGGTTGGGTGTTCTGATAGTATTCTGCAAGCCTGCACGAGTGGTGCCACACACCAAGTACTAGCCGCTCCTTGAGGCCGGGAAGTCGGACAGGGGGTGAAAATAGTATGGCAATCGAGCCGTTGCAGAGCAGGAACATTTCTCCATCCCTGCGAGGATGGCCTAGGGTCCATCTAGATTCCGTCTGGAGTCCATCAAGGGAGCAACCAAGAAAGACTCGCGAGTAGGCACACGCCCAAACACCCCATCCAAACCATTCCCAGATGGTAAGCCCACCACGAGGCTTACCGCTTGACCTAGTTGGTACGCCGGTATCAATGACGGAAGACGGGGCACAGGCAATAAACAGTATTGGCTGGGACTGGAACTAACCACGAAGTTACCCTCTCAAACAAGGTGGTGTAACGGCGTTCGTCACACAGATCTACGAAATATTTGTTGGTTCCCGAGCTGGCATCGTGGCGGGACCGACCTTGAGGACGTTAACCCGATATATAACACACTTTTGTTTCTGCAACAAGGCACCGACGAGCTGCATTCCTCCGCCGGCACTTTGTATGAAGTGTCGAGAAAAAAAAAAGGGACTGTTTTGTTGTACATCCTGACGGAATGCCTTTGATATCGGGGGGGGGGAGATCCCAGTCGATCCGAGTGAACTACGTAGCGATATTGAGTGTCCTGAGACTCCTGAGAACCAGGGCCAGGGTTGGTGATCAGCGGCCAGCCTCTACCGCGGTGCCAGGACCCTGGTGCGTGTTGACAACCCTGAACCAAGCCTGATTGACGGTTGGTACGAGAAGTCCCGCACTGACCTGCTTAATCTTAGATTGCGGCTGGGCGGGGGTTCTCATATAGGCTTAGTAGTGGGTGCCCCGTTCGACTTAGGGCATGCCAACTATGTATCCTGGTTGTGCTTGGTAATTCTGAGAGGGTCGTACCTATACAGAGTACCTCTGTACCCCTATAGTAGCTGCGGCATTTCCAGTCCGACATGGGTGACCCGCCAGTTACTTCTCAGTCTCTGTCGGCAAACTGCTTGGGTTTCCATCAGCCCTACTTTGTCGACTGGCAGGGTCCTTCAATTGGCCCCCGGAATGATTCCGAATCCGAACGATCGGGACTGGTGTGTGCCGCGTCGCTGTCTGGTGAAGCTTCAAGCCCGAAGCAGAGAGACAACTGGCACCGACCTCTTCACAACGGGTGCACTAGCCAAACCTTGCCATCTGTACAAAGACGCAAAGGTTGCTATTCATTCCATGCTTCGTAATTCATACCGAGACCCAAGACACCAAGAGCCGGATACCTTGTGCATTGGATGAGGAGGGAGCCCGTATTGCTTCTTGTCCAAACAATACGAATTACGTTGAAATTTCAGGCGTGCCAGGAGCCCTTGAGTGGACGATGCATCTCTGACGAGTGGTGCACCAGCGACCATGCGCGACAGCGAATGGGACAGGAGGGCTCCCTCGCCGACGGACTACTCCGTGACTCCCCTCTCACATCTGCATATCCGCCTCATGCAACGTAAATGATGAGGGAGCTGAAAAAGAAAAGCCCCCATCACATCATTTCCCCACCTCGGTAGAAGCCTGATACGATTTTGGACCGAATTGGACAAAAATTGAAAAAGGCTTGCCGGGATTTGCCCACTTAGCAAGTGCCTCCCGGGCCATCTCCCGCTTCCACCTCCCGGTCCAGCTGAGATGCCCTTCTTGTCCTCCGCGTCAGTTACCCTATTACCGGCCCTCACCATTGGTGAATTTCATGCCATCCACGAGGCTCGGTAGCACCTCTGTAGCTGTTAGCCAACTCCAATCCAATCCACTTGGAAACGTTTTGCCATCTCAAGGCATGGCGGCCGAGTGACGGGCGAAATAAACCGGCATGCGGAGCTAAATTGGTAGGCGCTTCTCTTCTCACTTTGGGGGTTGTATTTTTGACCGCGTCATGTTGTATTTGTCTACCGCTTGGCAGCTTCACGTATGCCTTACCAATGCAAGGACAACGCGAGAAATTTATTAGCTGATGGCCTAACTTGATCAGTTGTCTCTGGGTCTTCCCGCTTTGACCAGAATCTTCTTGAAGTTCTGCTTTCCTTTTGGTGTCCTAAATGGGGAAAAGACGGAATTAAACGGGACCGTGAGGATGGCTGAGCAAGAACAGGAGAATGAAAGAAAGTCAAGAAAAGAATCAATCACAGCACATCGCACCCCTCCAAGCTTCGATCGACGGGCCTTTCCAATGCTCTCTCGGCAGATTTGGGGCAAGAATGATGATTGAGTGATAGCGACAGCGCAAAACTCGTTCCCCCATCCTCAGCGTCCGCGGAATATGGCAACTGGGACTTGGCAGAGTTCCACTTCTGGCAGGCGGTTTGCTAAATCTTTCGCTTGAGATCTCCCAGAACGGCTTAGAGGTACCCGGTGCCCCCGCTAGCGGCGTCTTGGCGTGCGCCACCGAAGATCTGGGTCCGTGTGCGACAACGGTTTCTAGCGTTCGGGTTTCGCTGTTTGCGCTTCTGCTGCTGCTCGAAGACGCGCACTACTTAAAACTTACCCAACTACCGTGCGACGTGCTAAAGTGATCGCCGACAAGGGACAGCGATAAAACGTTGGACCCAGCCGCTTGGGGACGACGGGACGACTAGGAGGACTAGTGGATGCTAGTCCGCAGTATGCAGATGCAAGCGGCTATGGCACCCTTTATTGGATGCCTGTCGAGGTGCCCAATCTGGAACACCTCACCCCTGCCAGCCTCTCTCTCAACACGGCGGGAACTTTGCCAAGAAGTACAACGGTGGTACCCCTGCCTCTGCTGCGCTTCGTCTTGGATGAAGGAGGTGATGCTTGCAGGCTGGCGCGGAACTAAGCCGCGCGACCTCCCACTTGCCACAATTGCGAGAGCTCGCATGCTTACAATACCCAATCAACACTGCACTTACAGATGGAAGGAATTTGTCCAAGGCGCTGGTGATGGGCTGAATACGTCTAAATATTCCATATCCTCCTGCTGCCAAAAGCCCGTTCCCGTCTAGAAAATGGAGCTCTTCAAGGTCTCCATACCGTAAATGTGTGTCCCAGCGCAACTGGGGAGGGGTATTTAATCGTGAACAAAAAGATGCACACCTGTCCTGGCCGTATCCATATCTTCGGGGTCGTCGTCCTCGTTTCCTCGTCATTGAAGGCGGTGCCAAGCGGCGCCGCGTCCTAAACTCCCTTCGCCAAATGGCCATGGCCGATACTAGAGGTAAATATCACCGCCTTCTCCAGACACCCATCTTCGCCAAGCTTCTTCGTATGCCGTCTCTAAATCTCTCACCCATCTCCTGGTGTCGAACAAGGCACAAGTCCACTTGTTCAGGTGTAGCAGCCGCCTCATATCGGCAAGACGACCTTGTGGCAACCCATGCCCGTCGGTCGACATGCGATACGTCAAGCCGCCGGCAAGCTCTATGGCGGTCCTCTCATAATCGTCTTCGCCCGATGCAATTAGCTGCGCTGCCACCGAATCGCCCTCGCTTGTCTTGGGAAGCGCGCCTTTGAGGATGGACGCAGCCATGCGCGAGCACATTTTGTACGGATACCTCGGCAATGTCAGCAACGGAGTGCTGGACCACAAGACATCTGCCGCCGTCGTGTGGGCGTTGCATTCGGGCGTGTCCAGAAACAGGTCGCAAATGCGAGCCCTGGTGATGTGCTGGTTCTTGGGTGCTACATCTGTGAAGATGATGCGTCTCGACACGTGCTCGCCCGCCCACCACGTTGCCGTTCTTCTCAGATTACTTTCGCCAAGCTCGGGAAACCTCAACAGCCAGAGGACTGCCTTGGGAACGCGGGCTAGGATGCGCAACCAGGTCCGGAATGTAGTAGGATCCAACTAGAGAGAGTGGGGTGAGCTCGCGTACCTGGCTTGGGAGTGACTCCTCTACATACCTTGTAAAGCTGGTTGAAGTTGCCTAGAATGATGGCATCGTCGGGCAGGTTTGGGAACAAGTCCTTGCGCATCTTCCACCGTCGACGTTGCTCGTCCTCCCACGTGACGCGGCGCTCGGTGGCATCTGCTGACTGGGCGTGGTCGCAGCAGAAGAAGGTATCGCGGCAAAAGATGACGTTTTCCGAGTAAACCCAATCTCCGTCTTGTCCTTCGTTCACATGTCGAAAAAGGTCTGCTGGGCCCCGGCTGCTGCGGCCGGGTCGCAAAGTCTCGGGCGGAATGGCGGTCGCGTCGGCCAAGATATAGTCGCACCACTCGGCGCCGAGCGTCCCAGCAAAGCCCATGAAGGACATCTGGATGGGCGCCGGGCGGGCAGCAAATATCTCGTTGCGAGCTCCTCGTGTATATCCGTTCAGGTTGACGAGAATGTGGATGCCATCTCTGATGATTTGCTGGACAAGCGCCTCCGACGACCAGTTGCTTACGTCCCGGAAAACAGGGGCCTCCCGCTCGATCTGCTGGCGATGCACCGACCTATCGCTAGCCGTGGTGGCGTAACAGAAGGCCTTGGCCCGCGTGGGGTCATGGAATCCAAACACGGACTGCATTAGGTGAGCAAGCGGGTGGTTGTTGAAGTCGGATGAGACGTATCCAACATTGAGCTGTGGTTGAGGCGGTGCGGGCGGCGGATACACAGATGCCGGCAGCCATGGTGATCTCAGTGTCGAGCAGGATATGCGGAGAGCATTTCGCTGAGAAATCATGCGAATGTCGCTCGCCGCCAGAGGGCAAGTAAAGGTGTGGAAGGGGAGCACCGTAGGCGCTGATGGGACGGCCAAAGAGGCGGGAATGCGGAGACGAGGGTATCCTAGTCGAGAGAGGCGAGATGGTCGGGAGGGTCGCAGGTCGCCCGCGGCGGCCGCGTGCTTCTCGCGATACCAGCGCCACATCACGAAGCGGGTGAGACGCTCGATGAGGCGGACTAGTTTCGCACCCTCCCAATGACCGTCGGCCCACCTATTCAGCTCTGTCTCGACATCCGCGGTTGAATGCGATACGTGCGACACATGCGACGCCACGGCTGCCACGACGGATTTGTCCTGCAGGATTCCACAACCCCAGGTGGCCGACTCGTCCAGTTGTCGCCGCACAATATTGACAACACGCTTTATCAAGCCGCCTTCGCGCTTGTGGTGGGGGCTGTCGTGGCTGTCGAGGAGCATGCCCTCGTCGTTGACGTGCCATCGATCATATTTACCCTCACCCAGAAACACTCCGCCGCGGCCCCTCCAATCGCAAACAGAGTTGAGTGCTGTTGAGAGACCGCAAACGGCCTCGGCAAAGTCTGGGTTGGAGTTGACGGCGCGTTTGTAGTACATGATTGCATCACTGATGCGGCCTCGGTCCTTCACTGCATTGGCCAGATTCGTGAGTGCAATGTCAAAGGTGCCGTCACAGGCGACTGCCTGCTCATACATCTGGATAGCCTTGTCAAGCTGGCCCAGATCCTTAAGCAAGCTTCCGAGGTTCGTATGCAGGTGAACATGCTTTGGATCAAGCATCAGGCCATAGCTGTAGTAGGCGAATGCAAGAGAGAGTCCGCTGTCTGGCGGAAACCCTGTTGGACTGTGGGGCCGACGCTCCTGCCCAGACCGGCCTTGCCGCTGGTGCGGGAGCGGTGGTGCCAGTTGTGGTGCCGACGACTGCTGGACGCTTGCCAAGAGGATGCCCACATTGTTGGCCGTGGAGGGACTCTCCTGGAGCGACAGGGAAAGGTAGTACAGCGCCAGGATATCTCCCACGCCCGAGGGTTGCTTCCCAAGCCCGCCAGATGAGCTACCGTTGGACATGGCATCCTGGAATATCTTTGCGAGGGACAACAGAGAGTTGCTTGTCGTCTGAATCGCCGCCTTTTTTGCGCCTCCCTCTGGCACGTAACGCAGGCCAGGAAGGTCCCCGGCCCCTGAGAACATTAACCCCGCCGTGCGCTTCGCGTCCTGGGGCGTAAGCAGTAACGGATATGCTGCCATCGGGCGCCCTGAATCAAGCCTCTCGGACCCGCCAGCAAGAGGGGCGAGGACATCTTGGATCCTCCGTACCAAATTCTGCACACAGCGGATGTGGCGGTCCGTGCTGATCAGGACTGCTTCTTCGAACGCCTTGGATGCGCCGACGATGTCCTTGAGGCCGTACAGCATCGTACCCTTGGCATGTACGAGGGCGAGGATCCGCCCGTTCTCGCAACCGGGAATCGCATACCCGCTTGAGCCGTACCCTCGGAGTCGATCACTACTACCTTCCCCCATCATTGCACTACCATCCTGACCACGCGCTATACTAAGCAACGTACTGCCATCGTCCCACGCCCCCTCGGGCATCACCTCGGGAATTCGTAGTGATTGCTGGACGAAACTGATAATATCAACGGCTTCCCTGGTTCTCTTCTTATATAGAAGCCCAACCAAGTGCTCCACTGCTTCGAGGTACTGCGGTCTGCTTCTAATCGCCTTCAGCCAGTGTTGCTCTGCCTCGTCCGGACGACCGAGGCAGTAAAGAGTCGCCGCCTTATTTGAGACGGCTTCAACATGACTAGTGGATTAGTTAGCGAGATATTTTTTTTGCCTTCCCTTGTTGAGACATGCGGCGGGAAAGGGGCAGCAAATTACAACTCACCCTGAATCTAACTCGATGATGCGTGAAAACCATTCCAGCGCCTTTTCGTAGTGCTCCAGCCCGTAGTGAAGACACCCGCCGAGTAGCACACCATCGACCCATTTCCAGCCACTCCGTTCACACAGGTGGCACAGCACTTCCAAGGTCGCCTGAGCAGCTGCGGCGGGAGACTTCTTCTCCATATCAAGAGAAGAGTACGCCACCGGCCGGCTGCCGCGACTCAAGTTGGCCATGGCCCCCGTCGACGCAGGCTGCTGCACGAAATTGGGCCATCCAGGCGGAGCTTGGCCATGCCTGGAACCTTCGTCGTTGGAGGGAACCGATGTCCAGCCGCGACCGTCTCTGTTGACGGCGCCGCGCGACGGCTCTGGCCCGAGGGCCGTTCTCAACCCCTTGGCAGCAGACGACGTAGTCGTTCCTAAAAAGGGTCGTGGTGGTTTCGGATACACTGCCAGATTGGATGATTGGCCAACACCACCACAAGCACCCTTGCTTGCCTGCGCCTTCCTGGAATGATGGTGGTAGGCGAGAAGTTCTACGTAGGCTTGGTGGGCCTGTGCCAGAACTTTCTCTCGAAACCGCGCCAGGTTGGGCGTCTCTGTTTTTGTGGTCTTGCCCGACCCATGAACACCGGGCCCAAGGCTGAGGGCATCTAGGTTAAGGTTTATGGGCTGGACACCAGCGGTTGGGAACGTGGATGCTCCGCCCAGGTGCCCCGACGGGGTATGCAAGGCCGCTGCACCAAGGTAGCCTACCGGCCTCGGTGTCATTGTTGGGCCTGGAGCAGCCATGCCCGGGAATGGCTGGCTCTGGGCATAAAGGCCTGATGCCATGTTCGTTGACTGGAATGGGTACATGCATGCATCCGAATAGCCATCAACAACGTGTCCTCGTACGCCATCGCGTAATTCAACAATAGGCGGCGAGCCAAATGCGGCGCCATGTAGGGCTCCATGCTTAATATAGGGCTGATAGGCCGTCCGAAATAGGCCAGGCATTTCTTGTAAGGGGCTCTGAAGGTACTGGGACCCCGCGCCAAAGTAGAACGACGACGGCATCGACAAGCCAGCCTCCAGAGGTACCGGCGTCTCAGGAACTGACCAGGCCATGGCGGCGCCAGGGAAATGCTTGAGGGCGCCATCGTGATCAGGTGAGATATGGACCGGAAAGGCTGCAAACGACGCCGGGGTGTATACAGGAAGCGCCGACGTTGCCGGAACTATCATCTGCTTCAATGGCGGAGGGCCTGGATCCATATGGGCCGGTGAGCCATCATAGCCAGCGTCAATAGTTCCGTTTGGGGTTTTCCGACGCAGTTGATGCTCTGGCAGTTCGGTGCCGCGACGTGTGACTGCAGCATTGACGGTTAATCGGCGCTGGTTCGGCGAGTGTGGGAATGCAATCTGGTGCCCATATGTCCTCCCATATGCCGTCGTGCCGCCAACGGCATTTGGGAACTGACGACGAGTCGAATGGCCGTATTCATAGTCGTTACTCGGGAACACTCGCCTCGTAGCATCGAAATTGGGTGGATGCTGCACCACAGGGTGCCTTTCGATTCGAGGTATCATGCTTTCGAACGGACGCAGAGTGCTGCTTCCTCCTTCCGCATATCACCTTGGAATTCGAATAGAGATGACGGCTCGAGGTTTGGCCCACGGATGAGGGCACAGGAATACTTCCCTGCCGGTCTTCCGTCAGGACTTTGCGTCATTGCCCGAGGTTTGCGGCATAGCGAATCGAGCATCTGACAGCATCGACTATGGCTGGACGACGGCAGACGCAGAGTCTATGCCAGTCGCCAGCTCACCTTCCGCGACCCAGCCGCGAATCCAACCCTAGACTATTATATTCCCGGTAGCAGCCTTGCCTGGAGATATCTTCCCAGCCTACCCAGCCTCGTCAGCGCCGGCTTTGATGGCTGATGATTGCTGTCGGCGGCCGGTCTTCCGTGCGTTCAGGGAGCTGCCTGCGGAAATACAGCACTGTCAACCCAGGTGTGATGGGCAGAACCGATCTGGGTTTCGTGGATCGAGAGCGCCAGTCGGCGGTTTAAAACGGTGAGTCGGAAGGGTCCCGGTCGCCGGGCTGATGCTCAAGTTCAAGTTTGTTCGAATTTCCGATTTGTAAAAGGTTTTGATAGAGGCGGTAACAGAGCTCGGTCATCCCCCGCTGGTCGCGTAGGTCCGTACCACATGAGGCGATTCTAGCAACACAATTACAGGCTGGCAAATTCCTGTCAGCTTCGTCCCGCCCGCGCCAAACTCCCTGCGGGCAAATAGGCGCCCACCCGGCACGCCATATTGCACCGCCCGCAGCACCTTCGTACCTTCGTACCTTCATGCTCATCCAATTATGGCAAGATGCAGGCTTTCGAAAAAGTACCCCTGTACATCTGTACTACTGACGAGGACTTTACCGGCCAAATTGCAGCTTTGCTGACAGTGTCGTATAGTCATTTTAGTCGACTTTTTCTCTACAGAATAAACATCTTCCTCCGGTTCAGCCAGTATCAACGGGCTTCAGAACGTCACACATTGCACGGCAAAGATCTGGCGTTTTCGCAGTACGATTAGCGAGCTGGTTGCCAGCAATATAAAGATAAACATATCTAGATAAAAGCACAATTTCTAGGTTAATTAACTACCTGGCGCCTAAGACTCATATCAACGGTACATACGTAACCTAAACCTTTCCATCCAGCTTAGCAACGATTTCCTCAACGACAGAGTCATCACAACGACACTAGGCAAGGCAAGCAGCTATTCACGATAAAAAATGTAGCCCAGTGATATGGACCCCAAGAACCTCTGGGGTCGAGACCCGGCCATCGGGGTGAGTAACGGGCCCGCAAGAAGCAGTTGTTCTTCCTTGTTACCAAAATTGAAATATGCCACTGGGGAGACATATTCCAGAGTGTAGTCAAGGATTCTAGCAGTCGGGTTGGCGAGTTTCCTGTTTTTCGTCTTGTTCAAGCACGTCGTCCTCGTCAGAGTTGACCGTCGCGGAAGCCTTTGGGTTTATTCACGGCTGTTCTCGGTCTCTTCTATGCGAAGCCCGTTCCTCAAACTCCTAACCATATGTGAAGGGATAACAAATGCCTTGCGCCGCCTGTGAATTACTCGTCGGGGACTGCACCACAGTAAGCACTATGCAAGCGGTACGGAAGGAAGGGGAGGATGGGCGAGAAGGGAGGGCTTACTGTCTATCTCGCCCTCTTCGATCGCATCACTGATATCCTTCGGGCTCTTTCCATCTACCTGGCAACCGACGCTGAAAGCCGTCCCCAGAATCTCTTTGACGCTGCCCTTGAGATCCTTGGAGAACGACTTAAATCGCATCGTCCGAGCAATCTCGATTATCTCATCAAGGCTGACAGATTTGCTATGCTTGATATTCTTTTCCTTTTTTCGGTCTCGCGGGGGCTCCTTCAGTGCCTTGATGATGAGGGACGAGGCCGTTGGGACAACGGAAACCGCGGCTTGACGATTTTGGATAGTAAGTCTAACGGTGACACGAAGACCTTTCTGGTTTCGGGTGGGGTCAGCGGGAGAGCCAGCGTCTGTCTTCACCGCGCCGGTCACCTACCCAGTCTCCGGTTGCCTTGGCAATATCTTCTCCCACCTTCTTGGGCGACAATCCGAGTGGCCCAATCTTGGGAGCCAGAGCCGACGAAGCTCCCACCTCTCCACCGGTGGCACGGAGGTGACTGCATCACAGGAGTTAGTCGGGTCTCGCGAATCATCATTGGGTGTCGCGTGTAGGGCTCGGCACAAACATTATCTTCACTGCTTCTTGTCAGTGACTAGCTTCACCACCAGAGCTTCCTTCCAATCTTGGTTGGCGGAGGAATTGAGAGGGAACTCACCTTCATTGGGATCGATTTTGGGAGCTATGCTGCCGTTAGCATGGGTAACTCTGCGAAGGATCTCAAGGCGGCTGTCTTACGCATTTTGGCTGATTTTGCTGATCAACTTGTGAGATATGGTGTTGTGTGATCCGAGACGGCGACGAGGAATTCAGGAAAAGCCTCGTAGAATTCCGTCAAGCTAGTGGATCTTGGGAGCTGGGATTGTGTGTGGTGTGGATGAATACTTTTTTTTAACCACCACCCAATGCCCATAGCCCTAATTCCGGTTGACTCTGCGAGGGGCACTAAATTTACCGTCTTCCGAGAAGGGGTGCAACCCGGGCCGATATTTAACCGAGCAGGCTCGACTTCTTGTGATGACCCTAACCCTTCCTAGCTCCCACACCGGCACCAACTTCACATCAAGATGTCTACTCACGGGTTTTAATTGGGGTTTGAAATCACCTGCAACGCACCCACTTTTTGTGAGTGGGTTGAGTCTTGGCATTGACCAAAATAGGTCCATGGCCCAGAACTTGCTAGCACAATGCCCACGACCATCAGCTCTCTCGATTAGTGGTAGTATTGAGCCTCATCTACGCATAAGCTACTTGAATAGCGGCCATGAACAAAGACCATGATTCCCGCCACTAGCCTCTGAGAAAGGCTGAGTCCTCCAAGTAGGATCGGTGATGGCATGACTCCCTTGAAAGAGCCATCATAATTTCAGCACGGGATTGCTTCAGTTCGTGCCACTTACGGCGAGCCTATAGTCTCGTTAGCATTCTCTCCTTCATATCAAGTGTTAGGTCGGCCAGTGGTGCCATCATACTTCATCAGGTGCTCCATGAAAGTCTGTAGAGACACATCATCGGTAAAAATAGTCTGTGCATTCTGGGCTCCCAATCCACCGTACGCTCCAGACGTGTGCGTTGTGGACGGGTTGAGTTTAGACAGCAGGAATCGGGCTTGGGAGCCTCCAGCATCGCAGACAATAAATCGAGGCAGCGGGAAGCGATCGGTAATCAGATCCTAGACCTCGACGTTAGCATCAGGCAGAAGAGAGCCGGCGTACATACGACATACGCGAGCATCTTCTTTAGGCTGTTCCAGCAAGGCAGCAAAGTTCTCGTAGCCTTCCTGGTCGTGGTAGCCGGCTTTGCGCCACTCAGCAATGGTTTCGCCGTGGAAGATAAGAATGTGGAAGAAAGTATCCAGTAGGAGGACATGGGTTGGTTGGATAGACGTTGAGTCCAGGAGAACAGGGCGGCCACCATCTTGGTCAAACGTGTAAGAATCAAGAGTGGGCTGGATCATGATAAGCGAATTTGTAACGTCTTCGTGGTTGAGCACATGTCGATAGAAGGCCGTCTCGTCCGGCGAGTTGTTGAAGACTTGCAGGAATTGACTCCGCCGTAGGTGGAACATAAACTGGGGATAGAGGCTGAAGTTCTTCTCAAGTCGAAAGGATGTTGGGTCGTCCTTCCGATAGTCGGCAAACCTCGAACACAACTTGATCAGCATCCGATCCACCCACCGCAAGACGTCCATTCCATCGTCAACCTCGGCTTTAAAGACTGCCATCCTTGACATCAACACCGCCGCTGCTTCCTGGTCGAATGACTGGGCAAGGGCCGGGTCGCCGCCAGGCCCACTCAATGGCTGTTTTATCGTCGTGACGCGCAAGTGAAACTGGCCAGACGAGTGTTGGTAGTACGTGAGGAACTGGATCATTGCCTGCTGCTGCTGTTGGTGAACAGGCGGTCCGCCTTGGCCGGCTACTTCGAAATATATTCCGTAACTCGAGCCAGGGTCGATGCCACACATCTTCCACGAGCATGTGTTGCCGATACCGCATTCTGTCTCGCCCACCGATGTCGACTTCTTGTTGAGCGAGACGGCATGGCCAATCAAGCCTGTGACCTTCAGTTCCTTTGTTGTCAAGACTTCAAGAACGGCGTTGAAGCCCATGGTAAGATTGTCATCTCCGTCCTTATCGAACACCCTGACAAAGGACTGCTTGAACATAGACGACGTGAAGCTGTCCGTAAGGATCATATGACCACCCGTGGATTTGCACAATCCCTTCATCTCCAGCAGACCTACCTGATCCAGACAGCCAGCAAATATATCGATAATGTGGCCATTATGCGCCGTTCTCTTGGCCAGGTTGTCATAAAACTGTCGACAACAGTTAGCACGTCACCACTGACTCGACGAGAGTTGAGATCCAGTACCTTCAATGCCTTCTTGTAGTACTTTATGTTATCCCGGTCGATGTCATGATGTGATCGAATCGGCTCTCTCAGTTCGGCACCAACTACCATACCCGGACCCTCTGTTGCTGGCCCACCAGCGAAAAGCATGATCCTGCCTCCGGCGTTCTGGAAAGACGATTCCAGCAAGCCAACGGCGACGCTGAGGGCAACACCAGTACACCGTAGACTTCGTCTATCGCCGGCTACCGGCCAGGGGTCCTTCTGCAGTTGCTCTAGTGCTTTCGTGAGCTGAAACTCGCATTGCTGGACGGGGAGCAGGAAGCGTGATGCAGGACCGGCTGGCATTACAGGACGACCAGCTTGTGGTTGCATGCCGGGTCGGACAGCAGGCGAAAGGAGCCCAAGCATTTCCTGAACCTGCTTCGCTGCATAGTCTTTACTGCCGCGGAAAACGTACGACTTGGCGCACTCGGTGTAGCCGATCTCGTGAACTTGAGTCTACGCATAAGTCAGTACCAGTGCTACCTCTCACACACCTCAGCAACTCACCATCGTTCCATATGTGATCAGGCCAACCAGCGCATTCTCGGGCAGAAGGCTCAGGCTCATCACCAGCGATTCCTTCAACGCGGTCAGACTGTCCTCTTCCTGGCATGTATCCACCACATAGAGAAATATCGGCGCCTGTGCAGGACGCGCCAAACGATACTCGATCGTCGTGTTTGAGTGGAAGAGCTCGGGTGGAATGGCAGACTGCGTGATGTCTTTGTAGTGTGGTGGCAGTGGATTCCTCGACAAGCAAAACGGGCACATCCATAGCCGCGCTCTCGTATCTACCTGACTACATGCCTGTCAGCAAGAACCATGGGAAGTACGTGATACTCAACAGAACCTACCAGAAAGGGTTGAGCACCGAGCGACACGGCTGCTTACAGGTAACGGGCTCGAACTGAAGGAGAGGGATGTCCGAGTTCTCCTTCAGAGGGGTGTAGAGCGCACCAATTGGCACTACAAGACGGGACGCCTCCTAGCAAGCTGTCAGCCGCGATTAATACATGATGTGGCGATCTCATACCATGCGAGAGCTTGGGAAGACATTCCAGCTCAACCGGACACCATCCCTATCCTCCATTTGACTCCATTGCTCCTTAAGTCGTTCGAAATCCATCTTCCTCGCTGGCGGCTCGACCCCTCCAATTTGCAGATTTGAGCTTAAGCAAACGGCCAGGCACAAATTGACGATTACGAGCTGATATTTTCGGTTTCCTATCTGAGTCGACGCAATTGCGAGTAGAAGTACCAGAGGTGTAGTCAGGAAGGAGAGTAGGTTTGCTAAAGTTGATGTCAATTTCTCGCCTGCCTTTTAGACAGAACACGATGTGAAGAAGACACTTTGTAGTTCTTTGCAAATCACATGCTAGCAGGTGGGGCGCTACTAGTGCCTCCCCATCCTAATGTTTGAATGCCTATGCGTAGTGCCACGTTGAAAAGAGATGCCAGACGTCAGCAGCTGGTGAAGGGCCGAACCTCAAGCAAGGCTGCACACTTGAACGCGCTTATCTAGTAGCAAGCAGAATGGGAAGCAAATTTTTTTTGTCACCTTTTTGCCCAAGTTTTACCGACCTAGCTAAACTTCCTGCGCTGATACGCATCTAGACAAAAATTCTATCAGACATTGCAAATGTGATTGTGTTGAGCACAATACATGGAAAGTTACGCCTGATTCTGGAGAAAGAAGTCCTGTTAGGGTTGGGGTTTCTTATAACAGAAGCTAACGGTGCAACTAAGGAATAATGGCGTGAAACAAGATATCCCTTCAAATAGGTAGATGACTTGGATTAATAGCTATTAGGAGATAAGAAAACACAAAATACTGCAGTTATAAATACAGGAGGGCTTGAGTCCTTGTATGCTAAACTGTCCGGAAGCGGCTCATGGGCTCACGGTAGCCTAACCTTTGGGGTCTCGTACATCCTTCAACCCAAATCCTAAATGACCATATTCTTCTTGAGTGTTTGTATCCCGGGGTTTTCCCGCCCGGGTCCTCTTCCGTTGTGGGCTCATCACAGATCGTTACTCTCAGCATCGAGAGCAGTAACGAGAGCGGACCACAACAGCTAACAGCTACCGCTCGCAAAAATATTGCTAATCAAAGATACAATAGGTCGCTGTCTATGATGTGACCGGTGGGGTAATGTGATCGGTCAGGTGTTCAGGTTTCTCGCAGGCTACACTTGTTGGGAAAGGTGCAGAAGTCCGAAATTTCTTTGGGCTCTTTGCTATATGGTCCAAAGGCTCCCCTTCCATCTCTCTGTGGCCCACGGCGTCAAACAACATCATGGAGCCGCTCTCGGCTCTGTCCGTAGCTGGCACCGTCATCTCGCTTGTCGATACGTCTTTGACATTTCTCAAGATGCAAGCAATATTTATCGCCCAGCTGCAGGAAATTGCGATTCTGTCGCTAGGCTCGGCGAGCTGTCAGGTCACTTTTGGAAATGACCAAGCAGCTGGAAAGTCAGCTCACCAAATTCCCTATGAAGAAATGTTCCCCGTCAGAGGCCTTGCTTCGCTCTATCATTGGCGAGACAAAGAGACTGAAGTCGACATTGATTTCGGTATCAAGGACCTCACTGTCACCGCTGCGGGGAAGTCCTGGACTAGAAGAGCTGCGAAGACTGCCAATGTCACCCTCAAGGGTGTCTTGAGCCGCGAGAAAATCGACGACCTCAGCAAGCAGCTTTCTATGATAGGTTCCCAGCTTATGCTAGCCATGTTTCTCTGACTTCAGTACGCAAGCCAATGACGGAATACACAGAGCATGATTCTGACTTGCAGTTTACCAGAGAAAGTATGGACCGAATTAGAGAATGCACCGAGCGAGGAGACCAGACGACCGGCCGGCTGCTTGAGCATATTCGCCAGCAGACTAATCATGACGATAAATCTCTCCAAGACCTCATAGCAAGGATGCTCGGCTTGCTCTCTGATAGGTCAGGCTCGCAAACCGCTTCGTTGAGGACGTCTTTAGCTCGAGCCAGAGACCATTCGCCACAAACTCCATCGAGGCAATGAAGTCGCTAACGAGTCATCCCAACAATCCCGAGCCACGAATCACCAATCAAATTTTCAATGTCTGTATTTTCTCGAAGCGGAATTTCGGGAAGAGAATGTTGCCGAGACTTACGGAAACACCCTCAAGTGCATATTTGTTGACGACGATCCATCGCCAGATGGTAATGGCAGAGAGCACGAGAATGATAACTGCCAATGTAGCGAAGGCTCTGTAGATGTATGCGAGGCCGCAATTACGACAGGCTTCGTGGAATGACTCAAATCAGACACCGACAAAATCTACTAGAATACGGGCACAGCTGGGTCGGGCAAATCTACACTCGTGAAGTACATCGCCAACAATACCAGTCCTAGTTTTTTAGAGAAACTCGAACCATGGTGCGATAGCATGCCGCTTCTTCTTGGCTACTACTACTTTTGGGATGGCGGACTGGATGAAATCTCGCTGCGAAGG
>Ga0247774_1000514_pt1 | contig 19083 bp, 8 predicted proteins | sample UWRJL001104B6_FD_179933 | JGI IMG/M metagenome (GOLD analysis project Ga0247774, IMG submission 179933) | Plant litter microbial communities from Arlington Agricultural Research Station in Wisconsin, United States - UWRJ-L001-104B-6 | ecosystem: Environmental > Terrestrial > Plant litter >... | reverse complement strand
CTAAACAAACTACTGACTTGTGGAAAATCAGTTTGATTTTGTTCTCTCATCTGTAAAGCTAAGTCTACCCGGGGAGTAAGAAATTCGGTTAAATATCGCCTTGCTGCCCAATAATCCCGTGAATTCTGAGTTGGCAAATATTTCATCCATATTTTCTCCCCCGTAGCTTGTCGCAGGAAACGATAGCCTACAATAGACATCGCTTCGTACACATTGCTAACTTCCAGCGGGGGACCTTCCTGACTGGTACTATTTCTATCTACAGGAATACCTAGTACCAAAGAGGAAATCACCCGCATTGTTAGTTCCACAAACAGAGTATCTACCTCCACTTCTTTTTGGGGTGCAACTTGTTTGAGCGTCTCAATGACTTGTTCGCAAGCTTGGCTAATTATTTCCAGATATTTGGAAAGATTGCTCGAACTAAATTCTGGATTCCAAGCCTTGCGTCGCCACTGCCACTCCGCTCCTGTTTCTCCGAGCATAATAGAACCACTGATATCGTTCCATACTTGGCGTAATTGCTTGGGTCTAATTAAGCTACCATCTCTCATTCCATTGATAATGGTATCTTCAATTACTTTTGGTTTACTTAAAATCACAACTGGAGTCCTGCCATTCCAGATGACGTACATCGGGCCTAGCTGCTGGCTCCAATCAAAGAATTGCTGAAATAATTTCTTCTGTTTTACTGCCGCTAATATTTGTGGCAGATTTCCTAACACCCAGTATTGGGGAGGCGAAGGAAGTGATTTTAGGGAGTTATAAGCCTCCTTTTGTTTCCACCACCGCCAACTCATTACAGACGCTATGCTAGTAACGCCTAATAATATTCCTAAAGTTGATAAAAAGGAAGAAGAACTGTTTATTTGAGAAGTAATGCTTTGAAACATAAATCCGTCCAAGTCCATCCAAAGTTTTTTCTTTCCATATACTACCTTAGAAATGGAGATTAAGTAAGTTACCCTAATTAACGATAAAACGTTCGCCTTAGTAGCTGTATAATGTGGCTCTAGCATTAACTCCTTTAGTGATAATATGGCAGAATTCGTACTCGCCCTAAAATATGCGACAAGCTAATTCTTCCGGCTATTGATGCGAACTCTCATCCTCAATCTGATTTATCTGAGAATGGTAGGGCGGGAAAAAGGTATTTCCCCCTGTAGGAAAGCATGGAAAGACTCGCTCACGCTCCTCTGACTCGATCCGGCTCCACCTCTTTCTTCGCGCTGCAACTGTTCGAGGTTGCTGTGACCGCTGATTTCTTGAATAATCCGCAGCCCAATTCCGGCGTTGCTCATCGCTCGTCAGGGCGGTGCGACGGAAGCCGTGGGTGGAGGCTCCCTCGATGCCGGCTCACTCGAACGCTTTTTTCAAAATCTTGTCCGCGCTCGTCGGGGTGCAAATGCCGACAGTGGTGGTTCGGGTGGCGGCCGGGGAACAAGTAAGTAATATCATGTCCGGTCGATTGACCGTGATACGATCGACTGTTAATTAACATTAACGTCCGAGAAATAGCCAGTGTCAGTCGTCACGCTCACGTTCGAGTGTTGACACTCGAACTATCAACATCGACAATTTCTGCGCTGTCAAAACAAACAGTCCTCTCCTTGATGTTGTTGTCGCGTTTGTTCATCTCGCCCGCAACTGGTGTGTACTCTCACCCATCGATTGTTAATAATTAAGCGGGGGTTCGTTTCTCGATAGCGACGCTCTCTGGGATCGCGAATTAAATAACTTACAATTTTAATTGTTATTGTGGGATGGGCGTCCCGCCCGTCCAAAAAGGACGGGTGGGACGCCCATCCCACTTTCCTTGTGGAAGTTATTTAATTCTCATTCCTGGATGTGAGTTGCCACGCCTACTCTGGCTTGAGATATTTATTTTTCAGTGGCTTTTTTTTGGAGGCTCGAGACTTTACATTGATGCAGCTTTTGGTTCTGGCCACCAAGAGAAATGAGTCAAACCACTAATTAATTGTTTGAGATTTAACAGTTTTTTGCACCGTTCAAATAACACAGCTTGGAGCTTCGTCTAAACTGCTAAAATAGCGGTTGGCTAGTGGTTCATTGGTCTGCAGGCCAAAATCTTTCAGCAGGTTGCAGTTCGGGTGAGTGTGAAGGTAGACAGCATAGATGTATCCCTTTGGGAATTTTTACACTTTTACTCATATGCCATCCGGCTCCATCCATGACTAAAACAACTCTTTTTTTATCCCCCAGTTGAAAATGGGTGGCGAAATCTTTTAAAACTCGTTCAAAAAGCTCGTTATTCACAAATGGCAGCAGCCACCAATAGGTTTCTCCCGTGCTCGGATGTACAAAACCATACAACCACAACCATTGAAACCGCCAATTAATTTTCGCTGTGGCATCACTAAATTCGTCCACCCATTCTCGCCTCAAAATCGGTTTTAAGCCCAGACGGTGTTCGTCCATTGACCAGACTTCTACGTCGTTTGAAGGGTATTTTTTCTGAATTCTCTTGACTTGACGGTGTAGATTTTTTTTTCCATTCCTCCTGTTCAAGGAAGTCTGATTCCTGATGCTCTGGGCGAGATACTCTCAATCGGAACTGCATTGATTTGAGATATTCCCACCCCCGTTGACGGCAGACTTTGTAACCTTTGAGTTCGCTCATCCAATCGGCTACTTTGCGACCATTCCATAGCCCGCCATCCGGAGGGGGTTGTTGTAAGACTTGCCACAATAAAGCAAGTTCTGCCATCATTTAGTAGAGGGTCGCGATCGCGATTTTGGCCACGCTGATCTCCCAGAGATTATGGTCCTAAATGGTTGTATCCCCACACTAATTCATAAATCCAACCGCGACTATAACCTGTCACCGCCATTACGAATGCGGTGCTTTTCCCGCAAGCTAGTAGCCAAATTATTTGGTAATGATGAGCCACAGTCGGTGTTTTGGCTTGACGGAAACGAGCTTGTAGCTCTTCAAGGCTCAGATGAGGTGCGATCGTAATTCGTTTTGGCATTCTCGATCTGACGCGGTTGTGTTTCTCAAGATTATATCATAGTTGATCGACCGGACATGATATCATAAGGTAGCAGAAATTGCACCGTTAATCGAATCTGTTGGAGCTAAAGTTTTTTATCACCCTACTCACCTGATTTTAATCCGATTGAGTTGTGGTGGTCTCAACTGAAAGCTTTTTTGCGTCAATTCTCTCCTACTACTACTAAAATGATTGATATTTTGATTGCTACGACCCTCGATTTAATAAATCCCAAACACTTACACAACTGGTTTACAAAATGTTGCTATTGTACCTCATAAACCTGCAATCTGCTGTAAGTTCCAGAGAGCCTTACTATCAAGGTAAAAGAGGCGTTGTCACCCCCTCAGATCTACAGCGGTTCTCAAAAAAGTGAGGTATGCCCTATGCCCTATGCCCTATGCCCTATGCCCTATGCCCAGTTCTCATCTTTCTGAGAAAGGCTATACTTCAGTACCTAGCAAAAAAGTTTTCGGTCTACTGAGGATGAGATCTCGCCACGAAAAGTAGAGTTGCCCTATCATCCTGCTGCACATCATTTGCCTTTTCAAATTCCTGTTTAGTTTGAGAGGGACATAGAAGAATTGATTTCATACTTGGCAGAGGTAATCTAATCCCAAAACATTTACTCAATAACGTGGATTGTCGCAAGCTAACCGTCAATAATTCTAGTCTTGTTCTCAATGAAACAGCAGAAGCTTCTGACTGGGAGACGACTGCTCGATCGGAAATCTGCTTAATAGAAAATTTTTGTAAGAGCATAGGCAACATTAACTGTAGCTGAATCATAGCAAAATTTCCTCCAATACAACCCCTTGCTCCAACTCCAAATGGAATATAGGCATAGCGTGAGCGTTGCTTTTCATTCTCAGCAGAGAATCGCTCTGGCAAGAATTTCTCTGGCGCTGACCAAATTTCTTGATTATTGTGTAAGGCCGAAATTGAAATAAAGAGTATAGTTCCTTTCGGTATGTGATAACCCGCTAGTTCAAAGTCTAATGCCACCTCTCTCATAGTCACAGAAGATGGAGGATTCATTCGCATTGTTTCTTTCAGGACTTGGTTTAAGTAGTCCAGTGCTTTGAAATCCTCAAAACTTGGCAGTTTACCACCTAACACTCGATCTACTTCGGCCTGAGCCAGAGCTTGGGTTTCAGAATGTTGGGCAAGTACGTAGCAAGCCCAAGAAAGAGCTACTGCTACTGCATCAAACCCACCAAACAGGAAGCTGATGATGGTTGCTCTAATTTCCTGTTTGGTAAACAAAGATTTACCCCGCTCGTCCTTCTCTCGAAGTACCCGCGATAAAAAATCTGTTCTTTGATTTAAGTTCCGATCTTGCTTTCTTTGCTCAATCAAATCATAAATACAGTGATGCAGGTGAGATACTGTTTTTTTCCAATCCCAGTAGCTGCGAGTCCAAACCGCAGGAATCACTTCTTCAGAGCGGGGCTGGACACCTTCTAGAACCCGGATAAACGAGCTGGAAATTTCTTGTCCCAGACTAGAATTACTGAATTCTTCTCCGATTAAAGAATCTCCCATAATCGTCAGAGAAACTTGACTCAATTCTTCCCTAATATTAATCGTTTGTTTATCTAGGCTGGAAGCCCAGCGATCCAGTAGTCTAGTCATGTGGTTTTGTGTCGCTTCACGTAAGCAATCCAAAGTTTCTCCAGACAGGAGACGCGACAATTTTATCTTGATAGACTTGGCTTCTTGGGGCTGCCTGAAAAAGTAAATTTCGTCCCCAACCCACGTGAATGGTTGTTTGATTGTAGCTGGCAAAGATTGTAGAGTTCCTGCCACTTCAGCAACGAGAGCTGGATCGCTAATCGAGACTACAAAATTTGAACTTCCCAACCATAACTTAGTAAGTTTGCCATACTGGCTATGAAGGCTTGGGAGATAATTTGGAAACCCACCGCTTTTTTGGATATCGAGGATGTTCCCAAGTAACGCATCGCTAGGTGGGCCAGGGATAACTTTTCCTTTCTGGTGCAAAACCAAAATCTTTTGTATTTTTACACCTATTGATATCAATATCGATATACCTATAGTGGTTAAACCTAGAAGCATTGATGAACTAAAATTCATTAGATATACCCAGTAAGTGAAATAGTTTTAAGTAGTGATAGTGTTAATCGGCTCATTGCTTTTACCCCGCGATCGCAATTGGTACAAAGCATTAGCCACTTAAGTAACTATCCATTAACCTGCACAAACAGCCCTGAAGAGAGATCTAAAATTTCTCGCAACATCAGGCGATCTGCGATCGCCGCTTGAGTGCGCCAAACAGGTCTCATTTGACCCCGAATATAAAGCGACAACTGGTCAGCAACGTGAGGCGAATGGGGCTGGGTAGCATTACCGTAAATGGTCAGCGCTTCAGCACGAATCGGGTTTGTAAACTCGATCGCCATCATAAATGAATTACCGCCGATCGCCTGAAAATTCTTTTCGTCAACAGGGATGATATCTAGGACTTGAAAGCTACCAAAGATACTACCTGTACCGCTAGCGGGTAAATCCTGGTTCCCAACACGCAGTCGAACAACCTCTCCCCAAGCAATATCAAGCATTCCATACCGTGACTGAATATCCTCTGCAACTTCCTCAAGCACTGCGGTAGCGAACACAGGATCGATTAGACCGCAAGGAGTGTCTAAGGGTGAATGACTTTGCCAAGGAGTAGCAAAGATCTTATCTAGCCCCATTTTTTGAACCCATTGGATAAACAAAACTGTTCCGCGACTGTCTGCATTCGCATGGCGATCCCAAGCTTCTAAAACCTTTACAGCTTCCATCCCCTGTTCGCGTCCGTGGGTTTTCACCGATGCAATCAGCCCATCGAGGATTCGGTCAGCCAGTTCTAGGCGGGATGAAAACATAAACGCCACCATGTCCTCAAAACTAATGGTGTCACTGCTGAGCAATTTTTGAATCGAGCGTTGAGGCCGCAGAATGTTGTGGGGCATTTTCCCTAAATTACTGGGAGCAATATAGGGGGAATAGTCTTCAGGCTGGAGCAATGTTGGAAATGTTACAGTCCAGGGTGGATCGTTAGTATTCTGTAACCACCCGCTGGGTGGATTAACCACACGCGGTAAATCCTGATAGGAATGGTATTGCGTCCACAAGGTATCGGATGTATTGCCTGGAATCACTTTTTGCCAATAGTCCCAGTCCTCCTGATTTTGCGAGGATTGAGACCGTACTGGCACCAGCGCATTGAATAAATAAAAGATTTGCCCGTCTGTATCTGCATACAGAAAGTTGAACAATGGAAGCTGTAGTCGTTGTAAAGAAGCCTCGAATTGGCTGAGGTTCGTAGCATTAATCATCTCCCACATCTGTTCGAGCAAATAAGGACGATCGAGACCTACCACCCGCAATACGATCGCCTTACTTTCTGTTTGAGCCACCACTGGACCGTGAACCGACTGAAGCACTACCAAAGGCTCTTCTAGTAAACTACCGTCTTCTTGTTTAATCTTCAAAGTTTGCGTCTCTACTACAAACGGGCAAATCTCATCATTCCATTCATAGCCCCGATCCCTTAGATGCAATTCGTAGAAGTCTGCCCCTTTCGTGGGATTAACTGTGACCGTCCATCCCAAATAGTCGTTAAACGCAATGCCCAAGGTTGGCCACCCCACCAAAGCAGCACCATAGGCATTCAAATTAGGCAGCGTCAACTGTACTTCATACCACAGAAATAAATCGAACCAGGGCTGATGGGGACTGACCAGTAACATTGCCTTCTGACTCGCCGAATACTCTGGTGCGATCGCCCAAGCATTAGAGCCCGCCATCTGCTCTCCTTGAGTCAGAGCCGCGATCTGATTGGGATTTACCACAAAGAAAAAGTGAATCACCCGTTGAATATGAGCCAGGATATCGACGGATGATATAGGCAAAACAACTTTTAAGAACTCTGGAATCTCATCAGGATATGCCTGGATATAGCCATTAATGCCATCAGCAAATGCTTTTAGGTATGTCCGCATCTTATCGCTCTGCGCCTCGTACCACTCCTGGGCACGCCGGGGAATACCCATTGTGCGAACATATCTATCTGTATCAACATAATTTGACCCCCAATACTCAGCTGCACGTCCCCGTGCCTGCCCATACAGCATTAGAATCAAATTGCCATGGCTCTTGGCTTGTGCCCAACCCATAGCATGGAATAGTTCAACTTCATTTTTGGCGTAAATATGTGGTATGCCCCAGTTATCCCACAAAATTTCACTTACTTCAAATTGCTGCATTTTACATTACCAATTGTGTACTTTGTTTCTTCAATTAAAAAACGGAATCGTTGCTCCAGCACGATAGGTCGCGATCGAGTAACTGGCACAAGTTTTTGACTTCCTGCGCGTAGTGGCTTTCAAGTTTCTGCCTAAATTTTGGATCTATTTTATTCGCCAATCGCTTATTGGAATTAACGACTTCAAAATCTGTAATAAAATTAGCATCTACCCCCAAGAATTCCAAAACCTTTTGATAAGTTCCGGCAGTGTCTTTCACAAAGTCATCATAGATCGTAAAATGAATTTGCCTGCGATCGAAGACATCTAGATATCGCTGAATCTGCTCTGTAAAACTGGCTAATTCACTGTATAGTAAAAGTTCTGTGGGATGGCAGCCAAGAGGAATTCGTTTCCCTTGACGGCGATCTGGTTCTGCTTCAAGAGCACTCTGAAAGTCTTGGATATCTTCATACCCATAATAAACTAAATGACTGTGCAGCGAATTCAAGAAGTAAACCGGATTCCTGAGCATGATCGTGATTTTAGCATTAGGGTTGAACTGATAAATATCCCTTGCAGCAGTTTTAGACAGCATATACCAGACCGTGCCTTCCCCACACAGAAGTCCCTCTCCTTCTTTAAACAAGTTAAGGTATTCTTCCAACGTGTAGCTACGGTGCAACGGTTTGAGACTTAGTAAATCAGTATTAAAAAAGTTAGGTTCCTTTGGTTTAGAGATATAAATTGCAGGGTGTCGCTCTAGATAGTGACACATCGCAGTTGTGGCACATCGAGGGGCTCCAACTAGAAAAAAGTTAGGTTTATTCATGGCTCATATGTTCTAATAAAGCTTCTATTTCTTCTAGACTCAAATTGTTCACTTCGAGAAATGTTTTAGCAATTTCATCAAGCTTGTTCTGACTTCCAAGCAGCTTGGCGAGTACAACCTCTAGCTCTGCAATAGTTGCATTTATAAAAAGTTGCTGGAGTGATATTTCTGAGGAGAAAATTTGGTTTATTCGACCGAGCAATTGTGTTGCCAGCAAGGAATGTCCACCCAGATCGAAGAAGTTATCGTGAATACTGACTTGAGGTAGGTGCAAAACCTCTGACCAGATATCTGCTAGAACTACTTCTGTTGATGTTTCTGGTGCAACGTAATTATTTTCCAAACTACTTCTGTCGGGAGCAGGTAATACTCGGCGATCGACTTTACCGCTTGGGGTCAGAGGTAGAGTCTCCAGCATTACAAAAGCCGATGGCACCATGTACTCTGGCAACTTTGTTTTGAGATAGGTTCTCAGTTCTTGAGTGGTGAGAACTTGATTGGGTTTAGGAACAATGTAAGCAATCAACCGCTTATGTTCGGTGGGTTCCGTTCTGGCGATCGCCACCGCTTCTTGGACATCGGGATGCTGCTTTAGGGCAGCCTCAATTTCTGCAAGTTCAATCCGAAAGCCCCGAATCTTGACTTGGTTATCAATGCGACCTAAGTATTCCAGGACTCCATCGGCACGATAACGAGCGAGATCTCCCGTTCGATACCAACGCCTGCCAGTTGTTTGGCTAAAAGCATGAGCCAAAAACTTATCTGCCGTTAAGTCTGGACGATCGTAGTAACCTCTGGCAAGTCCAGTCCCTGCAATATAGAGTTCTCCAGGTATCCCCACAGGAACCAGTTGCTGATTTCGATCGAGGAGGTAAATCTGAGTGTTGGCAATGGGACGACCAATGGGAGGGAATGTCTGCCATGCGAGCGGGTTCCCGGTCAGAGTGTAGGCTGTTGCTAAGTGGGTTTCTGTAGGGCCATAATGATTCCACAAGGTACAATGCTCCAGCCGTTCAAAGAAGCGGGCGATCGCAGGTGTAATGCAGAGTTGCTCTCCTGCTGTAATGAAGTCTTGTAAACCTCTGGGCATCAAATCGCGCTCAATTGCGACCTCAGCCAACTGCTGTAGAACCACATAGGGGGCAAACAAGCGTTCAATGCCAGCATCATTGAGGAATCGCAGTAGGGCAGTTGCGTCGCGCCGTGTCTCCTCGGGTATCAGGACCAGAGTTCCACCCCCACACCAAGTAGCGAAAGTTTCTTGCACGGAAACATCAAAGCTCAGCGAGGCAAACTGGGCTGTTCTACCACTACTAGAAGCGGTCACATTTTGGACTTGCCAGGTAATTAAATTGATTAAAGATTGGTGTTGCATAGCAACCCCTTTTGGGATGCCAGTCGAGCCTGATGTATAGATGATGTAAGCTAAATTTCCACCTTTTGCATGACATTTCGGGTTATCGACAGACTGTTGAGCGATGTAGGTGCGATCGCGATCCAAGTAAACGATTTCAGAGGTTGAGCTAGGCAAGGCGCTGGCAGCATCGGTTTCTGTCACCAGCACCTTAACCTTTGCATCCTGGATCGAGAAAGCCAAACGTTCAGGGGGATAGGTCGGATCTAAGGGGACGTAAGCACCCCCAGCTTTCAAAATACCGAGCAAGCCAACAAATCCGCGTAGCGATCGCGAAACACACAATCCCACTGCTTCATCCGGTTGCACCTGAAGTTGTCGCAGATAGTGTGCTAACTGATTTGCTTGCTGATTGAGTTCTCTATACGTTAAATGTCGATCTCCTATTTCCAGAGCAACTCGATCGGGTGTTTTTGTTACCTGTTCTTCAAATAGCTCGTGAATACACCGCTCAAGATTACAGGTGGATTGAGTTGCATTCCACTCCTGTAACATTTGTTGCTCTTCTTTTGAACAGAGTATCTTGGCAGCCGCCACCCTTTGTTGAGGTGCTATGACCATTTCTGACAAGAGCGTTTCCAAGTGACCGATGAAACGCTGGATGGTTGTTCTGTTGTAGAGAGCCTGACTGTACTCGATCGTACCTACAAGCTGAGAACCTCGTTCTTCCATTATCAAAGTCAGATCGAACTTAGTAGTTGCTGTATCGACATCCAGCCAGTCTAAGGTAATGTCTGACAAGTTCAGTTGCTCTTTAGGAGCATTTTGAAACACGAACATCACCTGAAACAGTGGATTATGACTTAGACTGCGCTCTGGGTTTAGAGCCTCAACCAACTTCTCAAAAGGAAGATCTTGGTGGGCATAGGCCTCCAGACAAGTTTGCTTCACCTGAGTCAACAACGCTTGGAATGAAAGGTCATCGGATAGATGAGTCCGCAGCAGTAAGGTATTGACAAAGAAGCCGATTATATCTTCAAGTTCCTGGCGATTCCGATTGGCGATCGGTGAACCCACCAGGATATCCTCTTGACCGCTGTAGCGGTACAACAGACTAACAAATGCCGTGAATAGTACCATGAAGACCGTTGCCCCAGATTGCCGACCCCACTGATGCAATTGCGCTGTCAACACTGGACTCAGTTCAAAGGACTCCTGTCCGCCATGAAACGTTTGGACGGGAGGGCGGGGATAATCTGTCGGTAAGTCCAGTACATTAGTAGCGCCTGCCAATTGCCGTTTCCAGTAATCCACCTGGGGTGCTAGCAGTTCATTCTCTAACAACTGCTGTTGCCAAGCGGCAAAATCGACGTACTGAATGGGGAGAGGAACTAGGGGTGAGTTAGCTTCGACCAAAAACGCCTCGTAAAGGGCAGACAGTTCTCGAATCATTACCCCAATCGACCAACCATCGGCAATGATGTGGTGCATGACCAACACTAAAACATGGGATTCGGGTGCCAAACGCAGCAATCTGAGACTTAGCAGAGGTTCTCGATCGAGGACAAATGAGCCACACGCGACTTCGGAAATGTGATTTTGTATTGAGATCGCTTGTTCATCCTCGGACAAAGACGACAGATCGATTACAGGTAAAGAGCAACCGATGCGATCGGCAATCTTTTGCACTGGCATCCCGTCAACCAGGGGAAATGTGGTTCTGAGAGAGGCTTGACGAGCCACGAGTTCTTGGAAGCTGCGCTCTAGGATCGGAATCTGAAGTGGGCCGATAATGCGTAGTGCGGCTGGCATATTGTAGATCGGGCGATGCCCTTCCAACTGATTCAGAAACCAGAGCCGCTGTTGGGAAAAGGAGAGAGGCAACTGTTCATCTTGTTGTGTTGGTTGGATGGGAGTAGATACCCACTGATTTCCCTGATGACAAACTGCTTCAACGGCTGGACTGAGGGCCGCAATTGTTGGGTATTCAAAGATTTGATGCACCGGGAACTCGATGGAGAACACAGTGCGTATCCGAGACACAACTTGGGTCGCCAAAAGGGAGTGTCCCCCCAAGTCAAAGAAGTTATCGTCAATCCCAATAGTTTTAAGACCGAGAACCTCGCTGTAAATGCCAACCAGTAGTTCCTCTGTGGGTGTCTTGGGGGGAACACAACCAGCCGTCAAGGGAAGTCGGTCGTCGGCTGGGACTGGGAGGGCACGCCGATCCACCTTGCCGTTGGGACTGAGGGGGAATGTATCCAAAACAACGAAAATGGATGGCACCATGTAATCCGGAAGTCGCTCCCGCAGAAAGCGTCGCAGTTCACTGTTGAGCAGATGCGTGCCGACTTGGAGAACGACATAAGCCACTAGCCTCTGCCCGCTTGTGCCGAAGTCTTGCGCGATCGTAACCGCTTCTCGTACTTGAGGGTGTTCTCTGAGGCTCGCTTCCACCTCGCCCAGTTCAATCCGAAAGCCCCGGATCTTAACCTGAAAGTCACTCCGTCCCAGATACTCAAGGTTACCATCCGATCGGTAACGAGCGAGGTCCCCAGTTCGGTAAAGCCTTGCTCCGGGTTCTTGGGAGAAGGGATTCGGCACAAATTTTTCGGCTGTTAGTTCTGGGCGGTTAAGGTATCCTCGCGCCAAGCCGACACCTCCCAAATGTAACTCGCCCGGAACTCCGATCGGCACTGGTTGTCCGTAGCAGTCCAACAGATAGGTTTGCATATTCGCAATCGGTTTGCCAATAGGAACCGCTGATTGTTCTTGGGTGCGATCGCATTGCCAGAACGTGACATCAACGGCGGCTTCTGTGGGACCGTAAAGATTGTGTAGCGCTACATCCAAACTATCAAAGAAGCGTTTTTGGAAGGCATTGGGCAGCACTTCACCACTACAGAAGACTTGTCTGAGGCTTTGACACCGTTCCAGGTTGGGTTCTTCTAGAAACAGCTGGAGCATTGAAGGGACAAAGTGCAGGGTTGTGATTTGGTGTTCGGCAATAGTGCGGATTAAATAGGGATTATCCTGATGACCTCCCGGCTGTGCTACCACTAAGCAAGCCCCAGCCAAGAGAGGCCAGAAAAACTCCCACACCGATACGTCAAAGCTGAACGGAGTTTTCTGCAATACCCGATCGACAGAGGTCAGTTGATATGTATCCTGCATCCAGAGAAGGCGATTGCAAATGCCCCGATGGGTATTCATAACCCCTTTTGGACGACCTGTGGAGCCTGAAGTATAGATGACATAAGCTAAATGATGCGGCTGTACCCCCACTTGTGGGTTATGCACAGATTGGGTTTGTAGGAGAGTATTTTCGGTGTCCAAACAGATCGCTGGAACCTTTTGTTCAGGCAGTTGCGCTAACAGTCTCTGCTGCGTCAGCAGTACAGATACCTGAGCATTTGACAACATAAAGGTCAACCGCTCTAGTGGATAGCTTGGATCTAAGGGAAGATAAGCTCCACCTGCTTTGAGAATCCCTAATAAACCCACAACCATCTCTAGGGAACGATCCACACAAATGCCAACCAAAACATCAGGTCCAACGCCCAGCGATCGCAGATGATGTGCCAGTTGATTTGCCCGTTTATTCAAAGCCTCATAGGTCAATTGTTCGTCGCCAAAGACTACTGCAACAGCATTTGGAGAACGTTGCACCTGCGCTTCAATCAGATGGTGCAGGCAGGTTTCGCAAGCATAAGCTGTTTTAGTGTCGTTCCAGGCTTTCAGGATTTCACACTGTTCTTGGGCCGTGAGTAAAGGTAATTCAGAAACTGGTTGTTCAGCTTCCAGAGCGATCGCCGCTAGCAGCGTCTGAAAATGCTGGCTCATCCGAGCGATCGTAGCATTATCAAACAGATCCGTATTGTATTCAAACGATGCCAACAACTGCTTCTGGGCTTCAGTGACGATGAGGGTTAAGTCAAATTGTGCGGTTCGCTGTTCAATGCCAACAGATTCTAAAACTAACTCACCTAGTTCAAGAACAGCTCCAGGTTGTCGCAGCACGAAAGGTGCCGAGTCTGGCAAAAGATGGGGCTTTTGGAACACAAACATCACCTGGAACAGCGGCGAACGACTCACATCCCGTTCCGGTTGTAACCGCTCAACCAATAGCTGAAAAGGATAATCTGCGTGTTCCAAGGCTGCCAATACGTTGTGGCGCACCCGATGGAGCAACTCTTGAACTGTAGGATTACCAGATAGGTCTGCTCGCAACACGATCGGATTGGCGCAATAGCCGACCATTTCTTTCAGATGAGAATGCTGCCGCCCAGACGCGATCGACCCCACAACTAAATCATCCTGTCCCGTATATCGATGCAGGAGAATCTCAAACGCGGTCAACAGCAAAGTGTAGAGGGTAACACCACAACGCTGAGCAAGCTGCTTGAGTTGGTTCGTCAACCCTATATCGAGATAAAATATGTGAGAGGCTCCCTGATAAGTTTGCACGTTCGGACGGGAGCGGAGTGTAGGTAAATTTAACAGAGGTAAATCAGCTAATTGCTGTTTCCAGTATGACCGTGAAGCTTGTTCTATAGTTGGTAACTGACGCACCTTTTGCCAATTGATGTAGTCTGTATAGGAAAAAGATACTGACGGTAATTCAGCAATAGTCCCGGCATTAGCTGATGAATAGAGCAAACGCAATTCATCCAACATGACTAACAACGACCATAAATCAACCGCGATATGGTGAACGGACAATAACAAAATCGGAGCATCCGTTTCAGAGGTAAACAAGCGCACTCGCAGTAATGATTCCTGCGCTAAATCAAAGGGACGATAGGCTTCGGTCACTAACAAATGGTGCAGTTGATTTGCCGACAAATTTGAAGTGTCAATTTGCTCGAATGAAAAGGAAGAGTGCTGATGAATTTGTTGCCACGGCTGGTTATCCCGCAGAATATAAGTAGTTCGCAGAGAAGGGTGACGAGTAACTAAATCTTCAAATGCCTGTTTTAGGGCAACCGGATTGAGTTTTGACCGAATCCGAACCGCAAAAGCGATATTATAAGCACCACTGTCTGGTGCAAGCTGATTTAAAAACCATAACCCTTGCTGGTTAGGGGACAAAGGCAATTCCTGGGTGCAGTGCTTCTCCTCAGATTCTGTTCCAAATACTTGAATTCCAGAGATAGGCTGCTTGTCTAATTGCTCTAACAATTGAAGAATCAGTTCCTCAAAGCTGCTCTCTTGGAGAAATGCTGTCATCGACAAAGATAAGCTTAGTTCACTTTCCAGGCGATGCTGTAAAGTGACAGCGCCCAGAGAATCCAAACCTAAGTTAATCAATGGCTGCTGTTTATCTAGGGGAGATGGCGAAATGCCCAGCACCCCCAAAATCGCCTGTTGCAAATACAATTCCAGTGTCATCCGTCGCTCTGTCTCAGGCAATGCTCGCAACATCTCCCGACTCAGAACTGGTTTGTTGCCACTTGTCAGCGCGATCGACTGATTTAAAATACTATTTCCAACAACATTTAAACTTTCTTCGAGAAACTTTTTACGACAGTTAGAACGTTGAATTTTACCACTCGAAGTTTTAGGAATACTGGCAGTTTTAAGCAGAGCGATCGCATAAACTTGCAATTCGTGCTGTTCTGCAACCGCCTGACGAATTGCCTGAACGACGGGTTCAACTTGCAATTTCCGTAGATAATTGCGTTCTACTTCTTGCACGATAACCAGTCGCTCTTCTCCTGCCACATCCACAGAAAATGCAGCCCCACACCCAGCTCGCAATGCTGGATGACACTGCTCTACGGTGAGTTCAATATCTTGAGGATAATAATTGCGTCCCCGAATGACGATCAGATCCTTTAAACGTCCCGTAATAAAGAGTTCTCCCTGGTGAATAAACCCTAAATCTCCTGTTCGTAAAAAAGGCCCTTCATTCGTATCTGCTGTGTAAGCGTTGAATGTCTCTTCCGTTTGCTCGGCTCGATTCCAGTATCCCCCAGCAATATTTGCACCAGTTACCCAAATTTCACCCACCCGATCTTCTGGACATATCTGTGCACTATCGCCAGAGACAATTCGTAACGATTCATCAGCCCAGGAGTGTCCCACACCCACAATAGCTTTGTAACCAGGTCGATCGGGTTCAGCGATCGAAACCTGGTTTTGCCCCAAGGCAAGGTCATCTACCCCTAATACTTGAGGAGATGTCGCCTTAGCACCACCCGAAATAAACAACGTTGCTTCTGCCATCCCATAGCAGGGATAGAAAGCTTCCCGCTTAAATCCACAAGACTCAAATGTTCTAGTAAATGCTAAGAGTGTGTCTGCCCTAACTGTTTCTGAGCCATTAAAAGCCAGTTGCCAGGAACTCAAGTCAAGTTGCGATCGCTGCTGTGGACTCGTGGAGCGAATACAAAGATCGTAGGCGAAATTCGGGCCGCCACTGGTTGTCGCTCGATAGCGAGAAATTGCTTGCAGCCAGTAAAAGGGAGTTTGCAGGAATGTGACGGGAGCCATGAAGATGCAAGGAACTCCCATGTAGAGAGGTTGAAGAACGTTGCCGATCAACCCCATGTCGTGAAACAACGGCAACCACCCGACAATGATGCTTTCTGAAGTATGTCCAAAAGCGTGCTGAATCATTTGCTCGTTGCTGAGCAGATTCAAATGGCTAATCATTACTCCTTTTGGGTTTCCCGTTGAGCCTGATGTGTACTGAAGAAATGCCAAGGTTTCCTCAGTCAAGGTAGGTGGTTCCCAAGATGTCGCGTTCGTTGTCGCGTCCATTGGGGTAATGATATCCGTAGCAAACCACTTCAGTTGGGCTAACGTCGGGTCTTGTCCCAGATGTATACTAATGTCATTGTTTAACAACTCTTGGGTTGTCAATGCCACCGTTGCTTGGGCATCGGTCACAATGGATTGTAGTCTGGTTAAATTTTGATTCCGTCGCGGAGGATAGGCGGGTACAGCGATCGCTCCAGCATAGAGGCAACCAAAAAAAGCGGTGATAAATTCTAGCCCTGATGGATACAGCAACAAAGCGCGATCGCCTGGGGAACAACTGGTTTGCAACTGCATGGCAATGGCACGTGCCCGTTGCTCTAACATTCCATAGGTTAAACAGATTTCCGTTTCACCATCGGGTAAAAAAGTGTATGCTCGTTTATGCGGCTGATGGATGGCTCGCCAACGCAAAACATCAATCAACGTACACCATTCAGGATTGCGATTCAGGAGAAGACTGGACATAACTTCCATTTTGAAGAACGATCGGCAGTAAAGCTTGCATCAATGGGCAGGGATGCGCTGGTAGCGGAGACTGTTATTTGTTGCCATCTCACTACTCTTCCTTGGGAAGTCGATTAAAAATTAATTCTGGAAGCGCAGGTTCAAGTGGAAAAGAAAGACGAGATAATTCACCATTAGTATCGGTGTAATAGGATAAAAGAACCGGATTGGGGTATGGGCTACCATCATTAGTAATTTTGTTATATGGTGCAAGTGTCGCCAGAAATGTATCATAGCAATAAGGCTGAAGTATGTATGCAATGTCGTTGTAAGTTGCTACCATGCAGCCATCGTTTATAGTGATTGATAAATAACCTAATGATGGATTCGCAAAGGTTCCTATATAATTGACCAAAGGATGGGAAGGTTTAAGCCCTGGCTTCCGTCCTGCTAATATTTTCTCCCATCTTTCCTCCGTTTTCTTTTTTTCTTCTTCCACCTCTTGCTGCCAAATTTGGTTCCAAGGTAGCGGTGTCAGATCGAGTAGACGATCGTAGATTTGATAAGTTAGACTTTTCGCTCCCATCGTTTTGTTCAGGTTAGTTAAAACCACAAGACCCAGGTTGCTGTTTGGGATTAAACTCACCATCGCCGTGAAACCATCAATTCCGCCTGATGTTTCTATAAGATAATGACCTCGGTAAGCACTGGTGAGCCATCCCAAGCCATAGGATACAGGAGCAAAAATATCTACGTTTGGTTTCTGTTCTGTGTTGGCAGTCCCACGCAATAAAGACCGTAAAGAATGTTTCTTCCGAATTGAGGTGAGTAATCGAGCATGATTAATTGTGTCGTTGTTAAAAGCAGGGGTCAAATGCGCGAAGTTAGTGGTGTTAGAGTTGACTGCAAATTGTGGTATTTGCATTTGGCTGAGCGTCTCAGAAGCAATTACTTGCCGATCGCCATATTTTCCACCGTTGAGATTGAGGATTAGCCATTGAGCCATATCCACCGCAGTTGAATTAATTGAGCCAGCCGGACCAATTGCGTCTACATCCCGTAAAACAAGTTTTTTAAGACTATTTCCATCACATTCGTAAGGCTGTGCAAAATTGTCTGACAACTGAGATTGCTTGACAGAGAAATTACTATCTGCCATTCCCAATGGCTCGAATATCTCATGCTGAACAAATGTTTCCCAAGTGCTTTGAGATCTCTGACCTACGGCTATGCCTGCAACGGTATACAATAAGTTTTGCGGTTGAAACATGGTACGGAGTTCAGAGGTCGAACTCATGAAAGTGAGATGCTCATAAAGTTCTAGTTGGGTATGGGGCGAGCTACCATTGCTGCCAAACCAAATTACATCATACCCCGGTAATCCAGAGCGCATCGTCACCAAATCCCGAAGTGTTAGATTTTCACTCGCATGGGGCGAAAAGACTCGAAAAGTTGCCAGATAGTTTCTAACAGGAGAATCCCACGTTACTTGACCCCGATCGACTAAAATACCAATCGCGGTTGCTGTGAAAGCTTTTGTAGAAGATCCCGTCGCAAATATAGTTTGCGGAGTGACAGGTAAACCCTCTTCTAGATTTCGGAAACCAAATCCTTGACTGAGAATAACTTGAGTATCTTCAACAATTGCAATTGACAAACCGGGAATACCCCAAAATTCCATCGTTTCTTTAACGATATCTTCTAGCCATTGCCGTAACATTCTTATCTCCTCATACTCAGTCAGTTAGGTGAACCGAATCATAGCACAGTAATAATCAAAACATATTTATGACTAAATACACAACAATTAATCGTTGCTACTGAGCAAATATTTCCAGTTATTCCGATCCTAGACAGTGCTTTAAGTTTTGAGTCAAGAAAACTATAGCTAACTATTTCCGGAGGCTGAGCGGGCGCATATCAATCCAAACTTCTCTAATGTAGTCAAAGCATTCTTCCTTAGACCCGCTTTTGCCAGCATCCTTCCAACCTAGAGGAAGTTCCCGATATATTGGCCAGGTTGAATATTGATCTTCATGATTAACAACGACTTTGTAAACGGTTGTGTCTTCGCTATCGTTCTTACTCATATTTTTTTTAGGTAATTAATACTTCGTTCTTAATTATTTCTGACTTTTACAGTGTTGATAATTTTCTTAATCTTTTTTTTATAATTGCCCTAAAAATCAATAAATTTTAAATGTATTAATAGATATAACAGGTCTTAATATTTATTAACACATTTTCTTCTTCAGAGGAGATTAGGTTCTGGTACACTATCGTTTGAGCCGATTGCGGACAAACATTATGTTGTCAACCCCTTGTTGAGATGCTATTGACCTGGTAACTCCCTGACTAAGGGCTATCTCGTTCTGTGTATGTTTTTCCAACGAACATTTACCAGCCAAGCGAACTCTGTAA
>Ga0247774_1000513_pt1 | contig 19087 bp, 18 predicted proteins | sample UWRJL001104B6_FD_179933 | JGI IMG/M metagenome (GOLD analysis project Ga0247774, IMG submission 179933) | Plant litter microbial communities from Arlington Agricultural Research Station in Wisconsin, United States - UWRJ-L001-104B-6 | ecosystem: Environmental > Terrestrial > Plant litter >... | reverse complement strand
CGCCCTGGCAGATCCCACGGATCCCGATCCAGCGGTTGGCACTCGCGCGGACGTCGAGTCCGAAACGCCCGACCCGGCACAAGCCGCGCCGAAGCGACGGCTGTCGTCTTATCCACCCGGCGCGCGCCGCTCGTCGTCGCCGCCCCCCTCTTCGCCCGATCGCGTGGACCTCGCCTGGCTGCAGCAGATCTTCGCCAACATCACCGTCGAGGGCTCACTCGCGCACGCGCGCTTCGGGGAGTACACGCTGCGCACGGCGTTGCAACCCGTGCTGAGCCTGGCGCACCACAAGCCGGTTGGCTACGAGGCGTTGCTGCGCGCTTACGATTCCCAGGATCGCTTGGTCTCACCGCATCGCATGTTTCGCAAGGCGGGTGACGACGCGATCGCACTCGATCAAATCTGCCGCGCGCTGCATCTGCAAAATTGCGTACTTCAAGGTGCTGCCAACAACTGGATCTTCCTGAACGTCAGCCCCGCGCTGATCTTGGAAGGCCACTCCACACGCACCATCTTGCCGCGCGTGCTCGAGCGCTACGGAGTGCCCGCCCATCGCGTGGTGGTCGAGATCTTGGAGACCTCCGCCTACGATGAAGAGAATCTAGCGCGCTGCGTGCAGTATTTCAGGGATCTCGGCTGCCTGGTCGCGATCGACGACTTCGGCGCGGGGGAGTCCAATTTCGAGCGTATTTGGCGGCTCAAGCCGGACATCGTGAAGCTCGATCGCTCGATGGTCGTGGAAGCCGTGCGCACCGCACGAGTGCGACGCATCCTGCCCGGCCTAGTGTCGTTGATCCACGAGGCGGGTTGCTTGGTGGTGATGGAGGGTATCGAGACCGCCGAGCATTCGATGATCGCGATGGAGAGCGACGTCGATTTCGTGCAAGGCTTCTACTTCGGCGAGCCGAGGTCCTGCCTGAGCGCGGACGACGACCACCGCGAGCTGCTGAACGAGCTGTTTCAGTGCTTTCAAGAGCGTGCGCATCGACAGTCCACGAGCGAACGTTCCGTGCTCGCACACTACTCCAAGAAGTTCGAGGACGCGGCGTCGCTGCTCCGCTTGGGCGGAGAACCGGAGCACGCCTTCTCCGAATTTTTGGCGCTGGGCGGCGTGCAACGCTGCTACTTGTTGTCGTCCGAAGGTGTGCAGGTCGGCGCCAACATCGGTACCCGCGAGGCCGCGCGCAGGCTCGATCCACGCTACCTGCCATGCGCCGACGCCGAAGGCGCCAATTGGTATCGACGACCTTACTTCCGGCGCGCGATCGCCCAGCCGATGGCAGTGCAAATTTCGAGACCGTACCTGTCCATCGCCGACGCTCGGGCGTGCGTCACGTTCTCGATCGCCATCCCCGAAACCGATGGCGTTCGCGTATTGTGCGCCGATTTGGACTGGGAATCGTTCGCCAGCTAGCGACTCGGCGACAGGCTCACTTGCGAGTCAAGAACGCGAGCGCGCGACGACTCGGCATGAAGAAGTAGGCCCCGCCGCGCGTTTCCACCACGCGCGGCAGCGCGCGAACGCGCCGCGCAGGACAGCCTTGGATCGTGAAATCGGCGGCTGGAAATGGCACTGCGCGCTCGGCGCCCAGGAGCGGATCCGGATCGCTCGAGAGTCCGGCGAACGCTGGATTTTGCACCCAATTCGATTGCACGAACTCGAACTGGCGACTGAGGTTGGCGTTGAAGCATAGAAAGTGCAGGCCGCGTTCCTCGCTCGAAGCACGCAAGCGCAGCGCGTCGATGTCGTACTCTTCGTCCAGCGGTGGGCCGTAGGCGCGTCCGCGCCGCAAGAGTCGGTGTCGATTGGTCAAATGCAACCGCTCGGCGCGCACGCTATCGTCCCGCGGGTCGCCGCTCAGTTCGGGATCGTGGGGCACAGGCAGGGCGGTGTCGCGCGGGTTCGAGCGCCGGATGTGCGAGCCGATCGGGCAGCGCTCGCCGAAGGAGTCGTTGTTTCGACTGTAGACGAAGGTATCGAGCTCCTTTTCGACGGCCTCTCCGGGCGCGTCCGGGAAACGGGCGAGCGGCGTGCCATTCGGCCAACGGCCGACGAATTTGGCCGCGAGCCACTCACGCCCGGCGCGTCCCGGTGGCGCATCGGGCACGGTCTGGCGCGCCTGTTCGATGTAGTTCCAGAAGGCCTGCACGTCCTGGGACAGCTGCCGGAATACCAGGTAGCTGCCGTTCTTGCCGAAGTCGTGACGCTCCGGTCGACCCGCGACCGTGGCCAAGATCCCGTGCGGATCGGCGCTTTCGGGGACCTCGGGGGACAGCGGCTGTTTGCCGTATTCATTGGCTTGGCCGAGCAGCACTTCACCGGCGGCGATCACGTCGTCGCTGCGATCGCGTGGCAGTCCCCCAATGCGCGGATTGGCGATGCCATCACGGAAGCCGAAGTGCTCTTTGCGACGGGTCAGGTTCGAAGCCACCGTGTCGAGCACGGTGATCACGCGGGTGCCATGCGCGCGGCACAGCTGCGCGGTGATGAATTCTTGAATGCGCACCCAATCTTCGGGATCGGCATCGCCCTCACCCGCGAACACCGCGAGTAAGCCGTGCACGGGTTGGTCCGGGCGCCCCCAGCGCCAGTTGGCGGGAGCGCTTTCGCCATCGTCGCCCAAGCGGCGAGCTCGGCTCGCCTCGCACATGCCTTCTTGATAGGGCATGGCGAAGCCGGACAGTGCCGTCTCGCGCAAGCCAAGCTCGCGAAAGCCTTGATACGTGAACGCGATGTTGAAGCACAGGTCGCCCAGAAAGGGCGGTTCACGCCGACGCGTGCCGCGATAGGAGCCGAATTGAATGCCGTCCTGCACGCGCCGGAGCCAGCTGCGAGCGGCGGCCGAGTCCACGATTTGGAAAATGGCGTAGCGCGCAGCCGGCTTTTTGCCGTATCCGCTCAGGATCAGGCCTTGAATGTCTCTCAAATCGTCTGGGGTCATGAAACACCGCTGAAGCGTAGAGTCAGGTGATCCGACGGAACCAAGCGCGAAGCTCTGCAGCACCCGGCGGATGATGCAGGCCACAGCGGATCCAGGTGTTGTTGTTGAGGGCGGCCAGCCCGAGCTCGGGGTATGCCGTGTAGAACACCTGGGTCGGGCGCTGGTACGCGCGACTCCAGGCCTTGAAGCGCTCTTCGTCGCTCGCGCCGAGCTGCGTCAAATAGCTGGTGGTCGGATAGCCCATAGTCAAGGTCCAAGCCAAATTCAAGCCGATCGCGGCGCGGTCGACGAAGTCCCCCAGGTAGCTCTCCCAACTCGAATCGTAATTGCTGAAGAACACGAGTCGCGAGCTGTCGTCGATCAGCAGCCACTTCGCGAAGTGAATCGTCGGGATACCGCCGAGCTGACCGATGTCGTTGAAGTGGTTCCTGGCCATCGTATCGATGTAGCCATGCGAAAAGAGCAACAGGGCCAGGCGCTCTGCGCCTTTCAAAGGCACGACGTGGGTGAGCGCATTTTGTAGCGCATGGTCCTCGGTGCCCGCCATTTCCAAGAACGATCGACGATCGGCGTCGGTCCACGCTTCTTGGCGCACGCGGTGATCGTACTCTGGGTCCAGCTTCTGCCAGCGTCGGATGTTCGGCAACTGGCTGAGCACGAACAGAACCAGGTCACTCGAAAGGTTCTCCAGCCAGGCGCGGAGCCCGGCCCTCAAGCGCTGCCTGCGAAGCGCTGCGTCCGGCGAAAGCGGCGCTGGCTGATCGATGTTCAAGCCGCTGAGCTGCGGATCGCTGCCGCATTGCAAGCGCACGTGCTTGCGCGCGGCGTGATACAGCTCGCGCGGAGGCGCTTTCGGCGTTCTCGAGAAGAAATCGAGCAGCACGTTGCGCAGGTGTTGCTCGAGACGGATGCGCGCCAAATCACGATGCGAATGGCCCTGATAGGCCGCGCTGGCCTGCAGCTGGTGCTCTGCCAGCCACTGTGCGAGCTGCGGTGCGCTCGCCTCCGGTGCCAACCCCGAGCAATGTCGGAAGACAGGCCACAACGACGGGCTGAGCGCTTGGCATAGAAGCACGAGGTGCTCGAAGCGCGCCTGCCCGGCGTCGGCGACCTGCGTGTCGAAGTTCGACTCGAAGATCAGCGACGAGCCAAACTGTCCATCGTTCGGCTCTTCCAAGAGTACCAAGCGCGCGAAGTGGATGCCGAGCGCGGGATCGGCGAAAACCCGCGGTCTCGCGCCCGCCCCGGGCATCTGATCGGCGGCCAGCGCCTGCAGCGCGGCGCGCAACTCGGCAAACGGGGCGGCGCCAGCGACCCTCGCAACGACCGTGAGCGTTTCCTGACGCACGAGCAGCATTCTAAACCCCGGTTCGGGTTTGTGGGCAACATCGCGCGTGTCGGGGACCGCCAGTGCCAGCTCGGCTCAGGCTCTCGTGCGCGGCGCGCGCGCCTTTCCGGCCAGTTTCCGGGCTCGAAAGCAGTCGAGCCAATGGTCGTTCACCATGCCGACCGCCTGCATGTGTGCGTACACGATGGTCGAGCCGACGAAGCTGAAACCGCGCTTCTTCAGGTCCTTACTGAACGCGTCGGAGAGCGCCGTTCGTGCGGGAATGTCCTGCCGGGCGCGGACGCCGTTTTGAAGCGGCACGCCGTCGACGAAGCGCCATTGGTACGCCGCAAAGCTGCCAAACTCCTCTTGGACCTTCGCGAACGCACGCGCATTCTTCACGGTCGATGCGAGCTTGAGTCGGTTGCGTACGATGCCAGGGTCTTGCATCAGCCGTTCGATCCGCTGCGGAGTAAAGCGCGCCACCCGCTCGACGTCGAAGTCGGCGAACGCCGCGCGGTACGCCTCGCGCTTGCGCAGCACGGTGAGCCAGCTCAAACCAGCCTGTGCGCCCTCCAAGGTCAAGAACTCGAACAGCACTCGGTCGTCGTGCACGGGCACACCCCACTCGGTGTCGTGATAGGCGATCATCAGCGGGTCTTCGCCGCACCACCAGCAACGCACCTTGCGCGCCGTCCGTGCAGCGGCCGCTGTCTTTCGAGTTGCCATCGTCGATCGAGAGTCTGCCCAAGCGCTGACTCTGCGTCACTCACTGCCGATCCCTGCGCAGCAGAATCGAAACAGCAGCTCGGCGACGACCCGTTGCGTTTCCGCGCCAGGCTCGCGATTCCTAGCGCGAACGAAGTTTCGCGCCTGCTCGCACCCGAGCCGCAGGGAATGCGTCACGCGTGACACCAGGGTCAGGGGTCTGGACACCGCGAGCGCCTCAGGCGAGCCGAGCTCGTCCTGCATGGCCAATCGGCCGGGCTGCGCAAGTAACGAACAACGTGGAGCGATTCGCGAAGCAGCCAGCTCGACGCCCGGAAATGAGGATCGGGGCACGCACGTTGCAGCACCTGGACTTACGCGGCACGCACGGCGGCCGTTGTCATGGAAACGCCACGAGAGCCTCATGCGACCCACCCAACAAGAATTCGCAAATCCCCGAGAGTGGTTGATTCGATTGGCCCAGGACAGTGACGGTTATCGCCGGTTGGTGCGAGAGTCCGGCGGTACGGGTCGCGCAGCGTATCGCTTGGCGCGTGCACGCTGCAGCTCGACTTTCGGTCGCGAGCCGTGTTTGGAAGACCTGCAGGCCGCCGCGGAGTTGCTCGCCACTCGGCTCGGCAGCGGCGGAGCGCTACCGATCCAGTCGCTGCTACCGAGCGCCACGTCCTCCGTCCCTCCCCCAACACCCACGCCGGACCGACGCGCCGCGGAGAAGTCGCGCTCGCGCGCGAGTCGCGCCAGCATTTAGAAACCCTCACTGCGGATTCGAGCTTCCGGCACACCGTGCGCGATTAGCGAGCGCACGACTTCGTTCACCATCTCCGAGCGCCCGCAGACGTACGCATCGAGCGGAGCGAGCGAGCTCACGGCCTCGGTGATTTGCGCCTGAACTCGGCCTCGTCGACCTAGCCACGTAGGACCTCCGCCGCTGAGCGTCGGAATGAAGTGGAAGCGCGCGTGCTGCGCGGCGAGCCGCGCAAAGTCAGCGACGAACAGCACGTCTTCCGGCTCGCGATGGCCAGCCAGCAGGAGCAGCCGTGTTTCCGAGGCGCGCCCGAGCTCCTCCTCGACGAGCGCGTGCAGCGGTGCGATGCCGGTGCCCACGCCCACCAGCAGCGCAGCAGGGCTCGGCGCGGGCTGCCAAGTGAAGGTCCCCATGGGCCCCTCCACTTCCAGCTCGGCCCCGAGCGGCAGCGTGTCCATCACGTCCGCGCCCGCGTGGATGGCCACGGCTAGCGCAAATTCCCCGGCTTTTTTGGGGTCATTCGCGGTGGCGATGGAATAGGGTAAGAAAAGCGCTTGCCCCTGGCCGCGAACGACGACCAAGTGCTGACCCGCTGCCCAAGTGAAGGGCGCCTTCGCTGCGAAGCGAAGCAAATGCACGCGGCTCGAAACTGGCGATCGCTCGAGCAGCTCGACCACGAAGCGGGCAGGCATCGCCCGTTCATAGAAGGTTTGTCAGTCCTTTCGCCATGAATTTTTTTGGTCACGCCCTGATCGCGCATCGTGACGAGGCAACTCGCGGGCCGACTCGAGCAGAGTTCGTGCTCGGCGCGATGCTGCCTGATTTCGCGTCCATCCTGCGCACGCGGCAACCCTTGGCGACGCTCGATGCGCTCGACGCTGGCCTTTCGTTTCATCATCGCACCGACCATGCGTTTCACGGCTCGCAGGGTTTTCTGGAATTTTCCCGCCAAGCTTCCGCCTTTTTGAGCGATCGCGGGGTTTCGCGCGGCACGGCACGCGCAGTGGCACACGTGGGCGTCGAGCTGCTCTTGGACGCTGCCTTCGCCCGGGAAAATGCCGCAAACGAAGCGTACCTGGCAGCCATTGCTTGTGCCATGACGGAGCGCGTGCAGGGCGCCATCCGCTGGCCCACGAGCGACGCTAGCGAGCGTTTTCAGAGTCTCTGCCACAGGCTGCAGCAGCGCGGGCGCTTCCAAGAAAACCCTCCGAGTGAGCACGTCGCCGAGCGCTTGCGCAGCATCCTGGCCGATCGCCCGCGCCTTTCGATGAGCGATGACGCACTGACCGTCGTTCAGCACTGGGTTTCGACCGCCCGCCCGCAGATCACGTCCGGCGCCCCGCAGTTGCTGCGCGAGGTCGAGCAACGCTTGAACCTCGGCCTGCTTCTACCCTAGCTGGGTAAGCGAGGACGCTTGCTTCAGCGCGACTTGTCCGCCGGCATGTCGATCTTGCTGTAGGCTAGTCCGCGAGCCTCGGCCTGGTCGAGACTCCGCATGCCATGGAACACCGCGCTCCCCCTTCGACCAACATCGCCGCCACGATTTTTCGCGATCTGCGCAGCCAGATCCTCAAGGGAGTGCTCAAACCGAGTGAGCGATTGCCCGGAGAACGCGAGCTCGCCGCGCAGTACGGCACCAACCGCAATACCTTGCGTGAGGCGGTGCGCATGCTGGAACAAGCGCGACTGGTGACGGTGCGCCACGGTCAGGGCGTGACCGTCGCGGATTTTCGCAAGACGGGCACGATGGAGCTCTTGCCTCCGTTTTTGGAGAACACCGGCAACGCTGCGGAGATCCACGCGCTGCTCGAGGACATCTTGCCAGCACGTCTGCTGGTGCTGGAGTTCGCGACCCGCTTGGCTGCCAAGCGCGCCAGCACGGACGATATCGCGCGCCTGCGCGACATCACCGAGCTGTTGATTGCGGCCTTCGAGCGGCGGGACCCGGTGGTGATCGCGCACGGCTTCCAACGCTGGCTCGACGCTCTGCTGGACGCCGGCCACTCGGTAGCCGTGCGTTGGATCGCCAATCCGTTCCTGGATGCTTATCGCGAGTTGCTCGATCGCTTTCCGGCACTGTGGATGCTGGAGCCTAGCTTTCCGCAACATTTGCGGGATTTGGTGACGACGCTCGAGGCCGCGGACGAAGAAAAGTCGATCGCGGTGACACGCGAATATTACCACCGCGTCGACGCCATGTTGATGCGCGCGCTGGCCAGCCTCGTGCCCAAGGGCTAACGCCGAGCTGCGTGATCAAGCTGTCGTTCGGCGCGCAGCAGCCAGGCCCGGATGCGTAGCGGCGCCGCGCCGAGCCACGCATCATCGTGTCCGGCAACGGGCAAGGGCGCGCTGGACTTGGTGGACCAAAACAGAACCGGACCGTCCTCACGTGCCCGCAGGCCAACGACCAAACGCGCGGCTGACTTCGCGCTGTACGTGCCATCCAGGGCCGGCAAGCCGAGACGCTGCCAAAGCGCTTCCGCTTGGCTGCCGGCCACGCTCGGTTGGCCGTAACCTGGACCGAGGTAACGTCCATCGACCTCGAAGCGCGCCCCCAGCGTTGCGCTGTCCCAGCGCGGCAGCGTATCGCCCGCGAGGTCGCGTAGAAAATGCGCCGTGCGCGTCGCCAGGCCGAGGATGCGCAGGCGGCTCGTGACGGGCCAGGGCGAGACACGGACCGAGATCAGGCGAGGCAGCGTGGCAGGCTCGAAACCGACGCGAAAGTGCGCCGCGAGCGTCAAACCCAGCAGCAAACCCGCCGACGTACAGGTCGAGCCCACTGCGACGATCACGCGACGCGGCGCGGGCAACAGCCCCGCTGCGACCTGTCGTCCGAGCTCCAGTCCTGCAGAGACGTAGCCCAAGGCGCCAAGCGGCGTCGCCCCACCCGGCACCATCACGTACGGCGCTGGCGTACGCCGCAAGCGCGTCCAAGCCAGGCCCAGTGGGAATGCGCTCCAATGTGGCAGCGCGTGAAGCCGTGCGCCACTCGCCGCGAGTGCACGAAGATTGAGGAACGCGGCCTCGGACACTGGCTGTGGAAAGAGCAACGCGCTCGGCGTGAGCCCGACGCGGGGCGCATGCAGCGCCGTGGCCAGCGCATGATTGGAGCCGAAGGCACCCGTCGCGAGCACGCTCGCGTGACCGCGTGCGCGTGCCTCCCCCAGCAGCAACTCGAGCGTGCGCACCTTGTTGCCCCCATAAACGGCCGAAGAGACGTCGTCGCGCTTGACCCAGGCTTCGCAGCCGACGGCCCCCAGCTCACGCGCGACCCTTTGGAGTGATTCGACCGGAGTCGGGAAAGTGCCCAATGCCACGCGGGGCACGCGCCCCTCTAGCCTTGGAAACAATTCGAAGAGCGGAAAGCTCACCGCGCCCAGCCTACCTCCTAGCCGCGCCGCGCCGCGCCGCCGATCGCTCCCCGCGCGGCGGAAGCGCTAAGCATTTGTGCACTGTATTTCTGTCACGGACAGTGTTACTCCTGGTCACTTCGTTCGGGAGCGCGGCATGCCCCAGAAATCAAAAAAGCCCGTCAAGAAGGCCAATCGGCGTGCGTCGAGCACAGCGGCCAAAAACAAGCGCAGCACGGCCAAAGCCTCGCCGAAGCCGGCCAAACGTTCAGTAGTCACGAAGGCCAAGCGCGCGCCGATAGCCAAGCCCAAGCCCAAGCCCAAGCCCGCCGGCAAGCCGCAGAAGGTCGCTCAGCGTGCGCCGCTCGCGTCGCCCCCGAAGCCGGCGCCGCGCAAGCCCGCGCTGGCAGCCAAAGCCAAGCCCAAAGTGCTCGGCCCGAAGTCAGAGCCGCGCGCTCGGCATGCGTTGATCCTGCCGCCGCGGCCCAAGCGGCTCGCCGCACGCCTGCTGGTCGCGCGTGCGCCGCGCGCTGCACGCGTCGAAGAGGCTCTGCCAGACTCGAGCCGCACGATCCCGGCGAGCGATGCAATCGCTAGCATCAGTCTCAAACCCGAAAGCGGCGAGCTCGCGCGCCCGAGCTTGCACGCAGCGGCCCATGTGCGAGCGCGCAGCCCTAGAGCCGCCGTCACCCTGGACACATGGCGAGCGATCGACGCCACGGCTGAGCGCCTGGGACGCGCGGCGCTCAACGACGAGCAGCGCGTGGCCATTCGCGCAGCCCTGGAGGGGCACGATAGCGTCGTCGTACTTCCGGACGACGAGCGCGCGGTCAGCTGTTATCAGCTCGCAGCCTTCCAGCTTCCGCAGCCGACGATCGTGATCTCGCCCGTACCTGCCGAGCTCGAAGCACAACAAGCAGCGCTGTGCGCGCGCGAGCTGCCGGCCGTGTTCGTGTCGGCCGAGCTCAGCGCCCCCGGGCGGAGTGCGGCGCTGGCGCGCATTTCCCGAGGCGGCCCGCTCTTGCTGCTGCTCACTCCGGAAGGTCTACGAGCACCGGACATTCGGCAAGCCTTGGCCAACTCAGGCATCGCCTTGTTCGTCGCCGAAGAAGCGCATTGTGCTTCCGAAGCCTCGCACGAGTTGCGTCCCTCCTACGCCGAGCTCGCCGTCACGCTACGTGGGTTGGGCTCGCCACCCGTGATGGCGATCACCCGGGTCGCGTCCGCCGCCGTCCGACGAGACATTCGCGCGCGCTTGGGCCTCGAAGCACCCGTGACCATCCAGTCGCCTCCGGTCCGCGCGAACCTGCAGCTCGTGACCAAGCTCGCGCGCGGCGAGGGGCGTCAGGCAGCGCTGGTACGTCTGGTCGAGCGCTTCGAGCTACCGGGGCTCGTCTTCTGCGCGACGCCGCACGACGTCGACAGCGTGTACGCCGCGCTGTGCGGCGCAGGCATTGCCGCACGTCGTCACCACAGCGGCATGACCGCTTCCGAGCGCGCAGCCGAGCTTTTGAGCTTCAACTCGCCCGGTCAGCGCGCGGTGATGGTCGCCGTCAGCGCGTTCGCCCCCGGCAGTGGCTTGCCGGGCATCGGTGAGCAACTCGAAGCCAGCCTCGGCTTCGGACGAGGAGCCGTCAGGCGCGATTTGCGTTTCGTCGTGCACTACCAATCGCCGGCCTCAATCGAGCAATATTTGCGGGAGATTCAACGCGCGGGCGCGGACGGCTCGCCCGCCATGTGTGTGCTCTTGCACGAATCCAGTCACCGCAGCTTGCATGAAGTGATGCTGGCTCAACAACGTTTTCGTGCCACACATCTGGCTGAGCTCGGACGTGCACTGGAGACTCCCGCGCTCGAAGGGCGCACGGTGTCGCTCGAGGCGCTCGCCCTCGGAACCGGTCAAAGCCGACGCACGACCGACCGACTCACCGCGCTGTTGGCAGACGCGGGCGTCGTCTCGCGCGCGGGGGGCTGGGTGCGCGTGCTGTGCACGGCTTCGGAGCTGGACGAAGCCTGTCGTCGTCTCGGCGCCCAACTGTATGCATTGCGTGAGCAGGACGCGCGACGCTTGGCGTCGGTGAGCGCCTTTGCCGAAGCGAGCGAGTGCAAGCTGTCGTGCCTGAGCCAATACTTGGGTGAAGGCGCTAGCCAGGGCTGCGGTCGCTGCAGCGCCTGCGTCAGTGAGCTTTTGACACCCAGCCTCGAGTCACTGGTTCCGCAAACATCCGCACGGCGCAGCGTGGTGCATGAGTTCTCGGTGCAACCGCTGAGCCTATCGGTCCAGCCCGTAAACGCCCCGCTGCTGTCCGGCGTGGTGCCCAGTGCGGGGCACCCCGGTCACGGCTCGCCCGTTGCCAAGCTCGCTGATTTCGGAGTCGCGCGCCGTCCGCGCGAGTAACCGAGCCATGGGGCGAGTCGCGAGCGCCGCGCGCGACCTGGCAGATCCCGTCGGACAGCAGAGCTCAATTGATACACGCCACCTGGACGCGTGCTGAATCCGCAGCAGCAGCACTCGCCTTTTGCACACACGCGGCAGTAGCCCGCCGTAGCGCAACGCAAACGCAGTGACGATTTTGCGTGCGAGCACCGTGCGCGCCTAGTCCAATGAGAGTAGATCTGGTACTAGTTCCAGATCGACTGGGTTGCCACTTTGGTAAAGCCAATTCCCAAACCTCGAGCCTCGCTGAGTCTTCGCCGAGCCTGCTTGCTCGCCGGGAGCGCCCTTTGGCTGCTGCTCGGCAGTGCTGGCTGCGGCAGCGCCAACTACCGAGACCTGTTCGAGAATGGGCCCGGCAAAGCGGGTAGCGGCTCGGCCTCGGGCAGTCTCCAGAGCAGCGCGGGTAGCTCGGGCATGGCCGTCAGCGGCGGCAGCGGCGGCGGCAGCCTTGCGGAAGTCGCGGGTAGCCTGGGCAATGCCGGCTCTGGTGGCAGTGGCGCAGGTTGCGCATTCTCTTGCGGCGACGCCGGGCGTAGTGCTGGCGGCAGGAGCGGTCTGGGCAACGAAGCGGGTAGCGTGAGCGCCCAGGCGGGCAGCGATTCAGAGTTGGTGGACTGCTCGGCATTCGCCGCGGACGCGGTGTACCTTCCGGCGACGCAGCATTGCTACCTGGTCGACAAGGAGACTCGTACCTTTGCCGCCGCGCAAGCGCACTGCACGGAGCTCAAAGCGCATCTGATTACGCTCGGCAGTGACGCCGAAGATGCTTTCGCGTGGAGCATTCACAGCGAAGAACATTGGATCGGCGCGAAAGACGGCAAGGCGCCCAAGCAATCCGGAGTCGGGACCTACACCTGGACTGACGACGAACCGTTCGACTACACGAATTGGTCCGCGGAGCAACCGAACGCGAGCAAGACCGAGTGCACGGACGGTGGCGCTTGCTACGAGCACTGCGCCTTCCAATGGACGGGCGGCGAGCACGACGGTCAGTGGAACGATCGCTACTGCATGCACACGATCGCAGCGATCTGTGAGTGGGAAAAAACGCCGTGACGCGGGCGCCGGCGTGCGCGTCAGAACGCGATCTCGGCGCCCGAATAGTGTAGAAATTTTCCGGTTTGGCCGAGCGTCAGACCGAGGATCAGATCCGCGCACGGGCGAGCGGATTCCTCTGGAGCGAGGTGCGCGTTGGGGCCGCCGAGATCGGTCCGCACCCAGCCTGGGTCCAGGGCGACGACGCACACGTGATCGCCCTTCAAATCGAAGCTCTGCGTCAAGGACAGCATGTTGAGCGCCGTCTTGGACACGCAGTACGCGTAGAACATGCCGTTGTCCTTGCCCGCCATCGAGGCCACCCCCGAGCTCACGTTGACCAGGCGCGCCGGTCGCTCGCGGCTTGCCGCCGCCCGCAATAGAGGCGCGAACGCCTGGGCAGTGCGCAGCGGGCCGAGCACGTTGATCTCGAACGCTTCACGGCACTTCCCGAGGTCGACCGCGTCCAGCCGGGCATCATGTGGTGAGGGCGAAACTCCGGCCATGTTCACCAACACATCCAGGCGCGGCGTGTAGTCGGCGACGCGAGCGGCAGCTTGCCGTACCGACTCGTCCGAGGTGACATCCAGGCCGACGATCGTCAAACGCTCGCGCTGTTCGAGCGGCAGATCAGCCAAGGGGCCTCCAGCGGACGGCTTTCGCACGCCAGCAAACACACGCTGACCGAGCTCCAGGAAGCGACGAGTCAAGGCCAGGCCAATGCCGCGATTGGCGCCGGTTACCAGAATATTTTGCATCGGCCGCCGAGCTTAGCCCAACCTGGAACCGGTGCCAGGTTTGGGTCTTGCGCGCGCCGTTAGGAATCGAGCCGCTCACTGACGGCGCGGGCGAACTCGATCGTGCCCAGCGAGCCGCCGATATCCCGGGTTTTCTGGCCGTCTTCCAGGGCGCGATCGTAGGCGCGGCGGATCCGTTCGCCAGCCAGCCGGCAGGCTTCGTCGCCGCGGGTGTCAGCCAGATGTTTGAGCAGCATCGCCCCGCTCATCAACAGGGCGAGCGGGTTCGCCAAATTCTTGCCGGCGATGTCCGGCGCCGAGCCGTGCACCGCCTCGAACACCGCGTCGTCGTCGCCGATGTTCGCGCCGGGCGTGACGCCCAGCCCACCAACCAGGCCGGCGCACAAATCCGAGCAGATGTCGCCGTACAAGTTCTCACACATCACGATGTCGAACTGCGTTGGGTCTTGCACCATGCGCATCTGGGCGGCATCGATGATGACTTCTTCGTATTCGATGTTCGGGTAGTCCCGCTTGTGCACTTTACGCGCTTCGTCGAGCAACATGCCGTCGCTCATCTTCATGATGTTCGCCTTGTGAAAAACGCTGATCTTACGGCGCTTTCGGTGGGTGGCGTAGCGAAACGTCCAGAGCGCGATGCGGTGACAGGCGACGCGCGTCGCTACTTTCATGCTCACCACCACGCCGTCGGTGATCAGGTTCTCGATGCCGCTGTACAAGCCCTCGGTGTTTTCACGCACGATCACCAAGTCGACATTGTCGAAGCGGGTCTTCACGCCCGGCATGTTGCGAATCGGCCGCACCGCGGCGTACAGGTTCAGCGTCCGGCGCAGCGCGACGTTCACCGAGCTGAAGCCTTTGCCGACCGGCGTCGTGCACGGTCCCTTGAGCGCAACGTGGTGCTGGCGGATGGCGTTCAGCGTCGACTCGGGCAAGGTGTCACCCAGTTTCAAGTCGAGTGCGGTTTGGCCAGCATGGTGAGTCTCGAATCTCAGCGGCGCCTTGGCGGCTTCCAGCACGCTGAGCACCGCGTCACTCACTTCTGGACCGATGCCGTCACCCGGGATCAACACTGCGGTATGCGTGGTCATCTCTCTTCCGTAGTACAGAAAACCGGCTTCGGGGAGGCGCGCGCTGAACAGACGTTGTAGCGATGCGGCCAGACAGGCAGAATGGCTCCAGAAATGCAGGCCAAACATGCAGCTTGAAGCCGTGATCTTCGACTGGGGCGGGACACTGTCGGAGTACGCAGAAATAGAGCTCTACGACATGTGGAAGCTCGCGGCGGCACATCTGGCGCGCGCCACCGGTCGCCCCGAAGCAGAGCTGACCGCGCAGCTGTTGGCAGCCGAGCTCCGCTACTGGGAAGGCGTCAAAACGTCACAGAAGACCGGCACGCTGCAAGAGATCTTGGCCGCGGAGTCACGCGCGCTCGGTCTCGACGTCACGGAGGCCGTCGTCGCGGAGACCGCGCAGCGCCACCTCGACGCGTGGACCCCGCATATTCGCCACCACGCAGACGCTCGAGACACCCTGCGCGCGCTGCGCGACGCAGGGCTCAAGCTCGGGCTGCTCTCGAACACCCATTGGCCCGAGGCCTACCACGAGCACTTCTTGCAGCGTGACGGGCTGCTGGAGTTGCTCGACGTGCGCGCCTACACCTCGAACATGAGCCACAGCAAGCCGCACCGTGAGGCTTTCCTGCACGTGCTCGCTCGCCTGGGCGTGTCGCCCGAGCGAGCGGTGATGGTAGGCGACCGCCCGATCGACGACGTGTGGGGTGCCCAGCAACTAGGTATGCGCGGCGTGTGGCGCCCGCACTCCGGGTCGCCGCCCATCGGCGAGGTGCGGCCGGATGCGGTGATTCAGCGGCTGAACGAGCTGCCCAGGCTGATTGCGACGCTTTCCCAAACAGATTGATCAAATTCCAGCCCCCTCGCCATTGATCCCAGTGAATGATGAATTTCACGGGAGACCACATGAGCTACATCGGAAGAACCTGGGCGATCGCGCTAGCTTCACTTGGGCTAGCAGGCGGGGGCTGTAGCGGACAAAACCAGCTCGTGGGCAGCGACGGCTCGAAGGTGGCTGCAGCGGCCGGCAGCAGCGGGGGCTCGGGCGCGCCCGCCGCCGGCGGCGCTGACAACGACGGCCTGAGTTACACCGTCTATGCCCAGGTCAACGCCGACAACGGGAAATGCTTGCCAGAACCGCTCCAGCCCGAGAGCCATTGGCTCCTGCTCACGATGCGCAGCGGCGCTGCCTGTAGCTGCTCCGAACCGGGTCTGGTGCCCAGCCCGGCTGGCCTCACCCCCAAAGCACGGGACGCGCTGCAGCTCGCCGGCCAGTGCGGCAACCAGGGGCAGCCGGCTTGTTCCGAATACTGCGCCTGCGAGTTCCCGCGCGCCATCGGTACGAGTCTGATCGAGTGCAAGACGCAGGCGCAGCCGAGCGCCGATAGCGTAGGCTGGTGCTATGTCTCCGCCGACGCTGGCGAACCCCAAACGGGGCTCGTGGCCGACTGCCCTTCCATCCAGCAGCAGCGGCTCCGTTTCATGGACAATGCCCGCCTGCTTGCAGACGCGGTAAACTTTCTGGCGCACGTCGACAGCGCGCCTGCTGCCGCTCCCCGTCGCGAGCTCGGCGAGGTGTGTTCCGACGGAAGTGCTCGCTCCGTCAACGTCGATGAAACGAATATCTACACGCAATCCCCCGTGTGCGGCTCCGGCGTGTGCGTGGCCAATCACTTTCAGGGTCTCGTGAGCTGTCCGTATGGGCAAATAGCCGGAGCAGGAGAGTGTTTTCTTCCAGGCAGCACCGAAGCCATTTCGCGTGCCGTCACCCCTCAGCTCGTCGAGCGCCAAGCGGCCATCGCCTCGATCTGCAGCTGCCAATGTGCCGGCTCAGGACCTGGCCCGTATTGCACCTGCCCGGAGTCGATGCAGTGTGAGCACTTGATCGACGACCTGGGCGTCGGTGGTGAGGCTCTGGCGGGCTCTTACTGCATTCCCAAAGGCTCGGCGTTCAACCCCGACGCGCCGCGCACGGAATGCGTCGAGCCCAATTGCGGAGTCAAGCATCCCTACTAGTCGCCGCGCCAAGCGTGCGATCGGCTGGCTCCTGTTCGTCGCCGCGCTGACTGTCAGTGCAGCGTGCGCGGCGCAGGAGCAGGCTGCGCGCGCCTCGCTCGTCGTCATCCGCAGCGACGGCGCGCAAGACTGTCCGGACGCTGCCATGCTGGCAGAGCAAGTGCGCGCGGTCGCTGGAGCGTACGTGATCGGCGTGGGCCCTTCGCCGGTGCCCATCGAGACCTGGGTTCAAGTCGCAATCAGCCACAACTTCGTTGGTTATAGCGCCCAGATCAGCATCTCCGGCAGGCGCCACGGAACCCGAACACTGGAGGATCTGGGACCCGCTTGCACCAGCCTGGCCAATGCAGTGGCCGTAACGCTCGCGATGTTCTTGGACCCCTACGAAAATGCGCCCTGCCCAGCACGAGAGCCGAGCCCGATCGCAGCCAAACCGGAACCCGAGCCCAAAGTGCAGGCCGTGAGTCCAGCCAGCGAAGCGCGCTTCTTCGTCGATGGCAATGCAGGCATCAGCTTCAACTTGCTCGCACACAATCAACCATTGCTGGGCCTGGCCTTCGGCTTTCGGCCCAGCGCGCGCTGGTCGCTCGCAGTGAGTGGTAGCTTCGTCTTTCCGGACCAAACCAGCGACGGCTCGCCCAGCGTCGAGCTTGGTCTGGGCTTCGCTTCACTACAAGCGTGCGCCGGAGCGCTGGGAAATATCGACCACGCCAGCCTGGCGTGGTGCGCTGCCGCGCAACTTGGCTCTCTCGCCGGCAGCGGACGAGGCTATGCCGCTGACCTTTCCGAACGCGCGCTGTGGTTCGCGCTGGCGACTGGTCCGGAAACGACCTTTCGCCTCAGCCGTGCGCTCTCCTGGGTGCTCACGGGACAAGCCGTAATTCCGCTGCTGGAGCAGGGCTTCGACATTCAGAGAGACGGCGTGCGCAGCAGCGCCTTTCAATCGCCCTCGGTGGCAGGCCTAGTGACGCTCGGCCTCCGGGGGCAGCTATGACTCGACCGGAGTCGCACGTCGACCGGTTGGCCAGCTTCGAGCTGATCTATCGCCAGCACTTCGCGTTCGCCTGGCGCTCGCTCAGGCGGCTCGGGATCTGCGAGCGCGACTTGAACGACGCTGCCCAAGACGTGTTCCTGGTCGTGTATCGAAAGCTGCCCGAGTTCGACTTCGAACACCCGATCGGGACCTGGATCTACGCCATCTGCTTACGCGTCGCCAGTAGCCGAAGACGCAGCGCCGTGCAGCGCCACGAGCAGCTCGGCGACGCGCCGGAACCGCTCGAGAAGCTCGAGCCCGCGCTGGCTGCGGACGCTGAAACCCAGCAACTCAGTGAGCGTCGAGCGCTGCTGGCAGCCGCGCTCGACGCCATGTCGCTGGAGCAACGCGCGGTCTTCACGCTCTTCGAGCTGGAAGGGCGAACCGGCGAAGAGGTCGCGGAGCTGCTGGGTGTGCCGGCCCCGACCGTGGCCTCGCGCCTGCGCCTGGCACGTGAAATCTTCCGCCGCAGCATCGAGCGCCACCGCGCTCGCGAACACTTCGAATTACGCCGCATGGGAGGCGAGCGATGAGTGAATTGAAGCATTGGTTGGACGACAGCAGCGATGCCGACGAGCTCGAGCGCTCGATTTTACGCGCAGGCCTCGAAGCCGATCCGCCGCCCGCGAAGCGAGACGAGGTTTGGACGAGCCTGATGGCCACAGTGGCCGTGGCCCCGCTCGCCGCAGCAACGCTCAGTGCGCAAGCTGCGAGCGCGCAAGCCGCGGGAGCCGGCGCGAGCAAAGCCGCGGCAGTTTGGCTGACTGTGGGCAAGGGTTTCCTAGTCGGCCTGGCCATCTACGGCGCGGCCGAGGGCGTGACTGAGATCTCGAGTCGGTTCAGCTCACGACACGCGCCCGTGCCTGCCGCGCTGCCTGCTGCGCCGCGAACGAAGGCTCCCGCGCGCGCCACGCGACGCCGAAGCCTCGTCCACGGCATTCGCGCCCTCCCCCACGCCAGCTAGCGAGGATACGCCCTCGCCGCGCCCGACACGTCCGCGCAGCAGTAGCAACGCCCAAGCGCGCGAGCCACAGAATTTCGCAAGTGCCCTGCCCTCGGTCGCCGCCTTCGACGAATCCGCGCGCCCGGGCAGCAGGCGGCTGAGTCAACTCGACGCCGAAACGCGCGCGCTGCGGCGCGCGCGTGACGAGTTGCGCGCAGGCAAGCTAGCCGATGCCTTTGCCACACTCGAAGCCTCACGCCGACAATTCGCCGCACCCGAGCTGTACCAAGAGCGCGAAGCACTGATGATCGAGCTGCTCTATCGCAGCGGTCAAGTGGCGGCCGCCGAGCAACGCGCGAACGCCTTCCTCGGCCGCTTCCCGGAGAGCCCACACGTGCAGCAAGTCCGGCGCTTCTCGCGGCCATGACCTGGTGAGCAGGCTGCACTGAGCGGCGCACCGCCAGGCATGCGTGAGCCTGGCGCAAAGTGCGGTGAATTCAACGCCGCGACGGCACCAAAATAGTCGTGGCAAAATTTCTCGCCTGGATCGTATCCGGGCTGCCCGGGTTCTGGACCGAATGCTCCGTCGAGATCTGTCAATGGGCAGACCTCATTGCCGGCCACCCAGTCCTGGACTGAAAAGGACATGTCCGGAACTTGTGCGAGCTCGTACAGGGAGATCCCCCGCAACACGAAAGC
>Ga0247774_1000512_pt1 | contig 19087 bp, 21 predicted proteins | sample UWRJL001104B6_FD_179933 | JGI IMG/M metagenome (GOLD analysis project Ga0247774, IMG submission 179933) | Plant litter microbial communities from Arlington Agricultural Research Station in Wisconsin, United States - UWRJ-L001-104B-6 | ecosystem: Environmental > Terrestrial > Plant litter >... | reverse complement strand
CCCTCCGGCAGATGCACACCTAGGGCCTAACTGCGGAACAGCTCGCGCAGGTTGACGACCAGCAGGACGCCGGCGACCACGACCATCGGGACGAGCAGCACGTACCTGCCGCCGTACATCACCGCCAGGGTCAGCCCGGCCACGACCGCCGCGGCGCCGGCCAGCATCAGCAGGCCCGACGCGAGTGCCAGCAGACGTCGCCGCGCCCACGCCTCCATCAGCGCGAACAGGAAGACGACGCCCGCGAGCAGGATCGCGACCGGTTCGTGCGGCACCACGAAGATGCCGACGATCGCCAGAATGAACAGCGGCGTGCTCAGCGCCGCCCACGCGTGCAGGAACCGGGTCCGCGAGCCGCGGGTCGGCGTGTACGGAACGTGCGGCTCGCGCAGGTGTTCCTGCGGCCGCTCGGCGTCCGGCGGCCGGGCGAGCGTCGCCTCGTGCGCGGCCCGTTCCTCGGCCAGGTCGGTGCGCGTACGGACCAGCGCGCCGAGTTCCCGCTCGGCCTTGGTCACCTCCGCCGAACGCCGCCGGGCCAGGCCGCGTGCGTTCTGGTGGTGCCCGAGGGAGACGGCGGTGGCGCGGAGCCGTCGCAGGTCCTCGCGGTCCCGCGCGATCTTCGCGGCGGTCTCCTCCAGCTCCTTGTCCAGAACGGTGATCCGGGCGCGCAGCTCGCGGCGGTCGTCCTCCGGGGCCGGCGGGACCTTCTGCAGGCCGGCCCAGCCGAGCGGATCGGCCCAGAGCGTGCGCACGCGCCCGTCTCGCTCGTAGCGCGGGCCCGCCGGAGCCCGCTCGCCGCCGACCCAGTCGCGGGTGTCACGGCCCCACAGCCCGTGGAAGCCGCTCACCCACGGCGTCTCATCGGAGATCACGACCGGATGCCAGGTGCGCGCGTGCGACGGGCCGACCTCCTCGCCGTTGCCCATGGCGTAGTCGATGAACGGGATCCCGACGCCGCCGTGGCTCCGGCCGTCCCGCAGCCACGGGAAGGCCAGCGCCTTGGCCCGGCGGGTGCCGCGGAGCACGGGCCGCAGGCGGGCCGGGTTGACCGTGACGAGGTACTGGCCCTTCAGGAACGCCCCGGAGTGCGAACCCGCGCCCACGAAGATCACCGGATGGTCGCCGGTGATCCGCAGGTCGGGGTCGTCCCACCGGCGGCGCAGGTCGTCGCCGGCGCCGTCGTGCGCGGACACCGCGACCCACGCCGGCCGCAGTCCGTCGCCGCTCTCGGCCAGGTAGACCATGACGGCCTCCCAGTCGGCCTCATGGTCGTTGACGCCGCTGAACGTCGTACGCCAGTCGTTCATCGCGTAGAGGAACCAGTACTGCAGGACGACGTAGCCGCCCTCGCGGACGACGCGGCCGTAGTAGGCGCACCGGTCCGGGTTCATCCGGCTCTCGTACAGGCTGGCGGCGGCCGCGGCGACGCCGCCGGGGACCGAGCCGCGCAGGAACAGCGACGCGCGGAGCAGGACGTCGAAGACCCGGCCGAACAGTCCGACCGCGGCCAGCCGGCCGGACTTGGCGATCGGCGGCCTCGCGTGGCCGTACCGGAGGGCCTCTCTGCGGTTGAAGGGCTCGTGCACGAGCAGCAGCGACAGCCGTGACTCCGGGTACAGCTCGGCGATCGTGACCAGGCTGTCGAGGGTCAGCTCGCCCGCGGGGACGAGCTGTTCCTCGCCGCGCCACAGGCCGCAGCAGCGAACGTAGTCCTCGACGTCGACCGGAAAGAACCGCTCGCCGGCGGTGTAGGCGAGCACCGGCTCGTACCGCCGCAGCAGGGCCAGGTCCGGGTCGGGCGGGAGTGTTCCGCCAGGCTCAGTCACCGAATCCCCCAGTAACGGTCATTCGGCTGTTATACCGGACGACCACTGCGAGTGAAGCGCCTGCCTTGGAGGTGCATGAACGGATTCTCCTGGGGTACCCCGTATGCGCCTCACCCCGTCCAGGGAGTTGATTGATCAGATGACCACGACACTACGAGTTCCGCGCAGTCGCGGCGCCCTCAGCGGGCTGCTGCTGGTGCTGCTCGGCCTCTGGGGGGCGCTCATGCCCCTCATCGGCCCTTATTTCCACTTCGGCTTCACTCCGGACAAGGCGTGGCACTTCACGTCCGGCCGGGTCTGGCTGCAGATCGTTCCCGGGCTGGCCGTCTTCCTCGGCGGCCTGCTCGCACTCGGCAGCGCCAACCGCGCCTTCGCGGCGTTCGGCGCCTGGGTCGCCGCGCTCGGCGGGGCCTGGTTCGTCGTCGGCGTGCCGCTCAGCGCGGTGTGGGCCGACCAGAACCACACCCAGCTGGGGCAGGCCCTCGGCGGCACGACGCGTCAGGTGTCCGAACAGCTCAGCCTGCTCTACGGGCTCGGCGTCGTCGCCGTCTTCCTCGCCGCCGTGGCCCTTGGCCGCCTCGCCGTCGTCGGGGTCAAGGACGCCCGGCTCGCCGAGCGGACCGACGAGCGGACCGATGGCCGGACCGATGGGCGAGCCGCCGAGGACGTCGCCAACGCCGACACCGAGGAGAATCCCCGGCTGGAGCCCTCCAGCGGATCGCGCCCGCCGCTGATCCGGCGCAAGGCGCGGCGGGAGCAGGACGCGGTCCCGCCGGCGCCCGGGCCCTGGCCCGCCGAGAAGGTCCCGCCCACACCGACGGAGGCTCCCACGACCACGAGTCCCTCCGACGTCAAGGTGGCCGGCACGTCCGGCCCCGAGGAGACCGGCCGTCCGGGGGCGAAGGCCTGACCCTTCGAAGAACCCGCTCCTTCACGGCCCCGTCCCGCGCACGTCGCGGGCGGGGCCGTGGAGTGCGCGCCGTCGTACTCAGCCCTCGTACTCAGCCCTCGTAGAGCCTCAGCACGGCCCGCGCGGACGCGGCGACGCGGTCGCGCAGCTCCGCGGGCGCGAGCACCTCCACCTCACACCCGAACCGCATGAGGTCGCCGTGCGCGTGGCGTACGGACTCGATCGGGATGACCGTACGGACCCAGCCCTCCGCGTCGGGCTCGCCGGCGTTCTCCCGTGCCGCCTGGATCACCGCCGGCGTGACCAGGTGCGGAAGGCGGCGCATCCCCTCGGGCGAGAAGCGGACGACGGCCTCCCCGGAGAACATGTCACGGTGGAACCGGTCCAGATAGCCCTGCCAGAACGCGGCCAGCTCGAAGTCGCCGGGCCGTTCGAAGACCTCCTCGAGCAGCTCCAGCTCCTCGACCCGGTCGACGCGGTAGGTACGGTCGCCGCCGTCGGATCGGGCGATGAGGTACCAGTGGCCCGCCTTGAGCACCAGGCCGAGCGGCTCGATCGTCCGGGCGACCGGGGTGGGCCGCTTCCAGCGGCGGTACGACACGCGCACCCGGCGCTGGTTCCACACCGCGTCGGCGATGGCGGACAGGAAGGGCGTCGGCTCACCGCCGTGGAACCACCCGGGCACGTCCAGGTGGAACCGCTCGCGGGCGCGGGCGGCGCGCTCGGCCTGCCCCTTGGGCAGGGCCGCCATGAGCTTCACCTCGGCCGCGGCCAGGACCGCGCCCAGCCCCAGCTCCGAAGCCGGGCCGGGCAGTCCGGTGAGGAACAGCGACTCGGCCTCCGCCGCGGTGAGCCCGGTGAGGCGCGTCCGGTAGCCGTCGAGCAGCTGATAGCCACCGGTGGACCCGCGTTCGGCGTACACCGGCACGCCGGACGCGGACAGCGACTCGACGTCCCGGTAGATCGTCCGGAGTGAGACCTCGAGCTCGTCCGCGAGCTCCTGGGCGGTCATGCGCCCCCGCGCCTGCAGAAGCAGGAGGAGGGACACCAGCCGGCTCGCGCGCACGCGCCCCAGTCTGCCCTGGACCGGGCGGGGCCGGGCCGCCGCCCGGCGCGCCTGCCCGTCGCGGCCGACGAATCGCGACGGGCCGGGCCGGCGGAACCACGTCACGCCAAGACGCGCAGCACCCCCCTGCCCTGGAATCCGGCGGGGTCAGGCCGCCGCGCGCCGCGCCTGTTCCGTCGCGGCGGCCGGCGAACCGTCGTGGGCCGGGCCGTGGCCCGGCAGCAGGACGTCGGCCTCCAGTGCGCCCATGACGCGCAGTGCGCCGAGCGCCCCGTCCCAGTCGTGCTGGAACATGGACGGCAGCAGCTGCGGCCCGCGGACGCGGGACGTCGGATGGCCGGTGACCAGCGCGTCTCCGGTGATGAGGACACCGGCCTGCGGCAGGTGGTAGGCGCAGTGGCCGCCGGTGTGGCCGGGCGTGTGCACCGGGACCGGCCGGCCGGGCAGGTCGAGCGGCTCCAGCGGGTCGGGCAGGTCGGGAAACGCCTCGGCCCGGGGGACGCGCACGTCCGCGGTGCCGCCCGAGCGGATGACGCGCCGCGCCCACGGCACCACCCCCGGCCGCCAGGAGTTGCGCAGGATCTGGCCCGGAGTGACCTGGTGGAGGAACTCCCGGCGCGCGTGCGGTACCTCACCGGGATGCATCAGGACGGGGACGTCGTACGTCTCGCCCAGATGCCGCGCCGACCCGATGTGGTCCGCGTGGGCGTGCGTGATGAGGATCGCGGTCAGGTCCTCGGGACGCCGTCCGACCGCCTCCAGCGAGGCGATCAGCTGGTCGCGATCGTTTCGGTAGCCGGTGTCCACGAGGGTGACCGCGTCACCCTCGGTGAGGATCACCCAGTTCGTGTCGCTGCCGTGGACGAGATGGACACCGGGCCGGACCTGCGTGACGTCTTCCATGCGGGCAATTGTCGCGGATCTCAGATCACGATGACGGTCTTGCCCCTCGCCTTTCCGGCGCGGCTGCGGGCGAGGGCCTCGGGCGCCTGGGAAAGTGTCACGGTGTCGCCGATGACCACCCTGACGTGCCCGGCGTCGATCTCGCGGGCGAGGCGTTCGAGCAGGTCGGCGCCTGCCACACTGCTGAAGTTGGCCGCCTCGACGCCCGCCAGGCCCTCCTCGGGCACCGCGAAAACCGGGCTGAGGACGGTGCCGCCCGGGCGGATCACCGGCAGCAGGTCCCGCAGCTCCTCTGTGCCGCTCACCAGGTCGATGACGGCGTCCACCTGCGGGTCCACCTGGTCCGCGATGGGCGCGACGGTGTGGTCGACGATCTCGGTGGCGCCCAGCGCCCGCATCAGGTCGGCCTTCTCCTCCGACGCGGTGGCGACCACGGTGATGCCGCGCGCCGACGCGAGCTGGGTGACGAAGGTGCCGACTCCTCCGGTGGCGCCGACGACCAGCAGGCGGCCCGCGTCACCGACGCGGTCGAGGAGGTTCAGCGCGGTCATGCCCGCGGTCGGCACCGCGGCGGCCTCGCTCAGCGCGACCGTGCGCGGGGCCGCGGCGATCGCGTTCTGCGACGCGACGGCCAGCTCCGCGTACGACCCCTGTCCCAGCCGGACCGCGCCGAACTGGCCGAAGACGGGATCGCCGGGCTCGAAGCCGGTGACGTCCGCGCCGGCCCGCTCGACCGTGCCGGCGCCGTCGGTGCCGATGATCAGCGGGAACGCCGCGTCCGCGACGATGCCGTCGATGACCTTCCAGTCGAACGGGTTGAGCCCGGCGGCGGTCAGCCGGACGAGCACCTCACCCGGACCGGGCTCGGGCTCGGGCCGGTCGGTCACCTCGGGTACGGCTCCGAAGCCGGTCACGGTGACAGCACGCATGTATCCCCCAGAAACGTCAACGCTGACGGTCCATACCCTCTGCCGGCCAGGCTCATCCTCCGGGATGAGGCCATGATCCCACTATCCGCGACGGCCGGAGGATGTCATCCGCCGCACAGGACGATCAAGATCCACCCCGCAGGCCCTAGTACCCTGCGTCGGATGGCGGTGGAGCATTCTTGGCCCATCCGGACGGTACGGGGAGCAGGTGTCGGGGGAACGATGTCGGGTGTGCAGGCTGTGAGATCCGCCGTCGCGGTGGTCGTGGCGTTCGCCGTGGTCGGCGCGTGCAGTGATTCTTCCGGTGGTGGCGGTGCGGCCAGCCCGCCCGCGGCGCGGACGGCGACCAGCGCCCCCGCCGCGGGGGATCCGCTGGCCACCTCACCGGCCCCTCCGGGTGACCCGACCGCCGCCGCGATGGTGACCTACCTGAACGGGCGGGCCGCCAAGAAGCGCTTCACCGGCGCGGTTCTGGTGGTCCGCCGGGGTCAGGTCCTGGTGAGGTTCGCCGCCGGGCAGGCCGACACGGCCGCACGGGTCCCCGTACGGCCCGAGACGATCTTCCGGCTCGCCTCGGTGAGCAAGCAGTTCACCGCGATGCTCGTGCTCAAGCAGCGCGACCGGGGACGGTTGAAGCTCGACGACCCGGTCTGCCGGTACGTCGTGCCGAAGTACGTCAAGGCCTGCCCCAAGGCGTGGCGGCCGATCACGATCCGCGAGATCCTCGACCACACCTCCGGCATACCTGACATTTCAGAAATGCCGGACTTCTTCCCGAAGCTGCCGAAGCCGACCACGACTCAGGAGATCATCAACCGGTTCGCCGGCAAGAAGCTGGACTTCAAGCCCGGGACGAACTGGAAGTACAGCAACTCGGGCTACATCCTGGCCGGCGCGATCGTGGAGAAGGTCGCGAAGAAGCCGTTCGGCACCGTGCTGCACGACGACATCACCGCTCCCCTGGGCCTCGGCCACACCGGGTACAGCACCGGCAACCCGCCGCCCGGCTACGCCAAGGGGTACGTCAGGCTCGGTGCGCCGGCGCCGCCGCTCAACGGCTCCCAGGCGAACGCCGCGGGCGGCGTCTTCTCCAACGTCGATGACATGGGCCGGTGGGACCGGGCGTTCGGGGCGAACAAGGTGGCGCCGCCGGCCACGGTCAAGGAGGCCTTCACGGCCCAGGCGCGCTGCCCGTCCGGCGGCTGCCTCGACTCGCCCTCGACCGGCTATGCCTTCGGCTGGCTGGTCGACAAGCTGCGCGGTCACCGCTACCTCTACCATCCCGGGCTGCTGCAGGGGTACCACACGAGCAACGCGTACCTGCCCGACGACGACATCGCGGTCGTCGTCCTGAGCAACGTCCAGAACACCGACGTCAACGGCATCAACCGCCATCTGGCCACGATGGCGCTGACCGGACGGTCCTGACCGGGGGCCGGTGGCCCGATCGGTGGTCCATCCGGCCCGATCACCCGCGATGAGAGCCCGGGCACGCGTCGTTCATACCACCATGTCCGGCACCGTCATCGCGGGGATCGAAGTACCCGCGTCGTCCCTCATGCGCGACGTGACCGAGCTGTTGCACGATTCCGCCACGCCGCTGCTCTACCACCATTCCCGCCGCGTCTTCTTCTGGGGCGCGATCCGTGGTCGCAAGCGGGGGCTGGCCTATGATCCGGAGCTGCTGTACGCCGGGGCGCTCTTCCACGATCTGGGACTGACCGACCGGTTCACCGACTCCGACCGGCGCTCTGAGATCGACGGCGCCGACGAGGCCCGCCGGGTCCTGCTCGAACACGGGGTGCCGTGCGGGCGCGCCCACCTGGTGTGGGAGGCGATCGCCCTGCACACCACACCGGAGGTCCCGTGGCACATGGCGCCCGAGATCGCCCTGGTCACCGCCGGTGTCGAGCTGGACGTGCTCGGCGTCGGCTACGACGAGGTCTCCGACGACGAACGCGCCGCGGTGACGGCGGCCCATCCCCGGCCGGACTTCAAGCGGGAGATCCTGCGGGCCTTCACCGACGGGCCGGCCCGCAGGCCACAGACCACGTTCGGCACGGTGGACGCCGACATCCTGAGCCACTGCCTGCCCGGCTTCCAGCGATCCGGCTTCGTCGACATGGTCCGCTCCTCCCGCTGGTCCGGCTGAAAGCACTGGATGAGGCCGCCCGGGACTTGCCGGAAGGCGCACCGTTGCCGCAATCTGCTCATATGGGAAAAACCGCAGGTCAGGGCGATCATCTGGTGGTGATGGTGCTCCTCGACGAGGTCCAGACCCTCGATGTCACCGGGCCGCTGGACGTCTTCGCGGCGGCCAATGACAACGGGGCGTGCTACCGCCTCCTCACGGCGTCGCCGGGCGGCCGGGACGTGCGCACCACGGCGGGCGTACGGCTCGCCGCCGACGCGGCGATGGAGGACCTGAACGGGCCGATCGACACGCTGATCGTGCCGGGCCGGTCCGACTGGCGTTCCGTGGTCCGCGAGTCCGGCCTGCTCGCGGGGATCGCCCGGCTGGCGACCGTGTCCGGCCGCGTCGCCTCCGTCTGTTCCGGCGCCTTCTCCCTCGCCGCCGCGGGCCTGCTCGACGGCCGCCGCGCCGCGACCCACTGGCGGCTGGCGGCCGAGCTGGCGCACCACTACCCCGAGGTCGAGGTGGACCGCGACGCGATCTTCGTACGGGACGGCGGCGTCATCACGTCCGCGGGCGTCACCGCGGGCATCGACCTGGCGCTGTCGCTGGTGGAGGAGGACTTCGGGGTGGACGTGGCGCGTGCCACCGCGCGCTATCTGGTGGTCTTCATGGCCCGGGCCGGTGGCCAGTCGCAGTTCAGCGTGCGGCTGAACGCGGGGACCCCGCGCAGCCCGGTCGTCCGGGCCGTGCTGGACGCGGTGACCGCCGATCCGGGCGGCGTGCACAGCCGGGACGCGCTGGCGGCACGGGCCGGCGTCAGCGTGCGGCATCTGACCCGGCTGTTCCGCACCGAGCTCGGCACGACCGCCGCCCACTTCGTCGAACGGACGCGGGTCGAGGCCGCCACCGGCCTGCTGGAGTCCGGCACGGACACGCTCGAGGTCGTCGCCCGCAGGTCGGGCTTCGGCTCGGAGGAGACGATGCGGCGGGCGTTCAAACGGGCCCTCGGCATCGCCCCGAGCACGTACCGTGCCCGCTACCGGACGACCCGGGCGCAAGAGGCCTGAGGTTTCACCGGCGTCAGCGGGTCGCGCGCAGGCCGTCGAAGACCACGGCCAGGGCACGGTCGCGTACGCCGGGGTCGCCGCTGGTGTGCTCGGCGGCCTGAGAGGCACCGAGCAGCAAGGTCATCACCTCGGCCGGGCCCACGTCCCGTCGTACGGCACCGGCCTCCTGGGCCCGGCCCAGCAACCCGGCGAGGGCCCGCTTGAGCTCCGCGCCGGACTCGGCGGCCGTCTCGCGTACGTCCACGCCCGCCTCCATGAGGGCGGCGGAGAAGGCGTTCTTGGTCGCGGCCTGGCCGACGACCCGGGCGAAGAACGCGAAGAACGCCGCGCCGGGCTCCTCCGCCGAGGCCAGCGCCTCGGCCTCCGCGGCCAGCCTGCGCAGCCGGGCGACGTACACCGCCTCCAGCAGCGCCTCCTTGGTCGGGAAGTGCCGGAAGACGGTGCCGATCCCGACCCCGGCGGCGCGGGCGACCTCCTCGGTGGAGGCGGTGGTGCCGTGCGCGTCGAAGACCGTCTCGGCCGCCTCCAGCACCCTGACCCGATTGCGCAGCGCGTCCGCGCGCAGGGGCCGGCCGTCGGGCGGCGGGGTCACCGCGATTCTCTCGTTGACAAACGGAGTCACCACTCCATATCGTTGGAAACCGGAGCGAACACTCCGAATCCTATCCTCCACGACCGCTGAGGAGTCTCCCATGTCCGCACCGGACAGCCCGCGGGCGGTGTTCGAACGGCTCATCCAGGGCCTCTCCGAGGGCCGCTGGCACGACCTCGCCGACCTGTACGCCGAGGACGCCGTCGTCGACCAGCCCTTCGCCTCCACCGCGCCCGGCCACCTCGAGGGCCGGGAGACGATCCGCGCCCACTTCACCGGCGCCGCCGGGATGGGGCTGAGCATGGTGACGCACAACGTCGTCGTGCACGAGACCGCGGACCCCGAAGTGATCGTCACCGAGTTCGACTGCGCCATCACCGGCCCGGCGGGCTCGGTCACGGCCGCCAACATCCAGGTGCTCCGCGTACGGGACGGCCTGATCACCGCCACCCGCGACTACCACGACCACCTCACCGTCGCCCGCGCCACCGGCACGGTCCCGGCCCTGGTCGCGGCGGTGTCCGGAGAGCGCGCGTGACCCCGCACGCGGTGTTCGAGCGGCTCGTCGACGGCGTCACCCACGGGCGGTGGGACGAACTGCCCGGCCTGTACGCCGAGGACACCGTCGTCACCCACCCGTTCGCCCCGGCGGCGGCCGGGCCCCTGCGCGGGCGCGAGGCGCTGCGGCGCCACTTCGCGGCGGCGGCCGGGCTGGACCTGGAGATGACCGCCCGTGACGTCGTCGTCCACACGACCGCCGATCCGGAGGTGGTCATCGGCGAGTTCGCCTACGAAGGACACGTGAGGGCGACCGGCCGCCCGTTCACCATCGCCAACGTCTTCGTCCTCCGCGTGCGGGACGGCCTGATCGTCGAGTCCCGCGACTACGCCGACCACCTGGCCTTCGCCGCCGCCACGGGCCGCCTGGCCGCGCTCACCGGCCCTGCGAACACGACTCCCAGCGGCTGACCAGATCGCGCTCGCCGTCGGCGGTCAGGGATCCGTGCAGGCGTACGCGGGCCAGGCCGCCGTCCGGGTAGATGTCCACGCGGGCGTGCGTCGCCGGACGGCCGTCGGCCAGGCGGAAGCGGTGGGCCGTGTCGGGCTGCAAGCGCGTGCGCGGCAGCAGGTCGAACCAGGCCGCCTCGTCCTCCAGCGACGCCGTACGCGCGTCGGCCCCGCGGACGCGCGCCTCGCCCGGCGCGTTGTACCTCAGGTTGGAGGTGTCGAGCTCGGCCAGGTGCACCACGCCCTGCGCGGCGAGCCGCAGGGTGATCCAGTCGTTGCCCTCGTCGCGGCGCCGCGCGGTCTCCCAGCCCTCGGCCTGGTGCCGGGCCAGCCCCGGCATTATCACGTTGGCCGGCGAGGAGTAGAACATGTCCGAGCAGCCGGTCACGACGGCGCCGTTGGCCAGCGCGGCCAGGTCGACGGTCAGGCCGGTCATCAGCCGGGGGTCCGGGACGACCTCGCCGTGCACCCGCAGCCGGGCGACGCCGCCGTCCGGGTGGATGCCCAGGCGCACGTGCGTGAAGAGCCGTCCGGCCGAGACGGCGAACTCCTGGGCCGCGTCGCCGGTGAGCGGGCTCCTCGGCACGATCTCGGTCCAGCCGGTCAGCTCCTCGGCGGCCGGATGGCCCTCGGCCGTACACGCCTCCACCGTGACCTGCGGCGGGTAGTTGCCCGTGAACCACGCGGTGTCCACGACCACGCCGTGGATCACGCCCGGCCGGCCGAGGCGGACGATCGCCCAGTCGTGGCCCGGCGTACGGCGGCGCCGGGTCTCCCAGCCGTCGTACTCCTGGCCCTTGGCCCCGAAGGTGTGCGGGCGAAAGTCGGCCGGGCCGGGATTGAGGAGGTTCTCCTTGGCCGCGAACGACTCGTCGCTCGCCGCCATCACGGTGCCGCCCAGGGTGCGCAGGGCCAGGTCGGGCAGTGCGGTGAAGCTCACGCGTCTCTCCTCAGCAGCCGGCCGTGCCCGGCCGGCTCGCCGCGCAGCCAGACGTCCTCCACGACCCCGGTCAGCTCCCGCCCGGCGTACGGCGTGACGGGATGCCGCTGGCGCAGTGCGCCGGGGTCGACCACGAACGTGCGGTCGGCGTCGAAGGCGACCAGATCCGCGTCCGCGCCGACGGCGATGCGCCCCTTGGCGGTCAGCCCGGTCAGGTCCGCCGGGCCGGCGGCCATCCAGCGCACGACGTCGCCCAGGCCGTGGCCGCGGGCCCGCGCCGCGCTCCAGACCACCGGCAGGCCCAGTTGCAGCGAGGAGATCCCGCCCCAGGCGGTGTCGAAGCCGCCCTTCTTCAGCTCCGGCACGCAGGGCGAGTGGTCGGAGACCACGCAGCCGATCGCGCCGTCGGCCAGGCCCTGCCAGAGCCCCGCGCGGTTGGCGCCGGCCCGGATCGGCGGGCAGCACTTGAACTCCGTGCCGCCCTCCGGCACCTCCTCGGCCGCCAGCGTGAGGTAGTGCGGGCAGGTCTCCGCGCTGATCCGGGCGCCGCGCCCGCGCCATTCGGCGAGCAGCGGAAGGGACCCGGCGTCGGACAGGTGCACGACGTGGGTACGGCAGCCGGTCTCGGCGGCCAGCCGGGCCACGCGGGCGATCGCCGCGCTTTCTGAGCCGGGCGGCCGGGACGCCAGGAACTCCGCGTACCCGGGCCCGTCCGGCTCGGCGAGGCCCGCCGGATCCTCGGCGTGCACGATGAGCAGCCCGTCGAACGCCGCGATCGCGGTCATCGCGTCCCGTATCCCCGCCTCGTCCAGGGCAGGGAACTCATCGACGCCCGACGGCGAGACGAAGCACTTGAAGCCGTACACGCCCGCTTCGTGAAGGGGACGCAGGTCGGCCAGGTTGCCGGGGATCGCCCCGCCCCAGAACCCGACGTCCACCGCGCACGAGCCCGAGGCGGCCGACCGCTTGACCGCGAGGGCGTCCACGGTGACGGTCGGCGGCAGGGAGTTCAACGGCATGTCGACGATCGTGGTGACGCCGCCGGCCGCCGCGGCGCGGGTCGCGGTGGCGAACCCCTCCCACTCCGTACGGCCCGGTTCGTTGACGTGCACGTGGCTGTCGACCAGGCCCGGCAGCAGCGCCAGGTCGCCGAGGTCGACCTCCTCGACGGCCACGAGCGCGGCGTCCCGCCCGGTCACCGCGGCGATCCGGCCCGAGCGCACCGCCACGGCCGCGGGCCGCTCGCCGTCCGGCAGCACCGCGTACCGCGACCGGATGACGAGGTCGTACGGCCCGTTCACCGGACCGCCTCATCCAGCCACTCCGCCCCGGCCCGCTCGGCCAGCCGTTCGAGCAGCGGACCCGCCTCCTCCATGCACCGGGCCGGGTCCGGCTCGATGTCGGTCAGCGCGTACGCGCCGCGGAACCCGGCGTCCCGCAGTTCCCCGGCCGAGAGGGAGTTGCGCCCGGCCACCGCGAGCACCGGCACGCCGGCCGCGGTGGCCGCCCGTGCCACGCCGGCGGGCGCCTTGCCGCGCAGCGTCTGCCGGTCCAGCGCGCCCTCGCCGGTGATGACGAGACGCGCGCCCGCGAGGTGTTCGGCGAACCCGAGCAGGTCGAGGAGGTAGGTGATACCGGGCTCGACCGTGGCGGACAGGAAGACCAGCGCGCCGAACCCGGCGCCGCCCGCCGCCCCGGCGCCCGGCCGTTCCGCCGCCTCGACGCCGAGGTCACGGCGGACGACCGCGTCCAGCCGGGTCAGGCCCTCCTCCAGCGCGCGGACCTCCGCCGGGCCGGCGCCCTTCTGCGGGCCGAAGACCTGCGCCGCGCCGTCCGGCCCGAGCAGCGGGCTGTCCACGTCGCTCGCCACGACGACCGTGACCTCGGGCGGCCAGCCGCCCGAGACGTCGATCCGGTCCAGGTCGCGCAGCGCCGCGCCGCCGGGCGGCAGTTCGCGGCCGTCCGCGTCGAGCAGGCGTGCGCCCAGCGCGGCCGCCAGGCCCGCGCCGCCGTCCGTGCAGGCGCTGCCGCCCAGGCCGAGCACGATCCGCCGCGCGCCCCGGCGGACCGCGTCGCCGATCAGTTCACCGGTGCCCCGGCTGGTGGCGGTCAGCGGCTCGAGCCGGCCGCCGGGCAGCGACCGCAGGCCGGAGGCCTCGGCCAGCTCGACCACGGCCACCTCGCCGTGAACGGCGTAGGAGGCGGTGACCGGTTCGCCGGTCGGCCCGGTGACCCGCGCGCGTACGCGGTCGAACCCGGCGACCACGGCGGCGTCCACGGTGCCATCGCCCCCGTCGGCGACGGGGAGCTCGACCAGCGGGACCTCCGGCCGCGCCCGCCGCAGCCCGGCGGCGATGTGGCGGGCCACCTCCGGCGCCCCCAGTGAACCCTTGAACTTGTCCGGCGCGATCACCACGTGCCCGGAGCTCACGACCGGCTCCCCAGCAGCCGCCGCCGGGCCCGCGCCCCCGCCGACGCCGGGTCGGCCGACGTCGTGCGCAGCTCGCCGCGCTCGACCACCGTACGGCCGCCGACGAGCAGCAGGTCCAGCGGGGGGACGGGGCCGAACACGAGCGCGCAGACCGGGTCCTCGACGGCCGCCCGGTAGCCGTCGACACGCCACACCGCGAGGTCGGCGAGCTTGCCGGGTTCGAGCGTGCCGATCTCCTCCTGGCGGCCGAGGCAGGTCGCGCCGCCGATGGTGCCCAGCTCCAGTGCCTGCCGGGCGCTCAGCGCTCCGGGTCCGCGCACCGCGCGCTGGAAGAGCATGGCCTGCCGGAGCTCTCCGGCGAGGGAGGTCAGCTCGCTGGAGGCGGCGCCGTCGACGCCGAGCCCGACCGGAGCGCCGGCCGCCAGCAGATCGCCGATCCGGGCGATGCCCGCGCCGAGCCGGCCGTTGGAGGTGGGGCAGTGCGCCGTGCCGGTGCCGGTGGCGGCGAACCGCCGGATGTCGGCGTCGTGCAGGTGCACGCAGTGCGCGAACCACACGTCGGGGCCGAGCCAGCCGAGCTTGTCCATGTACTCGCCCGGCGTGCAGCCCAGCTGCTCGCGGCAGTGCTCCTCCTCGTCGAGGGTCTCGGCGAGGTGGGTGTGCAGGCGCACGCCCTTGCGGCGGGCGAGCGCGGCGGCGCCGGTCATCAGCTCCTCGCTCACCGAGAACGGCGAGCACGGGGCGACGGCCACGCGCAGCATCGAGGAGAACGACGGGTCGTGGTAGGCGTCGATGGTCTCCTCGGTGGCGGCCAGGATCTCCTCACGGTCCTCGACGATCTCATCCGGTGGCAGCCCGCCGTCGGAGCGGCCCCGGTCCATCGAGCCCCGGCACGGGTGGAACCGCACATGCACCTCGCGCGCGGCCCGTACCTCGGCCTCGAACAGGTCGCCGCGGCCCTGGGGGAACACGTAGTGGTGGTCGGTGCTCGTGGTGCAGCCGCTGAGCGCCAGCCAGCCGAGCCCCGCCGTCGCCGCGTCGTGGACGACCTCGGCGTCGATCCGGGCCCACGTCTCGTACAGGCCGGTGAGCCACTCGAACAGCGTGGCGTCCTGGTAGAGGCCCTGGGTCGCCCACTGGTAGAGGTGGTGGTGGGTGTTGACCAGGCCGGGCGTGACGAGACAGCCGGTCGCGTCGATCCGCCGGGCCGCGCCGGCGTCCGGCGCGGGGCCGGCGCCGACCGCGGTGATCCGGTCGCCCTCGATCACGACGTACCCGTCCTCGATCTCCGGGGCGCCGACCGGGGCGACGTGAGCGTGCTCGATCACGATCGTCATCGCTCCGCCTTCCGCGCGGCCGCGAGGCGTACGGCGTCCATGATCTTCTCGTAACCGGTGCAGCGGCACAGGTTGCCGGCCAGGGCCTCGCGGATCTCGCCGTCGGAGATGGCGGTGGGGTCGGGCCGGCTTTCGATCAGGTCGTGCGCCTGGACCAGCAGCCCCGGCGTGCAGAACCCGCACTGCACCGCCCCGGCCTCGACGAACGCCTCCTGGATCGGGGCCAGCCGGTCGCCCTCGGCCAGGCCCTCGACCGTACGGACCTGCCGGCCCTCGGCCTGGCCGGCCGCGACGAGGCACGCGCAGACCGGCGCGCCGTCGAGGTAGACCGTGCAGGAGCCGCATTCGCCCTGCTCACAGGCGTTCTTGGAACCCGGCAGGCCCATCCGCTCGCGCAGGACGTACAGCAGGCTCTCGCCCTCCCAGACGTCGTCCGCGGTCTCGCTCACTCCGTTGACGGTGAAGTTCACCCGCATCAGGCGACCCCCCTTCCCGGGTCTCCGGCGCTGCCGGCACGGTGGTCGTGCCACGCCCATGTCAGCGTCCGGCGTGCCATCACCGACAGGGCGTGGCGGCGGTAGCCGGCGGTGCCGCGCACGTCGTCGATGGGCGCCGCGGCCGACGCGACGAGCGCGCCGAACTCCCGCGCCACCGCCTCGTCCAGCGGGCCGTCCCAGTCGAGCTCGCGGGCCAGGAACTCCTCGGCGGCGGTCGCGCGCAGCGGGGTGGGTGCGGCCGAGCCGATGCCCGTGCCGACCCGCCGCTCGCCCGGGTGCAGCGCGACGGCGAACGAGCAGACCGCGATCACCATCGCGTTGCGCGTGCCGATCTTGGAGAAGTGCTGGGCTCCGGTCGCGGGCGCCATCCAGAACGCGCGGATCAGCTCATCCGGCTCCAGCGCGCTTCGCTTGACCCCGGTGTAGAAGCCGGCGGCCGGGATCATGCGGGTGCCGCGCAGCGACTCCACCTCGATCACGGCGTCCCCGGCGAGGAGCGGCGGATGGCTGTCGCCGGCCGGGGAGGCGGCGCCGAGGTTCCCGCCGACCGTGCCGCGGTTGCGGATCTGCGGTGAGCCGACCGTACGGGAGGCCTGGGCCAGGCCGGGCAGCCGGTCGCCGAGGGCCTCGATGATCCGCGCGTATGTCACCCCCGAGCCGATCCGCAGCCGCTCCCCGGCGGTCTCCCAGCCGGTCAGCTCGGTGATCCGGCCGAGGTCGAGCAGGACGGCGGGGCGGCGCATGTCGAAGTTCAGCTCGACCATGACGTCCGTGCCGCCCTGGATGGGCACGGCGTCGGGGTGCTCGGCCTTGGCGGCGAGCGCGTCTGCCCACGTGGCGGGCTGCAGAAAGTCCATGTCAGCTCCAGGCCAGGCCCGGATCGGGCGCGCCGTCGCGTACGACGGCCCCCTCGATCAGCCCGTACGGCCGGTCGGCGGCGAAGAACACCTCGTTGTCGTTGTCCAGGCCGAACGGCTCGAGGTCGACGGTGAAGTGGTGCTTGTTCGGCAACGACAGACGCACCTCGCAGACGTCGGCGAGCCCGTCCAGGACCCGGTCGCCCATGGCGTACAGGGTCTGCTGGAGCGACAGGCTGTAGGTCCCGGCGAACGCCTCCAGCAGGTGCCGGCGTGCGCGGGGATAGGACTCCTCCCAGTCGGTGTCGAGGTTCGCGTGCCGCCACTGGGCGGTCACCTCGGTGGCCAGGATCCGGTCGTGGGTCTCGGGGAGCGTCGTGTATTCATCCTTGACGTAGCCCCAGAACTCCGAGTCGCCGGAGTTGAGGACGACCAGGTCCTTCAGCCCGGAGACGACGTGCGTGCCGTCCTCGCCGTGGTGGACCACCGCGGTGCGGGTCTCCCCGCCCCGGCGGGCGAAGGAGTGGCCGCCGTCCCCGATGCGCTCCCAGGCGTGCTCCTCGACCGCGACCCGCGCGTGGCGGACGGCCGGCTGGGAGCCGGTGAAGTGGCGGGCGAGCAGCAGCCCGAACCCCTCCGGCGAGTCGATGCCGTGCTTGCGGGCGAACGCGAAGACGGTGTTCTTCTGCGTGTCCGTCGGGAGCACGGCGGAGTTGTCCCCGGTCAGGTGCACCGCCTCCATGTCTCCCGACAGCGCGACGCTGACCGTGAGGTCGCGGATGTGGTGCGTCTCCCCGTCCCTGGTCACCCGTACGACGTGGGTCTCGGCCTTGCCGTAGCGGTTGGGGCCGAGCCGGCTCCGTGACATGTCAGCTCCCCCGGTAGGTGGAATAGGCGTACGGACTGAGCAGCAGCGGCACGTGGTAGTGCTCGCCGGGATCGGTGACGTTGAAGGCCACGGTCACCTCGGGGTAGAAGTCGGAGTGGCCCGCGGTGTCGAAGACCAGCCGGTAGGTGCCCTCCTCCGGCGGCGGCAGGTCGCGGACCCGTCCGTCGTCGTCGGTACGGCCCTCGGCGACGCGGGTCCAGCCGTCGCCCTCGCGTCGCTCCAGCCGGACCGCCACCCCGCGTGCGGGCCGGCCGCGCGCGGCGTCGAGCACATGTGTCGACAGGCTCATGCGAACAGCTTCCTCAGCCTCAGATCGGTGATCTTGACGAGCTCGCCGTGGACGACGGAGCGCTCGGCTGCGGGCTCGTTGCCCATGCGTTCGCGCAGCTCGGCCAGCATCTCCGCCGCGCCGCGCCCGCTCGCGCAGATCAGGAACACGTGCCCGAACCGCTCCTCGTACGCGACGTTGCCCTCGGCGAAGGCCGCCCGGTCCGCGTCGCCGACGCCGGACTGCTCGCCGCGCGACCACGCCGACTCGCGGCCGGCGCCGCGCGGGCGGTCGCCGATGCGCGGGTGGGCGGCCAGGGCCTCCTCCACGTCCGGCCACTCCAGGTCCCGTACGGCCGTGCCGGCCGCGGCGCACAGCTCCTCCACCGAGTCATACGGACGGCCGGCCGCGACGGTGGCCGCCCAGCGCCGCGAGGCGCAGCACGTACGCAGTTCCGCCTCGGCCTCCGCGCGCGACAGCGCGTTGAACCGCACACATCCTCCTCGTCTTCGGTTCCCGCCAGTACACACACCTGGGTGACCTGGGGTCTAGCCGAAGAACTCCGAACCGGGCCACCGGATACCGGCAACTTTTCGCGTGTGTCGCGGCGAGCATGCCCCCGCCCCGGGCCGCCGAACCGGCCGCGGTCAGCCCACCTGCTCGGTCGGGCGCACGAGCATCTCGTTGACGGCGACGTGCCGGGGCCGGGTGACCACATAGCCGATCGCGTCGGCGATGTCCTCGGCCCGCAGCCGCTCGACGCCCTCGAACCGCTTCTTGATCCCGTCCAGCACCTCGGGCCGGTTGTGTCCCGAAAGCTCGGTGTCGACGGCGCCGGGTTCGACCAGTGACACGCGTACGTGCCGTCCGGTCACCTCCTGGCGCAGGCCCTCGCTGAAGGCCCCCACTCCGTGCTTGGTCGCGTTGTAGACCGCGCTGCCGGAGCGGGCCACCCGCCCGGCGACCGAGCTGATGTTCACCAGGTCCGCGACGTGGCGCGGATCGTCCTCGGCGGCGCTCAGCAGGTGGGGCAGGGCCGCGTGGGCGGTGTACAGCAGGCCGAGCAGGTTGACCTCCACCATTCGCCGCCATTCCTCCATCGGCGCGCCGACGGCCGGGCCGAGCAGCATCACGCCGGCGTTGTTGATCAATGTGTCGAGGCGGCCGAGCTCGGTGACCGTGCGTTCGACGACCTCGCGCGCCTGCGCCTCGGCGGTGACGTCGGCCGCGAGCACGAGAGCCGTGCCGCCGGCGCCGCGGATCGTGTCCGCGAGCTCCTCCAGGCGGTCGGCACGCCGCGCGACGAGCGCGACGGCCGCGCCCAGCCCGGCCAGTTCCACCGCGGTGGCCGCGCCGATGCCGCTCGACGCCCCGGTCACCAACGCCACCGTTCCCGTCAGCCGATCTGCCATCGCTTCTCCTCCGTTTTC
>Ga0247774_1000511_pt1 | contig 19087 bp, 13 predicted proteins | sample UWRJL001104B6_FD_179933 | JGI IMG/M metagenome (GOLD analysis project Ga0247774, IMG submission 179933) | Plant litter microbial communities from Arlington Agricultural Research Station in Wisconsin, United States - UWRJ-L001-104B-6 | ecosystem: Environmental > Terrestrial > Plant litter >... | reverse complement strand
CGTCGGAGGTGTTGCGATACGGCGTCTTGGCGACGATCTGGTTGCCGAACCTCGGCGGGTACGCGTCGGCGCCGAGCGCCCAGTCGCTGAACTCCAGCGCGCCTGAGTCCGTCGACCCGTCCGTGTAGGTGACGGTGACCTTCGAGGGCGCGTCGCCGTTGCCGGCCGCCCCGAGGAACGCCAGCTTCGACGCGCCCTTCGGAGCGCTCGGCAGGTCGACCACCTGGCCGCTCGCCTGGACGTTGTCGAGCTGCCCGACCTTGCGGTTCGGCCACGTGAACGTGAAGCCGTTCCAGCTGACCGGCTGGCCCGCCTTCAGCCCCTCCGCGGCGAGTGCCTGGGCCGAGTAGCTCCAGCCGCCGCCGTCGAAGTTGGCCTGGCCGGCCTTGCCGTCGTCGGAGATGCCGGCGTTGTTCTGGTACCACTCGATCGTGCCGCGTTTGGCCACGTTGAGCGTTATGCCGCTCGCGCCGACCGACTTGCCCGAGGCGGTCAGCTCGAAGGGCACCGAGTAGTAGTCCAGCTTCGCGTCGGCGGCCACCGAGACGGTCACCTTCTGGTCCGCCCGTGCCGCGTCACCGACCTGCAGGGTCCCCGACGCGGGTGTCACGGTGACGCCGGCCGGCGGCTTGGCCGTCCAGGTGACCGTGTCGCCCTTGCCGACCGCCTGCACGCGGAGCGTGGCCTCGGCCGACTCGCCGGGTTCGAGCGAGATCATCCCGGGCGAGATCGCGGACAGGAACGGCTTCGCGCCGGTGCCGAACGACGGCGGTGCGTCCTTCGGGTCGCTGCCGAAGGAGGTGTTGGGCTGGGCCCCCATCGTGAAGTCCAGCTTCCCGCCCTTGGCGACGAACGACTCGGGCAGCCAGGCGCGCGTGGTGGCCTTGCCGCCGACCTTCAGCGACCGCAGGTAGTAGTTCGTGTCCGAGGCGCCCGGGGCGTTGATCGTGATCTTCTGGCCGCTCGACCGCCTGACCGTGATCTTGGGGAACTCCGGGCTGTTGAGGAGCATCTCGGCGCGGCCCGGGATCGCCGGGTACATGCCGAGGCCGGCGAAGACCCGCCACGCGGACATCGTGCCGAGGTCGTCGTTGCCGACCAGTCCGTCCGGACCGGTCTTGAACAGCTTGGTACGGGCCCGTGCGACGACGTCCTGACCCTTGTACGGCTGTCCGGCCCAGTTGTAGAGCCACGGCGTCTGCAGTGACGGCTCGTTGCCGAGGTAGGCGTACGGCTTCTGCGACCCGGCGTTCAGCTCGGTGAAGAACGTGTCGAGCCGCTTGGCCGCCTGGTCGCGGCCGCCCATGGCGCCGAACAGGCCGGCGACGTCGGAGTAGGTCATCCAGTGGTACTGCGCGCCGTTGCCCTCGACGTACCAGCCGGGGTCGGCCGGGTCGAACGGGCTCAGGAACGAACCGTCGGCGAAGCGCGGCTGGATCCAGTCGTTGAGCGGGTTGTAGATCGTCTCCCAGGCGTGGGAGCGCTTCATGAACTCCTGGTAGGTGCCGCCCTCGCCGAGCCGCTGGGCGAGCTGGGCGATGCCGAAGTCGGCCAGGCCGTACTCCAGCGTCGTCGCCGGATCGCCCGGCACGTACCCGAGCTTGAGGTAGTCGGCGTTGCCGGACCGCTCGGTGTAGCCGGTGGCCTTGTCCTCACCGACCCGGTTCGCGCCCTTGACCATCGCGGCCAGCGCGCCGTCGGCGTCGAAGCCGCGGGCGCCGAAGGCGTACATGGTCGCCACGATCGAGTGGTACGGGTCGCCGTTCATGACACCCGTGATCGTGTTCTGGTGCGACCAGCGGTCCCAGACGTCGCCGACCGAGTGCGCGTCGTTGTACATCGACTGGGCGATGTCGGCGCCGACGTCCGGGGCGAGCAGGGCGATGAGTTGCGCCTCGCTGCGGTAGATGTCCCAGCCGGAGAACGTCGCGTACTGGTGATGGCCCTTCCTGACCTTGTGGGTGCGGTAGTCGAACCCGGTGTAGGTGCCATCGACGTCGTCGAAGACGTACGGCTGCAGCAGGGAGTGGTACAGCGCCGTGTAGAAGGTCTTCAGCGGGTCGGCCGCGCCGCCCTCGACCTTGATCTGGCCGAGCCGCTTCTCCCATGCCTTGTGCGCGGCGGTGCGCACCGTGTCATAGCCCTTGCCCCCGACCTCGGCGGCGAGGTTCTTCTTCGCGCCGTCGATGCTCACGTACGACAGCGCGGTGCGCATCTGCACCGGCTTGGCCTTGCTGGTGTCGAACTGCAGGTAGACCCCCGATCCGGGCCCCTTGACGTTGACGTCGCGCGCGGCGAGCCTCGGCGCGGTCTGCGGCAGCGGCCGGCCCTCGGGGCCGTTGTGGATCCGCCCGAAGATCTTCTGGGTCTGCTGCGCCACCTTGGCCGGCGCGTGTCCCCGTACCTTGGCCTGTCCGGGCTCGACCGAGTCGTCCTTCCAGGTGCCGTACGCCGTGAAGGGCCGGTCGAAGGTGGCCTGGAAGTAGACGTAGTAGCGGGTGTCCGCGCCGCAGAAGCCGCCGGTCTTGGCCCAGCCCGACACGGTGTTGCCCTTGACCGTCGCCTCGGCGTCGTCCACGCCGTTGATCGAACCGGTCACGTTGAGCAGCAGCGTGCCCACCTTGTCGGTGGGGAAGGTGAACCGCCCCACGCCCGCGCGCTGCGTCGCGGTCAGCTCGGTCTTGATCCCCGTGTCGGTCGTCATGGCGTACGCACCGGGCGACGCCTGCTCGTTGGCGTGCTGGAAGGTCTGGACGTAGTCCGAGCCGTGGGTGGCCGGCGAGTTCTTGATCGGCCCGGAGAACGGGATCACCGGGAAGTCCTGGGCGCCGGTGCAGCCGGGCCCGGAGATGTGGGTCATGCTGAAACCGCGGAGCCGGTTGTCCTCGTACTTGTAGCCGCCGCCGGAACTCCGGACGGTGTCGGGGCTCCACTGCATCATGCCGAACGGCACGACCGCGCCGGGGAAGTTCATCCCGGCGCCGCCGCCGTGGCCGAAGTCCGGCCCGCCGTCCTGGGTGCCGGTGAAGGTGTTGACGTAGGAGGCCGGATCGAGCGTGGCGGCCGCCGCCGGCAGTGCCGGCAGGGCCAGAGAGGTGAGCGCCAGGCAGAGAATCCCTGCCAGGCGGTTACGCGAACGTCTGAGCACTGCCGCTCCCCAGGGGCCGAGAGTCAGGAGGCTGCGTTGGCGGGGACCACCGCAGAAGAGATCATGACAACGTTGTCGTTGCAGGATTGTTGATCTGCTTGACCCATGGGGTCAAGAGCCGGTTCCGGCCAGTCTCGGTGACAGGGGCGCGGCGGGAGCCGCTCAGCCGCGGTCGTACGGACCGGGCGGGCGGAACGGACCTGGCGGCGGCGGTCCGTAGGACTGGCCGGGCCGGAGGAAGCCCGACTGCTCGGGCGCGGCCCACGGCGGCATCAGCGGCCGCGTACGCCGCACCTGGAACGCCTGCCGGGCCAGCTGCATGAGGTTCATCAGGTCGAGCCGGCGGCGGTAGAACCAGGCCGGCTCGGCGACCCCGCGCTCGGCCCGCTGGTGCAGCAGGGCGAGCTCGGTCGCGGCGAGCTGGTAGTCCCCCATCGCGCGGCCGGCGTGCGCACCGCCGGCCATGCGGGCCCACTGCCGGGCCCGGCGCCGCAGCGCGATGTTGCCGAGCATCTGGACGTCCTGGGGCGTGACGAGGCCCGTGGCGGCGTACATCGGCAGATGCAGCCGGATCAGGCGGACGGTCTGCCGCCGCTCGTGGGTCACGATGACGATGAGGCCGATGAGGATGCAGAAGTCGATGCCGTACGCGACGGTCAGGCCCTGCAGGCCAAAGGCGGTGGAGAAGTTCCAGGCGCCGTGCAGGAGCATCGCCCCGCACAGCCCGGCGATCGGCGCGGCCACCCGCGCGGCCCCGTGGTGCAGCGCCGCGTACGCGACCCCGAGCCCGGTCATCGAGGTGAACAGCGGGTGCCCGAACGGGGAGATCACACCGCGCATGATGAACACGGCCTCGAGGTTGTGCTGGTCGATCGCCCGCATGTAGTAGCCGATGTTCTCCATCATCGCGAAGCCGAGGGCGACCATGCCGGCGTAGATGATGCCGTCGGTCAGGCCGTCCAGCTCGTGCCGCCGGAACCACAGGAAGCCGAAGAGCACCGCGCCCTTGAGTGACTCCTCCACCAGCGGAGCCCCGATGGAGGCGGTGACGAGCTCCCCGCGCTCGCCGAAGACGGGCTTGGTCAGCAGCTCGTAGCCGGCCGTGTTGAGCAGCAGCGCGCCCAGCACCGCCACGCCCGCGCCCCACATGAAGGCGAACACCAGGGCGCGCCACGGCTCGGGTTCGAGCCGGTCGAGCATGAGCACGAGCGCCACGAGCAGCGGCACCGGCAGGATCGCCAGGATGAACCCGATGAAGAACGGCGCACCGTTGAGCGCGTCGATGCCCAGGACGATGAGCGCGCACAGTGAGGTGACGATGAGTCCGACGATCAGGCCGACGGGTGCTCGTCCGGGCATGCGGCCTTCGAGGACCGCCTTGGGATCAACGCGCGCCATGCCGCGACATTAACCCTCAGTGGAGGAGCGGGTCGATCGCCACCGCGAGGAAGAGCAGTGCGAGGTAGGCGTTCGAGAGGTGGAAGTAGCGCATCGGCTTGAGCAGGGGGCCGGTGGCACCGGTGCGCACGCGGCCGAGCAGCCGGTAGGCCTCGGTCAGCGAGACGACGCCGAGCACCGCCGCGACGACCGGGTAGAAGACGGTGGTGTGCGCCACGGGCCACAGGGCCAGCGAGCAGGCCACCGTGACCCAGGTGTAGGCGATGACCTCCAGGGCCACGCGGCGCTCGGTCGCCACCACCGGCAGCATGGGGACGTTCGCGGCGGCGTAGTCGTCGCGGTAGCGCATGGCGAGCGTCCAGGTGTGCGGCGGTGTCCAGAAGAAGACCACCAGGAACAGCACCCCGGGGGTCCAGGACAGGCTCCCGGTCAGCGCCGACCAGCCGATCATGACGGGCATGCAGCCGGCGATCCCGCCCCACACGACGTTCTGGGAGGTACGGCGCTTGAGCAGCAGGGAGTAGACGAAGACGTAGAACAGGATCGCGAACACCGACAGGCTCGCCGCGACCCAGTTGAGCGCCAGCCCGAGGAAGGCGGTCGAGACGATCGCGAGCACGATGCCGAACACCAGCGTCTCGCGGGGTGAGACCTGCACCATCGGCAGCGGACGGCGCCGGGTGCGGCGCATCTTGGCGTCGATGTCGCGGTCGATGTAGCAGTTGAGCGCGTTGGCGCTGCCGGCCGAGAGCATGCCGCCCACCAGCGTGGCGGCCACCGGCCACAGCGGCGGCAGACCGCCGGCGGCGAGGAACATCACCGGCAGCGTCGTGATGAGGAGCAGCTCGATGATCCGGGGCTTGGTCAGCGCCACATAGGCGCGCACCAGCGCGCCGAGCGGGCGGCGGCCGGGAGCCGGCGGCGCGGGTGTCCGCAGGGGACGATTGATCACCACCGTCACGAGACGTCCACCGCCGCGTTCACGACATAAAGGGGCACTGTGCCTATTCCTCGAATCTTTGCCGCCACTTTGCCGAATTCCGGGCCTTGTCAATCACCGGCCTCGGCCGCGACATCACTGTAGTGCCGGTGTGCGCGCACCCCCTCACCGGGGTGGGCGAACTCGCCCGCGGACGAGATGATTCAGGTCCCCGATCCCGGGAAGTGCGAGACGAGACACGCCGTTACGACACATAGAGTCCCGCGTCCGGCAAAAGCTCCGGACGATAGGCTCGCTGAAGGCCCCGTGAGAGTGGCCTGTTCAAGGTGCTCTGAGATCGAGAACACACTCTTCGTCCTCGGGCGGGTCACGGGGGCCCACGCACGTTGCCGAGAGGAGCCTGGAGCGTCTCGTGAGTACGGATTCCGACAACACCTTCACCTGGACCGAGCTGGACGGGCGGGCCGTCGACACGGTCCGCGCGCTCGCCATGGACGCCGTCGAAGAGGCGGGTTCGGGCCACCCCGGGACCGCCATGAGCCTGGCGCCGGCCGCCTACCTGCTGTTCCAGCGCGTGATGCGGCACGACCCGACCGACCCCGACTGGGCCGGACGCGACCGTTTCGTCCTGTCCGCCGGGCACAGCAGCCTGACGCTCTACATCCAGCTCTACCTGTCCGGATACGGTCTGACGCTCGATGATCTCAAGAGGCTCCGCAAGTGGGGCAGCCTCACGCCGGGTCACCCCGAGCACGGCCACACGATCGGCGTGGAGACCACGACCGGGCCGCTGGGCCAGGGCCTGGGCAACGCGGTCGGCATGGCGATGGCCGCACGCCGCGAGCGTGGCCTGTTCGACCCCGAACCGCCCCTCGGCGAGGGTGTGTTCGACCACCACATCTACTCGATCGCCTCCGACGGGGACATCGAGGAGGGCATCAGCCACGAGGTCAGCTCGCTCGCCGGTCACCAGAAGCTCGGCAACCTCATCGTCATCTACGACGACAACCACATCTCCATCGAGGACGACACGCAGATCGCCAAGTCCGAGGACGTGGCGAAGCGCTACGAGGCGTACGGCTGGCACGTCCAGACCGTCGACTGGACCGCGGGCGACGGCTACAAGGAGGACCCCGAGGCCCTCTACCGCGCGCTGGTGGCCGCCAAGGAGGAGACCGGCCGTCCGTCGCTGATCTCGCTGCGGACCATCATCGGCTGGCCCGCGCCGAACGCGCAGAACACCGGCAAGGCGCACGGCGCGGCGCTCGGCGCCGAGGAGATCGCCGCCACCAAGCGCGTGCTGGGCCAGGACCCGGACAAGAGCTTCGACGTGCCGGAAGAGGTCTTCCAGCACGCCCGTGAGGTCATCGAGCGCGGACGCGCCCTGCACGCGGACTGGAAGAAGGCGTACGAGGCGTGGCGCGAGGCCAACCCCGAGCGCGCCGCCGAGTACGACCGGATCCGGGTCCGCCGCCTGCCCGACGGCTGGACCGCCAAGCTGCCGGAGTTCGAGGCCGGCAAGGGGCTCGCGACCCGCGCGGCCTCCGGTGAGATCCTGTCCGCGATCGGGCCGGTGCTGCCCGAGCTCTGGGGCGGCTCGGCCGACCTCGCGGGCAGCAACAACACCACGATGAAGGGCGAGCCGTCCTTCATCCCCGAGGAGTACCAGACCAAGGACTTCCCCGGGAACCGCTACGGCCGCACGCTGCACTTCGGCATCCGTGAGCACGGCATGGGCGCGATCATGAACGGCATCGCGCTGCACGACGGCACCCGCCCGTACGGCGGCACGTTCCTGGTCTTCAGCGACTACATGCGCCCGGCCGTACGCCTGGCCGCACTGATGAAGCTGCCGGTCACCTACGTGTGGACGCACGACTCCATCGGGCTCGGCGAGGACGGCCCGACCCACCAGCCGGTCGAGCACCTGTGGGCGCTGCGCGCGATCCCCGGGCTCGACGTCGTACGGCCGGCGGACGCCAACGAGACGGCCGTCGCCTGGCGGACGATCCTCGAGCGAACCGACCGCCCGGCGGGCCTGGCGCTCACCCGGCAGAAGGTGCCGACCTGGGACCGCTCGACGTTCGGCTCGGCCGACGGCACGGCACGGGGCGGTTACGTCCTGGTCGACGCCTCGAACGGGCAGCCCGAGGTCATCTTGATCGCCACCGGCAGCGAGGTGCAGTTCGCGGTCGAGGCCCGTGAGGTCCTCGAGCGCGAGGGCACGCCCACGCGCGTGGTGTCGATGCCGTCGGTCGAGTGGTTCGAGGAGCAGGACGACGCCTACAAGCAGCAGGTGCTGCCGCCGTCCGTACGCGCCCGGGTGTCGGTCGAGGCCGGCATCGCGCTCGGCTGGCGCGGCTATGTCGGCGACGCGGGCGAGAGCGTGAGCCTCGAGCACTTCGGCGCCTCGGCCGACTACGAGACGCTGTTCCAGCAGTTCGGCTTCACGGCCGACCGGGTCGTGGCAGCGGCCCGCGCCAGCCTCACCAAGGTGAGCGGCGCGGTCGGCCAGGGTTCGACGACCGGGAACTAGGGAGAGAAATGAGCGACAACCTGAAGAAGCTCTCCGAAGAGGGCGTTTCGATCTGGCTCGACGACATCAGCCGCGAGCGTCTGCGGAGCGGCAACCTCGCGCAGCTGATCCGCGACAAGCACGTCGTCGGAGTGACCTCCAACCCGACGATCTTCGCCAAGGCGCTGAGCAAGGGCTCGGCGTACGACGACCAGGTTCGTGACCTGGCCGTACGCGGCGTGGACATCGAGGAGGGCATACGGGCGATCACGACGTACGACATCCGCGAGGCGGCCGACGTCCTGCGCCCCGTCTACGACCGCACCGACGGCATCGACGGGCGCGTCTCGATCGAGGTCGACCCGCGGCTGGCACACGACACCGAGAAGACCGTCGCCGAGGCCAAGGCCCTGTGGTGGCTGGTCGACCGCCCCAACGTGTTCATCAAGATCCCCGCGGCGCTGGAGGGCCTGCCGGCGATCACCGAGACGCTCGCCGCGGGCATCAGCGTCAACGTCACGCTGATCTTCTCGCTGGAGCGGTACGGCCAGGTCATCGACGCCTTCTTCGAAGGACTGGAGAAGGCGCGGGCCAACGGCCACGACCTGTCCAAGATCGACTCGGTGGCGTCCTTCTTCGTCAGCCGCGTCGACACCGAGATCGACAAGCGGCTGGAGAAGCTCGGCAAGAACGACCTGCGTGGCAAGGCCGCCATCGCCAACGCGCGCCTGGCCTACGAGCTGTTCGAGCAGAAGAGCGCGACGGACCGCTGGAAGGCGCTGAAAGACGCGGGCGCCCGCCCCCAGCGGCCCCTGTGGGCCTCCACGGGCGTCAAGAACCCCGACTACCGCGACACGATGTACGTCGACGAGCTCGTCGCGCCGCAGACGGTCAACACGATGCCGGAGGCGACGCTCGAGGCGACCGCCGACCACGCCGAGATCGGCGGGAACACGATCCAGGGCCGTTACGACGAGGCCCGTGAGGTCATGGCCGCGCTCAAGGAGGCCGGCGTCGACTACGACGACGTCGTCGGCGTCCTGGAGGATGAGGGCGTGGAGAAGTTCGAGGCCTCCTGGACCGAACTGCTCGACACGGTCAAGGGCGAGTTGGAGGACAAGGCGTCGTAGCCACGCGTGGGACGCCCCGTAACGGGCAGGAGCAGCTCGGATACCGGGGTTGACCAGGAGGCACTGTGACCTTGCGAGTGAGCGGCGGCGGCGTTTCCGTCACCGTCCAGGGCGATGCGGTCGACGCGGCCGACGGCATGCTCGAACGGCTGGCGGCCGACGGCGTACCGGCGGCGCTCATGTCCGGGAACGCCAGTCTCTGGGGTCCCGGCGCGGTGGCGGAGGAGGTGGCCGGACGGCTCGGCTGGGTGCCCGCGCCCAGCAGGTCGCGCCGGCTGCTCCCCCGCCTGGACGAGCTGGCCGGGCGCTTCGCGGGTCTCACCCGCGTGGTGCTCGCCGGCACGGGCGGGTCCGCGTTGGCCGCGGAGGTGATCGCCCGTACCCACGGCGCGGATCTGACGCTGCTCGACACCACCGATCCGCACCAGGTCCGCCGGGTGGCCGAGTCCGATCTGGACCGTACGATCCTGGTCGTGTCCGGCGAGGACATGGTGGAGACCGACGGCGTCCGGCGGGTGCTCACGTCGGCCTTCCGTGACGCGGGCGTCGACCCGGCGACGCGGACCGTCGTCGTCGCGCCGCCCGGGTCCCCGCTGCGGGACGGGGACGGCGAGGTGGTCACCGCCGAACCGGACGTGGCGGGCTGCTACGGCGCCCTGAACGCCTACGGCCTCGTGCCCGCCGCCCTGTGCGGAGTCGACGTGCGAAGGCTCCTGGACGAGGCCGAGGCGCTCGTGCCCTCGCTCCGGCTCGCCTACGACAACCCCGGGCTGGTGCTCGGCGCCGCGCTGGGCACCTCGCCGGCGAACGGCCGCGACAAGCTCGTCCTGGCCGACAACGGCTCGGGCCTGAGCGGGTTCGGCGGCTGGGTCGAGCAACTGGTGGCCGAGTCCACCGGCAAGGACGGCGCGGGCATCGTGCCGGTCGCCGTGGAGGACCTGACCGCCCCCGGCTTCGGCGCCGGCGGCGACGTACGCCGGCTCGTGCTCGGCGACCGCGCCGAGGGCGTCGAACTGGCCGTCTCCGGGCCGCTGGGCGCGCAGTTCCTGCTGTGGGAGTACGCCGCGGCGGTGGCGTGCCGGATCATCGGCGTCAGCCCGTTCGCCCGGCCCGCCGTACGCGAGGCCGAGGAGTCCGTGACGGCCCTGCTGCGGGGTGCGGACGAGGGCCAGGCCCCCACCGTCATCGGCGGCGAGCCCGCGCTCGTGGACGGCGAGGTGGAGGTGCACGGTTCCCGTGAGGTGCTGGACGGCGCCAAGAACCTGCCGGACGTGCTGGCCGCGCTGGTGCAGGCCGTGCCGCCGCGCGGCTATCTGGCGGTCATGGCGTATCTCGACGCCGCCGATCCCGTCGCCGCGCTGCGGGCGCCGCTCGCCCGGCGGGTCGCCGACGCGCGTGATGCCCAGGTGACGTTCGGGTGGGGACCCCGGCTGCTGCACTCCACCGGCCAGTCGCACAAGGACGGCCCGCCCACCGGGGTCTTCCTCCAGATCACCGGCGCGGTGACCGGCGACCTCGACGTGCCGGGCCGGCCCTACACGCTGGGGACGTTGCAGCTCGCCCAGGCGTTCGGCGACCTGCGGGCGTTGCGGTCGCGGGGCCGGCCGGCCGTGCGGTTGCACCTGCGCGACCGGTCCGCCGGTCTGGCCAGGCTGGCGTCCGCGCTCGAGGACTGAGATCGACGGCGAATGGGACGCCGGCGGGCCACATCCTGATTGGTCCGCTTTACTGGTATTTACCGGTTGTTCGGCCCCATAGGCGCGCGTCAACTGAAACGATCAGAGTGGCGTGTCATGCCGGGTGGGATGACGTGCTCCGGAGAATGGAACAATGCGGAGGGTCGGCGCTCGCGGCGGCGTATTCCTCGCCGCCGGGGGAAGATCGTGCACGACGTGATGGTTCCTGGAAAGTGGTCATCGGCCCGCCGATGACCGGACACGTACGACGATCGCGGGGCGACCTCGCCCGCGCTCACCGCGCCCGGGTCACCCGGGTGTGCCACTGCCCAGGGAGGACGGGGATGTCGGGCATGAGTCAGCCCACCGGACCAGCCAGAACGCAGGACGGAGACCGCACATGACGCGGATCGAGAAAGTACTCAACCCGCTCCGCGATCCCCGCGACAAACGCCTGCCACGGGTGGCCGGGCCTTGTGTGCTCGTACTCTTCGGGGTCACGGGCGACCTGGCGCGCAAGAAGCTGCTGCCGGCCATCTACGACCTGGCCAACCGCGGCCTGCTGCCGCCCGGTTTCGCGGTCGTCGGCTTCGCCCGCCGCGACTGGGAGCACGAGGACTTCCGGCAGCTCGCGCATGACGCGGTGAAGGAGCACGCGCGGACCCCGTTCCGCGAGGAGGTCTGGAACCAGCTCAGCGAGGGCATCCAGTTCGTGCCCGGCACCTTCGACGACGACGCGGCGTTCGAGACCCTCGCCAAGACCGTCAAGGAGCTGGACGAAAAGCGGGGCACCGGCGGCAACTACGCGTTCTACCTGTCGATCCCGCCGAAGTTCTTCCAGGACGTCGTCAAGCAGCTGCAGCGCAGCGGCCTGTCCCAGCCCTCGGAGGGCTCCTGGCGGCGCGTGGTCATCGAGAAGCCCTTCGGCCACGACCTGGCCAGCGCCCGCGAGCTCAACAACATCCTGCACCAGGTCTTCCCCGAGGAGTCGATCTTCCGGATCGACCACTACCTCGGCAAGGAGACGGTGCAGAACATCCTGGCACTGCGCTTCGCCAACACCCTCTACGAGCCGATCTGGAACCGCTCGTACGTCGACCACGTGCAGATCACGATGGCCGAGGACATCGGCATCGGCGGCCGGGCCGGCTACTTCGACGGCATCGGCGCGGCCCGCGACGTGATCCAGAACCACCTGCTCCAGCTCCTCGCGCTGACCGCGATGGAGGAGCCGGTCTCCTTCGACGCCGAGTCCGTGCGCGCGGAGAAGGCCAAGATCCTCTCGGCCGTACGCCTGCCGAAGGACCTGGACACCTACACGGTCCGCGGGCAGTACACCGCCGGCTGGCAGGGCGGGGTGAAGGTGCCCGGCTTCCGCGAGGAGGAGGGCATCGCGCAGGGCTCACGCACCGACACCTACGCGGCGATGCGGCTCGACATCGACACGCGCCGCTGGGCCGGCGTCCCGTTCTACCTGCGCACCGGTAAGCGGCTGGCCCGCCGGGCGACCGAGGTGGCGCTGCTGTTCCAGACCGCGCCGCACCTGCCGTTCGCGGAGACCGACACCGAGGAGCTGGGCCAGAACGCCCTGGTCATCCGGGTGCAGCCGGACGAGGGCGTGACCCTGCGGTTCGGCTCGAAGGTCCCGGGCACCTCGATGGAGGTCCGCGACGTCAACATGGACTTCGACTACGGCGAGTCGTTCACCGAGTCCTCGCCGGAGGCCTACGAGCGGCTGCTGCTGGACGTGCTGATCGGCGACCCGCCGTTGTTCCCGCGTCAGGAGGAGGTCGAGCTCTCCTGGCAGATCCTCGACCCGGTCGAGGAGCACTGGGACGAGCACGGCGCGCCCGTGACGTACCCCGCGGGGAGCTGGGGCCCGAAGGAGGCCGACGAGATGATGGCCCGCGACGGCCGAGCGTGGAGGCGACTCTAAGAATGATCATCGATCTCGCGAACACCAGCACCCGCAAGATCCAGGACGCGCTGACCGCCACCCGGCACCGGATGGGCGGTCCGGCCACCGGCAAGGTGCTCACGCTCATCGTGGTGACCGACGAGGCGGCACAGTACGACGCGATCCGCGCCGCGACCGAGGCCGCGCGCGAGCACCCGTGCCGGATCATCGGCGTGATCGCGCGTGGCGGACAGAGCGAGTCCCGGTTCGACGCCGAGGTACGCGTCGGCGAGACCGGGCCCGGTGAGACGGTGCTGCTGCGGATGTACGGTCAGCTCGCCGAGCACGCCGACTCGGTCGTGCTGCCGCTGCTCGTGCCCGACACGCCGGTGGTCACCTGGTGGCCGGGCACCGCGCCCGGCGAGCCCGGCCACCAGGCGCTCGGCGCGCTCGCCCAGCGCCGGGTCACCGACGCGGCGGGCGGCCCCGACCCGCTCAGCACCCTGAAGCGGCTCGCGCGCGCCTACCGGCCGGGCGACACCGACTTCGCCTGGGCCCGCATCACTCCGTGGCGTTCGCTGCTCGCCGCCGCGCTCGACCAGCCGCACGACGACATCACCGGGGTCACGATCGAGGCCGAGGGCGAGAACCCGAGCGGGGCGCTGCTCGGCGGCTGGCTGTCCCAGCGTCTCGGCGTCCGGGCGGAGGTCACCCCGTCGGCCGGCCCGGGCATCACCGCCGTGCGCATGTTCACCGGGGCCGGAGAGATCGCGGTGACGCGTCCGGACGGGCGGGTCGCGACGATGTCGCGGCCGGGCCAGCCCGACCGCCAGGTCGCGCTGCACCGGCGTTCGACCGCCGAGCTGCTGGCCGAGGAGCTGCGCCGTCTCGACCCGGACGAGGTGTACCACGAGGCCGTGGAGCGCTATGCCAAGAGTGACGAGGTGACCGCCAAGCCGGCTTCGCCGCCGGAGTCGAAGCCCAAGCCGAAGGCGAAGAAGTCGTGACGGTGCCGAGCGTCCTGGTCCACCGTGACCAGGAAGTGCTCGCCAAGGCCGTCGCGGCGCGGCTGGTCACCCGGCTCGTGGACGTCCAGTCCGCCCGCGGCGGCGCGCACGTCGTGCTGACCGGCGGCGGTGTGGGCACCGCCGTCCTCGCCGAGGTGGCCGCCACACCGGCGCACGCGGCCGTGGACTGGGAGCGCCTGGACATCTGGTGGGGCGACGAGCGCTTCCTTCCCACGGGTCATGAAGAGCGCAACGAGACCGGGGCCCGTGCGGCCCTGCTGGACCGGATGCCCGTGGACGAGCGGCGCGTACACCCGATGCCCGCGGCGGACCAGGTGGCGACGGCCGAGGAGGGCGCGGAGCGCTACGCGGCCGAGCTGCGGGCGGCCGCGCGCCCGGACGACCACGGCGAGGTGCCCTCCTTCGACGTGCTGATGCTGGGCCTGGGCCCGGACGTGCACGTGGCCTCGCTGTTCCCGGGCATGCCCGCCCTGTACGAACGCCGCCCGGTCGTGGCGGTCCACGGCGCCCCGAAGCCGCCGCCGACCCGGCTGACCCTCACGCTGCCGGCGATCCGTACGGCACGCGAGGTGTGGATCATCGCGGCGGGCGAGTCGAAGGCCAAGGCCGCGCGCCTCGCCCTGTCCGACGCGGGCCCGGTGCAGGTCCCGGCCGCGGGGGCCCGGGGACGGCAGCGCACGCTGTTCCTCCTCGACCGCGCCGCCGCCAAGGAGCTGCCGCTCGGGATCGGCCGCCTCGCCTCGCCCTGACCCGGGTCGTCGCGGTCACCTCCGCGGTGTCATAGTGGGAGGTGGGCGCCTGTCATGCCGGATGACGGGTGCACCTTCTCGACCCCCTCCTTCTTGTCCGCCGCCGTGCATCACGCACCAGGAGGACCTCTATGAAGGCGGTCGTCTATCACGGGCCACGCGACATACGGGTGGAACGGGTGCCCGATCCGATGATCGAGGCGCCGGCCGACGTCCTTGTCAAGATCACGACTACGAGCATCTGCGGTTCGGACCTGCACATGTACGAAGGCCGCACCGGCCTGGAGCCGGGGCGGGTGCTCGGGCACGAGAACCTCGGCGAGATCGTCGAGACCGGAACCTCCGTCGAGCGGCTGCGGGTGGGCGACCGGGTCTGCGTGCCGTTCAACATCGGCTGCGGCTACTGCGGCAACTGCGAACGTGGCCGCACCGCGTTCTGCCTCACCATGAACCCGCTGGGCGCGGGCGCGGCCTTCGGCTTCGATGGCCTGGGCCCGTACAACGGCGGGCAGGCGGAGTACCTCCGCGTGCCGCACGGTGACTTCAACTGCCTCGAACTTCCCCGCGAGCGGGCGTTGAAGGAGAACGACTACGTGATGTGCGCGGACGTCTTCGCCACCGGCTACCACGCGACCGAACTCGCGGGCGTACGGCCCGGGGAGACCGTCGTCGTCTACGGCGCCGGGCCGGTCGGGCTCATGGCGACCCACTCGGCCATCATCAAGGGCGCGGAGCGGGTGATGACGGTCGACCGCCACTCGGACCGGCTGCGGCTCGCCGAGGAGATCGGGGCGATCCCGATCGATGACCGGAAGGCCCCTCCGACCGAGCAGGTGCTCGACCTGACCGACGGCGAGGGCGCCGACCGGGGATGCGAGTGCGTGGGCTACCAGGCGCACGACCCCGACGGCGTCGAGCATCCGAACACGACCATGAACAACCTGATCGGCTCGGTACGGGCCACCGGGACGCTGGGCGTCGTCGGCATGTTCGTGCCGCGCGACCCGGGGGCCCTGGACGAGATCGCCAAGCGTGGCGAGATGCTCCTGGACTTCGGCGCGCTCTGGTGGAAGGGCCAGTCGATGGGCACCGGCCGGTGCAACGTGAAGGCCTACAACCGATACCTGCGCGACCTCATCGCCAATGACCGGGCCAGGCCCTCGTTCGTGGTCTCACACGAGCTGCCGCTGGAGGAGGCCGAGGAGGCGTACCGGCACTTCGACGCGAGGGAGAACGGCTGGACGAAGGTCGTCCTGCACCCCTGAGACCGTCTCAGCCGGTCCGGCGCAGCAGGGTGATCATGCGCCAGGCGTGCGGGGACCCGAGCGCGACATCGGGGTCGAAGTCCCCGTACTGGGCCTGGACGGCGAGCCCGCCGGCGATCCGGATCGCGGCCGTCAGCTCGGTCGCGGTCCAGAACCGGTAGGGCACCACCCCCTCGATCACCTCGCCACCCTCGATCGCGATGGTCACGTGGTCCTGGACGACCTGGGTGATCGGGTCCAGCTCGTCACCGGGCCGGCCCCACCGTACGTGCGCCCGCATGCCGTCCTTCTCCACGCTCCAGGCGTTCGAGACCCGTGGCGTGTCGCCGAACCGGTCCGCCGGATGGCTCATCTCGATCACCGCGAGTCCCTCGTCGCCGAGGTGTTCGCGGACACAGCCGAGGTAGGCCACGAAGTCCTCGAGGGTCATCAGGTGCGCGGTCGAGTCGAGCATCGTGACCACCAGGTCGAACCGGCGGCCGAGCTGGAACCCGGTCATGTCGGCCCGCACGACCTCCAGCGGCAGCCCGGCACCGTGCGCCCGCGCGTACGCGCACATCGCCGGGCTGAGGTCCAGCGCGGTGGCCTCGACGCCCCGCCGGGCGAACTCCCGCGCGTGTTCGGCCGGGCCCGCCGCGAGCTCGAGCACGTCGCGTGGCGCGCCGGCCCAGGTCATCAGGGCGTCCACTTCGGCGCTCACGTCACGGAAGGAGCAGGCCAGCTCGTAGGCCTGCGGATGGTCATAGATCACGGGCCCAATCGTCGCAGAGTTGACCGGATGCGCCGTACGGGGCAGGCTCGGCGCCGATGGAGTCACGCTCACCGGCGGCGGTCGGCGCCGCACTCGCCGACGTGGCACGGGTGGGGCCGTACTTCTCGCTGGACACCGACCCCTCCGTGGCCGGCGATCCGCTGTGGCGGCCGTTCACCGCGCTGTACGGACGTGCGCTGCCCGACCAGATCGCCGGCGTACGGGCACGGCTCGGCACCACGGAGTCACGGGTGGCGGCGTCGCTGCTGTTCCAGGGCATCGCGGGCCGTCTGTGGTCGCCGTTGCTGGCGACCGCGGTCGAGCACGGGGTGGTGCCCGACCTGGACCCGGCCCGCACCTACTGGCGTGCGGCCTCCCCGGGCCCGGTGCTGCTGGCGGTGCCGTCCGCGGACGGCGTGGCCGCGGACGCCGCCACCGTACGGCGCGTGGTCATCGACCGGCACCTGTGCCCGCTGGTCGCCGCGGTCCGCGCGGTCACACCGGTGGCCGAGGGGCTGCTGTGGGGTAACGCGGCGTCGGCCCTGGCCGGTGCGCTGACCGTGCTGGCCCAGGACCGCCCGGCGACCTCGCGGCCGGGCGGGCGGCTGGTGGAGGAGCTGCTCGGGATGCCTCCGCTGCGCGATTCCGGCACGTTCGGCCCGCTGGGCTTCCGCCGGCGCAGCTGCTGCCTGTACTACCGCGTGCCCGGCGGCGGCCTGTGCGGCGACTGCGCGCTCCTGTGACCGCCCCCAGAGCGCTCGGGGCGTGTCAGACGCCGCCTTTCCGCCGGACGCGGCCTGGGGCCCGTCTCAAGCTCTCCGGCCGTGGCGAGTGGTGTCTCGCAAGGGAGGCAGCCTGGTTCGGCTGTCGAGTGAGGACAACGCGAGGCGCCGCCTGGGCATCGTTCAGTAGGGCAGCGGGACTTCGAGAAAGGCCCTAAGGCCGGGAGCCGTTCGCGATGGCGTCGATCAGGCCGTACTCTCGCGCCTGCTCGGCGGTGAGCATGCGGCCCGTGCGCGCGTCGTCGCGGATCTCGTCCACCTCGCGGCCGGTGACCTCCGCGAGGCGGATGTAGAAGGCGTCCACCTTGCGGCGGTACTCCTCCTCGTGGAGCGCGACGTCGGAGGCCGGGCCCGCGGCATGCGTGCGGGGTTCGGTCAGCAGGAGCGTCGCGTGCGGGGTCATCTCCCGGCGCCGGCCGGCGGCCAGGACGACGAGCGCGGGCCCGCCCGCCTGGCCGATCACGACGACGTCGACCGGACAGGACAGCACCCCGATCGTGTCCGCGACCGCGAACGCCGCTTCGAGATCGGCGTCCGGCGCCCGCAGGTGCAGCGCGACCGGCGCGTCCCCGGCACCGTCCAGCATGATCAGCCGGGCCGACAGGTCCGTGGCCAGGTCCCCGTCGATCCACCCGTTGGCGAACACGATGCGCCGATCGAACAGCAGGTCAGCGGCGCTCGGCGTGGCGGATATACCCCGCGGCGGCTCGTCGCGGGGGTCCCGTCTGGACGGGTCCCCCGGGAACTCGGGCGGAAACGACGGCGGCATCGTCATGACGACCTCCCCCTCGCGGCTTCGCTTCCCGACGATAGCCCCGCCCGCACCCGGTCCCCCACCGGCCTTCGCCCTGGGCGAATTCCGGCAGACCGGGCAAACGCCCACGGCGGTCTGATGTCCACACGCCCTGGACCGATCAACCGGGGCTCAGGTCTCCTCGGGTCCCCAGGCGGGCGGGGGCGCGCCGTCCGGGAGGCCGACGCGGAAGACCCTGAGTTGCAGGGCCAGGGCCGAGTAGTAGCCGACGAGCGACACCAACTCGACCACGGCGCTCCGGCCGAGGGACGCGGTCGCCTCGGCGAACATCGGCGCGGTCAGGTCACCGTCGGCGGCGAGCGTGCGGGCTGCCGCGTAGACGATGCGTTCGCGGGCGTCGGCCAGGACCGGGTCCACGCCGGTGCGCAGCGCGGTCAGTTCGTCCTCCGTCAGACCCGCCCGCCGCCCGATCCGCTCGTGGGCGTACCACTCGTAGTCCGAGCGGAACCACGCGGCGACCACCAGGGTCGCGATCTCCCGCTCGCGCTTGGTGAAGCTCGTACGGAACCGCAGCGCGGCGCCGAGCTCCTGCAGCGGCCCGCCGACGGCCGGACTGTAGAGCATCGCGTTGAACGGGCCGAGCAGCCGCCCCTCCTCGTCGCGGAAGGAGAAGACGTTCCCCGGGCGGGGCCCGCCGACGATCGCGTCGTAGACGTCACGCTGCTCGGGGGTCAGCTCATCCGGGTTCAGGGCGGGAAGACGCGGCTCGTCGATCACGCACAGCACCGTATCGAGCCCGCACCCCACCGCGTTTCCCGGCTCACCGGATCCACCCGACGCGAGCTTCCGAAGCGGTGGCGGTGGGGTCACCGAGCCGCGTTGGCGTGGCCGCCGGCTGGCGGGGTTCGGGTCGGTGCGGGTCTTGTCGGGGTGGCCGCCGGGGCCGTCGGGCCGGGTTCGTGCGGGTCTGTGACCGGGCAGGTTCGGGTCAGTGCGGGTCTCGTGAGGGTGGCCGCCGAGGCCGTCGGGCCGGGTTCGTGCGGGTCTGTGGCCG
>Ga0247774_1000510_pt1 | contig 19091 bp, 21 predicted proteins | sample UWRJL001104B6_FD_179933 | JGI IMG/M metagenome (GOLD analysis project Ga0247774, IMG submission 179933) | Plant litter microbial communities from Arlington Agricultural Research Station in Wisconsin, United States - UWRJ-L001-104B-6 | ecosystem: Environmental > Terrestrial > Plant litter >... | reverse complement strand
CGTTAAACGTCTTAGGTCCTGCATTTCTACGCTAAGAGCAGCAATCCGGTGCTTGGCAGTGCGCTTTCGAATTTATACAGTGCGGCATGCGACAGATCAGCAGCGTAAGACAGTGCCTAAGCAAATATACTGGTGAACCTACACCGTGTTTCCTTTGGTTGCCGATCGCACTGCCTTCGTAAGTTACGTTAATGATTGGATGCTAAGTCAGCAAATTTCATCAATGCCAGCTGCCAGGGCAATCTCTGGCGCAACACCTTCCACGACTCCCGTTTGAAGGCCGCCTTCTGCGCATTCCGGTGTCACTTTGTCTTTACAGACTACTAGCGGTTTCGGACATTTTCTCTCTATCTCGCCTTCGTTGTCTGACCAGCCTTGGACTCGCTCCCATAAACCAAAGCCAGCCTATTTGATAGGCAGGCACTTTTGCACAGACAGTGGAAGCGGGAGACATCAAAGGCGATTCCATCAGCCTGCCGCTTTTCCAAAATGGCCGACAGATTTCCCTCCCTAGAGGATTTCGATTCCGGCGGTAAGCTACCGTCCACGCACGGTGATCCTATACCTGCCAACCACTGACTTGGATGTCTCCAGCCCAGACTGACATCAAGGATTCGTCTGCTGAGCCGTCGGCTGACGACTTTCTCGCCCGAGAAAGGGCCCTCCTTGGTGAGGATGCCTCCCAGTTTGCCACAAATCAAGATGCTGCTGCTCTTGGTAGTGGTAATGATCTTCTAGGAGATTCGGGAGCCGCCGCAGAGTCCTCCTTCGAGGCACAGTTCCCTGACATTGCCGCTCAGGGTCAGGTATTGCAACCTCGATGGTTTTCTCCGTGACGCTGTATTAAGGACTAACCATGGGTTTAGACACCCCTCACAGGGCCCTCGGTCACGTATAACTCTGGATTCGCTGCCTACGCCGAGGAAAGGGATGAGGACGAACCCGAAGTGATCAGAGAGTGGAGAGAGCGCCGCGATGCAGCCAACGAAAAACGAGCACAGCAATTTGCCCTGCAGCGCGAGGAGACGACAAAGGAGGCTCAGCAAAATATCGACGACTTTTACGAGAACTACAACACCAAGAAAGAGAAGGGAATTGCCCAGACGCGCAAGGATGCCGAACAGTTTGTCTCCAGCCGCGAAGATACGGTCTCGGGAGGAACAAGCTGGGAGCGCATTGCCAAACTGGTTGATACTAGCGGCAAGGGTGCCAAGGGCGGTGCGGCAGGCTCCGGAAAGGAGCGGTTCCGTGAGATGCTTGTGAGCCTCAAGAAGGACGAGACGGCGCCGGGTGCCCAAGGCATCTAGAAGATAGCTATGGACCTTGACGGCCTGCTCTAGGCTCCGGCCCCAGATCAAGCCTAACTGGGCATGTGGCAGCAGTCCATGACTCTCAAGTTTAGACCTCTGGTTTCCAGTTGCTACCCACCCATAATGCCTCTGTGCATATGTATGTATTTTACACGTCTTCAAGAACGTAGGCCGAGGAAAAGGCGCAGGATGGCATTTAGTAAAGGATGGCGCGCGCGCATGGGTAGGGGTAAATCTAAGAATACAGGAGCTGAGCAATGGATTGGAACTCCCGACTTCTCTGCAAGTGTCATGCTTGAATTGAGCGAGACCTGAGGCTGTGGCATACTGGTCACGTTGATTGGCCATTGTCTAAAGCGTCTATATTGCCCGAATGCTCTTATATCCTACTATGGCCCGGAGCCCCGTCCGTACACCCGAAGACGTTCCATGCTCGGCAAATCAACTAGGAACCAAAGAAGCTGTTGTATCCGGCCACCCTTCGGCCAGCAGCGTAGAGACTGGCTAGAACGCCCAGTGGAGTTAGCAGGTTGGACACTTCAAACCAGGAATCAAGAGTTGGCAGGGACTTTGTGACATACCAGCCAAAGAGCCGTACAGCACCACGTAATACGGTGTCATATAGAACTTGCTTCCAGGAGGCTGTTTTGACAAACAATCAGCGCATGGCCTTCTTCCACACCGCAACCAACCATGAAACGCTTGCTCCTAAATTGGACTCTGCTCATCGCGAACCAGAAAGCCTTACAATCTTCCAGAGGCGCGTGTGCCCCTTGTACGCTGCCTGATACTTGCGTTGAAGCTCAGGGACGTGGTTTGGGCGGTTGATGAGACTATTGTGGCCTTAGGCGTTAGCTGAGTGGTTCTTCTTTCAATTGATGCTGTCTGTTTCGACGGTCGCGGTTCCCGGGCATATCGTGGCAACTAATTCGTTCGGCAAGGCACTGCCTTATCGACGAGAACTTACGGCATTGTGAGATCGGAGGCGGGGCTGTCTTCGATGATGGTAGTGTGCGAGACAGCTCGGGATACAATGATGTTGATGAAATGTCGATGATTATTCCGCGTTACGGTGACTGTAGCACTCCGTTGAGATTGGCCCACCACCCAACAGCAGATGACTAAGCACACGTTAGCATGTCATCCTCGGCTATGCTGTCAGGTTCAATGCTTGAAAACTCCATCAGTTGATTGTACTTTTCCCACCTTCGATTGCTTGCTTCATTCTGTCTTGATAGAGATAAAAATGTACGAGAATTAGCGAATTCATCAGAGCTCGACAATTTCATGCCAATTTGCATTGCGGCGTCTTCTACATTTCCTGGGACAGATCTAAATGGCATCGAATACAGAATGGTGTACAATGATTACCGTCCAACTCCAGCCATGTGGTTTCTAGCCGAGTCTCAAGACATGCTAAAGACCAATTCGAACTCCGACCGCTCATGAATTTGCCATGCCAAAGCTAGAAATCATCCCCTCTCTTCTCCCCCATTGGCGTCGACCGGTGGAGGTGGTTCACCATGCTGTTTCGGTTTAACCAAAAGCAGAATGAACATGCCGACGACGACGAGGACCAGGAGGAGTATGATCTTTCGCTTGGTGGTCTTCTTCTGATAGCCTGAAGCGACGGTAAGTTCTTTCTCGGCATCATTAAGGTCAACAGCCATGCGTTCCACATTATAGTCTATCCGATCCAGCATGGTTCCTTGATCGATGATCATGCCCTGAAGGTCGCGGAAGAGATCCGACAGCTCGATGATACCTTGAGCAATGTCTTCAATCTCTCTTTCCCGTTGCTGGATCACGGCGTCATTAGAGTGAAGGAGCTTTTGTTGTGACGCAGCTTGTAGCGTCGACTGCGAGAAGGATTTGTCGGCATCCGACTCCAGGAGCGACGGGTCCGTGGAATAAAATGTTGATGGCTGAGGCGTTGAAGACCGCTCTCCCGGACTTAACGCGCCAAAGCCACCCATTCCGCGAAGCTCTATAATAAGATACGTCAGCAACAGCGACAGGTTAGAAGTGGACGCAGTTAGACTGACTCTTCAGGTAGGCGCTTTGCTTCTTTCTGAAGTTCGCACTGGCTTCCTGGACCCGGCTTGCAAGAGCCATTTGGACATTTTTCGCCATGGTTTCTTCCGCATTCGTGATGGCCCCTTGACGCTTCGACTCCCGAACTATCTGCTCCACTCTTTGTATGCACCCATGACAGTCATGGAACCCCCGCGTTATATCCTGCGTCAGCCTTTCGATCTGACCTTCCTCGGCCTTCTTCGTTTCGTCGTCGTTGAAGCCAGGGAGGACATGTTTCTGGTGTAAGCGTTCCAGCGTCTGGCTCTTCTTCGCTATATCGGCCAACAGCTCCGTAATCTCGTCGCCGACGTCCGCCCACCTCGGCGGAAGGAGATCCATCTCGATAACAACATCGCCGTCGTCCTCGAACGCGCCAGCTGAGAGCAGTCCCCTGCGGTCATCTGACGAAGAGCTGACTCCTGGGAAGCTGTCTGCCAGTGCGCTGGATCCAAGAGTTCCAGGTCCATATGGAGTACGTTTCTTCGGGTGGTGTGCGTAAGACTGGCGATATGAGATGTATCTACCAGGGCGGAATTAGAACAGGCTAGTTAGGAGCCAGCGGGTTGAGAGGGACGTAAACCTACAAGTTGGTGCGATCTCGCCACATGGCGGACCCATGCACATCGAAAAACTTTGCCTAAGAGCTAAGAGTTGAAATGCCGTTCGCAAGCTTCGCAGATGTCGTAATGCGCGATGCCGACGTGTGTGACGTTTGCGACTGTCGATTCTGGGAACAAATGGATCAACCAAGGTCAGCTAGGGTCGCCTATCAGGAGCTCTTTTGGATGGGCTCGATATTGGGAACGAGCGGTAGGAAACGAAGGGTGGCGCATTCATCAATCCAGACAAATGAAATGCGACCAGAGCTGCCCGTCTGCTCCAAACTCGACGATTTACAACCGTGAATCCCAGTGGTATCATTGCCAGCCAAGAGCTAGGACTTCGTAAGCGGCTTGGCTGCCGCGGCAGCTGCCACTTCAGCTTTGGACTCGCCAGCTGGCCAGATCGGCACCAGGCTGGATTTTCTGCATTTTCCCTACCCAATGTTCACACCTAACATGCTCTATAGGTGCCGAAGAATATCCGCCTTGAGAACCACGGAATTCGGCGGCAATTGACTCAGCCCTTGCAAAAGCGAGTTTTGCACAGAGCAGCGCGCGGTCTTTGCGATTCATACCTGATGTATTTCCAGCTTGGAGAAAGACACTTCACAATGGCCTCCTTGGAAATGTCCTACAATCACAAGATAGCCATATAGCAAGCAGCCCTGTCAGGCGAACAGATATAGGTTGGCCTGTTAGATGGTGGTGGGAAAAAAACCCTGAATGCACAAGCAAAAGGTGGCAGCAGCGTCATCACATGGCCTTGAGCAGCACGCGTTGAAGGGAGGTTGCGACTTCCCCGTTTAATCCAGTTCCGATTGCTCCAGGCCGCTCTCTTCAGCGTACAAGGCAATGTAGTTCAACAATATAGATATTCGTAAGGCATCCACTCATAGGCTGCCGTTAGGGGACTGGTGACGGGATGGGTTCCCTCGCAGGCCGACTCGCTGTACTTTTTACTCCGCGGGGTCGGCCGGCCAGCCTTGGAGGGCCTGAAAGCCTAGCGCAGGCTACACGGCCGGACAAGCAGCTGGCCCCTTGCGTTCCCTGGTTCCCAGCATTTTGCAACAAGTCCCAGCTAACCTAAAAAAGCGAGTTCCCCTCCAAACCCCTCCACATCCCCCCTCCATCCTTTCAGCAGCTGCACAACAGTTTCCACAACTTCAACCTCGCATACTTGACCAGGAAGCGGCTCCGACATTGGAGTTTACCCCAGTTTGCTTTTGGCCTTTGCCATCTCCTTGTTAAAACAAGCGGCGCGCACGACTTTCCATTTCGTATTATCCTCAAGCAACGAAGTTCGCAATCATGGTACGTCTGCATCTTCCCTACCCAATGTTCCCACCCAACAGGGCTGCCTGGCGTGGCAGCATGGGCTCCCTGCCTTGCCTCCGTAGTTGAACAGCAATGCATTAAACTGACTACAATCTGCACAGGCCGACTCCCTTACTGAGGAACAAGTTTCCGAGTTCAAGGAAGCCTTTTCGCTATTCGTGAGTACCTTCGTAGCCGTTGACTCTCGACCGAAGCTGTATCTAACAACGCCCAGGACAAAGATGGAGATGGTTAGTCGCCCCCATAGCTCCCAGCCCGTTCGATCCTCGTTATCGTTTCTGTCCGTCGACGATGCGTCGATGCTAGCGCCTCCTTGATAACCACGAATTATGAGCTAAACCGAAAAATATAGGTCAGATCACGACAAAGGAACTGGGGACTGTCATGCGATCGCTTGGGCAGAACCCGTCGGAGTCAGAACTTCAGGACATGATCAATGAAGTCGACGCTGACAACAATGGCACAATTGACTTTCCTGGTATGTTGCCATGCGAGAGACACATTTCCCCCTAACCTAGTTCATGTTACTAATGCCGACGTTAGAGTTCCTGACCATGATGGCCCGTAAAATGAAAGACACCGACTCGGAGGAAGAGATCCGTGAGGCATTCAAGGTGTTTGATCGCGACAACAATGGCTTCATTTCGGCTGCCGAACTACGCCATGTCATGACTTCGATCGGCGAGAAGCTGACGGATGAGGAGGTTGACGAAATGATCCGAGAGGCGGATCAAGATGGCGATGGTCGAATCGATTGTAGGATGCTTCTTTCCCAAGACCACGCCGACGTTAGCTAACCTGGATTGTGACAGACAACGAGTTCGTACAGCTCATGATGCAGAAGTAGGGTGCAACGGCTGCAGCAGCAAGCCGGGGACGGATTTGGTGGCGCGCGGGACTTGGGTCAATCTTGCGGACATTGCTTGGTTATACAATTGGCTGTGAGTCGGCTCTCGTACGAGCAGGGCCGACAGGTGGGTTCCAGTCGAAGGTATTAGCTATGCCTTCTTGTGTAGCCACATTCAATTCTGTCTCACACGCGAAAAAAAACTGTTCAATTTTAGGAAGATGGGGCAACCAACAGAGTTCTGGAGTTTCACGGAAGAAAGCTTTCGTATTCGAAGATCCCGTGACGTAGCCATCCCGGCCAGCAGACGCTACCATGTGTCGTGCGAAATGCAGATGCATACCCGTTGAACACAGCCCCCTTCGAGGTTAACGAGGGACAGACCAAGCCGACTTTATTCGTACATGCGACATATTGCATCTCTTCAGCCCTACGGGAATGCCTGCCAAGCCCAGCCCAAGGAGCAAGGTCCACCGCCTTTCCAGAAAATAGGATATCCACGCCACTTTAGAGACCTGCAAACAAACATGGCACGCAATAGTAGTAGCCCTCTTTGACCATCATTCCGACCATGTTCAACCAAACCCTATTCCGGTCGATATGCGTGTGAAGCTTCTCTGTATGGGCCTTTCCCCGATGGATTAGAACGATCCAAATGAAAATGTAACCAAGGGGGGGTGTAAAATTTGGCAAAAGATAATGTTCCAATCTCAACTAAGTTGTGTGGACCCGTCAGTTTTGCATACCGAGCTCCAAACATTTGGCCAAGGTTCTACGTGATCCGCTGTTTTTCATTGGGTCGTGGCAGTTGTGGCGCCTAATATTTAGGGCCGCAAGTGCAGATGAATTTTGGGACTGCCTGCGGCCTAGGCCCCGCAACTCCATCCAAATCATCTTGTCAAGTACGAATACGGTCCCGGTGCGGACAGCTTCAACACCTGAAGTGTTTGCGAGGGGTCAATTTCTTACAGCTTTCTACGGATCCCACCAGCGACCATATCCCGATCCTGTGAGGCCTGTTTCTCCCAAAGCTCGTTTCTTCCTTAACCCGTTACGGCGGAGCAAAAGTCGCTACCATGACTTCGTGTGAGTTGTCTCCAGCGTAGCCCGGATTTGCATGCCGAGTGAATGTGTCCGACGAGTTGCTAATATGCCGCATTGCTCAATAGTAAAGCAGTTCATCCGCAACGTCCGAGCGGCCAAGACGATTGCCGACGAGAGGGCTGTGATCCAAAAAGAGAGTGCATCGATTCGAGCCAGCTTTCGCGACGAGAGCCACGATCACAACGTCAGGTAGGAATCGTCTATCTCGGCCAAGCTGCGCAAGCCATGAGACTTTCTAACGCGCGTACCAAAGGCGAAACAATGTTGCAAAGCTACTCTACCTCTTTACCCTAGGGGAGAGGACGCACTTTGGCCAGATAGAGTGTATCAAGCTTCTTGCGTCTCCCCGTTTTGCCGATAAGCGACTGGGACACCTCGCCACCAGCTTATTGTTGGACGAGAAACAAGAAGTCCTGACCCTCGTCACCAATTCCCTGAAGAAGTGAGTCCATGACGGCTTCCTCTCTCGGTCCACGTGGTGGTAGCAGGACGCTCACGCAGCGCTGGTAGTGACTTGACGCATTCGAACCAATACATTGTGGGCCTGGCGCTCTGCACTCTGGGCAACATTGCGTCTATCGAAATGTCGAGAGATCTTTTCCCCGAGATCGAGAATCTGGTCTCCACGTCAAACCCCTATATCAGAAGAAAGGCGGCCCTGTGTGCCATGCGAATATGTCGCAAGGTGCCCGACCTTCAGGAGCACTTCCTTGAGAAGGCAGCCCAGCTCCTGTCAGACCGAAACCACGGCGTGTTGCTCTGTGGGTTAACTCTCGTCACGAGCCTCTGTGAAGCGGATGAGGAGGAGGGAGGAGAAGACGGTGTCGTGGAGAAATTTCGATCATTCGTGCCGGTTCTGGTGCGCACCCTAAAGGGGCTAGCCACGTCAGGGTATGCACCAGAGCATGATGTTACCGGCATCACGGACCCCTTCCTCCAGGTCAAGATTCTCCGACTTTTGCGGGTGCTGGCTGTCGGAGACGCCGAAGTCAGCGAGCAGATCAACGACATCCTCGCTCAGGTTGCCACCAATACGGACTCGTCCAAAAACGTGGGCAACTCGATCCTATACGAAGCTGTCCGAACCATCCTGGATATCGAGGCCGACTCTGGTCTTCGTGTCCTCGGCGTGAATATTCTCGGAAAGTTCTTGTCGAACCGTGACAACAACATTCGATATGTGGCTCTCAACACCCTGATCAAGGTGGTTGCCATTGAGCCAAACGCGGTTCAGAGACACCGCAACACCATCCTGGAATGCCTCCGAGACCCCGACATTAGCATCAGGAGGCGGGCACTTGACCTAAGCTTCACCCTGATCAACGAAGGCAATGTTCGGGTCCTCATTCGGGAATTGCTAGCCTTCCTTGAGGTGGCCGACAATGAGTTCAAGCCAACCATGACGAGCCAGATTGGCATTGCCGCTGATAAGTTCGCACCCAACAAGAGGTGGCATGTCGACACGATGCTCAGAGTTCTGGCGCTTGCGGGCAACTACGTGAAAGAACCCATTCTATCTTCTTTTGTCCGGCTCGTAGCCACGTCTCCAGAGCTCCAGCCCTACGCAGTCCAGAAGCTCTACGCCAGCCTCAAAAAGGACATCACGCAGGAGAGTTTGACGCAAGCTGCTGCGTGGTGCATTGGCGAGTACGGCGATTCTCTACTCCGAGGCGGACAATTGGACGATGAGGAACCTTTCCCTCAAGTTGGCGAGCGCGAGATCATCGACCTGTTCTCGTCTATCCTGAATAGCAGCTACGCCACCCAGGTGTCGACCGAGTACATAGTAACGGCACTCATGAAGCTCACGACACGATTGTCAGACGCTTCCCAGGTTGAGAGGGCCCGGCAATTCCTGCAGAGCCACCAAACAAGCCTGGACGTCGAGGTGCAGCAGCGGGCGGTGGAATACAGTAATCTCTTTGCCTACGATCAAATCCGCCGGGGCGTGCTGGAAAAGATGCCCCCACCTCAAATCAAGGAGGAATCACGAGTTTTGGGCGCCGCAACCGCCGACAAGAAAAAGACCAAGAAGGCGACAAATAGGAAGTCCAAGATGGTCAAACCATCAGAGGACCTACTGTTCGATCTCGTGGACGGGCCATCGGAGCCTACCCCCAATACTACACAGTCCAGCACCGACCTGCTCGCCGACATCTTGGGAGATAGCTCCTCACTAGGGCCTGCTTCGTCCAGCTCAAGTCCGACGCCACAGCAATCGAACGTGGCTTCCATCATGGGTCTCTTCGGCCCACCTGGCCCTGGACAGGCCCAGAGCGCCGCCCAAGCGCCGGTAGCCCTCAAGTCTAACGTGGATGTCTTGTCGTCCTTGTCCTCGCCGTCGGCATCGCAGGGGCCGCCCGCAGGTGCAGCAGCATCAGGAGGGATCCCATGCTACGACGCCAACGGCCTAAACATAACTTTCCAGGTACAACGGAACGCTGAAGGCATGATTCAGGCGACGGCCAGATTTCGGAATACTGCATCTGCCCCGCTATCCAATGTTGGACTTCAAGCTGCTGTTCCCAAGTCTCAGAAGTTGCAGCTTCTGGGTATTTCGTCATCGGAACTAAGTCCTGGAGCCGAGGGAACACAGGTGATGAGAATCTCGGGATGCAAAGGGGTATGTCTATTCGTTTGTCTACGTAGATGGCGTCAAGGTATTGAACTAACATTTCTGTAGCCCTTGAGACTAAGGTTGAGGATTGGGTACTCGCATCCTTCGGCCGGCCAAGTTATGGATCAAGTCAACTGGGCCGAGCTGCCGTAGCCTTGAGAAGTGCCTTCGTAGCGGGCGATCATCATCAGATAGTGACGGGGTTTGTCGCATACGCAGAGGCTACTTGGCCATTATATAGATGGTTAAAAGGAGTATTTGGTCGACCCTGACATGTGGCTTTCTGTTTTATAAGCTCATACGTAATCAGTCGAGATCCGATTTCGCGGTCGCACTGGCACTACAGACAGTAGTAGGAAAGTTCCAGGTGCACCAATATATTGTAGTACCCTCGGACAGTGAGATGCACTGGTATGAGTGGGCCTGGCAATCCAGCACTTTCGTGTCGTAGGTACCTCAGTACCTCAGTACCCACCCTTTCCGAAGGTCCCGAATCCACTAGCAGCGCCAAGGCCAGCCAATGCCGATGACGCATATCATTTCTTCCTCTCCAGAATCTCCGTGCTCCAAACACTGCACACATCACAACGCAATGGATCATATTTGCGACGACAACAACAACAGCAACAGCAGCACGACAACAGAGTACAGCGTTGCCAACTTCGAATGATTTGGATCCAATAACACGAGGGTCGTCAGCCAATTGGGCAAAATGGTTTCGGGAGCAGTACGACCGGTGCTGCTCCCGCGACTACTTCTCCCGCGGCTCCTCGTACACGGCCAAGCCGCTCAAGCCCTACGCATCCCAACAACAACCACGACAGGCCCATCACCAGCCTTAGCGCCCCAGGGATCTCAGACGCGATACCTGCATGGTTCGGCTCGGGCTTTAGACAAGGCAAGACCACTCGGATTCTCTGTTCCGTCGTTCCGCCGTCAAGCTGAAGCGGCTCTGAATCCACGCCGACCTGAGCCTCGCAACCTGGCTACACCCGCAAGCAAGACAATCATAGCTCGTTGGAAATCCACGGCAGGACGGCCGCAAGCGCAAGCGCAAGACCAGAAACCGAGCTCCATAACGCCAAGCGAGGGGAGCACGGCACAGAATGAAGCAAGCGACGTCGGCGACGAGGCGGTGCGGCATCGAGAGGACAGCCAAGAGCAAGCGGCAGACGCACACCACCAACACGGTTTCACCAAGAGCGAAAGGGCAACCCGAGCAGCACATGTCAATCTGACTGCGAGGCTATCCAAGGAAGGCAAGACGCAAGGAAAGCCGGCATTGAGGGAAATATGGCGCCTCATCAAAATTGCTCGTCCCGAATTAAAATACCTCGGCGTTGCCGTCGGCTTCCTGGTGGTTTCCTCGAGCGTCACACTGTCGCTCCCGTGGATTGTGGGCCGAGTCCTCGACCTGGTCACCAAGGCCGGCGATGCCGAGGTGATGCTGTTTGGCCTAACATTGAGTCAGTTCTTCATGTGTCTTGGTGGTTTACTCACGCTGGGAGCGGCCGCCAACTTTGCGAGGATAATCCTCTTACGAATCATTGGTGAGAGGGTGGTAGCGAGGCTGCGGAGTCAGCTATACCGGCGGACCTACGTTCAGGATGCCGAGTTCTTCGATGCTAATCGGGTTGGTGACTTGATTTCACGCCTCGGATCCGATTGCGTTATTGTCGCCAAGTCCATCACGCAGAACGTCAGCGATGGGCTCAGAGCCCTGTTTGCTGGCACAGCGGCGTTTTCGGCCATGGTCTGGCTGAGCCCACAGCTATCGGCCATTCTCCTCGTTGTCGGTCCTCCCGTTGCGTTTGGTGGGTGGATCTACGGGAAAGCAATCAGAAACGTGAGCCGTCAGATACAGAAGAATATCGGAACCCTCTCCAAGATTGGGGAGGAGCGCCTGGGTAACGTCAAGACTAGTCAGGCATTCGTCGGGGAACTGCAGGAGGTGAAGAGGTATAACCAACAAGTGCGAAAGCTCTTCGGGCTCGGACGGAAAGAGTCGACCATCTACGCCACCTTTTTCGCCACAACCGGGTGGGTGGGAAACATGGCCATCCTAGGGATGCTCGTCATAGGAGGAAAACTTGTCCAGTCGGGCGCCTTATCTGTCGGGAACCTTACATCGTTCATGATGTATACGGCCTTTGCCGGCGGCAGTGTCAGCAATCTCACAGGCTTCTTCTCCGAGCTCATGAAGGGCCTCGGTGCAGCCAGCCGACTGTTTGAGCTCCAAGACAGAAAACCAACCATAGCGCAGACGGTTGGCTTAAGAGTTTCGTCTGCCCAGGGGCCCATCAAGTTCAACAATGTGTCGTTTGCCTACCCAACCCGGCCGTCCGTCAACATCTTCAACGGAATCAACTTCGAGATTCCTTCGGGAAGTAACGTTTGCGTGGTCGGCCCGTCAGGCGGCGGCAAGTCGACGGTCGCCTCGCTGCTGCTTAGATTCTACAATCCTACGTCAGGTAACATAACCATCAATGGCGTCGACATCTCCAAGGTGAATGTCAAGTCTCTACGGAGGCGCATCGGTGTTGTATCCCAAGAGCCGGTGCTCTTTTCTGGCACCATTGCCGAGAACATTGCGTACGCAAAACCAGACGCAACCCAGGCCGAGATTGTCTTGGCTGCTAAGAAGGCAAACTGCACCTTTATTAGCGACCTTCCCGATGGCCTGGAGACGCAGGTGGGCGCCAGGGGCAGTCAGCTGTCTGGTGGACAGAAGCAGCGCATTGCCATCGCAAGGGCCCTGGTGAAGAACCCAGATATATTGATCCTCGATGAGGCGACCTCCGCCCTGGACGCCGAGTCGGAGACGCTGGTCAACGAGGCACTCGTGGCGCTGCTCAAAGGGCGCAACACCACCATATCTATTGCACACAGACTTTCCACCATCAAGCGGTCCGACAAGATCATCGTGTTGTCCAGTGAAGGCACCGTGGCCGAGATCGGCAGCTACGCCGAGCTCTGGGCAAACAAGCGGAGCGCATTTAGCAAGCTCATGGAGTGGCAGATGAGCGGCGGTGAGATAGCCGACCCACGGAGCAGCGAGTCTCTTGCCCATGCCACCGAGGCCGAAGAGATTGAACAGGACCTAGAAGAGGCGGAAGAAGAGGCGGATGACGAAGACGGAGATGCCAACCGCAGGCGCGAGTCTAAGGAATCGGAGGAGCGGAGGCAAGACGAGAGGCGGTGATGCGGTGCTGTTGAGATGAGATACGGCCGCAAGATGGCATAAAGGCAAGGCTCGGTGACAGATGTGAAGGATATCTTCATCAGTCGATCTCATCTAGATTGCAGCCATATATAATGGGAAACTCCACTCGGGTTGTGTTCGGTTCGCTGTTACTTGTCATTAGGCTAGGTTAGGCCGCAGTTGAATTGGCGCTGCCGAGCATTTTTGTCGGGATCATTACATAGACTATTGTAGATGCATAGCTGCACGCTTTTCTTGACTCCAAAATTAACATCTCTTGATGCCGATTCGGTAGCTGAGGTTTCTCCGACATCCTCGGCATGAATAGAATCAATGCAGCATGGAACTTTCCACGGCGGTCATGTGATTCAAATTTCTTACCGGCACCTATTATAAGCCATGTCACCTAAAAGTTCAGGTTCAAAGTTGGCGAAGCTTCTAGCGTCTACGAAGGTGCTCAGCCGTCATTGTCAGCGCTTGGTGGCGGGCGTCAGCTCATCAGCCCGGGCCTCAATCATAGTCCAAATCACCTCCTGTTTGCTGTGGGCTGCCGGAACCGCCGCTCGAACCCCGAGCCGACATTCAGTCCCAAAAAATAATTTCGTCTGTTCCCGGCACGCCTTCTGTTTGTTTATCAGCGGCCTGCCCCAGAAGAGGTCCTATCTGGACAACAGATTGAGTCGAAATGTCGACCGAAACGGAAGGAACGTTCAAGATTGGTGATTTGGCCTGCTACGCCAAGACGTGGACGGTAAGTGAAGCATAATTACGAGGCAAATGTCCAGCAAATGTCCAGAGTCCAAACTGACCTCTCGCAGCCCAACGGCCCAATCAAGGCCCAGCTCATCTTGGTCCATGGCTTCTCAGACCATATCAACTGCTACAGTGCATTCTTTCCTACCCTCGCTTCGCAGGGTATCCAAGTGCTAGGCTGGGATCAACGGGGCTGGGGACGATCCGTGAAGAAGGCTTCTGAAAGGGGCAACACGGGACCAACCTCGCAGGTCCTTTCCGAAATGGCCGCCTTCATTCGCGAGAAGCTAGCTGAGTCGGAGAAGAAAAATCTTCCCGTTTTCTTGCTGGGCCACTCCATGGGCGGAGGGCAAATCCTCACCTTCGCCAGCTCGTCGGAGTACGACGACATCGTCTGCAAGGTGACGGGCTGGATACTGGAGTCGCCCTTCATCGGTTTCCACCCAGAGGAAACCCCCTCGCCTATTAAGGTCTTCTTCGGGCGGTTAGCCGGCCGTATGCTCCCGCACTTCCACCTCGTGCACAAAATCCCGCCGGCGTACCTGTCACGCGATCCAGAGGCTGTCAAGGCGCTCGAACAGGACAAGCTGCTGCACGAAACGGGTACCCTGGAGGGCCTCTCTGGTGTTCTCGACCGCACCCTTGCGCTCTCGTCGGGCCAGACGAGGCTGAATCCCTCGGTGAAGAGGCTCTTGCTGGCGCATGGCTCCGCCGACCGGGTCGCCAGTTTTGACGCGAGTAAGAACTGGTTCGAGAAGCATACCGAGGCTATTCCCGACAAAACGTTTAAAATCTATGACGGCGCGTATCATCAGTTGCATTCCGACATTATCAAAGAGGAGTATTACAGGGATGTGGCGGCATGGATTTTAGAGAGGTCCAAAGGAGACGACAAGCTGACGACGGCCAAAGCTGACGTCTCGATGCCCGAGTCTGGCACAAAGGACGCAGGCGGTACGACCAAGGCAGACGAGGGGAGGAAGGACGAGGCCAAGCTTTAGGCTTCATCCCAGGCCAAGATTTGGACCATGTTGGAAAACCACTAGCCAAACGTATATAGCATGAGATAATATGACACAGAACCGGACCTGGATAGGACATGGATGGGAACAGGACGCAGAGATAAATGTTATCCCCAGTGTATCGGTGTCAGCACGTCATCCTACTCTCTAAACTGTCCCTTCTTGAGAGACAGAGCTGTTGCCTCTTGCAAACCCTCGATACACCCGCCAAGTGGGGCCAGCTTGCCATGGCCGGCTGGTTACACAGGTTCAGCTCGCCTACCATGATCATTCCCTCCAACATTTCGGCTCATTGATCCCTTTCATGATGGATTCATTTCTGTTTATTCACCCTGAAGCAGAACCCGTCCCTGATGCATTTTCACCTGTACACCGGCGAATAAAAATAAAATACCAGCAACCCTCTCCTCCCTAGCCACGATTCCCCAACATCGTTCGCGCCCTCAATCATCTCTACGAAGCAGTAATGGCGTGGCGGATGGCGCGACCCCTCTGGCGCGAATTGAGCCGCTCCTCCCGCTCAAGAGCTACGTCCGACTTCTGGACAACGTCGTCTCCTTCCGTCAGGATCAGCTCGATGTGGCAGGGTTGCGACATGTAAGGGTTGATCTGAAAACCCTCCAGTCAGTATCAGCACAAAGTGGACGGTAACCGGCTCCAACATACCCGACCATGGGCACGATACGTTCGGCGGCGCTGCTTTGGGGCCTGGTTGACTTGGATGTGCTTGACAACGAGGTTGGAAGTGTCGAGGCCCTTGGCTTCGGCGTTGGCCTCGGCGTTCTTCAAAAGGCCGAGCAGGAACTGAGCCGACTTGACGGGCCACCGGGCACGAGAAACGCCAAACTGCTTGCCTGTAGAATGGTGTGATGGTTAGCGACACTGTCTTTCTCCATCTCCCATGCCGTCTTCAACGCTTCATTTTTGTCGACAGTTTCCTTCCGCCCTGTCCTCCCGAGGTTTCGTACCTTGAGCACATCGTCCAATGCTGCCGGCATATCGACGGAAAGGAACTGCCTCCTTCTTTTCCTGCACGTTTTCGAGGAAAGCGATGGCTCGGGTAGCCTTCCAGCCGTTAATGGCCTGGGCCGTTTCTCTCGTGTTCTTGAAGGAGACACGAAGGTAGGCACCGCGAGCCCGGGCCGACTTCTCCTTCTTGATTTCGGTCGCTGCGTATCGAACCTGTCTTTGGTCAGCTGGGCTTCTTCTATTTCCACCTCAAATTCCCGGCTCCGGTGAGGCCGGATCAGTGCCGACAATGTTGATCGGGAGGATCCCAAACGGGTCGGGTTTGCCGTCGATTCGACCCCATGAGGGAGCAAACGTACCATCTTGATGTCGTTGCTGAGCACAGGGTTCGACCGCTCGATGGAGAAAATCTCAAATGTCGAGTTTTGGAAGGCGCAGTGTATAGTAGTGGCAAGCCGTGAAAGAGAGCGTGCAATGCTCCAATCGACGGTCTCTCGATATGATAATTCGACGTTTCTTGGTGAGAGTCGCAAAAGTCGTTGGTAGTCGACTTTAGAAGGGCTCAAGCAGTCGCAGCTCTGATTGGCTGGTCGTGGGCTAGGGTTTGTGCGGGACGACAAAAATTATGTGTGTCCAGAAAATCAGGGTGGGAGGCTTGATCTTCGGTGGAAAGGTGTCGAATCACGTGTTGCCTACCACTTTTTCAGGCTACGTTCCGCGAAGAATATATCAAGTTTAACCAAGAAATTGCCGAAAATCCAATCATTAAGCTCAATTTATGCCCCGCTTTGAGAGCAAGAAAATTTAGACAGTCAAGCTCCAACGCCTGAAGCCGGCTCAAGAAAAAAAAAACTTCCTGGCCGCCAGCGCAGGGCTTTGACTTTGACATTCAAAGACGCAAAAGGTTTGTCTAAGGCGCTTAATTTTACCCAGGTCTTGGAACTACATGCTGATGCATTCATTTCGTCTCTAGGGGAGCAAGAAGATATCTACTGTTGCCCGAAGTGAAGAACCTCGCGACGTTTGTCTGGCGTGCACAAGTACCAAAATTTTGACATGGCTCCTGGATTCAGAGGTGGTTCTCGCGGCGGCCGTGGTGGTGGAGGCGGCGGTCGAGGGGGATTTGGAGATCGAGGCAGAGGTAGGTCGATCAACAAGTGACGAGAGCAGTGCCCCCGACTACTTCCGTACGGGTTGGAGGGCTCAAATAGGCAATATCTAACCTCGTCGGAATAGGTGGTGGCCGTGGAGGAGGGTTCCGAGGCGGTCACGGCGGTGGAGGAGATCGCGGCGGAAGAGGCGGCCGAGGTGCACCTCGTGGCGGTCGGGGTGGCCGCGGTGGTGGTCGGGGCGGTGCGCCCAGAGGTGCCCAAGGCGGGCAGAAGGTCATTGTGGTAAGTACTCAGGTGGCCGGGATAGGAAACTATCAAGGACTTACGCTGACCTAAATGCCCCCCCTTTTCAGGAACGACATCGTCATCCTGGAGTTTTCATCTGTCGATCCGGCAAGCAGGACGATCTAGTGACACGCAGCTTTTCTCCTGGATTCAGCGTGTACGGAGAGAAGAGGATTGAAGTGGCAGAATCGACTACGGCCGAGGATGGGACAGTGGCCAGCACGAAGATTGAATATCGATTCTGGAACCCGTTCCGAAGCAAGATTGCAGCCTCCATTCTAGCCGGCCTGGACACGCTCTACATTCAACCAGGATCCAAGGTCCTGTACCTTGGAGCTGCCTCGGGCACAACAGTCTCCCACGTGTCGGATATTGTTGGCTCCGCCGGCCGCGTCTATGCTGTCGAGTTTTCCCAACGAAGCGGCCGCGATCTCATAACCATGTGCCAGAAGAGACACAACGTCAACCCAATAATCGAAGACGCCCGAAAGCCAGCTTCTTACCGACTATTCATCGACGGAATGGTTGATGTCCTGTTTTGTGACGTTGCCCAGCCAGACCCTGCGCGGATCATCGCGGAGAACGCTGCATGCTTCCTGAAGGTCGGGGGCAAGGTTCTCCTCAGCATCAAGGCCAACTGTATCGATTCGACGGCTCCTCCGGCACAGGTTTACGCCCAAGTAGTAGAAGATATGCGGAGCTTCAAATTCAAGCCCAAGGAGCAGATCAACCTGGGTAAGACGATATGACGTCGCGTCTCTCGTGGTACGTCGAAGCTAACCGACATTATAGAAACGTACGAGCGTGGTCACGCCATGGTTGTGTTTGAATACCTACGTTATTAGCCCGACGGAGAGGCGACTGGGTCGTTGGTTGGAGGCGCATGGGATTGGCGTTAGGCGAACAAAGAGGCAGCAGTTACTCATAAGTTTGCACTTCAAGTTACTCAGGTTGATCTGCAGAACTTGCTTTGGGAATTTTGCCACCGCAGCGGGCACACTTAAGTGGCCTGGCCTGTGTATTTCGACATGCCATGGTGAACAGAGTAGTTGACGGCCAAAAGCTCCATCCAACCCCGGTGAGGGGCTACTTGTGAATGCGGACAACAGGTACCTCCGCATACGATAAAGAACAGATGACGACTGTAGGCATGTTGGAAGATGGTTTCTGGCCCGGCCTGCCTATTATTTCGGGGGTTCTCAGGAGAATAGTGACTAATAGGGGCATGACTCTCCTACACAGCGTGCCAATGTCCCATGAAGAGTACCTTTCGACCCAAAGGACCAGGTGCCTGTCATCCAGGTTACGAGAGCACTCTTTGAACTTGCTCTAGGCAGGGCCGATCCCAACCTCCGCATCAGGAGGGTAGTAGATGACAGCTCGGTGAGCGGGACGCAGGCCTCTCACGCGCGGCGAAGAGATGGCTCAAGCGGGCCTGGCCTGGGTCGTGAGTGGTTGGGAGCGTGATGTCCGAGAGTCTCGCCAAGCATCTCCAAGATCGATTGGCAGTCAAAGTACAAATCCGTACAGAGGCAAAGAGGCAGAGGCAAACAGGTAGATTATCGCGATTATCTCGCCGAACTAGGTTAAGATCAGGGCTTGAGCGTCAAGCATTCAATGGCCTTCGTCATCTGTCACGTACTTTGGCTTATCGGTGGAGTCGGGACTCAGTGACGGTCCGATCCTCTCCCATTTTTTGGTTCACGGTGGGGCTCGCAACCTTGCAACATTTTGCTAGCAGTGCCTTCGTACATACTACATCCAGAGGCGCGGAGGGGACAGAGGTACTTTCATGGTTCGCTTGCGTTTTTGCTCTTGAGCAGTTGAGCAGTCTTGCATTGGCCCACCAGACTCCAG
>Ga0247774_1000507_pt1 | contig 19168 bp, 13 predicted proteins | sample UWRJL001104B6_FD_179933 | JGI IMG/M metagenome (GOLD analysis project Ga0247774, IMG submission 179933) | Plant litter microbial communities from Arlington Agricultural Research Station in Wisconsin, United States - UWRJ-L001-104B-6 | ecosystem: Environmental > Terrestrial > Plant litter >... | reverse complement strand
TTCTTTCTATTTCTATCCGCCTGCTGTGCTGGGATACCGCAGCAAAATCCCCACAACTTTTTTACCAAGATTGAGGGAAAACCCATAAGGATTTACAAACACTACCACGTATGACAAAATTTCGTTCATTTTATAGTCATAAATCTACTTTTACGGTCATTTTCTCCTGAAATTCAGAGATTGACACGATCTCCGCTATAGTATATATTCTTGCGGGATTGTATATATACATCTTAGGAAATTGTATATATACAAGTTGGGCAGTTAGTCGAAAAGCCATTGAGCAAAGCAGATAATGGGTTGGATTGAGAAGCCGAGGGATGCTGTTGGCAGCCCTTAAAATTTTGACCGCGGGGCTAAGTATATCTACGGTCAAAACTTTTTCGCCCGCCAACAAACGAATGCTCAGGCGGTCGATCGCAAAACGAGAAACAAGTTGGGATTAATATTGGCAAGGTTAATCATCCAGTCCTAGACGCACTCCGACACTCGGAAATCGGTTTTTTAAGTCGGATTGAAGGTTTGAACGAAGTAAGGCGGTTAAAAAACCAGGTTTCAGCGTCCAGGACGATCGTCAAAACTAGGGTCGTCCAGGAGTTGGTCCCCGATGTGAAGCGAGGGTTTTATAATAAACGAGCTTATGGTTAACTATCAGCCGGTTCGTCCAAGGCGTGTATTTAGAGGGGAGTCAATCGATTTTCGATTTTCGATTTTCGATTGGGGATTAAAGAATTGAAGAAAGCGACCCCACAGATAAATCCGGGGGATCGCGATCGGGATTCGGAGCTTTTTTCAGGCTCCACCAATGAATCCGGGGGCTTGTACCCAGCCTGCTTTCGGTTAAAGGAGGCCTTATAAGCCTCCGTACCCCGAATCCACGCCTCTCGATCGCTCGGGGTGGCTGTCCTCTTTGTTGGCTCGCGGGCCAAGTATATTTCGGGAGCATCCTGATTTTCAATGTACTTTCTGGCACGTTGAAACAGTAATGAAGAAAATGGCGGTGGTTCTACGTCACTCAAAAAAGCCCTTGCCTTGAGGGAAAAAGAAGCCTGCGGTCTAACGGTACTCGGTTGACCGTCAGGTTGGCTCACAAGCGTAAAAACATAAAATTTACGCCATGTCTGTATTAATCCTGATTTTTGGGAAATATGGGAAAAATAGCGATTTTGGGGGGGACTTTTGACCCGGTTCACTGGGGTCATGTATTGGTGGCAGAGACGGCTGCAAGTCAATTTGGTCTCGATCGAGTCATTTGGGTCCCCGATCGCTCTCCTCCTCACAAAGAGCGCCCGGATTTGGCAAGTTTCGAGCAGCGGCGGGCAATGCTCGCTCTCGCGATCGCCGATCGCCCAGACTTCCTACTTTCGCCGCCCGAGGCCAATCCCAGAGGCAGTTCTTTGGCGATCGACACCCTGCTGTATTTGCAAAAATTGCATCCAGGCTCGCGCTGGTACTGGATTATTGGTAGCGACGCACTGCTTACTCTCCCCAAATGGCACCGGTGCCGCGAAATTGGCGGGTTGTGCGACTGGTTGGTCGCCCCGCGTCCGAGTCAGGGAGATGGGGAAACAGGAGAAACCGTGGAGATTGGGGGAGTGTCCGAGTGGGGAGATTATCCGGGTGGAAAGCCCCTCGGTTCCGGGGGGGAAAGGATGCAGGTTCAGGCAAATGCTGTTGGCCGGCGAGTTGCCGAACAAATGGCTCTTTTGGATGTGGAAATTCGCTGGGAGGTGCTGTCCATGCCGGCGATCGAGATTTCGTCAAGCCACATCCGCCGCTGCTGCGCCGAAAGGATCGACCTGCGCTACTTAGTCCCGGAAGTTGTCCGGACTTATATTGCGGCCCATCAGCTTTACCAGTAACCAGCGGCCGATGTGACGAATGCCTTCTGGCTTGCGATTTGGGCCTTCTAAAAAAGTTCCAGCTTTTTTGATAAACACAAAAAGTTAGAAAGGATCGAGCTTTGCGATATGATCTTCTCTCATAAGTCAATTCTTAAATTTTTCCAAAATTTAAGCCTGAGCTAGGGGCTGCTATCGTTAGGAGGTACAAGGTGATTAGAGTCGCGATCAATGGTTTTGGGCGTATCGGCCGCAGTTTTGCACGCTGCTGGCTGGGCAGAAAAGATAGCCAGCTCGAACTGGTAGCTATTAATGACACTTCCGATCCCAAAACTAATGCCCACCTGCTGAGATACGATTCCATGATGGGAACGTTGAAGGATGTGGACATCAGTACGGATGAAAATTCGATTATTCTCAACGGCAAGACAGTTAAATGCGTGAGCGATCGCAATCCGCTCAACCTGCCTTGGAAAGATTGGGGTATTGATCTGATTATTGAAGCAACCGGCGTATTCGTTGACCAGGCTGGTGCATCGAAGCATATCACGGCCGGCGCTAAAAAGGTGCTGATTACAGCTCCCGGCAAGGGACCTGAGGTCGGCACTTACGTGATGGGAGTCAACCACCACAACTACAAGCACAGTGACTACACAGTCATCAGCAATGCTAGCTGTACCACTAACTGTCTAGCTCCCGTGCTGAAGGTGCTTCACGAAAATTTTGGCATCATCAAAGGCATGATGACCACGACCCACAGCTATACTGGCGACCAGCGCTTGCTGGATGCCAGCCACCGAGATTTGCGCCGGGCCCGCGCTGCTGCGATGAATATTGTGCCGACTTCTACCGGAGCCGCCCAAGCAGTGGCTTTGGTGATTCCAGAATTAAAGGGTAAGTTAAATGGCATCGCCATGCGCGTCCCGACTCCTAATGTGTCGGTAGTTGATTTTGTCGCTCAGGTAGAGAAAAAGACTTTTACCGAGCAGGTAAATCAAGTTTTCAAAGAAGCAGCCGAAGGCCCCCTGAAAGGGATTTTGGAGTACAACGATTTGCCTCTTGTTTCTTGCGATTATCGCGGAAACGATGCTTCTTCGATCCTGGATTCCAGCTTGACGCTAGTTATGGACGGCGACATGGTGAAGCTGTTGTCTTGGTACGACAATGAGTGGGGCTACAGTCAGCGGGTGGTTGACTTGGCTGAATTGGTCGCCCAAAGGTGGGAAGGCTAGTACCCGAAGGCAGAAGGCATTAGTCATTCGGCCGAAGGTAAAAATGCTGACCTGTTTGTACTTTTGAGTCGATTTCTAGCTGACTGGTTATTTCTGTTTTCGAGCAGTAGAGACTTTTGGCAGTTGATAGTTGGCGAGTAGAAGATGAAATATCCTAGGGACACGGCAGTGCCGTGTCCTGCGCCCGATATCCGTATGCTGCTACTCCCAGCTATCGATCGAACTTTTTGCAATCATACTTCGATCGGGCTTTCGGGTCTGCTTGATGATAAATTTGTTCTTTGTTTGGAGTAAGCCCTTAAACTTGCTCTGGTAAGGGATCGGAAAATCCAAAATATTAAAAATAATAAAAATTCCGACTATAAAAGTTAAAAAGTTTCAACAATAGCAACAGCTACGGTGTAGTTGTGAAAAAAAATCTGATATGAAAAATAGCAACAGCTACGGTGTAGTTGTGAAAAAAAATCTGATATGAAAAAAGCGTTAATTTGTGGTGTATCAGGTCAAGACGGAGCTTATCTAGCGAAACTGCTGCTCGATCGAGGTTATGAAGTTTGTGGCACCTCCAGGGACGCCCAAATGTCCAGTTTCGGAAACCTGGCCCGTTTGGGCATCCGAGACAGAGTAAAACTAGAATCCATGTCTCTCAACGATTTTCGCAGCGTTTTGCAGGTACTAGCGAAAATTCAGCCCGACGAAGTCTACAATCTAGCAGGTCAAAGTTCCGTCGGTCTGTCTTTTGAACAACCCGTAGAAACCCTCGAAAGCATTGCCACAGGCACATTAAATCTGTTAGAAGCAATTCGGTTTACAGGTGGCCAAATTAAACTTTACAATGCCAGTTCCAGCGAATGTTTTGGGGAGACCGGAGGCAGTGCAGCGGATGAAAATACGCCTTTTCGCCCCAGAAGTCCTTACGCCGTGGCAAAAGCAACAGCATTTTGGGAAGTAGCGAATTATCGGGAAGCGTACAATTTGTTTGCGTGTTCTGGTATTCTGTTCAATCACGAGTCGCCGCTGCGGCCGGAGAGGTTCGTCACCCAAAAAATTGTATCTGTTGTGTGCCGAATTGCTGCGGGTAGTTCCGAAAAACTGCATTTGGGAAATATTTCAGTGCAGCGGGACTGGGGTTGGGCGCCGGAATATGTGGAGGCGATGTATTTGATGTTGCAGCAAGAAGAACCGGACGATTATGTAATTGCAACGGGTGTAAGTTATCCTTTGGAGGAGTTTGTGCAAACAGCCTTTGTTGCAGCAGGTTTGGATTGGCAGGAACATTTAGTAATCGATGCGAGTCTCTACAGACCGACGGAGATTGCTGTAGGGAGGGGAAATCCGGGTAAGGCGAAGCAAAAGTTAGGGTGGGAGGCGAAGTATAAGATGCCCGATGTGGTGCGGATGATGGTCGAAGCGAGGATGGTTTGAGGGAAAAGTATGGGGTGAAAAGATGGAGGCAGAATATCCCACGGCTAATGAGTGGTATCAGGCTAATCACCGTGATTAAAAAAAATATCGAGGCGAGTGGATAGCTTATACTAACAAAGGGGTGATTAGTCACGCTCGCGATTATCGAAAAATGAAGGAGGGTTTTGCTCCAAGCTCATCAAGCTTAGATTATGTAATTGAGCGTATATTTGAAAGCTAGTTTGTAGAACCTATCCGCTTTTATCCTGTGAGAATGAGGAGATTAAAAGCTCGCGATTGGCAACCTAAGTATGAATTAAAACTCGAGTCTCTGAACGCAGTAACAGTGAAAATGCTTGTTGATTCTGGTGCTGAACTCAGTTTAATCACAAAGAAATTATGGAGGGATTTAGGCTGTGCTAAAGCGATAGGATAAATTATATGAAACAATGCAAGTAGTTATATTAGCTGGGGGTTTGGGGACAGTTCGTTTGGCTGCGGAGGGGCAATTGATGGCTTACCGCCACGGCGGTTTCTTTTTAGCGATGGATACTCACCGGGAATATAAGTATTTGAACGAGCTGTGGAATAATGGAGAGATCCTGGGAAGATGTGGGAATGAGGGAGGTAGTAAGAAGGGGCGAGCGGTCTATTTTTGCGGTTTGCTACATCAAGTTGCCCAATAAGAGAAATTAGATGGAGGTTAAAGTGCAATTAGAACAACTACAGTCTACCCAGCCAGACACAGCAGGTCAAGTCTTAAAGCTACATTTGGGATGCGGGCCCAGAGTTCTGAAAGGTTGGATAAATATGGATTTAAATTACGAACATTATCAACACTACCTGAAATACTATACTGACAATTATTATCCAGAGGAAATACGGGGTGATAGATCAGATTTCTTGGCTATGGATTTAAGAACCGATCTCCCCTTTGCTGATAATTCGGTTGATGTAATTTTCCACGAAGATTTCATTGAACATATCGATCAGAAATCTCAGATCATTCTCTTAGCAGAAGCTTGGCGAGTGTTGAAAAAAGGAGGCGTACACCGAGTCAATACTCCCAATCTTATTTCATCAATGCGCGATCGTTCAGACTTTACAAAAGGAATCAAAGGGGTATATATTGGTGAATGGGAAACTCACCAGCACTTAAATGTTTTAACTCCGTGTTTGCTACAAGAGTTGGCTTTAATGGTTGGTTATTCAAAAGTGCTATTCAATGGTAGAAATCAAAGTCTATCTCCTTTAGTTCCTCTTGAATACCGTCCAGATCCCAATGACAGACCGGAAAACGGAAATATTTTTGCCGACCTAGTGAAATAGTTATGAAGATATACATTTTACCTATAGACAGTCAATTTCAGCCTGAAACTTCACGCCTCCTTCATCCTCCTCATAACAGCGATTATGGTGTCGAGCAAGATTTTTTTCAATATCTTCACCGCAATCCTCAGCTTGTCACAGATAATCCCAACGAAGCAGACTGGCATTATTTACCAGTCTATTGGACACGATATTACATCAATCATAATTTGGGAGAAACTGATTTATCGGAACTTCAACAATCAGTTAATCACTCGATATTGTCGGACAGTAAAACATTTACAATATGTCAATATGATGATGGGCCTTTAGTGAATCTAGGAGCAACAATAAATTTTCTATCCTCTCGTAGGACAGAAGCTGGTGTGGATATTCCTTTACTTTGTTCCTCCCATAGAATTCCCGAAGTTAAACCATCTAAAAAATACCTAACTACCTTCATGGGTTTTCTTCATCATCACAGTATCCGACAAGAAATGTTTGAAACCATCAAATATCGGAACGATCTGTGTATGGCGACTGTCAGCACAGAAATATTTGTCGAGAGAACCCTAGAATCCTATGTCGTACTCTGCCCTAGGGGATACGGTGGTAGCTCTTTTAGGTTTTTTGAATCAATGCAACTGGGAGTAGCTCCCTTAATGATTAGCGACATCGACACAAGACCGTTTAAGGAGTTTATCAATTGGAATGAAATTAGTTTATTTACCAACTCAGCAACCACTTTAAATAATCTGCTAGATTCTTTAAATAAATCAGAACTCTTAGAAATGGGTCAAAGAGCAGAAAGATTTTATAAAGAGAAATTATGTTATCAGAAATGGTGTACATATGTTGTGGAATATTTGGCATCACTCAGAACCTATGCGGGAAGCACTAATATGGTTTCAGTTTCATTGTTAGATAAAATCGACCGACACGCAAAAGAGGCGGAAGCAGTGTGGGGACTAGCTTACCCCTTATTTGGCAAAGCTATCGCCAATAGAAACCTAAAAATAGGAGTAGAAATAGGAGTAGCTTTTGGGGGCCATTCCGAATCTCTTCTGCAAAATACATCTTTAGAAAAATTGTATGGAGTAGATCCCTACCTTCACATGGAATCTTATGCAGATCCAATGAATCTTCCTCAAGAAGAATTTGATGCCCTATATAACTACATTCAGCAAAGATTTGCCATTTTCGGCGAAAGATACCAACACATCCGCAAACTATCGAGAGAAGCTATTAATGAAATAGTTGGAGAAGTCGATTTTGTTTACATTGATGCCGATCATTCCTATAAAGGTGTTTGGGACGATCTTTGCATTTGGTATCCTAAAGTTAAAATAGGGGGTATTATTGGCGGACACGATTACGATCATCCTGCTTTTGCAGGGGTAAAACAAGCAATTGATGAGTTTTTTCAGCCGTTAAACTTCCAAATTCATGTAGAAGGAGAAGGCGTTTGGTGGGTAGAAAAGCAACCTGTGAATATCAGTCAAGAAATTCCTGGTTGGCAGGAAAACGCCTACAATCTGTTTTGCACAATCGTTGAAAACAAAAAGTTAAATACAGGAACACCAACAGGAGAAGCTTTCGATGTCGCCTACATGGACGAACTTTCCTATCAAGGTTTGTGGGACCAGCTATGCAACTGGTACGGCAAAGTTAGAAGCGGTGGTATTATTGGCGGATGTGGCTACGACTACGCAGAATTTCCGGGCATCAAGCAAGCTGTTGATGAGTTTTTTAGAAGATTTCAAAGTCAAGTTCATACCCCAGGAGAAAGTGTCTGGTGGGTAGAAAAGCCACCTACTAATATTAGCTTTTTTATCCCTGCTTATAACTGCGAAGAAACTCTCGAAGAGTCCGTTGATTCGATAGTAAATGGAAATTTTGAACAGGGGGATGAGTTAATTATTGTTAATGACTGCTCTACGGATAATACGGAAGGCTTACTGGAACGACTCAAAATTAAGTATCCATTTATCAATATTTTCCGTCACGAAACTAACAAAGGGGGCGGAGCCGCGAGAAATACGGCCGTCCAAAATGCCAGGCATCCTTTGCTTTTCTGCTTGGATTCAGATAATATTTTAGTTCCAGGAAGTATCCCAAAATTAAAAGAGTTTTTAGTGAATTCCGGTGCAGATGTAGCTGCATTCCAAGAAATTCATTTCTTTGAAGGATGCAAGGAAAATATTATTAATAAATGGATTTATCAAGACCAAATTACTTTAGCGGACTTTTTCTCGCGACACGACGTGCCGGGAGCGAGCGGCAACTATTTGTTTACCAAAGAAAGCTGGGTGAGAGGGGGAAGTTATTCTGAATCTTGTGGTGCCTTAGACACTCACAGCTTTGGTTTCCGGCAGTTAGTAACCGGTTCTAAAATGTTGACGCTTCCGAATACTTATTATTGCCATCGACAAGGAATTGAATCTTATTGGGTAAAATTTTCAAGAGCTAATAAGTTGTCGCCAATTGTCGCAGACATCATTGCTCCCTTTGCTCATCTGATTGCTGAGGCAGATTGGCAATATATCTGTACTGAAGGTAAAGATAATTGGTACGAAAATATTAATCAGCGTCCTATTTCTTTAAGGGCTGAAAGAGAAAGTATACCTGGACTAGAACCACATCCAGAAATAGTAGAACTGCAACCGATGATTATACCCTACTGGATTCAAAACCCTATTAGTTCAACGAGTTCTCATCTGTTGCCTGGAGAAAGCCAAGTAGTTGCCCAATACATCAAAGCAGGGGATATTGTTTTCGATTTGGGTGCTAATATCGGTGAATGGGCAAAAGAGGTTTTGACAAGACACCAAGATGTAGCAGAAATGCACATTTTTGAACCTTTGGCTCATGTCCACAAAAATTTGGTAGACAACTTGAGGGGAGAAAATAATGTCAAAATCTTAGCCCAAAATATGGCGGCGGGCAGTCGAGAAGAAATTAAGACTTTTTATCAGTACGACGATCATTCCACCTTGAGTACGTTTTATCGTAGTTCTTGGATGGAGAGTCAAGGTTGGATTCAGCCTCCCCAAAAGTGTACTGTTTTCACTACAACTGTCGATCGTTACTGTCAGCGTTTGGGTATCAAGCGGATTAATTTTCTAAAAATTGATGTAGAAGGCGCAGAATTAGATGTATTGTACGGTGCAAGCGATTTACTGAAATATGGCAAAATCGATTACATTCAATTTGAATACGGTACAACTTATCGCGAGGCCAATATCACTTTAAAAGAAGTCTGTGAGTATCTGCAAAAGTATCGGTACTCTATTTTTAAGATTTTGCCACAGGGCTTAGAATACAGACCTAATTTTCAGCCAGAATATGAAGTTTTTGAAGGGAGCAACTTCTTAGCAGTAAATGAGCGATTTCTCCAAAATGTTCTGGGCGAATCCCCTCGAATGCTCGACTTGCAGCAAATTTTCAATCAGTATGGCATCGTGCCGCACGGAGTTATTCACATTGGAGCTCACGAAGGCACAGAAATCAGCAGTTATCAAGCAATGGGCGTTCAAAAAGTGCTGTTTGTCGAAGCCAACCCAGTTGTGTTTGAACGCTTGCAAGCAAATCTCACGGGAGTGCCAAATGTTCAAGCCGTGAACTGTGCTGTTAGCAATGAAAATGGTACGGTAAACTTGCGCGTGACTTCGATGGATCAAAGCAGTTCTATTTTGCAACTGAAGCGTCACCTAGAACTTTACCCAAACATTCAGGAAACTCATCAAGTTACAGTAAATTCAAAAACTATTGACACGCTGTTGCAGGAACTGCAACTCAATCCCTATGACTTTAATATCTTAAACATAGATATTCAAGGGGCTGAACTTTTGGCTTTGCAAGGAGCAACAGACTGGTTGAAGAATGTTGCCGGAATTAACACAGAGGTTAATTATGAGGAATTGTATGAAGGCTGCGCGTTAATCGATCAGTTGGACGAATTTCTGGAACTGCAAGGCTTTCAGCGGGTGGCGACGATAACCCACCATCCCTACTGGGGCGATGCTTTCTATGTCAAGAAACCCCTGATTACGATGGCAGCCTTCGCGATAGCGCGATTTGGAAATCAGATATTTGACTATGCTTTCTTGAAACTTTACACAAAAGAACACGGGATGCGGCTTGAATTGCCAGCGTGGCCTGGTCAATATCTCTTCGGTCACAATGAGCAGCCAATTTCTCATCCATTACCTCAAGTTGTGGAGCAAGAAACTCCATATAAACTTTCAGAATCAGCCATACTTAAGGCTCCAGAACCATTCAAAAATGTTGATTTCGTAGGCTATTTTCAGTTTCACACTCAATATTACGCTTCCCATAAAGAATATTTTTGCTCGCTGTTCAAACCAGTCCAGGAAGTTGAGGCCAAGATGCAAGAAGCTGTCGGTCGTCTGCGAGAAAGAGGCAAAACAGTTGTAGGATTGCATTTGCGTCGAGGCGATTATAGTTGGGCTAAGGAAATTGTTCCTTATCTTGCCATTGCTCCCAATAAATGGTATATAGAATGGCTGGATGGTTTTTGGGAAACTCTGGATGAACCAGTATTGTTTATAGCTAGCGATGAAATCGAAAATGTTGTCGGGGATTTTGCTGATTACAACCCGATCACAGTAAAAGATTTGGGTGTAGTGATGCCAGAAGCGCCTTTCTATCCTGATTTTTATATATTGAGTCAGTGCGATGTTTTGGCTACTTCAAATAGTACATTCTCTTTTGCAGCATCGATGCTGAACGAACGATGTAAATTTTTCTTCCGGCCGAATTTACAAAAAAATAAACTGATTCCATTCGATCCTTGGAATAGCGAGCCGTTGCTGCGGCAAAATCCCAGTCAGGAACCCACACCTCAGCCGCAGCAATATAATATCAGGAATAAGTGCACACTGAGTGTGTGTGCGATTCTCAAAAATGAGGCTCCCTATTTGATTGAGTGGTTGGAATTTCATAAAATAGTTGGTGTTGAAAGGTTTTATTTGTACAATAACAACAGCACAGACAACCCTTTTGACATTGTTCAACCCTACATTGAATCAGGCGAAGTTATTTGGCACGATTGGCCATTGATACCAGGACAACTGCCAGCTTATGAACATTGCCTAGAAACCTACAGAGAAGGATCGGAGTGGATAGCTTTTATTGATTTGGATGAGTTTTTATTTCCGACAGAAAAGGACGATATCAAAGAGGTATTAGAGGAGTTTTATGATTGTCCAGCAGTCGCAGTTAATTGGTTGGTTTTTGGCTCTTCCGGTCACAAAACTAGACCAGATGGCTTGCAAGTAGAAAACTTTACTAAACGAGGCGTAAACGATTGGGAAATCAACAAGCATATCAAATCAATCGTGCGTCCTGTAGAGGCTATGCGCCCTCATTCACCTCACGATTTTATATACTTGAACGATCGGGTTGCCGCCATAGAAAATAAAGAACCGATTGTGGGACCTTGGTCTACAACAAATTCAGTGCAAAAGCTGCGGATCAATCATTATATGACTCGCTCGTTACAAGAAAACAAAGAAAAAATGCTTCGAGGTAAAGCGGATGCACTTGATCCCAGGCCTTGGATGTTTGACTTTAGCGATCGCAACGAAGTTGAAGATTTAACGATACAGCGTTTTGTTCCCAAGCTGAGGGAGGCAGTTGATACAATCATCTCTCAATCTCGAATAGTGCAGATTTTGACAGAACAGTGGCGCTTGCAAACTAAGCTGTACCAGATTCAAATGGAATTAGAGGAATCTGAAACAAAACTGCACCAAAATGCAGGCGGATTTGAGCAATTTACAACTCAACTGCAACAAGTTCAAGAAGAACTACAACCAATTAAAGAAGAGCTTGAACTCCGGCAGGTTCAATACCAAAAAACTCAGGAAGAACTCGCACAAACTAAGTCGGAGCTCATCGAAGTTCAGGCTCAACTGCAACAAATGGAGAGTGCTGCGGCTCCGTTAAATCAACTGGCAGAGTTGTATTTAGTTCAAGGAAAGTTAGAAGATGCGATCTCCGTTTGCGAGCAAGCATTAAAGATTAGCCCCAAATTTGCTCCGGCGTACAAGACTTTGGGGAATGTCTTCCAAGCTCAGGGTAAACTGGATGAGGCAAAGAGTTGGTACCTTCGCGCTCTGGAAATTCAACCTGATTTTGCTCAAGCTTTAGCCAACCTGGGAACTATTCACGCACAGCAGCAAAAGTGGCAAGAGGCGATCGCCTGTTACCAAAAGGCGATCGCGATTCAACCGAATTTTGCTGGTGTTTACCGCAACTTGGCTAAGGTTTTTTCGCAAATTGGCAAGCCTGATGAAGCTGTGGAGTGTTGTTATGCGGCCGCGATTTCGGAACCCAAAACAACGGCAGAGGAATACTTTAACCTTGGCCACACCCTGCTAGAGCAAGGGAAGCAGGAGCGGGCGATTGTGTGTTATCGTCGTGCCATATATTTAAACCCCAATTTTTCTGAGGCTCAGGACAAATTAGGGGAAATTATGGCTGTTGTTGAAGAGTAGGACAATCCCAAAAGTTAAGCTTTTGGCTTCGGGTAATGGCTTTCTGATGTCAAAATATCTGTTAGCGTTACATCCCATCTAAATTTGTCTGAATTAATTTCAGCTACCTTTTTCGCAAGGATGGCAACTCCTCCAAAAGCCGGCTGAGTTGTTAGTGTTTCTTGACCTTGTATCATGGTGTCTAAGTGCATTCGTAAAGGAACGTAAAGTTCAGCTCTTATCACTTCAAATCCTAAAGCCTGAGAAAATAAAACTTTGAGACCCTCGTCAGAGAAGCGCCAGAAGTCCCAAGGTCTTTCGTGAAGGGGCCAGGCAAAGTGGGTACTGTGGAACGTTATTCCACCTACTGCTAGCAACTTATTAATTTCCATTGCTACTACCCAAGGCATTGCTAAGTGTTCAAACACAGATGTGGAAAAGATGGCATCAAACTTCTGGCTGCTGAAGTATTGAGAGAGTTTGTGAGCATCGCCAACTACATCTGTGTTAGCGTCTGCGTAGTAGTCAAACCCCGTGTAGGATGCTGCACCTGAAAATAAAGATCTTTTGCTGCTGGTTCCGGGACTTACGATTCGGGAACCAATTTCTAGAACCCGGAGATTATTGTTATTAACCAGGTTGATAAAATCAAGGAAAATACCGTCGTCGTCATTGGTGAAGGCTGCGAAATCGTATACTGACGGCTGCGACCCGGGAAAGGTTACATTTTTGCTGTAGGTTACACCTTGAGCTTTTGCCTGGAAAGTAAGTTGATGTTTTGCAGTCCGAGGTAGGTAGACAATGAAGCCGCAGTTGGGGTTGTTATTGTATTGCGGGTAGGCTGCGGCTACGTCTGGGCGGGGATACCAAGCGGAGATGGGCACGAAAGTATCGCCCGCGCCCACTACGACTTCATCGAGAACACCTTCTTTTTTGCCCACAATCCATCCTTGGATTCCGAGTCCGCAGTCATCAGACCACGAATGGTCGATCGCGAGTATCAAGTTCTCGTCTTGGTCTACTACTGCCATTGAGTATCCTTTTGCTATTTGATTGACTTTAAGTTGATTTTTTGTCGGCCAATTATAGTTCTCTACTCTCATACATCTGTTGGGATTTGACTCCTCAGTACAAGCGTAGGCTGCGATCGACCTTTCTAGTTTACCCGATCGCCCGTGTTGGTCGATCGATTGAGTGCGATCGTCTTCCTGTGTAGATTTTGGGGTAATATCTATTGTTAAGCTCGATGGCTTAGGGCAAGGGGGCGATCGCCCATCTATAATACCTGGTGCGTGCGGGAACATCCTCAGAGGGCTGAAGTCTGATATCCTTGGCAAGGCAACGGCTTGAGTTCATTTGGAGTTCATTGGAGCGAGCGGGCACAAATTACCATCATTTGTGGTAAACTTTTGAGAAACTCTTTTTAGGAGTAGGTTGTCCTAGGGCGACTGGTTCACCTAGTGTACTTGTATACCTATTTAACCAAAATGTTAGTAATATGCAACCGAATGGCTAGATCGGGTTCAACACTTCAATACAATATTTGTCGCAGCCTTGTAGAAAAACTAGATATCGGCAAAGGAGAAGGTTTTTTCTAGGGAAATCAGCTATTTAATTTTCAAAAGCAATTCTTAGAGTGGGGTAAAGACGAGCTATTTCATGTCATTAAAATCCATGAGTTATACCCAAAAGCAGTCGAAATGAGCTTAAATGGCTATGTCAAAATTTGTTACATTTACAAAGATCTTAGAGACGTAGCTGCCAGCCTGAAGAAAAAAGAGAAGGTTAACGGTAAGGCTCTTATCACAAGTCTTGACGCTGCAATTGCCGTCTATAATAAAATCAAAGACATACCCAATGTTTTAATACAATATGAAAATATTGTTATAGATATAGCTCAAGCAATTAGGGAAGTAGTTTTATTTCAAGGTTTAAAAGCTAGTAAATCAACAATAGAATGGGTAAATAAAGAATGCTCTATTGAAACTGCTAAAAAAGTCAGATTAAGTTGGGCTGTGGGTCGTCAAAATACTCAATTCAACGCCTCACTGAAATCTTTGTACGATTCAAAGACTTTATTACACCAGAACCATATCTCAAAGAACTCTGGAGCGATAGGTGTTTGGAGGGTTGACCTGGAACAAGAAGAAATAAACTGCATCACAGAGCTTTACAAATCATGGCTGGTTGAGGTCTAATATTTATTAGATAGTAATTTTTGTAATTTGAATCATCATAACCACGGAGAATCGGGAATGCGCGTTGAAGATTGTTGTCTAAGACTTTTAAGCTATGTTCTTCCTTTGGTAGACGAAAAGCGAGAAGGCATTTGTATAGATGTTGGGGTGGGAACATTTGCATTTTACTGCGAGATGTTTTCTAGGCGTGGATTTAAAACTATCGCCGTTGAACCCCTCCCTGTGGAAGAAGTGCGGGTTTTGTGTCAATATAACGGCATCACTTTGATAGAAGCCTGTCTATCAGATGTCAACGGCACTCAAACTATTCATTTAGGAAATGTGGCTGCTGGATTGGATAGTAATTATGCTTCTCTTGAGTCGGACTGGTTTGGTGTTGCTACAGAGACACGAGAAGTACAATCATTGACCTTATCTAAATTACTGTTAAACATAAATGCTCAAAAAGTAACTTGTTTAAAGCTAGACATAGAAGGTGCGGAGTCTACGGTTCTTACTAAATTGGGGGAATTACCCAAAGCTTGGCTGCCAAGCGTAGTTATGTTTGAATATGGGGGTGGCGGCTCTAGGGAAAAAGGTGAATATGGTTGGTCGCCCAAGTATGTGAGCGCTACTATGGAGTGTATCAGAGCATTGAAGGAGTGCGGATATAATTGCAGCATTATGATAGATCATGCCCTTGACACAGAAGCCCGAGTATTTGAATTGCAATCTTCTACTTTAGAACCCGATTCAATATTTTATCAGAACGGCAGCTACGGAAACATTATTGCTTTTCGTGATTTTAATATAGCCCCAGATAAAGTTGCAAAAGTTTGCGCTCCCTATAATGAAACAACCACCCCAAGCCAGGGTGCAGGAAATAATAAAAAGGTAATAACAATTTTGGTCACAGCTTTTTTTGGGTTGATTTTGGCTTATTTACTTTTTGGATAGATAATATTGTTCCAAGCTGAATGGCTTAGGGCTTGGGGGCGATCGCCCATAGATAATACCTGGTGCGTGCGGGAACATCCTCAGAGGGCTGAAGTCTGATATCCTTGGTAAAGCAACGGCTTGAGTTGATTTGGAGTTCATTAGGGGCGATCTGCAAAAAATCCCCCAAAGTTGTGGTAGACTCCTCAAAAAGATTTGTGGCAGCCCCTTGTGTCTGGGCAAGTAGGAACTGAAAATTATTTACCATTTTAAAGATGTGAAACAATGCAAGTAGTTATATTAGCCGGCGGTTTGGGGACACGTCTCCGAGAAGAAACAGAATTTCGTCCCAAGCCCCTAGTAGATGTGGGCGGGCGTCCGATTCTCTGGCACATTATGAAGACCTATGCCCACTACGGATTCCTGGACTTTATTGTGTGTTTGGGCTATCGCGGCAACATGATTAAGGAGTATTTCCTGAATTATGAAGCTATGAATAATGATTTTACTATTTGCTTGGGTCGCCAGAATTGCATTACTTATCACGAGGATCATAAAGAGCAAGATTTTAAAGTGACGCTGGCTGAAACTGGCTCGGACACTATGACTGGGGGGCGGGTGAAACGTGTGGAGAAATACATTACTCATGATACCTTTATGGTGACATACGGTGATGGAGTTGCTGATATCGATATTGGGGCGCTGCTGGATTTTCATAAGTCTCACGGTAAGCTAGCAACTGTTAGTACAGTGCGTCCGATATCGAGATATGGTATTTTAGATGTGGACAACCAAGGCAAAGTTCTGGAATTCACCGAAAAACCTCAAATGGATGGCTGGGCTAGTGCGGGATTTTTGATACTTCACCGCAGCATATTTGAGGATTTGAGCGGGGATGATTGTTTTTTGGAGCGAGAGCCACTAGAGCGGTTAGCGGCCCAGGGACAATTGATGGCGTACCGCCACGAAGGTTTCTTCTTTGCGATGGATACTTACCGCGAGTATAAATATTTGAATGAACTTTGGGATAATGGAGAGGCTCCTTGGAGGGTGTGGGAATGAGTGAATTTTGGCGCGATCGATCGGTATTGGTGACAGGTTGCACAGGCCTTTTGGGTAACTGGTTAGTGGCTGAGTTGCTGGAAAGAGGAGCCTTGGTAACGGGATTAGTCCGTGACTTGGTACCCCAATCCCGACTTTATGCTGGAGACTGGTATCGGCAAATTAATATCGTTCGCGGTTGTGTCGAAGATTTGTCAACGGTAGAACGAACGATTAATGAGTATGAAGTAGATACGGTGTTTCACTTAGCAGCTCAGACAATTGTGGGTGTTGCAAATAGAGAGCCGTTAGCAACTTTTGAAACGAATATTAAAGGCACTTGGAATATTCTAGAAGCGTGTCGCCGCGTTGGAGGTGTGAGTCGAATTGTCATAGCATCGAGCGATAAAGCCTATGGAGACCAGCTTGTGTTGCCTTATAGCGAAACAACTCCGCTGCAAGGAGAACACCCTTACGATGTTTCTAAAAGCTGTGCTGATTTAATCAGTCGGGCTTACTACGTCAGTTACGGTTTACCAGTGTGCATTACTCGCTGCGGCAACTTTTACGGCGGGGGAGACTTGAATTTTAATCGCATCGTTCCGTGTACAATTCGATCGGCATTACGAGACAAGCCAGTAGTCATCCGCAGTGATGGCACTTTTATCCGGGACTATTTTTATGCGAAGGATGGGGTTTTAGCTTATCTGCATTTGGCAGAGCAAATGGACAGGAAAGAAGTTTTGGGAGAAGCGTTTAATTTCAGCAACGAGTTGCAAATTTCTGTGCGGGGCATGGTAGATCATGTTTTGAAATTGATGGGTAAGAGTCATTTGGAGCCTGTCGTATTGAATCGGGCTAATAATGAAATCAAACATCAATATCTCTCGGCAGATAAGGCGCGAAAAATGCTCGGTTGGGAGTCTAAGTATCCTCTAGAAGAAGGGTTGAAAGAAACAATTGAATGGTATCAAAACTTTTTGAAAGAGGAAAAAAGCTGTGTCATCAGCGTGTGATTGAGGATTTCTGTGACTCGGTTTTAATTTTATTTCTCTTATTTGATAGTCAAGGGGTCTAATTCTGTGCCATCTAAATGTCGTTTTTGCAGTCACCCGTTGGAGCATACTTTTGTAAATCTGGGGATGTCGCCGCTGGCGAATGCTTTTCTCTCTCAAGAGCATCTGAATTGTGCAGAGAAATTTTATCCGCTTCATACTTATATCTGTGCTAATTGTTTTTTAGTGCAGTTAGAAGAGTTTGAATCCCCCGATAGCATCTTTAGCGATTATGCTTATTTTTCTTCCTATTCAGACTCTTGGTTGCGTCATGCTCAGAAATACACAGAGTTGATGGTGCAGAGGTTTGGATTTGACGAAACCAGTCACGTAATTGAACTCGCTAGCAACGATGGCTACTTACTCCAGTATTTTCAGCAGAAAGGAATTCCCGTATTGGGGATTGAACCTGCTGCAAATGTAGCTAAGGTGGCTGAGGAAAAAGGGGTTCCAACTTTAGTCAAGTTTTTTGGCGTGGAAACGGCTAAAGAGTTGGTTTCACAAGGCAAACAGGCAGATTTGTTGCTGGGCAATAATGTGTTGGCTCATGTGCCTGACTTGAACGATTTTGTGGCGGGGATGAAAATTATCCTGAAACCCAGTGGCATATTGACAATGGAGTTTCCTCATGTATTGCAATTAATTAAAGACAATCTATTTGACACGATTTACCACGAGCATTTCTCTTATTTTTCGCTGTTGACGGTTGAGAAAGTTTTTGCAAGTCACGGTTTAACTTTGTTTGATGTGGAGGAATTACCGACCCACGGCGGTTCTCTGCGGATTTACGGGAGGCATGAGGATTTTGATAGTATAGCAGTTGGCGATCGCATTTCCCAACTGAAAGCTAAGGAAGTGCAAGCAGGGCTAAATCAGATTGAAATTTATGTAGGATTTTGCGAACAGGTTAAGTCTACCAAGCGCCAAATGCTCAGTTTCCTAATTGATGCCAAAAACCAGGGGAAATCAATTGCGGGCTACGGTGCGCCGGCGAAGGCTAATACGCTGTTGAATTATTGCGGTATCCGCACGGATTTGATTGATTATACGGTGGATTTAAGCCCGCACAAGCAGGGTTTGTTTTTGCCGGGAACTCAGATTCCGATATATCATCCAGATAAAATTCGGGAGACTAAGCCAGATTATTTGGCGATCTTGCCTTGGAACATTAAAGATGAGATAGTAAGTCAGATGGATTATATCCGCGAGTGGGGAGGTAAGTTTGTGGTGTTGATTCCTCAAGTGCAGGTAATATCGTGAAATTTACTGAAACAAAGCTTAAGGGAGCTTATGTTATTGAGGTAGAACCCGTAGCAGATGAGAGGGGATTTTTTGCCCGCAGTTGGTGTCAAAAGGAGTTTACAGAGTGGGGCTTGAATACTAACCTCGTGCAGTGCAATATTTCTTTTAACCTCAAGAAAGGTACTTTGCGGGGGATGCACTATCAGGCTACACCTCACGAGGAAGCTAAGTTGGTTAGATGTATCAAAGGGGGAATTTATGATGTAATTATAGATTTGCGTCCCGATTCTCCTACTTTTCAAGAGTGGTTTGCAGTAGAGCTAAACTCGGAAAATCGCCAGATGATATATATTCCTGAAGGTATGGCTCACGGCTGTCAAACTTTGGCAGATAATACGGAAGTTTTTTACCAGATGTCGGAATTTTATTATT